>WNGR01017124.1_pt1 | contig 16824 bp, 21 predicted proteins | sample 5407581 | NCBI WGS metagenome assembly WNGR01 (sample SAMN13153383, study PRJNA577476) | soil metagenome | isolation source: 80 cm soil or saprolite under Garry oak tree replicate 2 | place: USA:California | collected 2016-06-15 | reverse complement strand
CAGGTGGAACTCCGGCATCTCGAATACTTCGTCGCCGTCGCCGAGGAGCTCTCGTTCACCCGCGCGTCCCGGCGGCTCCACCTGGTGCAGTCCGGGGTATCCAGCGCGATCCAGGGCCTGGAGCGCGACCTCGGCGCGGCGCTCTTCGAGCGCGACCGGCACCGGGTGGCCCTGACCGACGCAGGCAACGCGCTGCTGCCCGAGGCGCGGGCGACGCTCGCCGCCGCCCAGGCTGCCCGCGACGCGGTCGGCGAGGCCCGCGGCGGGCTGCGCGGCACGGTGACGCTCGGGACAATGCAGTCCACCGGCGCCCTTGACCTGCCCGGGCTGCTCGGGCGTTTCCACGCCACCCACCCGGCGGTCCAGGTCAGGCTCAGGCAGGCAGCCGCGGGATCCGCCGGGCTGGCCAGGGAAGTGCTCTCCGGCGCGCTGGACCTCGCCGTCCTCTCGCTTCCCGGCCCGCCGCCCGCCGGGCTGACCACCTGGCCGGTCACCGAGGAGTCGCTGCTCGTCGTCTGCCCGCCCGGCCACCCGCTCGCATCGCGGCATCCGGTGACGCTGGGGCGCCTTGCCGAGGAGCCGTTCATCGACTTTCCCCCCGGCTGGGGCAACCGCGCTGTGGCGGACAGCGCCTTCGCTGCAGCCGGCCTCGATCGACAGGTCCCCTTCGAGGTCGCCGGATTCGGCGCCGCAGCGGACCTGGTGCGCAACGGCCTCGGCATCGCGTTCCTGCCGGCCCCGGAGGCGCGGATGAGCGACCTGGCCGCCGTCGAGCTCAACTCGCCAGCGCTGACCTGGCGGGTCTCGGTCGCGGCCCCGGCGCACCGCCGGACGCCAGCCGCGGCACGGGCGTTCCTCGACGAACTACTCCGTGCCGCGCCCTAGCGCAGATGCCCGCGTCATCCGGCCGGAGCCACACCTGCGCCGCGCCCACCGGCTGCTCAGCGCAGTAGCCCGGAGCAGCGAGACGAGCGGTGACGATGCTTCCTGCTCAGCCGACCGGGCCGGTGGCGAGTGCCACGCTGGCGGTGTGGTACTGGCCTGACGGGTCGAGCCAGCTGATGCTGATCTTGTCGCCTGGTGGTGGCTCTGCAGCGCGGTTTTGGATGTCTGATAATGAGGCGACCGGGTGACCCACGACCGACACGATCTGGTCGCCGACTGCCAGGCGGGCGCTGGCGGCGGGTGAAGGAAAGGGAAGTAACGATGCGACGGATCGTGGTCGTACTCATCTCGGCATTCGCCGGCATCCTGCTGACAGCGCGCCGGCCCTGGCCTCGGCGGGGGGCAGCCCGCACTTCCAGTTCGCGGACGACAATGGCGGCACCGGGGCGCTGACCACCTCGTTCAAGGAGCTGGGCCTGGGACCGGCGTCAGCAGCGTGGTGATCAGCCCCAACGCCGACGCGACGGCGCTGTACCAGTGCTTCAACAACGGCGGCAATCACCCCAAGGCCGGGAACAAGGAAACCGTTCAGACCCACCTGCAGACCTCGGGCACCTTCCCGGTGAGCAACGGGAACACCGCCGGCAGCCTGTCCGCGGGCCTGTCGGTCGCCGCGCCTGTCCCTTGACCTTCCCCCGCAGCCGGGCCGTCCCGGCGACCTGGCCGATCACGTCCGGCACGCCGGCCAGGACGTCCAGCCTCTCCTCCGCCACCCCCAGGCGGGCGTGATCCGCCAGATGCCCCCGAGCCTGGACCCGCCCGGCCAGGGCAAGCCAGGCGGCGTGCGCCGTGAACTTCGCCGAGGGCAGGTGGGCCGACGGGCTGCTGGCCAGGTCCGCGAAGGCATGCTCGATCTCGGCGTGGTCGCGGTGCTGTTCTTCTGCCTGGTTATCGGGGAGTTGGTGAACAGCGGGTTGTAACGCCAGGCCGGGAACATCTCGCCCTGGCCTTCGGCGGCGCGGGGTTCAGGTCCTTCACCCGGCGGACGACCGGCCGGGCGCTGAACGCCTGCCGCGCCTTCGAGGTGAACGCGGCGTAGCCGGTCTCGGCGACCTCGACGTCGGATACCCAACAGCCGAGCCGGCCGTCCCAGACCGCCTGCAGGTACCTGATGGGCACCCACGCGTCCTCGGGATCGCGGCGATCACCGCCGTCGCGTGAGCGCGATTACGGGACCCAGGCAAGAAGCGCCCCCTCGACCTTCAGGTACTTCGGCGGGAAGTCCAGGCATTCCCTGGTGGCCTGGCACGCGGGCCGTGGGGTGGGCAGGAACGTCATTTGAGCGCCGTCCCGGAGCGCCATCACATTCCCTGCGGGGCTGAAGGTGGCCCCGTCCATGCCGTACGGTACAGGCTGGGCCAGCCGGTCACTGTGAATGCTCCCCGCATATGCCTTCCAGCTTCGCGGACCATCGCCGGCGCCGGTCTGGATCAGGAACAGGCCGCGGGGTCCCCATTTGAACTCAAATTGCTGCGGGGTGACGGGGGCGTAGGTGAGCACGCGGCCCGCGCCGAGCAGCACTACCTCCGCGGGCTGCCGTCCCACGAACGGCCCGGCCGCGCCGAGTTCGACCGCGAAGGCCGCGGAGGACCCGCTGCCGCTAAAACCCCCGGCATTCATGACGGCGGGGCGGCCAGCGCCGGGCTGGGCGCGCTCGTAGGCGCGGATCAGGAGCCGATCGTTGAGCGGCGTCAGATAGACAGATCTGCGGCCCGTCTCGGCGTTGATCAGCAGCAGCGAGTTGCCGTCCGCCGAGGTAGCCAGGATCGTGGTGTTGTCTCGCCACATCGCCGAGGAAAACCGGCCCAGCTCGACGCGGCGCCCGGTCGCCAGATCGGCCACCCACAGCGTGTCACCGGTCACGACCGGATCTGTCCCCACGTCGTAGGCGAGCAGGGATCCGTCCCGTGACAGCCCGTCAACCCCGATGACGCCGTTCCGCTTGCCAGGCCTGAAAGGCAGGACGAGGTGGCGCCGGGAACCGTCGAGGTTCATCACGTAGGCCCCGGTCTTGTCCCATGCGACCAGCCTGCCCGCCGCGACCTGCGCGTCGCTGAAGCCGCGAGCGATCCGGACAGTCTTGCCGTCCGGGTAGAGCCACTTCAGCCCGTGCCGGTCAGCGAACAGCAGACGCCCCCCGCCCGGGAACACCGGAACCGCCGGTTTGGCCGTCTTCGACGCGGCCGGCGGCGCAGAGCCGCCCGGCCCGATGCGCGGCGCGGCCAGAAGGACGGCAGCGGCCACGGCAGCCGCCACCATAACCGCGCTGGCGGCCGTTGCCCGCAGCAGCCGCCAGCGATGCCGGAGCCGTACTGCCGCCATCACGTCGAACTTTGGCTCAGCATCGGCGACCGACGCATCGATAGCGTCCCGCAACCGCTCTTCAAGATCACTCATCACGTTCACCGGCTTCCGAATACTTCGACGGCGATGGAGTCCCGGTCAGCTGACGCAGGCGGGCAAGCGCACGCGACGCCTGGCTCCTGACCGTCCCGGCGCTGCAGTTCAGGGCGGCGGCGATCTGGGCATCGGTGAGATCTTCCCAGTACCGCATCACCAGCACCGCGCGCTGCCTTGGCGGCAGGCCTTTCAGCGCGCGCACCAGCAGATCGCGGTCTGCCACCTGCGCGGTGCGATCCTCGACAATCAAGTCCGCCGCATGCGCGGCAAGCGGCTGCTCGCCTCTCCGGCGCAGCCCGCGCCGCCAGTCAATCGCGGCATTGACCAGCATGCGCCGCACGTACGGCTCGGCGGCGGCATCCCGGAACAGTTGCCGCCGCCGGCGATAGGCGCGTTCCAGCGCGATCTGAAGCAGGTCCTGGGCCGCAGCTTCACTCCAGCCGCTGAGCGCAAGAGCCAGCCTGAACAAGTGCGCCGACCGGCCGCGCACGAACTCCTCGAAGGCGTCCCGTGTGTCCATGCCCGACACCGGCTCCTCAGGCCCGCCCACACTACATCCACGACCGGAACCCGTAGAACGTTGCACGCGACGTCAAGATTGCGCGCCGCGCGCTCTCCGACCACCGGTGCGGCCGGTGCTGCGCAGCAACCAGGCACCGGGTCTCCGAGCACCTGCCAGCCGCTCCCGCGAGTGTCCGATGCTGCCCGCCGAGGAGGCTGGCCCACAGCTGGTGGAGCGGGCTAAGCCGGAGGGATTGTGCCTGATGGGCCGCCTGGTGAGCCAAGCACGACCTGGGCGGGCGGCGACGCCGGGTTCTCCCGCGACGCCACCCGGCCACGACGGTGGGCTCCTGATGACTGATTCTGCACCTGGTCGCCGTTACGCCTCCCGGCCCTGCCTATGACAGCACCGCTCCGACCGTCGACAACAAGCGCAGCGCGGAGCTGATCCAAAACCACCTCACCAGCACCACGGCCACACAACGATCGCCCCGCAGCACGGCGCTCTGGTCCTGAGAACTCACGCCGGGTGTGCCGCGTAGCGGCGCGTCAATCATGAAAAGTGCTCCTGACCTGGGAGGATAGGATACCGAAGCCTTTGTCCGGTCCAGATCGAGGAGCACTTGTCTAAGTGACCACCACCATCGTGGGCCCCCGCGATGCTCTGCCGACCGAGGTGTTCCCTGACCTGCTGACGGGCTGAGGACCCGGCCGGCCAGCCGCCCGGAGGATGCTGGGCTGCCGCTGGGCGAGCCGGGGCAGGTACGGGGTGAGATCTGGCTGGGTGCGACCAGTCCGGTTCCCCGGCGGGCGGCGGTGTTCAGCGGCTGACAGCGGCATGTTACAGGCCGAGCTGTCCCAGCGCGGCGAGGTAGGCCTCGCTGTAGGTGGGGAACTGGGCGACCTGGTCCAGCAGCACGCTGATGGGGATCTGGGCCCGGATCGCGAGGGCGGCCTGATGGATCCACTCGCTGGCCAGCGGGGCGACGGCCCAGGCGCCGGCCAGCACGCCCCGGTCGCGGTCGGCGAGCAGCCCGAGGGCGCCGCGCGGGTCGCGCTCGTAGGTCCACGGCCGGGCGATCGCGTCGGCGAGGCTGATCTCGGCGGATGCGGTGCTGATGCCGTGGGCGGCGGCCTGGGCGGCGGTGAGCCCGGCGGCGGCGATCTCGGGGTCGGCGAACACCACCCGCGGGATCCCCTGGTAGGCGGCGGGCCGGTCGCGGCCGAGGATGTTGCCGGCGACGACGCGGCCCTGGTACATGGCGACGTGGGTGAACAGGGCGACGCCGGTGACATCGCCGAGCGCCCACAGGCCCGGCCCGGCCTGGCACCGGTCGTCGACGGCGATGGCGCCGCGGCCGGTGAGCTGCACCCCGGCGGCGTCCAGGCCGAGCCCGCTGGTGGCCGGGCGGCGCCCGGCGCCGAGGATCACCACGTCGGTGTCCACCTGGCTGTCGTCGTCCAGGGTGACCACCGTGCCGCTGCTCGCGCGGCGGGCGCGGGTGGGAGTGCGGCCGGTGCGTACTGTGACACCATCGGCCGCGAGCGCCTGGGCGGCCAGCTCGCCGACGCGGGGGTCCTCCCGGTCGATCAGCCGGCCGGCCCGCTGGACGATGGTGACCTGGGCGCCCATCCGGGCGTAGAACTGGCCAAGCTCGACCCCGACCGCGCTGCCCCCGACCATCAGCACCCGGCCGGGGATGTCACGCATGGTGGTGGCCTCCCGGTTCGTCCACACCGTGGCCCCGTCCAGGCCGTCAATGGCCGGGCGGAGCGGCTCCGATCCGGTGGCGATCACGATGTGGCCGGCTTCCAGCAGCTGGCCGCCGACCTCGACCCGGCCGGGCCCGGCGAGCCGGGCGGCGCCCTTGATGACGGTCGCGCCGGCCTGCTCATAGCCCTGGACCTGGGCGGTGTCGTCGAGGTGGCGGACCATGTAGTCCCGGTAGTCCCGCAGCCCCGCCCAGTCCAGGGCGGGGGTGGCCACCCCGGCCACCCGGCGGGCTTCCGCCCGGGCCTCCGGGCCGCGCAGCAGCGTCTTGGACGGGATGCACGCCCAGTAGGCGCACTCCCCGCCGATCAGCTCGCGCTCGACCACCGCCACCCGCCGCCCGGCCTCCAGCAGCCGCCCCGCGGCGGCCTCCCCGCCCGGGCCCATCCCGATGACGATCACATCGAACCTGTCCACCTGCCACCTCCGGTTCATACGGGACGGGATGACACCCGCTCGCGGCTACACGATGGCCGCAAGCGCCGTCGGGCCGGGCATGTCACCCGGCCACCTCGCCGGTCACCGCCAGCCCGGCCGGGCTGGCCGTGGCGGCACCCGGCGGCGTTCTCCTGGTGGCCATCGCGCCGGAGCCCGGGACTGCCGGCTCGGACTTCTCAATCTCCTGGCTCATGCCGCCCACCGCGCAGGCGCGCCGGCGACGCCAGATGACCAGCATGGCACCCGTCGCCACCGCGGTGAGCGCCAGCCCGAGCTCAGGCCAGGGCCCCGGCGGCCGCCAGGCCCGCGGCCAGCAGCGGCCCGCCGCAGCAGGCCAGCGGGGGGAGCAGCAGCCACAGGCCGCCGGGCTCGGGGCGCTGCCCGCTGCGCTTGGTCATGCCAGTGCGGCGCCGAAGGCCCGCGCGGTGTGGCGGCGGGCCAGCTCGGCGGCGTCGCCGAGGCTGATCACGAACGTGCCGGGGTGGTCGGCGGTCCACCGCTGCGCGGTGGCCCCGCCGGTGAAGTGCAGCACGTAGTGACAGAAGGCGGTCATCACGTCGTCGTCCCAGGGCGGTCGGGGCGCAGGAAGGACAGCGCCGAGTCCGGGTGGGAGGCGCCGGTGATGGCGCCGTCTTCGCCGATGTGGTAGGTGATGGCCTCGCCGGTGACCGGGTCGGCGGTGGCGACGTCCAGGTCGCCGATGACCCGGCCAGGAACAGCGGGTCAAAGGCGCACCAGGCGTACACATTGGTCCCGGCGCGGCGGATGCGGTGCGGCATCTCATCCAGGGCCAGGCCCCAGAACCCGATCACCAGGCCGTAGTCGTCCCAGAACACCGCGGGCCAGGACCGCAGCAGCTGCCCGGCCGTTGATTCGGGTATCCCGGCTGCGGTGGCCGCGGCTGTGACGCTGACCGGCTCGCCAGCCGACAGGAGCCGGAGGACCGCGGCGGCCAGGTGCTGCCCGTCCTCCTGCATGCTGCCCGCGGCTGTGGCGAGCGCGTCATCGATCGCGTCCACGGAGATGGCGGTGGTCTCTGCAGTCATGAATGTGCGCTCCTCTTCACAGGCGGCCCGGCCGGGGTCACCGGCCGCGGCTTTCTGGCGGGCCGATCCGCCTGCTACGCTAAACCTTCCAGCTTGCGGGAATGTCAAGGGAGCATGGCATGAAGATCAGCGAGATCGCCGGCCGGGCCGGGGTGCCGGCCAAGACGATCCGGTTCTGGGAGGACCGCCACCTGCTCCCGCCGCCTGCCCGCACCCCGGCCGGCTACCGCGACTACGACCCGGTGATCCTCGAGCGGCTGGCCTTTATCCGGCACGCCCAGGCCGCCGGGCTCACCCTCGAGCACATCCGCCAGATCCTGGACATCCGCGACGGCGGCCAGCCGCCGTGCGTCCACGTCACCGGGCTGATCAGCCAGCGGCTTGCTGAGGTCGAGGCCCGGCTGGCAGAGCTCTCCCGCGCCCGCGACCAGCTCGTCATGCTCGCCGGGCGGGCGGCGGCGCAGGACCCGGCGGACTGCCGGGGTTACTGCTCGATCATCGCGGGCTGCGGTAGCATCGCCGGCCCTTGACCCTCCAGCATAGGGGAAGGTCTAGGGTGGCGGGATAGCCAGGACGAGGAGCTGATTTCATGGAGCTGACCCTGCTGACGGTGCCGGCCTGCCCGAACGCCGCCGCGTTCGAGGAACGGCTGGCGGCCGCGCTGCCCGGCCATCCCGGCGCTGTGGTGCACCGCCGCGAGGTGGCCGATGAGCGGGAGGCGGCGGAGGCGGGAATGCACGGGTCGCCGACGCTGCTGATCGGCGGCGTGGACCCGTTCGCCGGGCCCGGCATGCCGCCCAGCCTGTCGTGCCGACTGTACCGGGACGAAGCCGGGCGCACCGGCGGGGCGCCATCAGTGATGGCGCTTCGGCAGGCGCTGGCAGCGGGCGGCCATGACTGACCCGGACGCCAGGACGGGCGCGGAAGCTCCCGGCTTCCTGACCCCCGGCAGCGGCGGGAAACGCGCCGGCCTGGCAGCCGGCCCGCACGCGGTATACCAAGCGGTGCTGCGGGGCTTCGCGAGCACCGGCCGCCCACCCGAGCCGGCGGAGCTGGAGGGCGCAGCCCGGCGTCACGGCATCACCGCCGGCCAGGCCCTGGCCGACCTATCCGCCGCCGACGTTCTCGGCCTCGACCGCCAGGGCCGGATCCGGATGGCCTACCCGTTCTCCGCCGCCCCGACCCCGCACGTGGTCGCGATCGCCGGCGGCCCCCGCGTCTACTCAATGTGCGCCATCGACGCCCTGGGCATCCCGGCCATGCTCCGCACCGACGCAGTGATCACCTCATCCGACCCGCTCACCGGCGAGCCGGTCACCGTGACCATCCGCGGCGCCCGCGCAAACTGGGAACCGCCCGGCGCGGTAGTGTTCGACGGCACCACCGGCTGCGACGGCCCGTCCGAGCAGGTCTGCTGCGGCTACCTGAACTTCTTCGCCAGAGCCGCCGCCGCCCGGCAATGGGCCAGCCAGCACCCCGAGGTCACCGGCAGCGTGCTGGACCAGGCCCGCGCCCAGGCGCTGGGCGCGCAGGCATTCGGATCGCTGCTCACCGACGGCACCTGACGGCAGCCACAGATCCCAGCGTCGTCTGCCCGGCGCTCGCCTGACCGGGCAGCCGCAGGGCCGGCCGGGCTATTGTCCGGCGGCGGCAGTACAAACCCTGCAGCCCGCAGCACTCACCCCGATCCAGCGATCCTGGGCACCGACCGGTACCGGTCGTCGGCGCGACAGAATAAGAGTTCGGGTCAGGCACCGATGGCAGTCCAGCACACCAGGACGTGCGAACAGATCGGCGGGGATGGGCGCCTTGCCGGGGGATTTGGTTACGCAACGTGAGCTGGATGCGGAGTTCCCTCGCTCCCGGTCAGGTCGTCGCCGTCACGGCCTTGATGATGGCGTAGAGGTCGTGCCAGGCGATCGACTTGAAGCCTGCGGCGCGGAGCAGCTCGCTGGCTCGTCTGCGGGTTCGCGCCTTTCCGCGACGGCCGCCGATGAGCGTCGGGATGAGCCAGGGCGAGAATAGATCGACGAGCACAAGACGGCCTCGGCGATCAGCACTCTGGCGCATTCGCGCGGGCCTGTCTGCTGGTCTGACCAGTGGTCGAACGATGTCGTGCTGACGACGAGGTCAAAGGAACTGTCGGGTAGGGCAGCCGTTCGGCGGCACCGATTGAGAACCGCGGTCGCTGGCCGCGGGCCGACCCCGCAGCAGCCTCGATCATGGATGGCGCGGGATCAATGCCCGCGAGCTCGCTTGCCTGGGGCCACTGCCTGGCTAGCAGCCTCAGGTTATCTGCGCTTGGCTTTCTGCCGGGCGTGGCCGCCTGCGCTTCCAGCAATGCCAGCCAACCGCGGATGGGCAGAGGCCAGCTCGCGTGCCAGACTGCTGCTGTGCCACCGCACCGCGATGTCGCAGCCTTCGAGGAGAGCCGCCGGGTTACGAGGAGGGCTGGCGCGGCCGCCTGCACCACGACATCGCCGACCGCACGGCGGCGCTCGCCCTTTCGGCGAGCACCGCTCCCCGGCGAGTGCTCGATATCGGCTGCGGCACCGGATTCCGCGCACTGCAGTGGTGCTCACCATATGGGAGCCAGTGGCGCTGTGGGCGCCATATGACCCAGCGACGATTCTCACTGCCCCCGGTGTCAAAGCGAGTTTCGAAGGAACTGGGCCTCGATGAGATCGCCAGCCAGGTAGCCCGTGAGACGTCAGATCGGGGGGTAGCCCTCGCGTGTCGTCGGCCGTCGTCGCGCACGGTCACCGCCGGCTGGCCAGGTGCGAGACGTCGCTCACGGACCGGACCCGTTCACGATGTGGTCGGTGGGAAGCGTGGCGGAGGCGCACTGGCCGAGGCGCGGTTCTCGCCGTAGTCTCCGGGTCACGGCAACTGGGCAAGGGGCGGCGGCTCGGGTCGCGGCGCCGGGGCGCTCCGGCCAGAGAGGCCCAGCGCCGGTGCGGTGGATGCCGGTGCGGCGGATGAGGGTGCCAGGGAACTGGCTAACCAGAAGCCGGCGGAGAGCCTGGGCCGCAAGATGACCAGGCCGGTGCGAGAGCGCCCTGAGGCCATCAGTAATGCTCTCGACGTCGTGCTGACAGTGCTGCCGGATGTGCTGCAGAACCTCTTGCCGTAACAGTGACCAGGCCGGGCCACCCGGATTCAGGATGCTGCTCGTGCAGCTTCCCCGGGCCGGCCGCGCTCAGGCACGCGCGTCGTCTGTCGTGGTGGCGGTTTCGCGGCTGGCGGCCACGTGGCGGGCGCGCCGTCGCCGGCGGCGGATGACCAGCGCCACGATGGCCGCTGCGGCGACGGCCAGCAGGTAGAGGGCGTACCTGTTGGCCTGGGTGTAGATGGCCTGGATGTGGTTGCCGGCCAGGTAGCCAACAGTGGTCCAGGTACTGACCCACAAAGCAGCACCGAGGGCGTTGAAGGCGAGGAACCGGAGCCAGGGCATCCGGGTGATCCCGGCGATGATGCCGTTGGCCTGGCGCAGGCCCTCGATGTACCGGGCCACAATGACGATCTTGCCGCCATGGCGGGTGAAGAAGGATTCGGCCCTGGACAGGCGTTCCTCAGTGAGCATTACATAACGGCCGAACCGAAGCACCAGGGTGCGCCCGCCGAACCGTCCGATGGCGTAGCCGACGTTGTCGCCGAGCACCGCCGCGGCGAAGCCGATAACGCCGACGGCGACGATATTGAGGCGCCCGGCCCCGGCGTAGACGGAGGCCGCGATCAGGACGGTCTCGCCCGGCGAGGGCACGCCGAAGTCCTCGAGAAAAAGCAGGAACCCGACCGCGAGATATCCCCAATGATCCAGTAGCGGCGCGAGAGCGCTCAGGAATCCGGGCAGCTGCACGGGATGGCTCATCGGGTTGCGGTCTCCTCGCTGGCAGCGATTGCAGCGGGCCGCTATGCCACACTGGGCTCCGGACTGCCTGCACGATCGTGTGATTCTACATTACTGTAGATGGCATGTCCGGGAAGGGTGACGACTGATGCCGCACGCTGATCCGCGGCCGTCACCGCGTCGCGGCGCGGGCGAGCTGGAGGCGGCGGTCCTGTCGGTGCTGTGGGAGGCCGGGCGGGCGCTGAGCCCTCGCGAGGTCCAGCAGGCGCTGACCGGGCAGACCGGTGCGGCGGAGCTGTCCTACAGCACGGTGGTCACCATCTTGTCGCGGCTGCATGCGAAGAAAGCACTGGGCCGGCGTCGCGACGGGCGGGCGTTCCGGTACGCCCCGGTGGCCGACGAGGCGGGGCTGGCGGCGCGCCGGCTGGCCGCGATGCTGGACAAGGAGCCCGACCGGCGGGCGGTCCTGTCCCGGTTCGTGGCGGATCTGCCCGACGGCGATGAGCAGCTGCTGCGCAGCCTGCTCGGCGACGGCGGGCCGGGGGCCGGCTGACGTGAGCCTGGTCGTCTACCTGCCGCTGGCGCTGCCAGCGCTGTTCGCGCCGTTCGCTGGCCCGCTGTCGGCGCGCCTGGACCCCAGGCACGCGACGTGGCTGCTGACCGGCGCGGCGGTCGTGCTGGCCGGGTGCAGCACGCTGGCACTCGGGCTGCTGGCGGCAGCGGCCGTGGTGCGCGTCCCGCCGGTTGCCTCGTTCGGGCACTGGTCGCTGCGGGTGCTCGGCCGCGACACCCCGGCCGGGATCGCGGTCGCGTTGCTGGCCATGGTTCTGCTGAGCGTGGCGGTGCTGACCGTCAGCGGGTTTGTCAGCCGAAGGTGCCGGGCGCTGGCCGGCGCCTACCCGCGCTGCCGGGCTGGCCCGGCCGGATCGTGGTCACGGCCGGGATGCTCTCAGCGCTGGACGAGCCAGGGCGGGCCGCGCTGCTCGCCCACGAGCAGGCGCATCTGGCCGGGTTCCATTACCTGTTCACCACGGCCGCGCGGCTGGCGGCCACGGCCAGCCCGCTGCTGCGCCCGGTGGCGCGCGCGGTGGAGTACACGGTGGAACGCTGGGCGGACGAGCGCGCCGCTAGCGTGGTCGGGGACCGGCGGCTGGTCGCGCATGCGATCGGTCGCGCGGCGCTGGCCGCCAAGGCGGGCAGCCGACGCCGGGCGGCGCCCGCGGCGCTCGGCGTGGTCTTCTCCGGTGCCCGAGCGCGTGCGCACGCCGGCGCTGGCCCGGTTCCCCGGCGGGTCGCCGCCCTGCTCGCCCCGCCCCCGCCGCGGCGGCTGGTGCTGCTCGCGGCCGTGCTGGCCCTGGTCGCCCTGGCCGGCATCTGCGCCCTGGAAGCGGCCAACGACCTGCAGGACCTGCTGTCTCTTGCGAGTGTCCATCGCTAGCACTGACCCGCCGTCACCTCGCCGGCCGCCCGGACGAAGATCAAGGGAGCCCGTGTCCGCGCGCGCCCCCGCCGTTCCGGGCGGGTCAAGCGCGCTGCCGCAGGGCCCCGCAGATTCGCCCGGGCCGGCCGGTCCTCCGGCGCCTGGCCGTGCCAGGCGGCCGTTGCATGCCGCCGGGTTCACCACCGCGTTCGGCGCCCACGCGGTCGCGGCCAACCTGGGCGTGTACACCGCCGCCCGGCACGGCTCGCTGCTTACTCTCGGGATCCTGCTCGCCCTCTACGACGGCGCGGAAGTCATCCTCAAGCCGGTGTTCGGCGCGGTTGCCGACCGCCTCGGAGGCAAGCCGGTCCTGATCGGCGGGCTGCTCGCGTTCGCGACCGCATCCGGCGGGTTCCTGCTCGCCGCCTCGCCCGCGGCCCTGTTCGCCGCGCGCCTGGGCCAGGGCGCCGCGGCTGCGGCGTTCTCCCCGGCCGCCGCGATGCTCATCGCCCGCCTCGCGCCGAAGGGCCGGGGCCGGGCATTCGGCAGCTACGGCGCGTGGAAGGGCCTGGGGTACACCCTCGGCCCGCTGCTGGGCAGTGCCCTGGTGGCACTTGGCGGATACGGCGTGCTGTTCGCCGTCCTGGCCGCCCTGGGCCTGGCGGTGGCCGGATGGGCGCTGCTGGCGGTCCCGGCCGCGCCGCCACTGCCCCGGCACCGCCAGACCATCGCGGCCCTCACCCGCCGCCTGTCCGCGCCCGCGTTCCTCGGCCCCACCGCCGCGCTGGCCGGCGCCACCGCGGCCCTGTCGACCGGCGTCGGGTTCCTGCCCGTACTCGGCCACCGGGCCGGGCTCGGCCCGCTCGCCACCGGCGCCGCCGTCTCCCTGCTGGCCGCCACAGCCGCCGTGATCCAGCCCCGCGCCGGGCGCGCCCACGACACCGGCCGTCTGGCTGCCCGCACCGGCCTCGGCGCGGGCCTCGCCGCCTGCGCGGCGGGACTGGCCATGGCCGCGTTCGTTCCCGGCCTGCCCGGCCTGCTCGGCGCCGCGGTCACCATCGGCATCGGCACTGCGCTGATCGCCCCGCTCGGCTTCGCGGTGCTAGCCGCCGGCGCGCCCGAGGGACGGCTCGGCCAGACGATGGGCGCCGCCGAGGTCGGGCGGGAACTCGGCGACGCCGGCGGCCCGCTGCTCGTTGGCGTGATCGCCGCCGCCACGCTGACCGGCGGCCTGGCCGCGCTCGCGGCCTTGCTCGCCCTCGGCGCCGGCGCGACCATCACCCGCCGCGACTGGCACAACAACCGCACCCTGCCCTGACGTCCGCCGAGTTCACCCGGAGGCATTCGTCGGCTACACTCCCGTAGAGGTTCTACATGCCTGTAGATGAGATTTCGCCGCCACCATGCGGCTGTCGCTCGTCCGCCGCCCTCGCGCGCGGGTCGCCGGGCGCGTGACCGAAAGACGAGGAGACGCGGTTGTACGGGACTGGACCGGGCGGCGCGGCGACTCCTGCCCGGAGGCCGTCATGGGCAATGACGCCGGCTTGCTGACCTCGCCGCCCGCCGCCAGGCAGCGCCTACCCGTCGTCGGTCGTGATGAACGTGGTCCCTGCCCAGGCCACCCCCGGCCCCGGCGGACGGCCAGAACCCTGCCGGTGCCTGGTCATTGGCGTGGCCAGCGTCGCCCCCCGTTCGGTCGCCGGCGGCGGGCACCTGATATAGGCCGGCGAGCGTCGTGAGCGGCAGCGTCGTTGGCTACGCGCTCGCCGCCGCGATCTGCATTGCGCTCGCGTCGGCGCTGCAGCACCAGGCCGCGACGGGCGCGCAGGGCTACCGCACCGGCATCCACCTGCTGTGGCGGCTAACGCATAGCCCACGATGGGTGGCCGGCCTGGCGGTCGGCGTGGCCGGCTTCGCCCTGCACGCCGCGGCATTGCGCGCCGGCGCGCTCGCGATAGTGCAGCCACTGCTGGTGACGGGCCTGGCATTCGCGCTGCCGCTGCGCACGCTCCTCGATCGGGCCCGGCCGTCGGCAGGGCAGGTGCTCGCGGCGGCGGTTCTGGCCGCCGGCGTTGCGATCTTCGTGGCTGCCGCTCACCCGAGCGCAGGCCAGCCCGCCCCTGATGCCGGCGCAGCCGCCATTGTGATCGCGGCAGGCGCGATGCTGGCCGCCGCGTGCTCGGTGGCCGCGACACGGGCCGGGTCCGGCCGGCTCGCCGGGTTCGCACTTGGTCTCGCCGCCGGGATCCTGTACGGCCTGACCGGCGGGGTGCTCAAGGCCGCCGTTCAGGCCGCGATCCACCACCCAGCCGCCGCCGTTACCGCTTGGCCGCCGTGGACGGTGGCCGTGCTGGGTGCCTGGGCCCTCGCGGTCCACCAGCGCGCCTACACATACGCGCCGCTGCGCGTGTCGCTGCCCGTCCTCAGCGTCGCGAACCCGCTCACCGCGATCGTCTTCGGAGCGACGGTGTTCGGGGAGGCACCCGCCAGCGGGCTGCCGGCGCTGCTAGCCGAGATGCTGGGCCTCACAGTCATCGTCACGTCGGTCACCGTGCTGGCCCGTCCCGGAAACAGGCGCTGGCAGCCGTCGCCGGCGCCCCGCAGGCGGTCCCAGTGATCGCCGAGCCCGTGTCGTTCGCCGCTGAATTGAATCGGCAGGCAGCGCCTGATCACCGCTGCGGAGAGCAAGGTACTGCTGTGCTGGCGCGAGGGCGGCGAGTGATCAGGCCGTTGCGGCGCGCCCTAGCCAGGTCGCAGCAGTCCTGGCTCATACCGAAGGGGAGCCGAGCGGCCTGGTCACCATGGCGCCCGGGCTCCTGTTGGTGATGCGGGTGACGGCGTACAGGGTGACCGCGAGGGCGCAGGCCAGGGCCGGCAGCCGAGAGTCGCCAAGTCGCATGGCTGTAGCTCTCCGCTCGTCCGCACCGACGACGGCTGCGCGATCCGTCGGAAGGATTCGCAACGGCGCAGGCCTTGCCAGTATGTTGAGCAACCAGCAGCGGGCCGTTGGCCGGACCCGCGTGTCCTGCAGTGGACTAGCGCCGTCCCAGTTCACCGGCCCCCAGGTCGCCTGCACTCCTGAAGCCCCGTCGTCTACGCTACTGTAGAAGTTCTACATTCCTGTAGATAGGATTACGGGGCCGTCAGGCGGCAATCGCGCGTCCCGCCCGCTCCCCGCGCGGGACGCCGGCCATGTGACCGAAAGCGAGGAGACGCGGTGACCGCAATGCTGCACTCAGCCGGGGCACACGGTCTGGCCCTGAACCCGCTAGACTCCACCTCCCTGCTGGCCAGCCTCGGCGCGCTGGGCGTGTTCCTCGTCTGTTCGCCGAGACGGGCCTGCTCGTCGGGTTCTTCCTGCCAGGCGACTCGCTGCTGTTCACCGCCGGGCTGCTGTGCACCGCCACGGCAACGCCGGGCACCGCTCCGGTAAGGGCAAGCCCTTCACCAGCCGGATCGTGCTCGAGCTACGCCGCAGCGCCGGGCTCCCCAGCCACGGCGACCGGCTCCGCGCCCGCGGCCTGCTCACCCTCCCCGAGATAGCCGCGCAGCTCGGCGTGCACGCCTCCACGATCAAGGCCTGGCGCCGCGCCGGCCTGCTCACCGCGCACAGAGCCAACGACAAGAACGTGCCCCTGTTCGACCCGCCCGCCCCCGGCGACCCGCGGCTGGTCAAGCGCCAGGGCAGCAAGCTCACCAGGCGGGCCGCCGCCGTCCCCGTCCCGGCCAGTCCGCAGCCGGGCCCCGCCCCGCCAGCGAAGAGGACCGCATGACCGCCAGCCCCGCGACCCCGCCGCGTCACGATGCCGTCACGATCACCTGCCCGGCCTGCGGGCAGCCCTTCACCCCGGCCGGCCGGCAACGCTGGTGCTCGCAGGCATGCCGGGCAGCCGGATACCGCCGCCGCAAGCAGGCCGCCAGCCCGGCGACGGCCCTGCCCGCCAGCCGGCCCCGCCGGCCCTTCACCGTCTATGAATGCGACACCTGCGGCGCCCGGGCAGCCGGAACCCAGTACTGCCCCGACTGCCGGGCCTTCATGCGCCGCGTCGGCCCCGGCGGCCGGTGCCTCCACTGCGACGAGCCGCTCACCGTGACCGAACTGCTAGCCGGCGAAGGGCAGGGAACCCGCCGGCTGAAAACCCAGGCCCGGGAAGCCCTCCCGGCCAGCCTTACACCGAAAACAACCAAGGAGGTGCAGTGTGGAGCCAAGCTCTTGTCGTAGGCGTCCCGACAGTCCGGACAGAAGGGGCGATCCCCGCCAGCGCGAGCGTTTCCGTGAATTTCAGGGACGTATATTGCGACCCGGCATCGGAATTAAGCCGGATCCGGCTTAACAGCGATTATGCCGAGGTTGGCGTTAAGCCGAGGAACCACGGGCTGCGCTGTCCGAGCGGGTCCTGCTGACGGATTCCCCGGCTTAACGTTCCGGCGCGTGGCTAGCGTCCGTCGTATC
>WNGR01010966.1_pt1 | contig 16824 bp, 21 predicted proteins | sample 5407581 | NCBI WGS metagenome assembly WNGR01 (sample SAMN13153383, study PRJNA577476) | soil metagenome | isolation source: 80 cm soil or saprolite under Garry oak tree replicate 2 | place: USA:California | collected 2016-06-15 | reverse complement strand
TTCGGCGAAAAGATCAGGCCGTATTCGTTCTCAAGGCCGAAGATGCGCGGCTTCATGGCTAAGCCAGGAGCGATTTGATCTCAGCCGAGCCAATCCGGCGGAACGTGCGTCCGGTGCGGGTGCGGTCCAGGACCGCAACCTCCAGTCCTTCGGCCCCCAGCTTCTGGCTCGTCACGGTGTCCAGAGCCTCGATGCTCAACCGCAGCGCCTCCCGCAGCGAAATGGTCGGGGCGGTCCATCGGGCCTTCAGGAACGTCAACAGCGCCTCCGCCTTGCCGCCGATGGCTGCCACGCCCTTCTCGTCAATGATACTCCCGTCATAGGAGATGCGGTAGATCTCGTTGGGCTTGCCGTCCTGGCCCACCTCGACGACCAGGAGCTCCACTTCGAGTGGTTTCGGATCGGTGCTGAAGAGGCTTCCGATGCTCTGCGAGTAGGCGTTGGCGAGCGATCGGGCCGTGACGTCCTCCCGGCTGTAGGTATACCCCTTGAGGTCGGCGTGCCGGATACCGGCCTTGCGCAGCATCTCAAACTCGTTGTACTTGCCGGCGCCCGAAAAGGCGATCCGGTCGTACATCTCGGAGATCTTGTGCAGCGACGCGCTGGGGTTGTCCGCCACCAGCAACACCCCGTCGGCAAACTCCATCGCGACAATCGAGCGGCCCTTGGCGATGCCCTTCTTGGCATACTCGGCCTTGTCGGCCATCATCTGTTCGGGCGAAACGTAATAGGGAAGCGCCACCGTCAGCCCCTCTCGCGCCGCTCGTTGATCAGCGCGTTGCACGTCTCGGCGATCTTGGACTCTTCAAGGTCGCGGACGCCTTTCTCGGTAATCACCTTCACCGTGGGGTAGATGCCGCGGACCAGATCCGGGCCTCCCGTGCCGACATCCTCTTCGGCCGCGTTGTACAGCGCTTCCAGCGCGATGCGCAGCGCTTGCGCCTCTTTGAGCCCCCGCCGGTAGAGCTGTTTCATCGTGTCGCGCGCGTCCTTGCCGCCCGATCCCGTCGCGTGGTACTCCGTCTCCTCATAACGACCGCCGGTCACGTCGTATTTGAAGATCCGCCCTTCGCGCCGCTTGAGATCGTACCCGGCGAACAGCGGGATCACCACCAGCCCCTGGAACGCCATCGGCAGGTTCCCCCGCACCATCTGGGCCAGCTTGTTGGCCTTGCCCTCGCAGGAGAGCATATCGCCTTCCAGCTTTACGCCATCCTGATACCGGACCGCCAGCACCGTGGTGCCGTGGGGGACGGCCGGAAGCGCAGAGGTGCCGGGCGATCCGGAGGTGGCAGGCTGGGAGCCGATCTGTGGGGCCTGGTGAAGAGGCTCAGGCCCCCGGCCCGCCAGGAAGTCATAGAAACTGGAGCCGTGAGGATCGAGGAAGAACGACACGGCAGTCAGGCCTTCAATTTTTCCAGGAGGACGTCGACGGTCTCGGATTCGTCGAGCAGGCCTTTCGTGAGAGCCTCGGTGCCGCGGAGCGGCTCGAGGAGCGGGACTTTCTTGATGACCGCGTTGCCGGCGTCGAAGAGCACCGACGTCCAGCTCGCCGCGTACACTTCCTGGGGCCATTTCTTCACGCAGGCCGCGCGGAAGTAGGCGCGCGTATCGAACGGGGCGACGGTCTCCGCCTGGCGGACTTCCTCGTCCAAAACGATCCGTTCGACCCGGTTCGCGCGCTCGAGCGCGTAGAAAAGCCCCTTGTCGGGCCGGACATCGTGGTACTGCAGATCCATCATCGCCACGCGCGGGTCGTCCCAGCCGCAGCCCTTCCGCTCCAGATAGGACTCGATGAGGGCGCGCTTGGCCACCCAGTCCAGCTCGCGGTCCAGCTCGCGGGGATCGCGCTCAAGCTTGTCGAGGGTCTCTTCCCAGCGGACCAGCACTTCCTTCACCGGCAACGTCAACTCGTGACTCGCGTAAAAGTCCTGGGCCGCCCTGAGGTAGGCGCGCTGCACGGCGATCGCCGTGGCGGTCCTGCCGCCCGCCAGTTTCAGATCTCCCTTGACCGCCAGATCGCGAGAGCCCGCTTTGATCGCAAGGACGGGGTCTTCGAGCTCAACCGCCGGGAGCGGCCAGTTGTCCTCGACCATGTCGAGCACAATCGACATCGCGCCGACCTTGAGGAAGGTCGCCACCTCCGTCATGTTGACGTCTCCGGCGATCACGTGGAGCCGCCGGTACTTGGCGGGATCGGCATGCGGCTCATCCCGCGTGTTGATGATCGGCCGCTTGACCATCGTGTTGAGGTCCATGAGCGTCTCGAAGAAGTCGGCCCGCTGGGACAGTTGATACGAGACCGCGGCCGTTTGATTTTCCGCCCCGACCTTCCCCGCGCCCGCGTAGATCTGACGGGTGACGAGGAACGGGACGAGGGCGCGCGCAATGCGCTCGAACGGGATCGCGCGGGCCACCAGGTAGTTCTCATGATACCCGTAACTGTTGCCCTTGCCGTCCGTGTTGTTCTTATACACCAGCAGGCTGCCCGGCCCGCGCACCAGCTCCACGGCGCGCACGGCGGCAGCCAGGATGCGCTCCCCGGCCTTTTCGTACAGGACGACGTCCCGGGCCGTCGTGCACTCCGGCGTGGAGTATTCAGGATGCGCGCCGTCCACGTAGAGGCGGCCTCCGTTGGCCAGCACCTTGTTGAGCAGACGGTTGTAGTCCGGCCCCGGCCGCTCGCGCTCCCCCTCAACCTCGAAGCCGCGAATGTCGAGCAGCGGGTTCTCGTTCTCGTAGTCCCAAAGGATCTTCGGCGAGGGAAAGGACGGATAGTGGTTGATCAGAAACAGGGAATTGGAGACCGGGTCCACGGACTCGGGATCGCGCGTCGCGATGCCGAACTCCGTCTCGGTGCCGAGCGCTCGCTTGGTTGTCATAGATGGATCACGGACACGAACACAACGCGTTAGAGGTAGTGGCCGGTCGTCACGGTTTCGATCCGGCGAGATTCGCTGGACCCGACCGTGATCGTCCGCACGTGGACGATCTTGTCGGCCTTCTTGCCGGCAATCTTCGCCCAGTCGTCTGGATTGGTCGTGTTCGGCAGGTCTTCATGTTCCTTGAACTCGTCCCGGATGGCCCGGATGAGATCCTCGCTCTTGATGCCGCGCTCGCCAGTCGCGAGCAGACGCTTGATCGCGTATTTCTTGGCGCGCGAGACGATCCCTTCGATCAGAGCCCCGCTGGAGAAGTCCTTCATATAGAAGGTCTCTTTGTCTCCATTGGCGTACGTCACTTCGAGGTACTGGTTCTCTTCGCTGAGCGCGTACATGGACTCCACGGTCTGCGTGATCAGCCGCTCGACGAGCTTCACCAGATCGCCACCGTCGCGGTCCATCTCTTCCTTGTGCCAGGGCAGATCCGGCATCAGGTACTTGGAGAAAATGTCCCTGGCCGCGGCCTTGTTCGGGCGATCGATCTTGATCTTCACGTCCAAGCGGCCAGGGCGCAGCACGGCCGGGTCGATGAGGTCTTGCCGGTTGCTGGCGCCGATCACAATGACGTTACGTAACCGCTCGACGCCATCGATCTCCGACAGGAACTGGGGCACGATCGTGGATTCGATGTCAGAGGAGATGCCGCTGCCGCGGGTCCGGAAGAGGGCGTCCATCTCATCGAAGAACACGATCACCGGATAGCCGTCGTCTGCCTTCTCCTTCGCCTTTTTGAACACCTCCCGAACCTGGCGTTCCGACTCGCCCACGTACTTGTTGAGGAGCTCGGGCCCCTTGACGTGCAGGAAAAAGCTCCGAATGTCCTTGCCCGTCAAATGACCCAGCTTCTTGGCGATGGAGTTGGCCACGGCTTTCGCGATCAAGGTCTTGCCGCAGCCTGGAGGGCCATATAGCAGGACGCCCTTGGGCGCCCGCAGTTTGTGCTCCTTGAAGAGATCGGCGTGGAGGAAGGGCAACTCGACGGCGTCCTGGATCTGCTCGATCTGGTCGTGCAGCCCGCCGATGTCGTTGTAGCTGATGTCCGGGACTTCCTCCAGAACCAGTTCCTCGACCTCGGACTTCGGGAGCTTTTCGAGGAGGTAGCCCGACCGCGCGTCATAGAGCAGATGGTCCCCGACGCTGAGCCGCTGGGAAAGAAGCGGCTCGGCGAGCTCGGCCACGCGCTCCTCATCAGTACGCAACGTGATGGTCGCGCGCCGCCCGTCGAGATTGTCCTTCAGGCGGACCACCTCGCCCTGCACGTCAAACCCGCAGGCTTCGATGACGTTCAGCGCCTCGTTCAGAATCACCTCCTGGCCCTTGTGCAACGTCTTGACGTTGATGGCCGGATGGAGATTGACTTTTAACTTCCGCCCGGTGACGTAGACGTTGACAGTCTGGTCTTTGTTGACGCTGGTGAAGATGCCGTAGGTGGACGGCGGCGCCGTGAGCTTTTCCACCTCGGCCTGCATCGCTTCGATCTGGGCCTTGGCGTCCTGGAGCGCATCGGTCAACCGCTCGTTTTGCCGGTTTGTCTGCTCCAATTGATGACGCGCTTGATGCAGGCGGCGCACCTCCTCTTCCAGGGAGCGGAGCTGCACGAGGAGTTTTTCTTTCTCTCTCTCCTGTTCGTCCTTCATAGTGCCCTCTGCGCCGTGGTCATCGGAAAGACGTTCGGTCAGCTTCTTGACCGTGTTCCGGATGGAACTCAAGCGACCCGGGGTCTTCTTCATCTCGGCCATGGATGCTGCTCTCCGACAACCGTGCCTGCTCGTTACCGCGCATGTGTGAACTCATTCTAGCATCGACCCCCTGATCGGTCAACCTGACGGGCCGCACGGACCACACATGATGCTACAGATCGAGCGCGGTCAACAACTCACGAGCGGCGCGCTCGATATCATCGGCCGCCATCACGCTGCCGACGACCGCCACGCCATGCGCGCCCGCTTTCACCACCTCGCGGACGCGAGACGCTGTCACGCCGCCGATGCCGAAGAGCGGAACCTGGCACCGCATCCGTGCACGCTCCAACTCGCCCAACCCGATCGGAGGGCCGAAGGCGCGCTTTGACGGCGTCGAGAAGATCGGACCGAGCACGATGAAATCGGCTCCATCCGTCTCGGCGCGCGCCGCTTCGTCGGCAGAGTGCGCGGATGCCCCGATCAAGCGGTCCGGTCCCAGCAACCGTCGCGCGGCCGCTGGGCGTAGCCCCGCCGCCGGCAGATGGGTCCCGTCGCTCCCGGCGGCGAGGCAGACATCCGCCCGGTCATTGACGAGCATCCTGGCGCCGTAGGACCGCGCCAGGTCGGTCATCTCGCGTGCCAATGCCAGTAACGGACGCGTCGGCAGATCCTTCTCGCGTAACTGGACGGCGCGTACGCCCGCCCGCAACGCGGCGCTCACGACATCCTGAAGGGGACGACCGCAGGTCTGGTGACGGTCGGTGACGAGGTAGAGCGAGAAATCCACCCTAGCCATGAAGGCCGGCTATAACATGCCTTCGATCGGGCTGCTGGCGGTGGCGTAAAGTTTGCGCGGAATCCGTCCGGCCTTGAACGCCATCCGCCCGGCCCACACCGCGTACTTCATGGCCTCGGCCATCAGGATGGGCTCTTTCGCGCCGGCGATGGCAGTATTCATCAGGACCGCGTCGGCTCCGTACTCCATCGCCAGGGCGGCATCCGAGGCCGTGCCGACGCCTGCGTCAACGATGACCGGCACGTTCACGGACTCCATGAGGATTTTCAGGTTGTACGGGTTGCGGATCCCCAGACCCGAGCCGATCGGCGCGGCCAGCGGCATCACGGCCGGGCAGCCGACGTCCACAAGCCGTTTGGCGACGACCGGATCGTCGTTGGTGTAGGGAAACACGATGAAGCCTTCCTTGACGAGAATCTTCGCCGCCTCGATCAGGCCCGCCGTATCGGGGAACAACGTGCGCTCGTCGCCGATCACCTCCAGCTTCACCATGTCGGACACGCCGGCGGCCCGGGCGAGTCGCGCGTAGCGCAGGGCGTCCTCCACCGTGTAACAGCCCGCCGTGTTGGGCAGGATCTTGTATTTCTTCGGGCTGATGTAGTCGAGGAGGTTCTCGGTCTTCCGATCCGTGATGTTGACCCGGCGCACGGCGACCGTCACCACGTCCGCACCCGACGCCTCGATGGCCTTCTGGGTTTCAACGAAGTCCTTGTATTTGCCCGTGCCTACCCAGAGTCGGGAGTGGAACTCGATGCCCGCGATCGTCAACCGATCATCGTTCATGACGTGTGTCCTCCCCGCCGCCGATGAACCCGATGACTTCTACGCGGTCGCCGTCGCACAATGGTGTTCCCGGGAACGTCTGCCGGTCCACGACCTTGAGGTTCAGCTCCACGGCGACTCGTTCGGCGGGAATGCCCAGATCGACCAGGAGCGCTGCGACCGAGTGCCCATCCGCCACCTCACGAGGCTCTCCATTCAAGGTGATGCGCATGGCAAAAGGATCATACCATACGCCGCGGAAACGGTGTCAACAGCGCAGGCCCCGCGCGCTTGGCCTCCGGCGCGGTATAATCGGCCATGGTCGCCCCGCGCAATCTGGCGATCGCCACCGAGTTCCACCGCGTCGCCGACGAGCTGGAATCCCGGCACGCCAACCCCTTCAGGGTCCGGGCCTACCGGCAGGCGGCCCGGCTCATTGCACGTCTCTCGGAAGACGCCGGCGAGCTCGCCCGTCGCGGGGAGCTGACCAAGCTCAAAGGGATCGGCAAGGACCTCGCCCAGAAGGTCGTCCTCTTCTGCGATGGGGGGCGGATCGAAGCGCCGGCCGACCCGCCCGTGGAAGTCCCGGCGGAGCTTGCCTCCTGGCTCCAGCTCCCCGGGTTCAGCCCGTCGCTTGTCCGCCACCTGCATGACCACCTGCATATCCGGACGCTGGACGACCTCGAGGCGCTGGTCCGGTCGAGACTGTTACGCACGCTGCCAGATTTCACGGCGAGCGATGAACAAGTGCTGGAAGGGATCATGCGGTTGCGCAACGGCGCGCCAGCGCCTTGACAGACCTGGACCCCTCTGTTACCGTCCGGCGGAACAGGAGACTGACCCATGGCTCTCTCCGCATTCATCCTGATCGAAGTAGCAGGCGACCATACCAAGAGCGCCTTCAAAACGATCCAGCGCATCTCCGGTGTGAAGGCCACGTACACGGTTAGCGGGAGCTACGACCTCGTCGTGCAGATCGAGACGGAAAACCTGTTAACGCTGAGCGATCTGCTCCTCTCGAAGATCCGAGCGGTGGACGGTGTCACCAAGACCAACACCTGCATTGTCCTGAACGTGTAGCGCCCCACGCCCGACCCGAAACTTTATCTTGTGGTGATGCCCAAACGTCCGCGTTAACCAGCGCGCGCGGCCTTTGCGTGTGTCCGCGTTGAGCGCGGGGGTCGACCCTGCTCTTTCACCAAGCGCCCAGCGCCGAGGCATACCGCTTAAGAGTTCCGATGGACGGGGAGTGCTTCCCCATTGCAGTTTCCAGACGGGCTACCGCGGATTGAGTGGTTCCGATTCGGGCCGCGAGCTCAGCCTGCGTGAGTCCCGCCTCGGCCCGCGCCTTGAGTATCTCGTCAAGAAGCTCAAACTCCTCCTTGAGCCCTTCGTATTCGCGGCGCACGTCCGGGCGCGCAAGCGCCCGGGCTTTGAAGTCTTTAAGGCTGTTCCGCATCTTTCACCTCTTTCATGCGCTTTCGCGCGATCTCGAGTTCTTTCCGTGGGGTCTTCTCAGACTTTTTGACGAACTGATGCAGCATGACGATCCTTCGTCCGACGAGTGTGCAGTAGAACACTCGGGCAATGCCTTCCGCGGCCTTGAGCCTGAGCTCGAAAAGGCCGTCGCCCATGGCCCGGGTGTGCGGCATTCCAAGATCGGGGCCGTATCGTTCCATATGTTCGGCATACCGCAGAAAGCGCGCCACGAAACCGGCAGGCAGCAGGAGCAACTCCCTCTGGAACGCTGCACTGTAAAACGTAACTCGCCAGTTCGCCATTGTCATTATAGCAAATATGCTATCGCGAAACTAGCCAAGGGCAGCAGGGGTCGTGCGCCTCCTGGCGATCCATCATGCTCTATGAGACACCTTGACGCGCCGGAAGGTTGAATCGGTGGGGAGAGGGAATTTTGCGGAAGACGGGCGGGATGAATCCCGCCCCTACATCGGACTGAAAACCAATGGCAGGGATTGGACGGGCCAAATGAAAAGGCCCCCGGTGGCATGTTCCACCGGGGGCCTTTCTGTTTCCAAGCAGGGCAGGCTTAGTACATGCCCTCCATCCCGCCCCCGTGCGAATGACCGCCCGCCGGGGCCTTCTTCTCCTCCGGAATCTCGGTCACCATGACCTCGGTCGTGAGCATCAGTCCGGCCACGCTGGCCGCGTTCTGCAAGGCGCAGCGGACCACCTTGGTCGGGTCGATGATGCCCGCCTCGAACATGTCCGTGTATTTCTCCGTGGCAGCATCGAAGCCCATCGACTCCTTCTCTTTGCGCACGTGCTCGACCACGACCGACCCTTCCAAGCCGGCGTTCTGCGCGATCTGCCGGATCGGTTCCTCCAGCGCCCGCTTCACGATGTTGACGCCGACTTGCTGATCGTGCGGGAGGTCTTTGACCTTGTCGAGGGCCAGCACACAGCGGAGCAGGGCCACACCGCCGCCCGCCACGATCCCTTCCTCGACTGCCGCCTTGGTGGCGTGCAGCGCGTCCTCGACCCGCGCCTTCTTCTCCTTCATCTCGGTCTCGGTGGACGCCCCCACGTTGATCACCGCCACGCCGCCGACGATCTTCGCCAGCCGCTCCTGCAGCTTCTCGCGATCGTAATCCGACGTGGTCTCCTCGACCTGCGCCTTGATCTGCTTGATCCGAGCATCGATCTTCTTCTTATCGCCATGCCCTTCGACGATGGTGGTGTTGTCCTTGTCGATCGTCACGCGCTTGGCCCGTCCCAGATCCGTCAGCTTGACGTTCTCGAGCTTGAGCCCGAGGTCCTCCGAGATCACCTGCCCGCCAGTCAGGGTCGCGATGTCCTCCAACATTGCCTTGCGACGGTCGCCGAAGCCGGGCGCCTTCACGGCCGCCACGTTCAGCGTCCCTCTCAGCTTGTTGACAACCAGGGTCGCCAGCGCCTCGCCCTCCACATCCTCGGCGATGATGACCAACGGCCTCCCCATCTTGGCCACCTGCTCCAGGATCGGGAGCAGGTCCTTCATGCTGCTGACCTTCTTCTCATGGATCAGGATGAAGACGTCCTCGAGCGAGGCTTCCATCCGCTCGGCGTCCGTGATGAAGTACGGGGAGATGTACCCACGGTCGAACTGCATCCCTTCGACGACATCGAGGGAGGTGGTCATGGACTTGGCTTCCTCGACCGTGATGACGCCGTCCTTGCCGACCTTCTCCATCGCCTCGGCGATGAGATCCCCGATGGTGGCATCGTTGTTGGCCGAAATGGTGCCGATCTGCGAGATTTCTTTCTTGCTCTTGCAGGGCTTGCTGAGCTTCTTCAGCTCCTCCACCACGACGTCGACGGCCTTGTCGATCCCGCGCTTGATGTCCATCGGGTTCGCGCCGGCCGTGATGTTCTTGACGCCCTCGCGGTAAATCGCCTGTGCCAGCACGGTCGCCGTGGTGGTCCCGTCGCCCGCCACATCGCTCGTCTTGGACGCGACCTCCCGGACGAGCTGGGCTCCCATGTTCTCATAGGGGTCCTTGAGCTCGATCTCCTTCGCGACCGTCACGCCGTCCTTGGTGATGAGCGGCGCGCCGAACTTCTTATCGAGAATCGCGTTCCGTCCTTTCGGTCCCAGCGTTGCCTTGACGGCGTCCGCCAGCTGATTTACGCCTCGCAGAATCGAGGCCCGTGCGTTCTCACTGTACAAAATTTGCTTTGCTGCCATTTCCTTCCTCCTTCATGCCTCTTCAGAGCCCGTTGCGTGCGCGAGTAGGTTCTAGGTGTGGGTTATTGTTCGAAAATGCCCAGGATGTCCTCTTCCTTGATGATCAAGTAATCCGTGCCGTCCACGTTGATCTTGCTGCCGGAATACTTGTCGAAGAGGACGATATCCCCGACCTTCACGGATTTGACGTCGGCCCCGACGGCTTCGATCCTGCCGCGTTGAGGCTTCTCCTTGGCGGCATCCGGGATGTAGATTCCGCCAGCCGTGCGTTCCAGTTCCTCGGTGTAGCTGACGAAACACCGATCCTTGAGAGGTTTAAATCCCGCCGCTACCTTTTTCTTTTCCTTCGTCTCCACGGCCATAACGCTCTTCCCTCCTTAGTTAGTCTTCAATCACATGCTTCGGTTAGTAGGAACCCCTCACCCTTCTGGCTGGGCATGCCCTCGGCGCAGGGTGCCTTCTAGTATAAAGCCGCTTTGCGATCAATCAACCCCCTGCCGGCCGAATCCCGCGTGATATCTTTTCACATCGGGCGCTCGACTCGGTCGTCCCGCTTAACCGGTCGTAAGTCCTTGAAAATTATCCAAGACTTCAACAATTCTACGGCCTTCTGTAGTTGCGGGTCCTCCTCGTCCTTCTCCTTGCCCTCCTTGTCCTTCGCCGCTTCACGGTCCTTCTTGCCCTCTTTGGGCTCGGGCTTGGGGGCCGCCGGATTCTCCTGCAGGGGCGAGGGCTGGGGCGAGGTCCCCGGATCGCGGAGCGTCTTGTCGAGGTCCCGCTCGCGGATGGGCGGAGTCGTCGTCTGCTTCCCCTTCACGACGATGTCCGGGTTGATGCCGACCCCGTGGATGCTGCGCCCTTTCGGCGTGTAGTACTTGGCCGTCGTCAGGCGGAGGCCCGACCCGTCTCCGAGCGGCAGGATGGTCTGGACAGACCCCTTGCCGAACGTCTGCACCCCTACCACAACCGCACGGCCCCAGTCCTGAAGGGCCCCGGCGACGATCTCGGACGCGCTGGCGCTCCCCTCGTTCGCCAGGACGATGATGGGGTAGTCGTCCGGTTGCTCCTTGTTGTGGGAGACGTAATCGTCCTTCCGTCCCTCGCGGGTCTTGATGTACACGATCAGCCGATTCAGGCCGACGAACTGCTCGGACACTTCCACAGCAGAGGTCAGCAGGCCACCCGGGTTGTTCCGAAGGTCGAGGATCAACGACTGCATTTTCTGCTCGCGCAGCTTGCGGAGGGCTGCGCTCACATCCTTGGCGGTCTGGTCCTGGAACTGCGTCACCCGGATGTAGCCGATACTGCCGTCGAGCATCTTGGACCGCACGCTCTCGATCTTGATGATCTCCCGGGTCAGCACGAAGACCATCGGCTCCGCCGCCCCCTCGCGCTGGATCGTGAGCGTGACCTTGGTCCCTTTCGGCCCGCGCATCTTCTGGACGGCGTCAACGAGGGTCATATCCTTGGTCGGCTCCTCATTCACCTTGAGAATGAAGTCGCCCGCTTTGACGCCGGCCCGCTCAGCCGGCGTGCCGTCGATCGGCGCGATGACCGTTAGGCGATTGTCTTTGATGCCGATCTGGATGCCGACCCCTCCGAACTCGCCTTTGGTCTCGACCTGCACTTCTTTGTAGACGTCCGGCGGCATGAAGGCGGAGTGGGGGTCCAACGTCGCGAGCATGCCCCGGATCGCGCCGTAGACCAGATCCTTGGTCTTGACCTCTTCCACATAGTGCTTCTGGACGTGGGCCAGCACCTCGGTGAAGGTTTTCAGCTCTTCGTAGGTTTCGGTCGCCAGGACGGCGCGGTCCCAGCCTTTTCCGATGAGAACCCCCAGGAGCAGGGTCACGAGAAACAGCGCTACCCAGCCCATCTTCATTTTGTTCGACTGTCGTATCCCATCGTGCATGACCGTGCTCCTTTTCCTGCCACCGTATCCTATCGCCGCCGGGCCAGCCAAGCCAGCGGATCCAAGGCTTGACCGCGTTGCCGCAACTCAAAATACAGGGTATTCTCCCCGGTCAGCCCTGTATCCCCGATCTCCCCGATCGGCTGGTTGGACCGGACGGTTTCTCCCACGTTCACCAGCAGCTTGGAGGCATGGGCGTACAGGGAGAAAAACCCTTCCCCATGGTCCACAATCGTGAGGAGTCCATAGCCCCGCATCCAATCCGCAAAGGCCACCACCCCGTCGGCGACCGACCGGATGACGCTACCTTGCGCGGCCCGGATCTCAATCCCCTTCCGTTGAACATACGTGTTGAACTTCGGGTGCTTCTGGCGACCGAACAACGCCACCACATCTCCGTCGCTGGGCCAGTTGAGCTGGCCCTTGAAGCGCCCCAGTCCTGCGCCGGCCGGCTGGGCGCGAACCGAGGAGGCCGCTCGGCGGCGCGCCTCGAATCCACGGAGGAGGCCCTCGATGCGCTGCGCGGACTTCTCCAACTCACCGACGGCCCGTTCATAGACGACCTTCTCGCTCCGTACCCGCGCCAGGAGCCGGTCCTTCTTGGCTCGCTCTTCTCGAAAGGCCGCCAGCGTGGTGGTGATCTCCCGCTGGTATCCCCGGAGCTCACCGCGGACCTGCAACAGATGCGCCTCCGTCGTCTCGAGCCGCGCGTGATCGACGCGATGGCCCTCGAGCAGCTGGTACTCCCGTCGCGAGATCCAGCGTAACGACGCTGACCGGGCCAACAAGTCATTGTACCCGCTCGACGCTAGCAAAAGCTTCAACTGCCCGTTCGGCCCTTCCTTGTACATCACCCGCAACCGGCTACGGATCGAATCCTCCCGCTGGGCGATCCGCTCCCGGAGACGCTGGAGAGAGGCGTTCGCGTCCGCGATTTCACGGTCCTTCGCTCTGAGGTTGGCGTTCACGGCAACCAAGTCCTCGCGGCGAAGCTTGACCCGGTGGTCCGCCTCCTCGATTTGCTGCAGCACCGAGGCTTCTTTGCGCTGGGCCTCCTCCGTTTTCCGCTTCTTCTGCTTGATTTCCCCCTTCAGTTTCTCCAGCGACTGGCGCTCCTTCTTGATCTTCTCGGAGAGCGGCTCCTTGCGTTCGGACGGCGCAGCCAGCACGGACGCGCTCACCGCCAGCACAGCCAGCATCGCCAACGTCACAACACGCATCAACTCCTCGCCCCGCGCAGCTGGAGCAAGGAGACCACGCTCCCCAGGCACCCCAGCATGATCCCCAGCAGCAGGAACGCGACCGTCACGCGGTCCGGCAAGAACACCAGCCCGCGTCCGATGCCCCAGAAGGTCCCCCTGAGGGCCAGCTTGGCCTCCGCCAGCCCGAACAGGGTCCGCAAGAGGAAGAGCGAGCAGAGCGCGCCCACGCCCCCCAACAGCGCCCCTTCGAGCACAAATGGGGTCTTGATGAAGGCCGTTGTGGCGCCGATCAGCTTCATGATCTCGATCTCATCCCGCCGCGCATGCAGCGTCAGCCGGATCGTATTGGCCAGGATCGTCACCATGGACGCGGCCAACACCGTGCCGATGCCCAGCCCCAGGACTTCCAAATACCGCAGCGCCACGGCCAGATTCTCGATCCAGTCCTGACTATAGAGCACCTCTTCCGTCTCAGACAACGCGTTCAGTTTCTGGACCAGCGCGCGGACCTGCTCCGACGAACGATAGGCCGGACTGACCTTGATGACGAGGGACGCCGGGAAGGGATTGTCCCCCAGCCCGCTGAGCAGCCGTTCTTCCGAGGGGAACTGCGCCCGGAACGTGGCCAGCGCCTGCTCCCGCGAAACGTACTCGATCCCCGCGACGGCCGAATCCTGCCCGATCTCTGCGCGCACGCGCGACACGGCCTGCGGCGACACCACGTCCCGGAGGTAGACGATGACCTTGATCTCCTCACGCAAGGAGCCCAGGGCCTCCTGCACGTTCAGGTAGACGAGCAGGAACACGCCCATCGCCAGCATGGTGAACGTCGTGGTGGCCAACGCCACGAACGTGGTGGTCCGGTTGGACTTGATGTTGTCCACCGCCTCGCGGAGTAGATAGCGCAACCGCGTCATGCCTCGGGATACCCATCCTCCGTCACGCGCCCCTGTTCCAGCCGCATGACGCGTCGGCGCCACCGTCGCAGCAGATCCCGGTTGTGTGTGGCGAGGACCACGGTGGTGCCGCGCGCGTTGACGGACTTCATGAGCTCCAGGATCTCTCCCGACAGGTCCGGGTCCAGGTTGCCCGTGGGCTCATCCGCCAGGAGGATCTGCGGATCATTGGCGATCGCGCGCGCCAGGCACACCCGCTGCTGCTCCCCGACGGAGAGTGTCATCGGCATGGCGTCCAGCTTGTGCCCCAGCCCAACCCCGCCGAGCGTCTCGGCCACCTTCACCCGCAGTACTCCTTCCGGCACGCCGCTGACCTTCAAGGCCAGCGCGACGTTCTCGAAGACCGTTCTCTTCGGCAGGAGGCGGAAATCCTGAAACACGAACCCGATCATCCGATGCAGGTAGGGGATTTCGGACTCTCTGATGTGCAACAGGTTCCGGTTGTTTACCAGGATCTGCCCTTTATCCGGGGCGTCCGCACGGAAGATCAATCGGAGGAGCGTCGTCTTGCCGGCTCCGCTGGGTCCGGTGAGAAAGACAAACTCCCCCTTGCCGATCTTGAAACTGACGTCGTGGAGGGCGGGCCACCCGTTATAGGCCTTGGAGACATGATAGAACTCGATCATGCGGACGTGCGGGTCTCCGGCATCTCGAATGCGCCTGGCAGCAGCTCGATCCGCTGGGTCTTGGGATCAGCGCCCCAGATCAGCACGACGTCGAACCGGCACGTCCGGTCACCGACCCGCCGCCACGCCAGATACTGCTGGGCGAGCCGAGCGATCCGGGCCTGCTTGGCACGGGTGATGGCAGCCGCCGGCCCGCCGAACCGGTCGTCGAGCCGGACTTTCACTTCCACGAACACCAGGATCCGGCCATCTTCCGCAATGAGGTCGATTTCCCCGCGCCGCGTCCGGTAGTTGCGTTCCAGGATCCGGTAACCGCGGGCTTCCAGAAACCGGGACGCCACGCGCTCGCCTTCTGCCCCCAGCACGCTACGCCCCGTCATGGCCACCCGCTCCTTCCACGACCGGCCGAAAACTGCGCCGGTGCAACTTACAGGGCCCGTAGCGCGCCAACTGCCGCAGGTGTTCGGCAGTCCCGTATCCCTTGTGTGAGAGAAACCCATACTGGGGGTAGCAGACGTGGGCCCTCGCCATGAGCCGATCCCGGAGAACCTTCGCGACGACGGACGCCGCGGCGATCGAGAGGCTCAGCCGGTCGCCCTTGATGACCGCGCGCTGCTCGATGGGAAACGACGGGAGGATGACCGCATCGAGGAGGAGGTAATCCGGAGGAGGCGTAAGGTGCTGCACCGCCTGGACCATCGCAAGTCGCGTCGCTTCGAGGATGTTCACCGCGTCGATGACCTCGGCCTCCACGACCCCCACACCGATATCGAGCGCTCCCGCAAGGAGCTGCCCGTAGAGGTGTTCGCGCTGGGCCTCGCTTAGGAGCTTCGAATCTCGCAAGCCAGCCAGGCGGTATCTGCGGGGCAAGATGACTGCCGCCGCAACGACCGGACCGGCCAGGGGGCCTCGTCCCGCCTCATCTACCCCGGCGACGCGCCGAAACCCGCGCGCCCACGCCTCGCATTCAAAGAGGTCGTTGGGGTCCAGCGACACGAGACTCCGTCGGCCTCAGACGCCGGCCTTGACGGTCGCCGGCTCTGTGGCGACGGCCGGAGCCTCCGGCTTGGGCTTGCCCTCCGTCAGGTATTCCCGTTCTGCCACCCTGGCCGTCTTGCCCTTCTTCCCACGGAGGTAGTACAACTTGGCCCGCCGGACACGCCCCTGCCGCACAACGTCGATGCGTTCCATCACCGGCGAGTGAAGGGGAAAGATCCGTTCGACGCCGACGCCGTAGGACAGTTTCCGGACCGTGAAGGTCTCCGCGTTCTGTCCGCCCTTGCGACTGATGACTACGCCTTCAAACACCTGCACGCGTTCCTTCTCGCCCTCCATGACTCGCACGTGAACCCTGACCGTGTCCCCGATCTCAAAGGCCGGCACATTTTTCTTGACCAACGTCGCATTCAACCGCTGCAGCCGATTCATGACCGTCTCTCCTCTCTCTCCTGCTCGCCCGTCAGGCGTCGCCTCCGCGCGAGAACTGGTTCAACACTTGCCGATCTTCCGGCGTCAACGCCGCCCGTTCCAACAAGTCAGGTCGCTTGGCATAGGTGCTCAACAGGGACTGGGCCCGCCGCCACGCCCGGATGGCCCGATGGTCCCCGGAACGAAGGACTTCCGGCACCTCCATCCCCCGGAAGACGGGCGGGCGGGTATAGTGGGGGTAATCCAGCAGCGAATCGCCGAATGAGTCGGCCTCCGCGGACTGCTGGTCTCCCAGCACACCCGGGATCAGACGCGCCGCCGCGTCCACAACGATCAACGCCGCCAGTTCGCCCCCGGTCAGGACGTAATCGCCGACGGACAGCTCCTCCGGAGCCAGCCCCATTCTGACCCGCTCGTCGATCCCTTCGTAGTGCCCGCAGATGAAGACCGCGCGCCGCGTCTCCGCGGCGAACTCGGCTGCCACGGCCTGGGTAAACGTGCGCCCCTGCGGCGTCATCAGCACAAGCCGCACGTCGCCGTGCCGAGCACGCAGATCCTCCACGGCACGGAAGACGGGCTCGGGCTTGATCACCATCCCCGCGCCTCCCCCGTAGGGATAGTCATCGGCAACCTTGTGCCGTCCCTCCGCATAGTCCCGCAGGTTCACCGCGCGGACCTCCAGAAGGCCCTTCTCCCGGGCGCGTCCGAGGATGCTGGCGCTCAACACGGCCTCCACCATATCGGGAAATAAAGTAAGGATGTCACACTTCATGGTCTGACTCATCCTCCAAGAGTCCTGCTATCCGGCGGATGGTCATCAGTCGGCCCGGCAC
>WNGR01003622.1_pt1 | contig 16832 bp, 12 predicted proteins | sample 5407581 | NCBI WGS metagenome assembly WNGR01 (sample SAMN13153383, study PRJNA577476) | soil metagenome | isolation source: 80 cm soil or saprolite under Garry oak tree replicate 2 | place: USA:California | collected 2016-06-15 | reverse complement strand
GCGTGCGCACCAGTAAGCAGCGACTGCGTTCGCGCTGCCGCCGTGAATGCTTCCAGCGCCGATCGCTGCTGCCCGCGACCCGCGTGCAACATGCCGGTCGCCAAGTGCAAGAGCACGGCGGTGGCGGGCTCGACGTGTGCGGAGCCGACCTCCCAGGCGCGGCGCAGCCAGCGTTCCCCCTCGTCGAACTCGCCCATCCAGATTGCCAAGCCGCCGACGGCTCCTAGCGCGGGTGCGAGTATCGGGTGATCGTCCAAGCCGTGCCGTTCGGCAAGCGCTACCGCCTGACGACCGCGCTCACGTGCTGTCATCACCGAGACCGTCCTTGACGGAAAGCCTTGATGCGCTCGGCACGCGACTTCTAGATAGGGTCGGCCGATCCTCTGGGCGAGCGCGGCTCCGTCGCAGAGATGCCGCTCCGCCTCGAGGAGTCGCCCAGTCCAGGTTTCGACGATCCCGAGATTCAGCAGCGCGACTCCACGCAGCTCACTGCCCATCGCGAGTGGTTCGCTCGTCGCGTCGGCCATCGATGCGTCGAGCATCTTCACTTGCTCGATCACCTCACTGAACTGGCCGCTACGCCTTGCCAGCGCCAGTCGCAGAGACGCGACCGCCACCGCCCGACGGCGGCGAGCCGCAGGAGCGATAGGGGGGTGCGACTCGGCCAGCGCCAGCTGAGCAACCGCCTCCTCGGTCCGCCCCTGGTTCAGCTCAGCGGCCGCGTGGGCAAGCGCGAGGTCAGGATGATCGGCCGATGCCCCTTCGGGAAACGCCTGCAGGACTGCGCGAATCGTTCCCGCTTGACCGTTGAGCACCCACCTGAACGAGTGGTCCGCGACGAGTCGAGCGGCATCGGGCCAGTCGCCCGCCGCGACCATGTGCCGCACCGCCTCGACGACGTCCCCCCGGTCCGCGAACCACCGCGCCGCCCGGCGGTGCAGGTCAGGAACCTCGTCGGCGGCCGTTCGGCGCAGTTCCAGCCACAGGAAGTCCGCCAAGAGCTGGTGGTAGCGAAACCAGGTGCGCTGGGCGTCGAGCGAGACGACGAACGCGTTCGCTTCCTCCAGTGCCAGCAGCATCTGCTCGGAGCCCGGTCGGCCGGCCAACAGGTCGGCGAGCTCACCGTTCACCCGGTCGACCAGCGAGGTTCGCAACAACATGCGCTGAACCTCGCTCGGCTGGCGCTCGAGCATCTCGGCCATCAGGTACTCCCCGATGGCGCGGTCGGTCCCGGAGAACTCGGCCACGAAGCGCTCGGGCTCCGGGTGACCGGTAAGCGAGATCACCGCCAGGCGCAGGCCGGCCGCCCACCCTTCGGTGCGCTGATGCAGCACGGTCACCCCGTCGCCGGACAGCTCGATCCCGGACCCGGCCAGCAGCTCGCGCGTCTCGCCCTCGGTGAACCGCAGATCGCCGGCGCGGATCTCGGCGAGCGCGCCGGCAAGCCTGAGCTGGTGCAGTCTGATCTGCGGATCTCGGCGGGAGGACAGCACCACCCGCGCATTGCTCGGCATATTCGCGACGAAGTAGTCGAGCTGCGTGAAGGCGTCGGTCGACCTCAGCTCATGAAGGTCGTCGATGATCAGCACGACCGGTTCGGCCTGCTCGGCGAGCTCCGACAGCATGAAGTCGATTACCTCGTACATGTCCGGCACGGTGGCCGGCGCGGGAGCCGTCAGGGGCGCGGGCTTGCGGATCGCCTTGAGGATGGCGCACCAGAACCGCTGTTCGTTCTGCTGGTCGCGCTCGACGGACACGAACGCAACCCGGCGATGCTTCGCCGAATGGTCAATCCACGCACGCAACAGCGAGGTCTTGCCACTTCCCGGAGGCGCCGAGATGACCGTCAGAGGCTTGGTCACGGCACGGTCGAGCAACTGGAGGAGATCGCTCCGGTCGAGCAGGCCCCGAGTGCCCGAAACATCGTGCGCGACCGGCTGCGGCACGTGCTCCCCACGCTGTCTCGACACCAGGTTGGTCATGTTCGCCTTCCAGCGCCCGCCGAACGCGGGCCAGAACCCCGGCCCATACTACTGTCGGGCACCGCCACGCAACGCGCTCCACAGGGTCGGCGTGAGGTCACCCAGGCGAGCGGCGCGGCATCACCGGAATCCGGCGACGACACATCGCCGACGCACTGGCGACAATTCCCCCGTGACCACCGCGAACCCACCGGCCGCCCGGGCCGGCTCCTACCGGGTCGGAGACCTCGACCTCAACCGGATCGGCTACGGCGCGATGCAGCTCGCCGGCCCGGGCGTCCTCGGGCCGCCGCGCGACCGCGCCGCCGCCGTCGACGTGCTGCGGACCGCAGTCGAGCTGGGCGTCAACCACATCGACACGGCCGACGCCTACGGGCCGTACATCACCAACGAGATCATCCGGGAGGCGCTCTTCCCGTACGGCGACGACGTGCACATCGTGACCAAGGTCGGGGTGGTCCGCGACGAGCGGGGCGGCTGGCTGCCCGGCAACTCGCCGGAGGCGCTGCGCGCGCAGGTGCACGACAACCTCCGCCGGCTCGGGCTCGACCTGCTCGACGTGGTCAACTTCCGGACCCTCGCCGGGGTCGACGACCGCGCGACGGCTGCGGACACCATCGGTCCTCAGTTCGAGGCGCTCGCCGAGCTGCGGCAGCAGGGCCTGATCCGGCACCTGGGCCTGAGCACGGTCAGCCTCGACCAGCTGGCCGAGGCGCAGCGGATCGCCCCGGTGGTATGCGTGCAGAACTTCTACAACATCGCCAACCGGGCGGACGAGGCGATGCTGGCGGCGACCGCAGAGCAGCACATCGCGTATGTGCCGTACTTCCCGCTCGGCGGCTTCTCGCCGGTACAGTCGGACGTGCTGTCATCGGTCGCCAAGCGGCTCGGCGCGACCCCCACAGCGGTCGCCCAGGCCTGGCTGCTGCAGCACTCGCCGAACATAATGCTGATCCCGGGCACCTCGTCGGTCGATCACCTGCGCGAGAACATCGCCGGCGCCGCCTTGGTCCTGCCGGCCGACGCCGTGGCCGAGCTGGACGCGATCTGAGCAGCGGCCGCCGGGCCTTCCCCATCACCCCGATCCCAGCGCATACCGCGGGATCGTGAACGACAGGAGTTCGACATGACCGAGGCGCTTGACTGGAACGCGAAGACTATCGCTGAGTTCCGAGCGAACGAGGGCAGGGTTGGCGGGTACTTCGAGGGCGCTCCGATGGTCCTGTTGCATCACCGCGGCCGCAAAAGCGGGCGGGAGTACGTCACCCCGACGATGTACCTCCCACACGAGACCGGGCCAGACGTCATCTACGTCTTCGCGACCAAGGGTGGAGCACCCACCAACCCGGACTGGTACTACAACTTGACCGCCGCCGACGGCACTGTCGAGCTCGGAAACGGGACATACCGGGTGACGGTCCGCCAGCTGGACGGCGCCGAACGCGACCGCATCTACGCCGAGCAGGCGCGGCGCTACCCGGGCTTCGCCGAGTACGAGCGCCAAACTGCAGGAATCCGCACCATTCCGGTACTCGAACTTCGGCTGCTGACCAACCCGGCCTGAAATGCGCGGCTGCCGATCAGCCACGCACCCCCTTTTGCCGGCCGGCCTGCTGCTCGGCGGGCGGCGGGTGCAGCGCAGCCGCTACCGCCCCGACCCCCGGCGGCTGCCCGAGACGCTCACCGCGCTCGCCGGGGACGGCGCCGAGGCGCTGCTGTTCGCCACCGCCGCCGTCGACCCGGCGAACCTCGACCCGGCGAACCTCTACCCGTCGCTGAGCCCCTCTCGAATGGCCCCAGCTCGCGCTCCTACCCGTGCTCGCGGTCGCCCTCGCGGCCGCGCCGGCCTGGCTGACCCGCCGCCGCCCACCGCGGCACCCGCCCGGCCACCAGCCTGCCGAGGTGACCGCGTGATCGAGTTCGACCGGGTCACCGTCACCCACGCCGGCGCGACCACGCCGACGATCCGCGACGTTACCCTGAACGTCGGCGAGGGCGAGTTGTGCCTCGTCGCGGGCCACACCGGCACGGCAAGTCGATCCAGCTCCGCCCGGTCAACGGGCTCGTGCCGCTGGAGCCACCGTCAAAGGCCCGCCTCGATATCTCCGCCTGCCACCCCTGCGCTGTCAACGGCGCGCGAACCTCGGTTCTGCTGCACTCTCACAACGCGCTGCCGGCGCGGCGCGGAAGCGGATGAGCCCCGTCCGACGCGTAGAGCGCGCCGGACGGGGCGCGGAATAACCGGATTCCGGCGAGGACCCCTCACCTGATCGTCCGCAAGCCTGCGCAATGGCAGAAGGGTCTGCTCGGCCGCCTCCCGGGACGCGGACGAGTTGTCGTACGGCTGGACGTCGACCACGGCAGTGTCCCGCGGCTCGGCGGCCACGAACATCGAACCGGCAACGAGCTTGGCGAACAGGCTGATCCGGTCCTGGCAGGTGAATTCGGGCATGACAAAGCTCCTCTTGGCGAAGCGGACGGATGGTGACTATGCCTGCGCGTATCCGGTGAACCGGCGGCCGAGGCTGCCCCGGCCGCGGGTGGGCGGCGCCTGGCCGCCCCCGGCGACGGCGCCGGCGATGGCCCGGACGAGCCAGGCGTTGACGGAGATGCCCTCGGCGGCGGCGGCCTGCTCGACCTGGGCCTTCAGCGGCTCCGGCAGCCGAAGCGTGATCCGGGCGAGATCGCCCGAGTCCGGCGGAGGCGGTGGCCCTGGCGGCGGGTTCGGCGGCGCAGCCGGTCCGGGCGGTCCGAACGGACCCTGCGAGCCGAACGGGCCGGATGGTGTCGGTGGTGTCGGTGGCCAGTTCGGCGTGTCCTGTGGCTCGGCCAGCTCGGTGACCGTGAAGTCCGCGTCGCGGCCGCGCAGACGGACCTCCACGCTCGCCGTGCCGAGCTTGCTGGTGATCTCTGCCGCCGCATCGGACAGGGCTTCCAGCAGGCAGAGCCGGGCGGCGGCGTCAAGCGCGCCGCTGAGCAGCTCAGCGGTATGGGTGACCTCCGACCCGCCCGGGGCGGCGGCCGCGTGCAGCTCGCGCTGGAGGGTATCCAGGTACGGTAACAGCTCCATGACGTCACTATGACATCAGCTATGACGTCACACAAGTGTCATCTTGGCGGCATGGTGGGCCGGCACGATGTTGTCGCACGTCCGGTTTAAGGTCGGGGAACCTACCCGGGAAGGAGCGCCGCCGTGCCGGACATCGTCGCGCCGCAGGTACGGGTCATCGCGTGGACCCACTTCGAGCCGCCGGAGGACGTACCGTGGTCCGCCGACGCGGACGGCGGCCAGGCGCTCGCCGAGTTCGCCGGCCGGGCCTGCTACCAGTCGTGGAACAAGCCCAACCCGTCCACCGCCACCAACGCCGGCTACCTCGCGCACATCCTCGAGGTGGGTCACCTGTCCGTCCTCGAGCACGGCACGGTGACCATGTACTTCACCGGGGTGTCCCGGTCCTTCACCCACGAGCTGATCCGGCACCGGCACTTCTCGTACTCGCAGCTCTCCCAGCGGTACGTCCCCGAGCGCAACGCCGCCATGGTCGAGCCCGACGTCATCGCCGAGGACCCGGAGCTGCACAAGAAGTTCGTCGAGGCGACCGAGGCGAGCGTCCGGGCCTACACCGAACTGCTGGAAGGGCTGGAGCGGCGGTTCGCCGGCGAACTCAGCGCGACGCTGCGCCGCAAACAGGCCCGCCAGGCGGCCCGCGCGGTACTGCCCAACGCGACCGAGACCCGGATCGTCGTCACCGGTAACTACCGCGCCTGGCGGCACTTCGTCGCCATGCGCGCGACCGAGCACGCCGACGTGGAGATCCGGGAGCTGGCCGTGGAGTGCCTGCGCCGGTTGCAGGAGGTGGCGCCCAACGTCTTCGCCGACTTCACCATCTCCACGCTGGCCGACGGGAGCGAGATCGCGGCCAGCCCGTACGCATGGGAGTCGTAAGCGCGTTCCGCTAGGTTATGGACATGACTAGCAGGGTTCCCGACCCACGCCGGCCGTTCGGCCGCCTCCTCACCGCCATGGTCACTCCGATGCGGCCCGACGGCTCGCTGGACCTCGACGGGGCCGCCCGGCTCGCCACCCACCTCGTCGACGAGCAGGGCAACGACGCCCTCGTCATCAACGGCACCACCGGCGAAGCTCCCACCACCTCCGATGCGGAGAAGGAGGCCTTGCTACGCGCGGTCGTCGAGGCCGTCGGCGACCGGGCCTACGTGGTGGCGGGCGTCGGTACCAACAACACGCGGCACACTATCGAGCTGGCCCAGGCGGCGGAGAAGGCGGGCGTCCACGGCACCCTCGTGGTCACGCCGTACTACAACAAGCCGCCCCAGGAAGGGTTGTACGCGCACTTCACCACGGTTGCCGATGCGACCGGGCTGCCGATGCTGGTATACGACATCCCGCACCGGACGGGTACCCCGATCGCGACCGAGACCCTGTACCGGATCGCCGAGCACGACCGGATCGTCGGGGTGAAGGACGCCAAGGGCCTGCTCGCCGAGACGGCGGCCGTCACCGCCCGTACCGACCTGGCGATCTACTGCGGCGACGACGCCATGACCCTGCCCAGCCTCGCCATCGGCGCGGTCGGCATCGTCGGGACGTCCACCCACCTGATCGGCGCGCCGACCAAGCAGATGATCGAGGCGTACGAGGCCGGTGACGTGGGTACCGCCCTGCGGTTGCACCACCGGCTCCTGCCGCTGTTCACCGGCATCTTCCGCACCCAGGGCGTGATCCTGGTCAAGGCCGGGCTGGGCCTGCTCGGGCTGCCGTCGGGTCCGGTACGGTCGCCGATGGTCGACGCCACCCCGGCCCAGATCGCCCAACTGCGCACCGATGCGGCCGCCGCCGGGTTCGACCTGCCGGAGCCGGGCAGGTGAGCCGCCCCTCGGGCGGCGCTCCGGCAACCGTCGCCGTGGAGGTCGACACGCGAACGCTCGCCCACGCCGAGCTGGACGAGCCGGGCCCGCTGCCGGACGGCGCGCTGCGGGTCGTCCCGCTCGGTGGGCTGGGTGCGATCGGGCGCAACATGACGGTGTTCGAGTACCGGGGAAAGCTGCTCGTCGTCGACTGCGGCGTGCTCTTCCCCGACGTCGACCAGCCGGGCGTGGACCTCATCCTGCCCGACTTCTCCCCGATCCTCGACCGGCTCGGCGACGTCCAGGCGATCGTGCTCACCCACGGGCACGAGGACCACATCGGAGCCGTCCCGTATCTGCTGGCCCACAAGAACGACATCCCCATCGTGGGGTCCCAGTTCACCCTGGCGCTGGTCGAGGCGAAGCTGGCCGAGCGGCGGATCGAGCCGTTCAGCCTGACCGTCCGGGAGGGGCAGACCGAGCGGCTCGGCCCGTTCGAGTGCGAGTTCTTCGCCGTCAACCACTCGATCCCGGACGCGCTCGCGGTCGCCATCCGGACCAGTGCCGGCATCGTCCTGCACACCGGTGACTTCAAGATGGACCAGCTCCCGCTGGACGGCCGGCTCACCGACCTCGCCGGCTTCGCGCGGCTCGGCGCGGAAGGCGTGGATCTGCTGCTGTCCGACTCCACCAACGCGGAGATCCCCGGCTTCGTCTCGCCGGAGCGGGAGATCGGGCCGGTCCTGGACAGCATCTACCGGGCCGCCCGGGGGCGGATCATCGTGGCGTCGTTCGCGTCGCACGTGCACCGGGTACAGCAGGTGCTGGACGCGGCCCGCGAGCACGACCGCAAGATCGCCTTCATCGGCCGTTCGATGGTGCGCAACATGGGCATCGCCCGCGACCTGGGCCTGCTGCGCATCCCCGGCGGGCTGGTGGTCGGGCTCGACGAGGCGATGGCGCTGCCGCCGGACCAGATCGTGTTGATGTCGACCGGCTCGCAGGGCGAGCCGATGAGCGCGCTGGGCCGGATGGCCACCGGCGACCACCGGCACGTCGTGGTCGAGCCGGGCGACACGGTGGTACTGGCGTCCTCGCTCGTCCCCGGCAACGAGACCGCCGTCTACCGGGTGATCAACCAGCTCTCCCGGGCCGGCGCGCTCGTGGTGCACAAGGACGTCGCGAAAGTGCACGTCTCCGGGCACTCCCCGGCCGGCGAACTGCTGTACCTGCTCAACGTGGTACGGCCGAGCAACTTCATCCCGGTACACGGGGAGTGGCGGCACCTGCGGGCGCACGCGCGACTGGCGGTGGAGTCGGGCGTGGCGGCGGACCGGGTGGTGCTCTGCGAGGACGGCGACGTGGTCGACCTCGTCGAGGGCCGGGCGCGGCTGGTCGGGCACGTGAAGAGCCGCTACGTCTACGTCGACGGGCTGGCCGTCGGCGACGTGGGCGAGTCGCTGCTCACCGAGCGGCGGATCCTCGGCGACGGCGGCTTCATCGCCGCGACCGTCGTCGTCGACTCGGTGACCGGCAAGGTGGTCGGCGGCCCGACGGTGTCGGCCAAGGGGTTCTCCGAGGACCCGGCGGTGTTCGACCCGGTCATCCCGCTGGTGACCGAGGCGCTGGACCGGGCCGCCCTGGAAGGGATCACCGACCCGCATCAGCTCCAGCAGATCGTCCGCCGTACCGTCGGCCGCTGGGTCAACGACACCTACCGCCGCCGCCCGATGATCGTCCCGAACGTGGTCGAGGTCTGATCAGTCTGCCAGCACGGCCGGATCGAACTTCACGGTGACGACCGTGCCTTCCGCATCGACGACGACCGGTAGCTCCGCTTCCGTGCCGGCCGGGCCGATCGTCTGGTGCCACCCGCCGTGGATAACCGCGGCGCGGCGGTCGGCGGCCGTCAGCCAGGCGCGCCAGATCACGCCGCTGAACGGGCGGATGACCAGGGCGGCGAGGGTCGGCGCGGCGGGGGTGGTGATCGGAACGGGCGTGCCGTTCCCGGTGATGCCACTGCGGAAGCTGCTCGTCCAGCGCGCTCACAGGTGCGAGTATGCGAGCGGCCCGCGCCCCGGGCGGGACGCGGGCCGCCGCGGTGTGACTCAGTCGTCCAGCTCGCCGAGGATGTCCCGGCTCAGGTCCCGGACGGCGGCGTCGCGGGTACCGAGCGGCTGGAGGCCGTACCGGTGCTCGATGGTGGCGATGATCGAAGTGGTGTCGTACGAGGCGCTGTCCACCGAGAAGCGGTCGTGCAGCTTCGGCGAGACGATCAGCGCCGGGATCCGGGTACCGGGGCCCCACTGGTCCGCGATGCCCTTGCGGGTCGGCGGCGAGACGTGGTCCCACTGCCCGCCGAACTCATCGTACGTGACGATGATCGCGGTGCTCTTCGCCTGCGGTCCGGACTCGATCGCCTGGATGAGCTCGACGAGGTGGTCGCTGCCGTTGTGTTCGCTGGAGTACCCGGGGTGCTCGTTCTCCTCGCCGATCGGCTTGACGAAGCTGACCGGCTTGAGCTGCCCGGTCTCCGCCGCGGCGAGGAAGTTCACCTCGTCCTGCAGGTGCGCCCGGCCGGGCGTGCCCGGCGCGTAGTTGGCGTAGTAGTTGAACGGCTGGTGGTGGAACTGGAACAGCTTGTCCGGGCAGTTCGGGTACACGGCGGTCGCGATGTGCAGCGGATCGGTGCAGGTACCCGGGGTGGTGCCGTTCGTCCAACCGGCCGCACCGACGTTGCCGGCGGCGTTGTCCCAGCCGCCCGCGTACCAGGCCCAGTCCACGCCCTTGGCGGACAGCCGGTCGCCGATGGTCGGGGCGGTCTGCGCCGGCAGCTGCCGGGCGGCCGGGGTACCCGGCGCGAACGGCTGGAACGCCGGCTGGATGGTGTTGACCGCGAAGTCGCCGCAGACGGTACCGGGCGGTGGCGTCGGTGCGCCCGCCGGCACCTTGCAGGAGCCGTCCGGGTTGGCGGCCTGAGTCAGCGCACCGTCCTTCAGGCCGGTGCTCGGGTGCAACGGGTAGTTGGCGGGGCTGCCGTCGGCGCCGACGATCGAGTGCAGGTCGTTCGCGCTGCCGTCGGAGACCGCGCCCGGCCAGGTCGGCGCGGCCGCGGCGACCAGCCACTGGTGGTTGAAGAACGAACCACCGAACGCGCCCTGGAAGAAGTGGTCCGCGATCGCGTACCGGGGGGCGCCGCGGCTGTGCAGGTACGTGTAGATCGGCAGCGTCCGGGTGTCGTACCGGCCCATCGACAGGCCGATCGCGTCGCTCCCCGTCACGTACCGGTCCATCGCGCCGCCGTGGATCTGGTACTGCTCCTGGTAGTACCGGTGCACGAGGTCCTCGGTGCAGCCGCCGGGCAGCGCGCCGGGGGAGTCCTTGAGCACGCCGTGCGCCGCGAAGACGCCCGGAGCCGGACAGGTCCTGTCGGTCGGCTGGATGTAGTTGTCGATGAGGAACGGCCGGTTGGTGAAGGCCGAGTCGACGGTGACGGTACCGACGGTGCCGTGGCAGGTGGCCGGCAGCGGCGTCGGCGAGGCGAGGTTGACGTCGTTCTGCGGCAGGCAGGGCAGGGCGGTGCCGTCCGTGGCCCGCTGCGTGACGTGTCCGGAGCGGAACGCGTCGCGGATCCCGTCGACCCTCTCCCAGCCGCCGAAGAGGTTGTCGAAGCTGTGGTTCTCCTCGTAGATGACGACGATGTGTGTGATGCCGCCGTCGCCGTCGCTGTGGGCGGCGGCCGGCCCCGACGCGAGCGCGAGACCGAGCGTGACGACCGCGCCGATCACGACCGGCCGGCGAGGTAAGTGGATCACCGGGAACCTCCGAGGTGGGTGCGGACGGGGGCAACGCAATCGACCCTAGTCGGCCTTCAGGTGCGGAGGTACCGGCGGCGAGCCTGCGACAGATGAACACCCTTCGCCGTTACGGTGGCGGGATGGCGGGCCGCACTTCGGTGAGCCGGCGTCGAGGTACGTCCACCAGGCGCCGGCCGGCTGCGCGTGGCGGCGGACCCCTCGACCTGCTCGGGCGCGCGCTCACGCTGCTGTGGATGGGCCTCGCGCACGGGGTCGGCTGGCTGGTCCGCGCGGTCGGCCGGCGCGCCGCCGACGCCCGTGACCTGGATCCGGAACACCGCCGCGACGGCGCCGGCCTGCTCGTCCTCGGGGTCGCGGTACTGCTCGCGGCGGGCGTCTGGTTCGGTGCCGGCGGCACCTTCGGCAGCTACGTCGCGCTGGTGCTGCGGTTGTTCATCGGCCGGCTGTCGGCCGTCCTGCCCATCCTGCTCGTGGTCGCCGCGGTGAAGCTCATGCGCACGCCGGTCGAGCCCGAGCACCGGGGCCGCGGCGTGGTCGGCTGGAGCGCGCTGTTCGTCGGCGCGGCCGGGCTGCTCCACCTGATCGGCCACCCGCTCGGCCCGACCGAGATGGAGCGCGCGGGCGGGCTGCTCGGCCGGGTCGCCGGGGGGCTGCTGGCGCAGGCGGTGACCGGCTGGGTGGCCGCGGCGCTGCTGGTCCTGGTCGCACTTTTCGGGGTACTGGTGGTGACCGCCACGCCGATCAACCGGATCCCGCAACGGCTGGCGCAGGTGCGCGACATGGCCCTCGGCCGGGTCGGCGCGCGGTCCACGGTGGACGATGCCGAGGAGGGCGACGAGGACGAGGCGGAGCCGGTCCGGATCCGGCGCGGTCCCGCCCGCCGCCGCCAGGCTGCGATGGCGGAGCCCGAGCCGGCCGAGGAACCGGCCGAGACCGAGATCGCGCACGACACGGTACCGCTGCCGCGGGCTCCCAGGCGGGCGCGCAAGGGACTCGCGCCGCCCGAGCACTCGCCGTTGCCGACCCGGGCCGAGCAGCTCGCGCTGACCGACGCCGACTACAAGCTGCCGCCCCCGCACCTGCTCGCGGTCGGCGACGCGCCGCGGTCGCGCAGCCGGGCCAACGACGAGATGATCGCCGCGCTGCGGGGCGTGTTCGAGCAGTTCGACGTTGACGCGGCGGTGGCCGGGTTCATGCGCGGACCGACGGTGACCCGGTACGAGATCGAGATCGGGCCGGGGGTGAAGGTCGAGCGGATCACCCAGCTCTCCCGCAACATCGCCTACGCGGTGAAGTCCCCCGACGTGCGGATCATCTCCCCCATCCCGGGCAAGAGCGCGGTCGGGGTGGAGATCCCGAACACCGACCGGGAGAACGTCGCACTCGGCGACGTGCTGCGTTCGCGCGCCGCCACCAGTGACCACCACCCGCTGATGGTCGCGTTGGGCAAGGACATCGAGGGCGGGTACGTCGTCGCCAACCTGGCAAAGATGCCGCACGTCCTCATCGCCGGCGCAACCGGTGCCGGCAAGGCCCTGGCCTTGGATACCCCGATCCCCGGGCCGCGCGGATGGTCCACGATGGGGGAACTCGAGGTTGGCGACCAGGTGTTCGACGAGCGCGGCCGAGTGTGCACCGTCATCGCCACCACCCCGGTCATGTACAACCGACCCTGTTACGAGGTCGAGTTCTCGGATGGCACCGTCATCGTCGCCGATGCCCAGCATCAATGGCGGACCACGACCCGAGCTGGTCGGACCCAGCGCAGGCGCCGCTGGAAGAACGGATCGTACTGGTCCGAGAGCGATGTCGCGGTCGTCGCCGAACGAGCCGCCGCCGTTCTGGCCGAACCCGACCGCCGTGTCTCGACCGGCGAGGTCATCACGGGGCGGGTGGTATTCGACGACCGGCCGGTCACCACGGCTGAGATCGCAACCTCGCTGCGCGTGGGGGGAAGCAGCGGGTCCTGGACCAACCATGCGGTGCCCGTGTGCGGGCCGCTCGACTTCCCCGAGCGGGACCTGCCGATCGAGCCGTACACATTAGGCTGCTGGTTGGGTGACGGCACGACCGGATCCGCGGCTCTGACCTGCGCGGACGAGGAGATCCTTGACCACATCCGGCTGGACGGGTACGTCGTCACCCAGCATCCTCGGGGTCGGATCCGGTGCACGATCTCGAATAGTCCAGAACGCGACCGGCGGATCGCCGAGGCGCTCGAGTTTGCCGCCCAGGGCATCAGCCTGACCACTGCCGCACGTCATGTGGGCGTCGGGCTGTCGGCGGTAAATCGCGCCGCAGCCGGCCGGTTCCCGGTTGGCCGCAAGTGCCGTACGGTACCGGCCACACCTCCTCGCGAGCGCTACAAGACGATGCGGAAACTGTTCCGCGAGATCGGTAGCAAGCACATCCCGGATGCGTACCTGCGGGCTTCTGAACAGCAGCGTCGAGCCCTGCTTGCGGGCCTGCTGGATACCGACGGCACCGTCTCCAAGAAGGGTGGCGTCCAGTTCGCGGTCACGAACGAGGCGCTCGCCCGGGGCGCCCTGGAACTGATCCTCGGCCTGGGCTACCAGGCCACGCTACGGACGAGGGTGGTCAAAGGACGCGACGAGCGGAGTTCCACCTGCTACATGATCAACTTCACGCCGGCCGACAAAGTGTTCCGGTCGACGCGGAAGCTGAGCCGGCAGGTGACGGCCACCCGCCAGACCACGGCGCTGCGATACGTCGTCGACGTGCGGCCGGTCCCGTCGGTACCCGTCCGATGCATCGAGGTGGACAGCCCGAGCCATCTGTACCTGGCCAGCCGTTCCTGCATTCCCACGCACAACTCGAGCTGCCTCAATTCGTTGTTGATCTCGCTGCTCACCCGGGCCACTCCGGACGAGGTACGGCTGCTGCTGGTCGACCCGAAGCGGGTGGAGATGACCGGGTACGAGGGCATCCCGCACCTCGTCACGCCGATCGTCACCAACCCGAAGAAGGCGGCCGACGCGCTGGACTGGGTCGTGCGCGAGATGGACATGCGCTACGACGACCTGGCCGCGAACGGGGTGCGGCACATCGACGACTTCAACCGGAAGGTGCGGGCCGGGCAGATCAAGGCACCGCCGGGTAGCGAGCGGGTCATCCGCCCGTACCCCTATCTGGTGGTCCTCGTCGACGAGCTGGCCGACCTGATGATGGTCGCCCCGCGCGACGTCGAGGACGCGGTCGTCCGGATCACCCAGCTGGCCCGCGCCGCCGGCATCCATCTGGTACTGGCGACGCAGCGGCCCTCGGTGGACGTGGTGACCGGTCTGATCAAGGCGAACGTACCGTCCCGGCTGGCGTTCGCGACCAGCTCGCTGGCCGACTCCCGGGTCATCCTCGACCAGCCCGGCGCGGAGAAGCTGGTCGGCCGCGGCGACGGGCTCTTCCTGCCGATGGGCGCGTCCAAGCCGGTCCGCATCCAGGGTGCCTGGGTCAGCGAGCCGGAGATCGCCGACGTCGTGAAGTTCTGCAAGGACCAGCGGGAACCGGAGTTCCGGCCGGACGTGCTGACCCCGGCGCAGGAGGGTAAGAAGAAGGTCGACGAGGACATCGGCGACGACCTGGAACTGCTGCTGCAGGCGGTGGAGCTGGTGGTGACCAGCCAGTTCGGGTCCACCTCGATGCTGCAACGCAAGCTGCGGGTGGGCTTCGCCAAGGCCGGGCGGCTGATGGACCTGATGGAGACGCGCGGCGTGGTCGGGCCGAGCGAGGGTTCCAAGGCGCGCGACGTACTGGTCAAGCCGGACGAGCTGGGGGACGTGCTCGCCGGGCTGCGCGGATCCGGCGACTGAGCCTGTTCAGCCGCCGGCCACCGCGTACGCGATGACCAGGCCGATGACCGCGCCGACGACGCCCAACGCGGCGGCGTACCAGCCGAGCGGGCGGTCGCCCAGCGCGCCGCCGAGGGTACCGAGGACCACGGCGGCGAGGCCGAAGACCGGCGGCAGGAAGAGGACCGCCACGACCGCGCAGACGAAGCCGAGGATCGTGCAGACCCGGGCACCCGTCGTGGTACGCCGGGCCGGCGTGGGGTGGTCGGTCATGCCCAGCGCATACCCGGGGTCGACGAGCGTCAATCCTCTACGCTCGCCGGGTGTCGACGATCGAGACTGCTGCGCCCGGCATCGAGCCCGGCGTCCGGGTCAGCACCCTGGAGCTGTTCTTCGACCTGGTGTTCGTGTTGACCGTCACCCAGCTGACCGCGGCGCTGCGTCCTCGACGGTCCGGTGCTGCGTACCGCCAGGGGTTCGCATGGTGGCGGTCGGCGCCGGCGCCGCCGGGTTGCCGTTGACGCCGAGCCTCATCGGAGTCGCGGTGGTCGGGCTCGGCATCGCGTACTGCCTGTGGTGGGTCTACTTCGGCGGCGACGAGGTCCGCGCCGAGGAGGCGCTGGCGGCCCTGGTACCGGCTGATCGCCGCCGGGCTCGCGCTGGCCACGGTACCGCTGGGTCCGGTCCTGACCGCGGTGCAGCTCACGGCACTGTTCGTGGTCCTGGTGGGGCTGCGGGTGGCCGAGGCCCGGTAGCCTCGTGGGGTGTCCCGTCCCGACCCCGCTCCTCGCCGGGTGGCCCTGCTCACGCTGGGCTGTGCCCGCAACGAGGTCGACTCCGAGGAGCTGGCCGCCCGGCTGTCCGCCGACGGCTGGCGGGTGACGACCGACGGGTCCGACGCCGAGGTGGTGCTGGTCAACACGTGCGGGTTCGTAGACAAGGCCAAGGCCGACTCGATCGAGACGCTGATGGCTGCCGCCGACACCGGGGCCACCGTGGTGGCGACCGGGTGCCTGGCCGAGCGGTACGGCAAGGAGCTGGCCGACAGCCTGCCCGAGGCGGCGGCGGTGCTGGGTTTCGACCACTATCCCGACATCTCCGCCCGGCTGTCCGCGATCGTCGCCGGTGAGCGGATCGCGCCGCACGTCCCGCGCGACCGGCGCACGCTGCTGCCGTTGACGCCGGTGGAGCGTCATGCGGGCGCGGTTGTGGTGCCGGGCCACCCGGTCGTCGATGCGGCCACGCCCGCGCACTTGCGCCGCGTGCTGCGGCAGCGGCTCACGAAGGGGCCGGTGGCGCCGCTCAAGCTCGCCAGCGGGTGCGACCGGCGGTGCACGTTCTGCGCGATCCCGTCGTTCCGCGGGGCGTTCGTCTCCCGCCCGCCCGACGAGCTGCTCGCCGAGGCCGCGTGGCTGGCCCGCGACGGGGTACGCGAGCTCGTGCTCGTCAGCGAGAACTCCACCTCCTACGGCAAGGACCTCGGCGACCCGCGGCTGCTGGAGAAGCTGCTGCCGCAACTCGCCGCGGTCGACGGCATCGTCCGGGTCCGGGTCTCGTACCTGCAGCCGGCCGAGGTACGCCCGGGGCTCGTCGAGGTGATCGCGACCACGCCGGGGGTGGCGCCGTACTTCGACCTGTCCTTCCAGCACGCGTCCGAGCCGGTACTGCGCCGGATGCGCCGGTTCGGCTCGACGGAGCGGTTCCTGGCGCTGCTGTCCTCGGTTCGCGGGTTCGCGCCGGAGGCCGGTGCGCGCAGCAACGTCATCGTCGGGTTCCCGGGCGAGACCCGGGCCGACGTCGCCGAGCTGGAGCGCTTCCTCACCGAGGCGCGGCTGGACGCGATCGGGGTGTTCGACTACAGCGACGAGGACGGTACCGAAGCGGCCACGCTGCCGCACAAGGTCAGTTCGGCGACCGTACGGCGCCGGTACGAGCGGGTCAGCGGGCTCGTCGAGGAACTGTGCGCGCAGCGCGCGGAGGAGCGGCGCGGCTCGGCGGTCGAGGTGCTCGTCGAGAGCGTCGGCGCCGACGGGGTCGAAGGGCGGGCCGCGCACCAGGCGCCCGAGGTCGACGGCTCCACCACGCTCGTGGGTGCCGTGGCCGGGTTGCGCCCGGGTGACCTGGTACGGGCGGTGGTCACCGGCACCGAAGGCGTCGACCTGATCGCCGAGCCGGTGTTGACATGACTGAGCAGGCTGGCGCTCGCTCCGCTTGCGCGGGTCATGTCCGATCCTCGCGGGAGGAGCGGGCTGCGCCCGCGCTGCTGTGGACTGGGCCGCCCTGTAGCCGACCGTTCGACTCAGTCGCTGCGCTCCTTCGCTCCCGGTCGGCTGCGGGCGGCGGCGCATGACCACCCA
>WNGR01003621.1_pt1 | contig 16833 bp, 11 predicted proteins | sample 5407581 | NCBI WGS metagenome assembly WNGR01 (sample SAMN13153383, study PRJNA577476) | soil metagenome | isolation source: 80 cm soil or saprolite under Garry oak tree replicate 2 | place: USA:California | collected 2016-06-15 | reverse complement strand
CCGAGATTGGCACCACGTCGGCAAACGTGTGTTGCGCGCTCCAATGTGCGATCAGCGGTAGCAGCTCTGACTTGCGCACCGCGTCGATCTTGTTCAACACCAGGATCACAGGACAGTCGAGCCGCTTCACCAGCGAGAGCGCGAAGTCGTCTTCTGCCGCGCTCATCGCCATGCGCCCCGTAGCCTTGACCTTCTCGCCCGGAAGTTCCGCTTTCGCCAGGCGGTGAGTTACGTCAACAATAAATAGCACGGCGTCACGCGACTCCAGCGCATCCTGAACCTCCTGCATCATGCGGCGGTCGAGCTGCGTCTCGGGCTTATGCACGCCGGGCGTATCCACCAGCACCACCTGTGCAGCCGGATGGCCCGGCTCGCCCTTGGCCTTCTTTTTCAGCGGCACCTCGAGCACGCCGTGGATGCGCGTCCGCGTGGTTTGCGGCTTGTGCGTCACAATGGCGAGCTTCTGTCCGAGCAGCGCGTTCAGCAGCGTGGACTTGCCCGCGTTGGGCCGGCCGATGATTGATACGAATCCTGAGCGAAAGGGCATTCCTCATTATCTGCCATTGCTGTCCCTTGGCCCGGAACGTCATCGCTCTTCCAATCCAAGTAGGCGGAGTCAACCGAGTGCGACACGATTTTCGGTCGGCGATTGTACCGTTGAGGCGAAGACCGCACCCGCAAGAACGAAGAGCACGGGGAAGAACTCGAGCGTGTAGCGGGCTTCCGAGTTGTCGAGCGTGAGTAGCAGGGCAGCGCGCAGGATGAGGCTCGCGGCCATCGCAAATGCCAGTTCGCGATAGCCGCAGGGAGGCGTCCCCGCCGTAGGTGTTGAGCGCCAGGCGCGGCGCTTCCAGGCAAAGAAGCCGGCCATGCCAAGTGCGATATAGGCGAAATTCAGCGTTGCGTAGGATGCGGCGAATGCGGTTTGAGCGCGATGCTCTCTCCATCTCCACCATTCGAGCGGGGTCTGCATCATCTCGGTGCGGGGCCGCAGGATCATGTCGAGCAGGCGGGTGATGGGCAGCCCAACGCGGAAACGGGTGGGATGCGCGCGAATGCGCTCAGCGGCTAGAGTTGCGAAGCGAGCGTCGATGGCCGGTGTAACGATGGTGGTGGCGTTGTAGTCCGCAAGCAGGGCGGCGGTGCGGTTTCGAAGATCTTCGGAGCCCGCCTGCGAGCCGGTATCGAAGGCGCGCGACGGCAGATCGGTAAGCTCGATGCGGTCGCCGTTGTAGTTCCAGTAAACCTCTTCGGTGGAGGCGAAATCGATCGCCCAGGTACGAAACCAGCGGCCGAATCCGATAGGAGCAAGTTCGCCCTGATCGGTTGCGTAACGCGGGGCGAGTGGCTGGATGGTGTGAAACGTGTGCCAGTTACGCGCTGTCCAGGACACCAGAGGAAGGATGACGTAGAGTGCAGCCGCTAGAACCGGAAGTGCCGACTCGGAAAGCCTGCTTCCCGTTGCACGCGTTGCCAGCGATCTCCACAGCATTGCGGGCAGGACTGCGACCGCGAGCAAAACCTGCTCGGGACGCAGCAGAATCGAATAGCCGAGTGCGGCAGCGACAACCCAGAGCCAGCGGTTGTATCCGAGCCCAGTATCCTGCCAACGCGCGAAGCCGTATAGTGTCAGCGCGATCGAGGTGAGCGTCAGGGGCTCAGTGAGGGGAAGGCCAACGTAGCTCGCGGTGAAGGGGCAGACCGCAGCCAGCCACAGCACCGCAAGAGCCGCGCGCCTGCCGAAGAGTCGACCAGCGAGTGCGCTGGCGAGCCAACAGGTGACCAGGTCGGCCGCCACCTGCACAAACATCACCGCGCGATAGTTTCCTATGCCGAAAATCCGGAAACAAGTTGCGAGAAACAGGGGATAGCCAGGCAGGCGGATCAGGGTGGGGCGAATCTCTATCGAGCCCGGAGCGGCGCCTGTCTCGGTAAAGCCGTAGATCCCATGCCGCAGTAAATTTATGGCGATGTCGCCGTAGATGAGGGTGTCGCCGGAGACTCGCGCCATATGGGCAACGAACCATAGGCGCAGAAGCAGGCCGGTCACCAGTGCCGTGCCCGCCCAAAGCCAGTACCGCCGTCGTTCCCTTGTCATCTAGCAGCATCATACTGGGTTAGCCGCAGCACGCTGGCCGGCTCGTTGACTATGTTCGGCAGGCTGCTACGATTGCGCAGGGGCACTTTGCCGTGCCAGTGATCTCCTGATCTCAGTTCACCATCGTGACGAGGTCCACAGGGCGTCGCGTCTGAATGAGGGACTGGCTGCCATCCGATTGCAAGTCAGCATTTTAAGTCCGGAAATGACAACCAGGGGAACATGACCAAGCAAGTCTTCTTCGATCCTCAACGCAAACGCTGGAAGCGGTTGCGGCGCATCTTCGACATCGTCGCGCTGGGCGGCGTCGTGGTTGGGATTGTGTTTGTGATCGGCTTGTTGCGCATGACTCCGTTGCCGGGGTTGCTGTTGTCGACTCCGAAGCGGAACTATAGCGCGCTCCCGGCCGTCCCGCCGAAGGGCGCGCTGAAGCAGCGTCCCTCTGCCCACCGCAGGACAACCCTCAAGCCATCCGACGTGATTTTGAATTCGGGAGAGGGTCTGCGCGCGGCGTACTACGTGGAGGATGACCCGGCGAGCTACTCGTCGCTGAGACAACACATTCACCAGATTGACCTTCTCTTTCCTGAGTGGATCCACGTCGTGACATCTGATGGCGCGCTGACCTCCTACAGCCTGGACAATCGCCCTTTCGCAGTCGTGGATGAGGCTGGTATACATGGAGTGGATCACGAGCAGAAGATAGCCCACACCATAGCGGCCGCAGGCCAGGATACGACCCCCGCCGAGATTTTTCCGCTGGTCAATAACTACGATCCAATCCAGAATGTCTTTCTCACGTCGATCGGCGACTTTCTCACAAATGCCGATTCGCGGGTGCGCTTCATCGAGCAGCTAGACCAGTTCCTCGCCGCGAACCCGAGCTACCACGGCATCTCCCTGGACTTTGAGGAGATCCCGTCGGCGGCACAACAGGGTTACATGGCATTGCTCACCGCCCTGTATCAGGATTTCCAGCAGCGCCACCTGAGGCTTTACGTCAACGTGCCTGTGGGCGACGATGATTTCGATCTGAAGTACATCGCGGACCACTCCGACGGCCTTCTGCTGATGAACTACGACCAGCACACGGTCGGGAGCGATCCGGGGCCGATCGCCGCGCAGGACTGGTTTATCGACAATCTGAAGGATGTCCTGACCAAGGTTCCAAAAGAAAAGGTGATCTGCTCGCTTGGCAGCTATGGGTACGACTGGATAACCACGATCCCCGGAGCACCAAAGCGCCGCGGAGCGAAGCCATCCGCCCCGAAATTGCTCTCGTCGCAGGAGATGTCAACCCAGGAGGCATGGCAGGCGGCGACCGATGCGGAAGCCCAAATCGAACTCGATCCAGACTCGCTCAACGTCCACTTTGCCTACGACGACGATGACGCGCACGTTCGTCACCAGGTGTGGTTTCTGGATGCTGTGACTGTCCTGAACCAGATGCGGGCAGCGCGCGCTCTAGGCATCGAGACATTCGCGCTTTGGCGGCTGGGTCAGGAGGACAACTCACTCTGGAAGGTATGGGACAAACCCAAGAGCTCCGATCCTGTAAAGGAGCTTGCAGAGGTTGAGCCTGGCTACGACGTCGACACCGAAGGAGATGGCGACATCCTGCGTATCACGCGCAAGATGCAGACCGGCCGGCGTGCCCTGACCCTGGACGATGACGACTCGGTGCCCATTCAGTACCGCTCCATCACCGAGGAGCGGATGACCTCGTATCCGCTCTCCTACACGGTCGAGCAGACCGGCTACCATCCGAAAGAAGTTGCCCTCAGCTTCGACGACGGCCCGGACCCTGCCTGGACACCGAAGATTCTCGACATCCTGAAGAAGAACAACGTGTCCGGGACTTTCTTCATGATCGGAGAACTGGCGGAGAACAACATCGGCTTGGTGCGGCGGGTCTATCGGGAGGGGCATGAAATTGGCAATCACACCTTCACCCACCCCGACATCAGTGAAATCTCGAATGCCAGCCTCGATCTGGAACTGAATCTGACGGAGCGGTTGTTCGCGGCGGAAATTGGCGTGCAACCCCTCTACTTCCGCCCTCCCTATTCGATCGATCAAGAGCCGGATACCAACGATCAGGCAGCTCCGGCGGAACGGATCCAGAGCCTCGGTTACGTCATTGTCGGCGACAAAATCGACACAGACGACTGGGATGAGCACCCGCGCAAGACCACGCAGGAGATTATCGACAGCGTCTTCCAGCAGATGAACGAGATGCAGAACCGATCGTGGATGCGGGGATCAATCATTCTGTTGCACGATGGCGGAGGCGATCGCTCGGTGACGGTGGCTGCTCTCCCCGCACTTATCAAGGCACTGCGCGATCGCGGATTCACGATCGTTCCGGTCTCGCAATTGATGGGTAAGACCCGTGCCGAGGTGATGCCGCCGCTGAACAAACGTCAGTTGTGGCAAGCGCGAGTCGACTCCATTGCCTTCATGGTATGGGCGTTCTTCAATCACTTCGTGATCGCGGTCTTCTTCGTGGGCGACGTCCTGATGAGTGCGCGACTGATCATCATTGGAGTTTTCGCCGTCATCGATCGTTTCCGCAAGCGCAAGAACTTTGCTGGCCCGGATTATGCCCCCCGGGTTGCGGTGTTGATCCCCGCGTACAACGAGGAGAAAGTGATCGTTCGCACGATCCGCTCGGTGATGATGTCGAACTACAAGAACATCCGAGTCATCGTGATCGACGACGGATCGAAGGACAATACGTACCGGACCGCGTGCGATGCCTACCCAGCGGATATCGCGTCGGGTCGCCTGACCGTGCTGACCAAGCCCAATGGCGGCAAGGCCGATGCGCTCAACTTCGCGCTCGATCGCACGAAGGAAGATATTTACGTCGGCATCGATGCCGATGGCGTGATCGCCCACGATGCTATAACCAACCTGGTGAGCCATTTCGCGGATCCGAAGATTGGCGCCGTAGCAGGCAATGCCAAGGTAGGCAATCGCATCAACCTGTGGACGCGCTGGCAGGCGCTCGAATATATCACCAGCCAGAATTTTGAGCGTCGCGCTCTCGATCTGTTCGACGTCGTAATGGTGGTACCCGGCGCCATTGGAGCGTGGCGAACTGCGGCTGTGAAGCGCGGCGGCGGCTACCATACCAACACCGTCGCCGAAGATGCCGACCTGACGATGAACCTGCTGGAGCAAGGCTATTCGGTGATCTATGAAGACCGCGCACTGGCCTTCACCGAGGCGCCCGTCGATATGAACGGGCTGATGCGCCAGCGTTTCCGCTGGTCGTTCGGAATACTGCAGGCGATATTCAAACATCGCGGCGCAATCGCGAAACGCCGCGCGATGGGCCTGTTCGCGCTGCCCAACACGCTCATCTTCCAGATACTGCTTCCACTGTTCTCGCCTTTTATCGACCTGGCGTTCATCTGGGGTGTTTTCTATTACTTGTACGACAAGCACTTCCATCCCGAAGCCGCCTCGTCAGCGAGCTTCTACAAGCTGCTTGGGTTCTTCCTGGCGTTCCTGATCATCGACTTCGTGGCATCCGCCCTGGCCTTCACCCTGGAGCGGAAGCATCCGGCAAGCAAGGGCGACGCGTGGCTTCTCTTCCACATCTGGATTCAGCGCTTCACGTATCGCCAGGTGTTCTCCGTCGTTCTCTTCAAGACATTGAAGCGCGCTGTCGATGGCAAGCCGTTTAACTGGGACAAGTTGGAGCGGACCGCGACCATGTCGAAGGAGACGGAGAAGATCACAGAACTCCGCTAAACGCTCGGACACCCTGCCGCTTGCGGCTAGCGTTGCGGTGTATCTGTCACTATCCAAAGAAAAACTGTTACGACAGTCATTTCCTCGCTTGACGCGAGGCGAGGGAAGAGGGTATTGTCTTGCCATGTTAGGCGAATAAAAGGCGAAAATAATTATGCCCTCGAAGACAAACGATCCCGGAGCGTCACTCTTTCCCATCCTCCCTGCCGCATTGACCGGTCTTGCCAGGATGGCCGCGGAGGCCGAACACGCGGACGATGGTCACCTGGTGGAGTTTCGGACGCTGCAGGTGCGCAGCGTGCTCAACCGCTCGGTCTCCAAACGCCTCCTTTGGCTCGCGTACAGCATCAATCCCTACCGCGGGTGCGAGTTCGGATGCAGGTACTGCTATGCGCGGTATACCCACGAGTTTCTCGCGCCGAACGACGCTGCGGCTGGGGCAGCCAACTCCGGAGTCAACTTCCGCGACCCTGAAGCATTTGAGCGGCTGATCTTCCTGAAGCAGAATGCCGCGTGGCTGCTGGAGCAGGACTTGAAGCGGATTGATCCGGCGCGGGAGATCGCGCTCGGCACTGCGACCGACCCTTATCAGCCCATCGAACGCAAGGCGGGGATTACGCGCAGCCTGCTGGAGGTGTTCGCGCGCAAGCAGGGCTACCGGCTGGGAATTGTCACCAAGTCGAATCTGATCGAACGCGACATCGATTTGCTGACGGAAATCGGACGGACGAACACGCTGGTCGTTCACATCACGATCACCACAGCGAACACCGCACTGGCGCGGAAGCTCGAGCCTCGTGCACCACGGCCGGACCTGCGTTTCGCGGCGGTGCGTCGCCTGCGCGAGGCAGGGATTACGGCCGGCATTCTATGCTGTCCGCTGCTCCCTGGGATTACCGATTCGGAGAGAGCGATCGACGGGATGGTGCGCAGGGCCGCGGCCGTGGGAGCAAGCTTCTTCGCGGGAAATCCGCTCTTCCTGAAGTCCTGCTCGCGTCCAACGTATTTTCGCTTTGTGCAGGAGCATTTTCCTTCGCTCGTAAAGGACTACGAATCGCGGTTTGGCTCGTCGGACTTTGCCAGGCCAGCCTATAGCCGGCAACTTGCCGGGATCGTCGAGCGGGCATGCCGCAAGCATGGTCTTCGCCAGAGATCGCATGAAGCGCTGATGCCAAGCGATGCGAATCTTGACGCGAGGTTTGGCCCGCAGCGAACGGATGCTCTCAGTCGAAGATCGCCGGGACGCGTGTCGGAAGGTCCGCAGCAGAAGCTGTTTGCTTGATCGCCCTGCGGATCGAATAAAAAGCGCGGAACCCAGCGAGGGTTCCGCGCTTTTCAGTGGTTCAGGAAAATCTACGCCACGACTTCGATGCCCATCGAGCGAGCAGTGCCGCGGATGCTGTTGGCCGCCTTTTCCACGGTGATGGCATTCAGGTCGGGCATCTTCTGGGCCGCGATCTGCATGATCTGCTTCTCGGTGACCTTGCCCTTCTTCTCCTTGTTGGGAGTGCCTGAGCCCTTCTCGATGCCCGCAGCCTTCAACAGCAGGACGGCCGCGGGGGGCGTCTTGGTGATGAAGCTGAAGCTGCGATCGGCGTATACGGTGATGACGACGGGAATGGTCATTCCGGTCATCTCGGGCGTGGAGGTGCGGGCGTTGAACTGCTTGCAGAACTCCATGATGTTGACCTGCGCCTGGCCGAGCGCGGGGCCGACTGGCGGCGCGGGCGTGGCCTTTCCGCCGGTGATCTGAAGCTTGACGTATCCAGTAATTTTCTTCGGTGCCATGGGGTAATCCTCTGTCTGTTTCTAGCTGCGGGCGCTGGGCCGGCTGCCGATTTTTAATCCAAAATTCTTGTGCGCGATGGAAGCTACTCTTCCATCTTGTCGACCTTGGCGAACTCGATCTCGACCGGAGTGGAGCGGCCGAAGATCGAGACCATGACCTTGAGGGTCTGGCGGTCTTCGTTGACGTCGTCGACGGTGCCGTTGAAGTTGGCGAAGGGTCCTTCGTTGATGCGGACCTGCTCGCCCTTCTCAAACTTCACCTTCATCGAAGGCTTGTCCTTGGCGGACTCGGAGCGGAAGAGGATCGAACTGACTTCGGCCTCGGAGAGCGCGACCGGCTTGTCGCCAGTGCCAAGGAATCCGGTGACGCGCGGCGTGTTCTTGATGACGTGCCAGAGATCGTTGTCGAGTTCCATCTCGACCAGCACATAGCCGGGCAGGAAGACGCGCTCGATGGTGTACTTCTTGCCATTGCGCAATTCGGTGACAGGCTCGGTGGGAATCATGATGCGGCCGATGCGGTTCTGCAAGCCGAACGCCTGGATGCGGCTCTCGAGCGACTCGCGCACCTTGCGCTCAAAGCCGGAGTAGGCATGGATGATGTACCACTTGAAATTCTCGTTGACCGGCGGAGCAAGCTGCTCCGACGGTTGCTCGTCGGGATTTTGCCCTTCCGGAAACTGCTCGTCTGCCGCCATCGTAAGTATGCCTTCTTTACGCATCTATGTTGCCTGTTTCTGGGCTAGTGTTTGGTGAGGTACTGAATCAGTCGCGTGATGCCCTGGCCGAACACGTAGTCGGTCACTGCAAAATAGGCCGCGAAGATGAACACCGTGATGATCACGATGGCAGTGGTGGACTGGACCTCGGGGCGAGTGGGTGTGACCACCTTGCGCATCTCGCTGCGCACGTCCTTGAGAAACTCCACCAGTTCGCGCGGCCGTGCTTTGAACCGCTCCATCCCACCGCTTTGTTGTTCTTCCACTGCAACCGCCTTCGCCATGGTGCTGCCTCAAATCTCTCTTCTGCTGTGGTGCGTGCCAGCCATGCTCCGCCATTTTCAGAAGAAGCCAAGGCGGGAAAACTGGCGGGGGAGCTCGGATTCGAACCGAGAAGTTCGGTTTTGGAGACCGACAGTTTAACCGTTAAGCTTACTCCCCCAGGAGCTGTCGGCTTCAAGCTCGTTGCCGACGGCTGAAGCCAAGGGTGCTCTTACTTCGTCTCTTTGTGGTCCGTGTGCTTGCGGCAGGTATTGCAGAACTTTGAGAACTCGAGGCGGCCAGTTGTCGTCTTCTTGTTCTTCGTGGTGGAGTAGTTCCGGTTCTTGCACGTGGGACACTGCAAGGTGATAATTTCGCGCATTGGTTGATTCTCCTAACTTCGGAATTGGCCAGCCACCTCGGCTGGCAAGCAGCTTGTTTCGGAGGAAAGGACGTAAGCCCACCACCTGACACGCCGCGACACAGGGCTTTAGGCCCCTGCTGCCCATCCTGAATTTTCTTGCGGAAAGAGGTGCGGTCAGGCCACGCACAACCTACTACATTATCCAACAGAATCGCGGAAAGTGGAAGAGGGCTTCCAGCCAGGTTCGAGGTTGGGTCCGAGGCGACGGCCTGGAGTGTGGGGAGCACAGTTGCGGGCTGCAGGTTGTCAGTTGCAGGTTGCGGGGCGGGCAGGGCGGGCCTGGCTTCTTCGATGACTTCCGGCGGTGCGCCGGGGTGTCGGCGCTCGGTGAGTTCGGAGGCGGGGAAGAGTTCGGCGTTGCAACTGGCGCAGTGACGCGAGCGCAGGAAGTAGAGGAGGCTCTCCTTGGTGATGGGAATGGTGGTGGGAGCTGGCGAGGTTGATGGTTGCTGGTTGTTGGTTGCTGGTTGGACTGAAGATGCATGGGCGGGAGGTGCTTCGGTCGCGGACCTGGCTTGTGAGCGCTGGGCGGGCGCGGGTTCGAGGGCTCGCATGGCGACTTGCAGGCCGTAGATCATCTGGCCGGCGCGGCGGGTGTCGATGGTGTTCTCGGCGAGGCGGTGGAGGACGGCGGCGAGGGCGATGAAGATGCTGGCGCGGTCCTCGATGGGCGGAATCTCCATGCAGGTGATTTCGGGGTCGATGAGGACGCGGTGGTTGTTGCGGGTGGCGTGCTTGATGTGGTGGTGATAGCAGTAATATTCGCCTTTGAGTGCGGGCGAGCCGCAACGCTGGCCGCTTGGGGCCTGGAAGTGGTGGCATTGGTGGTCGCGATTGAGGTCTTCAAGTGGTTCCGGCATGGTGTACCCCCCTGGGTATCGATTCGTGCATAATCTTCCAAACAAACCACTTACCGGAGTGTTGAATTTGCATAATCTTGAAAACAAAGGAGATAGTTTACAAGATCTTCAAAACGCTGGAGTTATGGTTTCTTTGGAGCTTTGAGGAGAGGACACAAGCCTGAGGCTGGTGGATTCTGTCTCTACCCTAAACCCAATCCTATCGTGCGGTGGGCGTTAAAGGATGTGATCCAGATCACTTCACACGTGCGGTTTCGCGAAGGCAAGAGGAGGTTTGCTCCCCTACGAAAGATGTGGGATGGTGAGCGGGCGATGCGAGCCGTTTACATCCCACCCTTCGCAAAGGCGCGAAGGATGGGGCACCCGAGGTTTTGAGGTTGGTGAAGGGTGGCCACCCGCCATCGTATTTCCGCAAAAGCTTGGGGCGGCCTTTCGGCCGCCCCAAAGGTTCTACCGCGAAACTGAACTACTTGATGATTTCCGAAATTGCTCCCGCGCCGACGGTACGTCCGCCCTCGCGGATGGCGAACCTCAGGCCCTTTTCCATGGCCACCGGCGTGTGCAGCGTGATCTCCAGCGACACATTGTCGCCCGGCATCACCATCTCGGTGCCGTCCGGCAGCTTCGCCGAACCGGTCACGTCGGTTGTGCGGAAGTAAAACTGAGGACGGTAGCCGTTGAAGAACGGAGTATGTCGCCCGCCTTCTTCCTTGCTCAACACGTAGACCTCGCCCTTGAACACGGTGTGCGGCGTGATCGAACCCGGCTTCGCCAACACCATCCCGCGCTCCACGTCTTCCTTCGCGATGCCGCGCAGAAGAAGTCCGGCATTATCGCCCGCCAGGCCCTCATCGAGCTGCTTCTTGAACATCTCGACGCCGGTGCAGACCGTCTTGCGCGTCTCGCGGAAACCGACGATCTCGCAGTCCTCGCCAACCTTCACCTTGCCGCGTTCGATGCGCCCCGTCACTACGGTGCCGCGACCAGAGATCGAGAAGATGTCCTCAATCGGCATCAGGAAGGGCAGATCGACCGCGCGTTCCGGCTGCGGAACATAGCTGTCCACCGCCTCCATCAGCTCGTCGACCTTGGCCTCCCACTTGGCTTCGCCATTCAGCGCGCCAAGCGCAGAGCCGCGAATGATCGGAGTGTCGTCGCCGGGGTAGTCGTACTTCGACAACAGCTCGCGAACTTCCATCTCCACCAGTTCGATCAGCTCTTCGTCCTCGACCGCGTCGCACTTGTTCAGGAACACGACGATGTACGGAACGCCCACCTGGCGCGCCAGTAGCACATGCTCCTTGGTCTGCGGCATCGGGCCGTCGGTGGCCGCGACCACCAGAATCGCGCCGTCCATCTGCGCCGCGCCGGTGATCATGTTCTTGATGTAGTCGGCGTGGCCGGGGCAGTCGACGTGCGCATAGTGCCGCTTCGACGTCTCGTACTCCACGTGCGCCGTCGCGATCGTGATGCCGCGCTCGCGCTCCTCGGGAGCGTTGTCGATCGAGTCAAACGAGCGGAACGAGTTCTTCGGGTTGTGCTTGGACAACACCTTCGTGATCGCCGCCGTCAGCGTCGTCTTGCCGTGATCGATGTGCCCGATCGTCCCTACGTTTACGTGCGGCTTTGACCGGTCAAACTTTTCCTTGCCCATTGCGAGTCTCCAATTCCGTGTAGTTCGTTATCTGCCAATCCTGTGCGCAGGTCATACTGGCCGGCGCGAGTCGATTACTTGTCCTTGCCGTCCTTGCCCTGCACCTTGGCGATGATCTCTTCCGATACCGACCGCGGCGCTTCTTCGTACTGCTTGAACTGCATTGAATAGTTCGCACGGCCCTGCGTTGCTCCGCGCATGTGCGTTGCATAACCAAACATTGTCGATAGAGGCACCGTCGCACGAATGGCCTGGGTGTTGCCGACCATCTCCATGCCTTCAATGCGTCCGCGCCGCGAGTTCAGGTCACCGATGATCGTACCCATGTAATCCTCGGGGACGGTGACTTCAACCGCCATCACCGGCTCCAGAAGAACAGGCTTGGCCTTGCGCGCGGCTTCCTTGAAGGCCATTGACCCGGCAATCTTGAACGCCATTTCGTTCGAGTCGACGTCGTGGTAGCTGCCGTCATAAAGCGATACCTTGACGTCCACCATCTCATAGCCGGCGAGCACGCCGCCCTGCATCGCTTCCTGGATGCCCTGGTCGATCGGCTTGATGTACTCTTTCGGGATAGTCCCGCCCTTGATGTCGTTCGAGAACTCATAGCCTTTGCCCGGCTCGTTCGGCTCGATGCGAATCTTGGCGTGGCCGTAGTTACCCGAGCCGCCGGTCTGACGGATGTACTTGCCCTCCGCCTCGGCCTTGGAACGAATCGTCTCGCGGTAGTTCACCTGCGGCTTGCCGACGTTGGCCTCGACCTTGTACTCGCGCATCATGCGATCCACGATGATCTCGAGATGCAATTCGCCCATACCGGCGATGATGGTCTGGCCCGAGTCGACATCGGTACGAACGTTGAACGTAGGATCTTCCTGCGCGAGTTTGGCCAGAGCCATGCCCATCTTTTCCTGGTCGGCCTTGGTCTTGGGTTCGACTGCAACCTCAATGACGGGCTTGGGGAAATCGATGGACTCGAGCACGACCGGATGGCGCTCGTTGCAGATCGTGTCGCCGGTAATGAGGTTCTTGAGGCCGACGGCCGCGCAGATATCGCCCGCGAGCACTTCCGTGATCTCTTCGCGTTTATTAGCGTGCATCTTCAGAAGACGCCCGATACGTTCGGTCTTGCGCGTACGCGGATTCAGAACCGAATCGCCAGTCTTGAGCGTGCCCGAGTAGACGCGGATAAATATGAGCTGGCCGACAAACGGGTCGGTCATAATCTTGAAGCCGAGCGCGGAGAGAGGCTCGCTGTCGTCGGGCTTGCGGACGATCTCCTTCTCCATGTTCTCCGGATCGTGGCCGACCATCGGAGGAATGTCGAGCGGGCTGGGCAGATAGTCGACGACCGCGTCGAGCAACGTCTGCACGCCCTTGTTCTTGAAGGCCGAACCGCAGAGGACGGGGAAGATGTTCATCGCGATGGTAGCCTTGCGGATGCCGGCTTTGAGCTGCTCCTCGGTCGGCTCTTCGCCTTCGAGGTATAGATGCATGATCACGTCGTCTGAATCCGCGACGGCTTCGATCAGGTCGTGACGAGCCTTCTTGGCGGTTTCGACGAGGTCGGCAGGAATCTCTTCCACCGAATACTCGGCGCCCATGGTCTCGTCGTGCCAGAAGATGGCCTTCATGGTGACCAGGTCGACCACGCCGGCAAATTTCGCTTCGGCGCCGATCTGAATATTGATAAGCACTGCGCGCGCGCCCAACCGATCCACAATCGTCGATGTTGCGTAAACGGAGTCGGCGCCGGCCTTGTCCATCTTGTTGATGAAGCAGATGCGCGGGACCTTGTACTTGTCGGCCTGCCGCCAGACGGTCTCGGATTGAGGCTGCACGCCGGCAACAGCGTCGAAGCACGCAACTGCGCCATCGAGCACGCGCAGGCTGCGCTCGACCTCGGCCGTGAAGTCCACGTGGCCGGGGGTATCGATGATGTTGATGCGGGTGTTCTTCCAGGTGCAAGTAGTCGCGGCGGAGGTGATGGTGATGCCGCGCTCCTGCTCCTGCTCCATCCAGTCCATGGTGGCAGTGCCTTCATGCACCTCACCGATACGGTGCGTGATGCCCGTATAGAACAGGATGCGCTCGGTCGTCGTCGTTTTACCGGCGTCGATGTGCGCCATGATCCCGATGTTCCGGCAACGATTCAGAGGTACAGTGCGTGCCACGGTGTCAATCTCTCACTCTGCAAGGCGAACCCTGCGGTCATTCAAACTCGATTCAAGCAGGACAGGTCTTGCTGTTCCCTGTTCCCTGCCTCCTGTCTTACCAGCGGTAGTGGGCGAATGCCTTGTTGGCCTCGGCCATGCGGTGTACATCTTCCTTCTTCTTCATCGCCGCGCCACGGCCATTGGCTGCGTCGAGCAGTTCGGCGGACAACTTCTCCACCATGCCCTTTTCGCCACGCGCACGGCCATAGGTAACGAGCCAGCGGATCGCGAGCGACGTGCGCCGCTCCGGGAGAACTTCGATCGGTACCTGGTAGTTCGCTCCGCCGACACGGCGGGACTTCACTTCGAGAAGCGGCTTGCAATTCTCGATCGCCTTCTTGAACAGCTTCAGGGCCTCGTCGCCGCCCTTCTGCTCAAGGTTCGTCATGGCGGTGTAGAAAATGCCCTGCGCGGTGGACTTTTTGCCGCCCCACATCATGGAGTTGACGAACTTCGTGACCAGGGTCGAGTTATAGACCGGGTCGGGAGCAACTTCACGCTTGGCGATATAACCTTTTCTTGGCATCTTCTCTCTCTTCTCTTCTTCCTCCAGCGCCGTGAACCTCTCAAGCGTCTGGACCTGAACTCTATCTAGTTGTCAGGTCTCAGTGATCAGTTCTCAGTTGAGAACAATCGACTGAAACCGTGATCCTTACTTGCCCGCAGCAGCCTTGGGACGCTTCGCCCCGTACTTCGAGCGGCTCTGCTTGCGGTTGGCGACGCCGACTGAATCCAGCGATCCGCGAACCACGTGATACCGAACACCCGGGAGATCCTTCACACGGCCGCCGCGAATGAGCACGATCGAGTGCTCCTGCAGGTTGTGGCCGATGCCCGGGATGTAGGTCGTGACCTCGATGCCGTTGGTCAGGCGAACGCGGGCGACCTTGCGCAGCGCCGAGTTCGGCTTCTTGGGCGTCTGGGTGTAGACGCGGGTGCAGACACCGCGACGCTGGGGCGAGCCCTGAAGCGCGGGGCTGGCGGTCTTGTAACGGGTGGGCGTGCGGCCCTGCTTAACCAACTGATGGAACGTAGGCACTCGAACTCCTTGAACTGCGGCCGATGGCCGTTACTTCTCTAAAAATCTCGACGGAGAGGAGGCACCTTCCGCGCGCAAACGATACTTCGTGCCCGGTACACACGAAAAAGTGAGGACACTGAAGTGCCTCGCGCGAAAATTGTCCCTTGCTTCCCGTCTGGAACGCTCAAATCAGACGAACAACAGTCGACGGTGGCCGAGCGTCCCTTGCTTCCCCTGTCCTCAAGACCAGCACTACTGGAAGTTGGAGTTGGCTCCGTTTCGCTGTTCCGTCCCGCATAGCCCATCCTGGAGGAGGGTGTCGCAGGTACGATTGCGAGGATGTTGCGCCGCAGCGTAACTGGCCCATGCCTTCAAATGCGCGGACCCTGCGGATGAACTGCCATTTCCAGTGTATCGCAAACGGCCGAAGCCTGTCCGACACACCAACCGTTTCCACGCAACCTGCGCGGCGACGGGCTCCCGATTCACGCGGAACCTACTAACAATAGCAAGGACGGGGCATGGGGTCAAGTTTTGTTGGGAAAATTCACCCCATATGGCTCGTCCGGCGTCGCATGCTAGCCTTTGGAAATGAATTTTCAGACCGTGCACACCCGGCATGCCGCCCTGCGCCGCATCCTGGCCTTGCTGACCTGCTTGCCAACCGCAGCCGTCGCACAGGCCACGTCGCCCGCGCCGCCCAAAGCGGATTCGCGCATTTCGTCGCTGCTCCACACTCTGGGTCAGGTACGGACTCCGGTTTCCGTGGCCATTTCGCCCGACGGCAACAATGTCGCCTGGACGGTGCGAGGAACGCAAGGCTCCGAGCTGCATCTCACTGGCATAGCACCGGCGGGATCCGCCCAAGACGGCGCCTGGGAACGGGTCATCTCGCCGGACACAATTGGCGACGTGACCAACAGCAAGCCGGGTGTCTGCACTGCCTCCCATCCCATCTGGTCCCCTGATGGCAAACAGCTTGCCTTCCTGTCAGGGTGCTCCGGCAGCGAGGGCGATTGGCACACATCCAAGCAGGAAAACATCTTCGTCTGGACCATGGCCGTCAATGGAATGAAGAAGATAAGCGATCTGCACGGGACTGCGAACGCAATCGCGTGGTCGCCCGACGGCAAATCCATCGCCTTCCTCTATGTAGAGAACGCCACGCGTGCCGCTGGCGCGCTCGACGCCATGAAACCCTGGTCCGGCGTGATCGGTGAAGACGGCGTCGAGGTTCAGAGGGTTCGGTCTATCGGCATGCAATCCGGTCGTGACGAATGGATCACTCCCGCCAAACTTCATGTCTACGAGTTTGCCTGGTCACCGAACTCGCAAGACATTGTTTATGTCGCCGCGAACCCGCCAGGGGAAAACAACTGGTGGGTAGCCAAGCTTTACACGGGCGCGCTCACACACCGGTTCTGCGCCCCCGACGCGCCTTGCCTTGGCGGTGGCGGGATGCGCGCAACGGAGATCTTCGACCCCAACATCACCCACTCCTTGCTCCACGGCCTCCAGATCGCCGTCCCCCGCTTCTCCCCCGATGGCAAGCAGATCGCGTTCATCGTCGGCCTCATGTCCGATCAAGGTTCCATTGGCGGCGACATCTATCTGATCCCCACAACCGGTGGTGAGCCCAAGAACATCACACCCAACCGTCCCGCCTCCCCGGCGTGGATTACCTGGCTCGACGACGGCACCATCGGCATCTCCGAGCATGTCGGCGGCAGCAGCCACCTCACAGCGATCGACCCCGTCACCGGCAAGGACGACCCTGCCATCAACCTCACCCTTCCCGAGACGGTCGTCGCCGGAACCGACGTGATGAGCGTGTCGACCTCTCATACAGAGAAGATTGCTCTCATCCGCCAGTCCTTCGAGCACCCTCCCGAAGTCTGGGCCGGCCCCCTCGACGATCTGAAGCAGCTCACCCACCTGAACGACACGCAGAAGCCGGTCTGGGGAAAATCCGAGTCAATCGACTACACCAACGACGGCTTCCACATCCAGGGATGGCTGCTCTATCCGGC
>WNGR01006235.1_pt1 | contig 16841 bp, 10 predicted proteins | sample 5407581 | NCBI WGS metagenome assembly WNGR01 (sample SAMN13153383, study PRJNA577476) | soil metagenome | isolation source: 80 cm soil or saprolite under Garry oak tree replicate 2 | place: USA:California | collected 2016-06-15 | reverse complement strand
CGAACGCCGGCGCAAGGCGCCCGCGGCACGCGATATCGCCAGCATGGTCCGATCGATCGATTATTCGGCAACCGCCGCCCTTGAGCGCGCGCTCAAAGTGGCCCACGATGAGCACGGCAAGCTCGGCGCGGCGCTTGGCGAGTGGCGCGACCGGACGACGGCTGCATTTCTCGCCGCCTACCACGAGGCCATGACCGATCGGCGGCTGTGGCCGTCCGATCCGAATGCGGCAGACGGTTTGCTGACCTTCTTCCTGCTCGAGAAGGCCTTGAACGAAATCGAACACGAGCTGTCATTCCGGCCGGAATGGCTGCGCGTGCCCCTGATCGGAATCATCAGAATGTTGTCACAACCGTCCTTCGAGGCTTCATGACCAAGCTACCCGCCGAGGCCTATGCTATCATCGAAGGCAAGCATTCCGATCCGTTTCGTTATCTCGGCTTGCACAGCGAAGGCGGCCACAGCGTGGTGCGCGCTTTCATCCCCGAAGCCTCCAACGTGGAGGCGATCGGCGAGCATGGCGAGACGGCGCCGCTTCAACGGATTCACGATGCCGGGCTGTTCGCAGGCACTCTGCCGAACGGCTCCAAACGCTATCAGCTCCGTGCCCGCTTCGGCGAAAACGTCGTCGATCTCGACGATCCCTACCGCTTCCCGCCCGTGCTCAGCGACTTCGATCTCTATCTCTTGGGCGAAGGCACTCACCGGCGGATCTACGACAAACTCGGCGCGCATCCGATGACGCTCGATGGCGTCGACGGCGTCGCGTTCGTGGTGCTGGCGCCGAATGCGAAGGCCGTCAGCGTGGTCGGCGATTTCAATTTCTGGAACGCGCTGAGGCATCCGATGCGGGTACGCGGCGTCGGCTATTGGGAATTGTTCGTGCCGCATGCCCGCGCCGGCGACCACTACAAGTTTGACGTCACCGGACCGGACGGGCGGCATCTGCCGCTGAAATCCGATCCGGTGGCCTTTGCGGCGGAGATCCGGCCTTCAACGGCCTCGATCGTCGTCGACGAAAGCAGGATCCCGCATCCGCGCCCCGCACCATCGGGCATCAACGCGCTGGCCGCGCCGATCTCGATCTACGAGGTGCATCTCGGCTCGTGGCGACGCAAGAACGGCAATGAATGGCTGAGCTATCGAGAGCTCGCCGAACAGCTTCCGGCCTATGCGAAGGATATGGGATTTACCCATATCGAGTTTCTGCCGGTCAGCGAGCATCCGTTCGACGGCTCATGGGGCTATCAGCCGACCGGCCTGTACGCGCCGACCAGCCGGTTCGGCACGCCGGAAGACTTTTCCGCCCTGGTCGATGCCTGCCATCGCGAGGGGATCGGCGTATGGCTCGACTGGGTGCCCGGACATTTTCCCGACGATCCGCATGGGCTCGGCTATTTCGACGGCACCGCGCTCTACGAGCACGCCAATCCGCTGCAGGGCCGCCACCTCGACTGGGGCACGCTGATCTACAATTACGGCCGCACCGAAGTGGTGAATTTCCTGGTCTCAAACGCGCTGTTCTGGCTCGAGCGCTATAGCATCGACGGCCTGCGCGTCGATGCCGTCGCCTCCATGCTGTATCTCGACTACAGCCGGCCCGCGGACGGCTGGATTCCGAACAAATATGGCGGCCGCGAGAACCTCGAAGCGATCGATTTCCTGCGCCGCTTCAACACCGAAGTGTTCGCGCGCTTCCCGCAAGCGACCACCGCGGCCGAAGAATCGACCTCGTGGCCGCAGGTGTCACGGCCGGTCGAATTTGGCGGGCTCGGTTTCGGCTACAAATGGAACATGGGCTGGATGCACGACACGCTGAACTACATCGGCAAGGACCCGATCCACCGCAAGCACCATCACGGCGACATCCTGTTCGGCCTGCACTACGCGTTCTCCGAAAATTTCATCCTGCCGCTGTCGCATGACGAGGTCGTGCACGGCAAGCGCTCACTCCTCGGGCGGATGCCCGGCGACGACTGGCAGCGCTTTGCGAATTTGCGCGCGTACTACAGTTTCATGTTCGGCCATCCCGGCAAGAAGCTGATGTTCATGGGCTGCGAATTCGGCCAGGAACGCGAGTGGAACCACGATCATTCGCTCGACTGGCACCTGCTTGATCAGAAAAAGCATGCCGGTGTCCAATCGTTGATCCGCGATCTCAACCGGCTCTATCGCGCGCTTCCGGCGCTGCACGAACTGGACTGCGAGCAGGCCGGATTCGAATGGGTCATCACCGACGACGGCAATCGCAACGTGTTTGCCTGGATCCGCAAGGGTAACGCCCCGCGCGCGCGATGCCTCGTGGTGGTGAATTTCTCGCCGAACGTCTACCGCAATTACCGCGTCCGCGTGCCGTTCGTCGGCAAATGGCACGAGGTGTTCAACTCGGACTCCGCGCATTACGGCGGTAGCAATGTCGGCAATGTCGGCGAGGTTCAGGCCCATGACGGCCCCGTGCCCGAACTAAATTTGACGATCCCGCCGCTGGCCGCGATCTTTCTCGTGCCGGAAGGCTGATACATGCGACTGAGCGGGGGAACGTCCACGCGCCTTGGCGCGAGCTGGGACGGAAGGGGCACCAACTTTGCGCTGTTCTCCGCCAACGCGGAAAAGGTGGAGCTGTGCCTGTTCGACGGCCAGGGCCGCCGCGAGCTCGAGCGGATCGAATTGCCTGAAAGAACCGAGGATGTCTGGCACGGCTACCTCAACGACGTCTCGCCCGGGCAGCTCTACGGCTATCGCGTCTACGGCCCCTATGCGCCCGAACGCGGCCACCGCTTCAACTCCAACAAGCTGTTGCTCGACCCCTATGCCAAGCGGATCGCGGGACGGCTGGTGTGGAGCGATGCGCATTTCGCCTATCGCACCGGCAGCGCGCGCGAAGACCTCTCCTTCGACCGCCGCGACAATGCCCGCGGCATGCCGAAGGCGGTCGTGGTCGACGAGACCTTCAACTGGGGCCGCCGCGAGATCCGGCCGCAAATTCCCTGGGAAGACACCATCATCTATGAGGCCCACATCAAAGGCCTGACGCAGAAGCGTGACGACGTGCCGCCGAACCTGCGCGGCACCTATGGCGGGCTGTCATCGCCCGCGATGATCGAGCATCTCAAGCGCCTCGGCGTCACCACCGTCGAGCTGTTGCCGATCCACGGCCTGATCGATGACCGCATGCTGGTTGAAAAGAAGCTGTCGAACTACTGGGGCTACAACTCGATCGCGTTCTTCGCGCCCGACCCGCGCTATGCGCAGGACAACGCGCTCGACTCGTTCCGCACCACCGTGGCACGGCTGCACGATGCCGGGATCGAGGTGATCCTAGACGTGGTCTACAACCACACCGCCGAGGGCAACCATATGGGCCCGACGCTGTCGTTCCGCGGCATCGACAATGCGTCCTATTATTGGCTGAAGCCGGAAAATCCGCGCTTCTACGACGACTTCACCGGCTGCGGCAGTTCGGTCAACCTGACTCATCCGCGCGTGATGCAGATGGTGATGGATTCGCTCCGCTACTGGGTCGAGGTCTGCCATGTCGACGGCTTCCGTTTCGATCTCGCCACCACGCTGGCGCGCCAGCCGCATGGGTTTGACCGCAACGCGCCCTTCCTCACCGCCGTCCGGCAGGATCCCGTGCTCGCATCGGTCAAGATGGTCGCCGAACCCTGGGACCTCGGCCTCGGTGGCTACCAGGTCGGCGCGTTTCCCTCGCAATGGTCGGAATGGAACGACCGCTATCGCAGCGCGATGCGGCGCTACTGGAGCGGCGAAGGCAGCCTGATCGGCGACGTTTCCGGCCGTATGACGGCGTCCTCCGATCTGTTTCACCATGACAACCGCGCGCCACGCGCTGGTATCAACCACATCACCGTCCATGACGGTTTCACGCTCGCCGATCTGTTCAGCTACAACGAGAAGCACAACCAGGCCAACGGCGAAGACAATCGCGACGGCTCCAACGACAACCACAGCAACAATTGCGGCGCCGAGGGCGCGACCGACGATGCCAATATCATCGCGTTGCGCCGTCGGCTCCGGAAGAATCAGCTTGCCTGCCTGCTGTTGGCACAGGGCACGCCGCTGATCCTCGCCGGCGATGAAGTCGGCAACACTCAGAACGGCAACAACAACGCTTATTGCCAGGACAACGAGACCGGTTGGGTCGGCTGGGAAAATCTAGGCCGAGACGACGAAGACCTGACGAACTTCATCGCGCACCTGACCGGCCTGCGGCGCTATTTCAGGCAGATCCGCTGCCAGCGCTGGCTCGATGGTCGGCGCGCGGACGGCTCCTATGGCGTGTTGTGGCTGACGCCTTCCGCAGACGAGATGAAGGAGTCCGACTGGAATTTTCCGGAAGGACGGTTTCTCGCTTACGTGCTCGGGCCGATGGAACAAGGTCAGGCGCCGATCTTTATCGTCTTGAATGCAGCGCCTGAAGAGATCGCGTTCAAAATGCCGATGATGACTGAATACCGGAGCTGGCGGCAGGTGCTCAACACCGCTGTCAGCAAACAGGTCCCGACCGATTTCGCATCCGGTGCCGAGAGCAAGGCGCCGCCGCGCTCGGTGCTCGCGTTTGCAGGCTCGACATGAATGCACGGCAATTCGGTCCGAAGCTGACGGCAGACGGCGCGCTATTCCGATTGTGGGCGCCGACCGCGAAGCGCGTTGATCTCCTGCTCGAAAAGCCTCACCCCATGACGCGGGGCAAAGATGGCTGGTACCTCGCCGAACTACCTGGCGTTCACGCCAGAGCGCATTACAAATTCCGCATCGATGACGAGATCGACGTCCCCGATCCAGCTTCCGACTTTCAGCCCGAGGACGTTTCCGGCCCGAGCGAGGTGATCGATCACGCTACGTATCGATGGCGCGCGCGCGATTGGCGAGGGCGGCCGTGGCATGAAGCCGTCATTCTCGAAGCGCATGTCGGAACCTTCACGGAAGAAGGCAGCTATCGCGCCATGATCGGCAAGCTCGATCATCTGGTCGAGACCGGCATCACCGCGCTCGAATTGATGCCGCTGGCGGATTTCGCGGGTAGCCGCAACTGGGGCTATGACGGCGTGCTGTGGTACGCACCCGACAGCGCCTACGGCCGCCCCGACGATCTCAAGGCGCTGATCGACGAGGCGCATCTGCGCGGGCTGATGGTGATGCTCGACGTGGTCTACAACCATTTCGGTCCCGAGGGGAATTATCTTGGCCGCTATGCGCCTGACTTCTTCACGGACGCCCATACGCCCTGGGGCAACGCGATCGATTATCGCGTGGCGCAAGTGCGCGATTTCGCAATCGAGAACGCGCACTACTGGCTGCAGGAATTTCGCTTCGACGGGCTGCGACTGGACGCCGTGCACGCCATCTCGGAGCTCGGCGAGATCTCGATGCTGCATTCGCTGAGCAAGGCGGTTGGCACGCTTGCGGACGAAACCGGCCGGCATATCCATCTCGTGCTCGAGAATGACGACAATGCTGCGAACCTGCTTGATCCTCTTCAAGCGCACCCGCGCGGCAACTATCGCGCGCAGTGGAATGATGATTACCACCACGCCTGGCACGTGCTGCTGACCGGCGAGGTCCACGGCTATTACCGCGATTATCAGCGCTCTCCCCTCGCCGATATCGCCCGTGCACTTGGCTCCGGCTTCGTCTATCAGGGTGAAGCCTCCGCGCATCGTGGCGGGCAGTCACGAGGCCAGCCGAGCGTCGATCTCTCGCCGCTTGCTTTCATCAATTTCGTGCAGAACCACGACCAGATCGGCAATCGGGCCCTCGGCGACCGGTTGGAAGGAAATGTCGCCCCCAACGCAATTGAGGCCGCACTTGCGATCACCTTGCTGACGCCGACGGTGCCGATGCTGTTCATGGGTGAGGAATGGGGCTCGCCGGCGCCGTTTCCGTTTTTCTGCGATTTTCAGGGCAACCTCGCCAACGCCGTCCGCAACGGACGGCGCCGGGAATACCAATGGGCCTATGATAAATATGGCGACGACGTTCCCGATCCGCTCGACAAATCGACCGTGCTGTCGGCGGTGCTTGATTGGGCGGAGTGCGACAAACAACCGGGAGCCAAACGGCTGGCGCTGGTCCGAGACCTGCTCACGATCCGCCGGCGCGAAATCGTCCCGCGGCTCGACGGCGTGAGCTTTGCCGGGGCGCGAGCAGCCGACAACGGCCTGCTGACGGCGCAATGGCGCATGAATGACGGCCAATTGCTATCGCTGGTCGCCAATCTTTCCGATCGCGTAATCACCGATCCACCGCAAACCGGGGGAACCCTGATCTGGGGTCACGCGTTGTCGCCGAGCATGCCCGCCTGGTCGGTGCGCTGGCACATCGGATAGGAAAATGCCTCCGGCGATCCCGATCGCGACTTACCGCCTGCAACTCACCGCCGATTTTGACTTCGATGCCGCAGCGGCCGTCGTGCCCTATTTGAAGGCGTTGGGCATTAGCCATGTCTACGCCTCGCCGTTCATGAAGGCGCGCAAGGGCTCCACGCACGGCTATGACATCGTCGATCACACCCAATTCAATCCCGAACTCGGCGGCGAAGCCGGCTTCGAGCGCCTGAGTGCGGCCCTCAAACAACATGACCTCGGCCTGGTTCTTGATTTTGTTCCCAACCACGTCGGCGTCCATTTCGCCGACAATCCATGGTGGCTCGACGTCCTCGAATGGGGCGAGGCTTCGCCGCACGCGGCATCCTTCGATATCGACTGGGATCAATTGCCCCATCGCTCCCGCGGCGGCGTGCTGCTGCCGATCATCGGTTCGTCCTATGGGCAGGCGCTGGAGCGCGGCGAGATCGAGCTGCGCTACGATGCCGGAGAAGGCAGCTTCTCGGCCTGGTACTTTGAACATCGTCTGCCGATCGCACCCGAGCGTTACAGCGAGATACTGCGAACCATCGTCAGGGACGCCGATGCCGAGGACGACGCCGCCGGCCGAAGCATTCTGGCGCTGGCATCACGCGACAAGGGCCTCCGCCATCCCAACCGCAAGGAAGCCCCATCTTTCAAGGCAGAGCTCAAGGCAATCGACGGAGCACCTGCGGTCATCGAGCGTGGCCTGGCCGCCTATCGCGCCGGGCCGGATCGCCCCGCGCAGACGCTGGCGCTGCACCATCTGCTCGAACGCCAGCACTACCGGCTCGGCCATTGGCGGCTGGCGTCCAGCGACATCAATTACCGACGCTTCTTCGACGTCAATGCACTGGCGGGATTGCGGGTCGAGGATCCCGGCACGTTTGCCGCCATCCATGGACTGGTCAGACGGCTGATCGCGGAAGGAAAGTTACAAGGCCTGCGGCTCGATCACATCGATGGCTTGCGCGATCCCGCACAGTATTTCCAGCGATTGCGGCGCCTGATCCGTGACATCAACGGCGGCAGCGGCAAACCGTTCTATATCGTGGTTGAGAAGATTCTCGGTGAGTACGAGAAGCTACCGGTTTTCAGCGGCGTCCATGGCACCACTGGCTATGAATGGATGAATACGATCACGCAGGTGCTCGTCGAGGGCAGCGGTCTCGAGCCCCTCGGCGAAATCTGGCGGCAGATCAGCAACCAATCGCCGAAACTCGATCCGGTCGTGAGCGACGCCAAACGCCGGGTGCTGGAGACGCTTCTGACCAGCGAATTCATCGTGCTGACGCGCCTGCTGGCGCGGATCGCCAGCGGTCACTATTCCACGCGCGATTATTCCGCCGACAGCCTGCGGCAGGCGCTCGAACTTTATGTGCTGCATTTCCCGGTCTATCGCAGCTACCTGACATCATCGGGACCGACCACGCATGACCGCGCGCTGATTGCAGCGACCATCGAAGCCGCCCGCGCCGACTGGTTCGCCGCCGACGAAGGCATTTTCGACTTCCTGCGCGACGTCCTGACCATGGACCTGATCCAGCCGGGCCGCGCGGCACATAGTGCGCCGCGTGTACGTAGATTTGCATTGAAGGTGCAACAATTCACCGGGCCGATGATGGCAAAATCGCTCGAGGACACGGCCTTCTATCGCTACCATCGCCTGCTTGCGCTGAACGAAGTCGGCGGCGATCCCGCGGCGAACGCCATTCCAATCGATGCCTTTCACGCCATGATGCGGACGCGCTCCACGGAATGGCCGCACGGCATGACGGCGACCGCCACCCACGACACAAAACGCGGCGAGGACGCCCGCGCGCGCATCATGGCGCTTGCGGAGATTCCGGGCGAATGGACCAGCGCCGTGGCCCGCTGGAAAGTCCTCAACGCCCCGCATCTCGTCCTCGACGGCGGCATGCGCGCGCCGTCGGCGACCTCGGAATACATGCTGTACCAGGCGCTGCTCGGCGCCTGGCAGCCGGACGACACGGCCTTCCCCCAGCGAATGCAGGCCTATGCGCTGAAGGCCGCGCGCGAGGGCAAGGAAGAAACCAGCTGGCTCAATCCGCATGCCGCCTATGAGGCCGGCGTCGAGGCCTTTGTTGCACGGATCCTGGATCGTTCGGTTTCAGCTGAATTCATCAGCGCCTTCGAAGCGCTGGCGCAACGCGTGGCGCTGCTCGGCGCGCTGAATTCACTGAGCCAGATCACGCTGAAGGCGACGCTGCCCGGCGTGCCCGATTTCTATCAGGGGACCGAGCTGTGGGACTTTTCGCTGGTCGATCCGGATAACCGGCGACCGGTTGATTTTGCTGCGCGCGCTGCGGCGCTTGCCACACTGGAGAGGCCCGATTGGGACAGCCTTGTCCGGGACTGGCCGAGCGGCCGCCTGAAACTCGCCTGGACACGGCAATTGTTGAAAGTGCGAAATGAACTGGCTGATATATTCACCCTGGGCGATTACCACCCGCTGCAAGTGAACGGTCCGCACCGCGACCACGTCATTGCCTTCGCGCGACGGCACGGCCGCGATGCCGTGATCGTAGCCGTTGCAAAGTCATTCGCCGCGTTTACGCAAGACGGCCGGACCTGGCCATACGCAGATACCTTCGACGGCGCGATCGACGCCAAGGGCTATGAGGTCGAGGGCGGTGAACTGAGACTTGCCGAGCTGTTTCAACAGCTGCCTGTTGCAGTGCGCAAGACGACTTTCGCCGGCGCTTCAACGGCAGCGCGCAAACGTCGCTATGCCTAGAGCCCGCTCCAAAACGCAAAGGCCGCCCGGGATCAAACGGCCGGGCGGCCCGACGGGTGTTGTGCCGACGACAATGGTCGGTTCCCTCCTCCCGCGCAGGCCAACATCGTCTCACAAAATTCGTTACCAGTAAGCTGATGAAACTACGGTTTGGGTCACGTTGCTCAAGCTTTCGTTGTTGCAGTGCATCAATTTCGCTTCGTCAGCAGCAGATTGCCGCGATGGCGGATCGCGGCTTGCGTCGCTTCGGCAAAGCGCTGCAGCAGCCACGGCAGCACCACCTCTACCCGCACCTGCGTATCGTCAACGTCGAGATGGCCCGCGGCCACCTGGCCGAGCGCGCGGACGCGGAAGATCATGCGATTGTCCTCCCAGCGCTCCTCGTCGACTTTCAACACCGGCACGCTCGCAGCGGCGCGCGTCAATCCCGTCTTCAGACGGCGCATCGCCTCTTCGCGGCCGAGACTATGCGGGATCGAAACGACAAGCGGTGCTGACATCGCAAAACTCCTGCGCTTGATCCATCTGCATGTAGTCCCGGTTCGCGCTAAAAGAAGAGCAGCGTGCATTATCGCAGCGCGAAAAGAGGAACCTTCACGATTACCGATTGTTTTCCCTAGGGATGGCAGAGAGCAAACAGGCCATCGGGCTGAGGAGAACTTTCAATGTCACTCGGAACAATCATTCTCATTATTCTCATTATCGCGCTGCTTGGCGGCTTCAGCGGCATCGGCGGCGGACCGTTTTACGGCACAGGATATTACGGCGGCGGCGGATTGGGTCTGGTGATCGTGATCCTGCTGGTGCTGCTGCTGCTCGGGAGGCTGTGAGACTTCGCTGTAATCCACTCGACCTCTTGAGGTCATCACGAGCTTGCCTCACAACAACAACTGTCATCACCCGCCTTGTGCGCGATTGCGCACTGGGGCGGGTGATCCAGTATTCCAGAGGCGTCAGTGATAGAATCGAGAAGCCGCGGCGTACTGGATACCCCCGCTTTCGCGCGGTACGACGACCGTAGCTGGAGCAATAGCGCGTGCGCATCATCCCCGCTGCGTTGCGAGCTTCCTGATCGCGGCCTTGATCGATGACGCCGCGTCATCGTAGCCGTCCCACGCTTTCGTCTTCGAAAGCAGCGCCGGCACGGTTCGCACCGTGTATTTCTTCGGATCGAGATCGCCGCGCACCTGCGCCCAGGTCAGGGGCATCGAAACCGTGGCGCCGGCACGCGCGCGTGGCGACAGCACGGCGACCGCGGTCGACAGGCGATCGTTGCGCAAATAGTCGAGGAATATCTTTCCCTTGCGCAGCTTCTTCGACATATTGAGCAGATAGCGCTCAGGATCCTCATTCGCCATCCATTGGCAAATGCCTTGTGCGAACGCCTTGGCTTCTTTCCACGTCACCTTGTCCTTGGCGCCGTGAAGCAGCGGCGTCACCACGTGCAGACCCTTGCCGCCGGTGGTCTTGCAGAAGCTTTCAAGACCAACCGCGGTCAACCGCTGACGCATGTCCTTGGCGGCTTCGATGACTTCGGAAAATTCGACATCTGGTGCCGGGTCGAGATCGAACACCAATCGCTCCGGCGTATCATATTCATCTGGAGCGCAATTCCATGGATGCAACTCGAGGCCGCCGAGTTGCGCGACCGCGGCGAGGCCTTCGACCCGGTCGATCTGCAAATAAGGCTTGCGGTCACCGGAGACCTTGACAAGCTCCAGCAATTTCGGCGTTCCCGTCATCGCATGGCGCTGAAAGAATTGTTCGCCCTTGATACCATCGGGCGCGCGAACGATCGAGCATGGTCGCCCCTTGAGGTAACCGATCATCCATTCTCCGACGGCTTCGAAATATCTCGCGAGATCGAGCTTGGTGACGCCCTTGCCGTCGCCGGCATCGGGCCACAGCTCCTTGTCGGGCTTTGAGATAGCAACTCCCATGACGTCGGCAGATTTGCTTGCCGAGGATTTTGCGGACGTGGGTTTCACGACTTTGACCATGGTCGGCTTCTCCGCCTCCACCTCGCGCGCCGGCTTGTCCTGTCGCAGGCCCTTGAAGGCGGCTTGCCTTATATTGCCGCCCTCGGTCCAGCCGGCGAATTCGATCTCGGCCACCAATTCGGGCTTCAGCCAATGCACGTCGCGGCTCTTCTTCGGCGCGTCCTTGCCGCCAAACGGGCTTTTATCCGAAGCCAACGCTTTCAACGACGGCATCAGATGACGGACCTTGTCCTGGCCAAAGCCGGTGCCGACGATGCCGACAAACGCAAGATGGCCGTCACGATGGACGCCGGCCATCAGGGAACGGAATTTTCCGCTCGTGGTCTTCCAGCCGCCGATCACGACCTCATGCCCGGCACGGACTTTGGCCTTGGTCCAGCTCTCCGAGCGGCCCGAGCGGTAGGGCGCGTTGAGCTTCTTGGAGACAATACCTTCGAGCGACAATTTTTGCGCCGATTCCAGCACGGCATCGCCGTCCTCTTCGAAATGCTCGACATAGCGGATGAGTCTGGCTTTGCCTTTCCGCGCCTCGAGCAATTGCTTCAACCGCGACTTGCGTTCATGAAGCGGAAGCGCGCGGAGATCCTCATCGCCGGCAAACAGCAGATCGAACGCAAAGAAGGTCAGCCTGTCGGTCTTGTCGTCGGCGATCGCCGCCTGCAGCGCGGAAAAATCCGGCAGGCCGTCGTGATCGATCGCGACGATCTCGCCGTCGATCAGCGCATCCGGCAGCCCGCGCCCTTCTTTCGCGATCGCCGGAAATTTGTCCGTCCAATCCAGCCCCTTGCGGGTCTTCAACGCGGCGTCGCCGCCCTCGACCCGCAATTGCACGCGGTAACCGTCGAATTTGACTTCATGACACCAGCCGTGCCCGCTGGGCGGGCGTTCCACCGACGCGCAAAGCTGCGGTGCCACGAAGTCCGGCATTGCCGATACTTTCTTCGGCTTGTTCTTCGGCTTGGCCATGGCACGCGCCACACCCGCCTTGTTTTTTGCTTCGGCCTTCGCGGCCTCGCCCCGGTTGGAATGCCAGATAGCATCGGCTTTCGCCTTGGCGTTCTTGGCCAGCATGAACGGCTTCGGCGCCCTGCCCTTGCCTTCGGCGATCTGCTGCATCGATCGGCCGGAGGCGACCGAGCGGTCCTCGTCGAGGATGTCGTTGGCCTTGCCCTCTCCGGCGAATTCGTCGCGGTGCTTGATCAGGAGCCAATTGGTGCGCTTGCCGCCATAGCGATCACCCTTCATCCGCACCAGCACCCAGCCGCCATGCAGTTTTTCGCCGTGCAGCGTGAATTTCAGGTCGCCCTTTTTGAAGCCGCGGTCCGGATCGTCGGATACCCAGTAGCCGCGAGTCTGATTCCCAATAGCCACGGTCCCAAAGCTGTACCGTGCCGCCGCCATATTCGCTCTCAGGGATCGTACCTTCGAAATCGCCATAGTCGAGCGGATGGTCCTCGACCTCGACCGCCAACCGCTTGTCGTGCGGATCAAGCGAGGGCCCGCGCGTCACGGCCCAGGATTTGAAGACACCGTCGAACTCGAGCCTGAGATCATAATGCAGCCGCGTCGCATCATGCTTCTGGATCACGAACCGCCGCTGCCTGGCCGGTGCCACCTTGGCGTCGCCGGAGGGCTCGTCGGTCTTGTCGAAATCGCGCTTCTTCCGGTAGGTGGACAGGTTTCTCAGCGACACGGTCAGGCCTCAGGTAACGGCGACGTCCGAACGAACCCTACGGTAGCAGCAGACGTTGCGGCTGCTTTACCGGCTCGCCTTGCGCCTCTATGCCGTCTTCCGCTTCTTCGATGCCTTCTTCGGCACTTTCTTGCCCTTGGCTCGCGCCTCCGACAGGCCGATCGCGATCGCCTGCTTGCGGCTCGTCACTTTCTTCTTCGAGCGGCCGCTCTTCAAGGTGCCGGCCTTGCGCTTCTTCATCGCGCGCTCGACGTCGGCGGAGGCTTTTTTCGAGTACTTTCGTGCCATGATGTTTCTCCCGGTTGCGGGAGAGTAATCGTGACTACTGAAGATGGTTCCCGTTTCGCGCTTCCGGTCAGGCGACCGCCGCATAAAGTTCGGCCACATTCCTTGCGCTGCGCAACCGCGCAAGGTTCTCAGGCGGTCGCAGCGTTCGCGCCACCAGCGCCAGCGCACTGAGTTGCCCGCTCTCCGCGCCATCCGGCAACAGCAGAACGAATACGAGATCGACAGCCTCCCCATCGATGGCGTCGAACTCGATCGGCTGCTTCAGCTTCGCGAGCAAGCCGTGGGGTCGTCGCAGTTCCGGCGGCCGGACGTGAGGAATGGCCACCCCCTTGCCGATCCCGGTGGACCCCAAATCCTCCCGCTTCAGCAACAAGGCCGCGACGTGATCGACCTGCAAGCCGGCACTGACTGCAGCCTTGGCGGCCAATTCCTGCAACAGCGACCGCTTGTTCGAGGCCCGAACGTCGATCAGGACGTCCTGTGGTGACAGCAGATCGGAGATTTTCATAGCCGCTCCAACAGAACGAAACTGCCGCGCATCAATCTGCAGCGCGCAATCGATAGCCAATGCCGGTCTCCGTCAGCACGAATTGCGGGCGCTCCGGATCGGCTTCGATCTTCTGGCGGAGCTGGCGCACATAGACGCGAAGATATTGCGCATCCGTCAGCTCGTCCCACAATTCCTTCAACAGAAACCGATGCGTAAGCACCTTGCCGGCATGCTGCACCAGCACGCGCAGCAGGTCATATTCCTTCGGCGACAGCTTGATCTCCTTGTCGCCGACCTTGACGATCCGGCGCACCAGATCGACCGAGAGATCGCCGGAGCGAAACACCGGACGCTCGCCCTGAACCTGTAACTGATGCCGCAGCGCCGCGCGCATCCGCGCCAGCAATTCGTCCATGCCGAACGGTTTGGTCAGGTAATCGTCGGCGCCGAGATCGAGCGCCTGGACTTTCCCGGCCTCGTCGCCGCGGCTCGACAGCACCACGACCGGCACGCTCTCGTTGCGGCCACGGATCATCCGCAGCAATTCGTGGCCCTGGATGTCAGGCAAGCCGAGATCCAGGATGATCAGCGCGGGCCCTTCACCAAGCATCTCCAGCGCCATCTTGCCATTGGACGCCTCGAGAATGTCATAGCCCTGCGTGCTCAGCCCCATGCGCAGCAATTTGCGGATCGGCGGCTCGTCATCGATCACCAGAACCTAGACGGCGGGAGCATTCATGCGGCGGTATCCAGCTTGTCGGCGGCGGCAGGAATAGGAAGGCGGATCGTCAGCACCGCGCCACTCCGGTCGGCGCGGTTGGCGGCCGAAATCGTGCCGTGCATCGCCTCGACGAAGCCACGCGAGATCGCAAGGCCAAGGCCGGTGCCGGGACGAACATGATCGCCTTTCTGCACGCGGTAGAATTTGTCGAACACGCTTTCCAGCTCCGTCGGCGGAATGCCGTTACCTTCATCCAGGATATGTAGCGACACCGAATCCCGGTCACGCACGGCCTGGATCGATATCGTAGTGCCTGATGGCGCGTACTTGGCCGCGTTATCCAGCAAATTGAAAAGCACCTGTTCGAACAGCACGGCGTCGAGTTCCAGCATCGGCAGATCGGCGGCGAGTTCGAGCGATACCTTGTGTTGCAGCAGGATCTTGCTGGCGCGCCGCAAGGCGCTGCCGACGATCTCGCTGACATCCTGCCGCGCAGTATTCGGCACGATGGCGCCGGATTCGAGCTTGGTCATATCAAGCAGATTGGCGATGAAGCGATTGAGCCGTTCGGATTCATCGATCACAGTGCCCAGCAGGTCGCGCTTCTGCGCCTCGGTCAAGTTGCCGGCGAGATCGCGCATGGTGGAGGCGGCACCGAGAACCGACGCCAGCGGCGTCTTGAGATCATGCGAGATCGAGGTCAACAGCGCCGAGCGCAGCCGTTCGGATTCCACGGTGCGCTTGACGCTGTCCATGTCCTCGACCAGCAGCACCCGTTCGATCGCGAGCGCGCCCTGATCGACCAGCGCATCCAGCAGGCGGCGCTGGTCGGGCGTCAGCAACGGACCGGTCTTGTCGTTGTCGATGCCGATCGCGCCGATCAGCCCGCGTCCGGTTCGCATCGGAAGAAACAGCCGCTTGGCCCCGGGCAGCGTGTCCGAGCCGCGACCGGCGGCGCGGTCATTGCCCCAGGCCCAGTTGGCCGCGGCCAAATCCGCCTTGTCGAGCTGATCTTCCGGCGGATAGCCCGCCTTCACGGTCAGGATGCCATCCTCCGGCATCAGCAGCACCACGCGCACTTTCAGCATCAACGCAATCTGGTAGGCGGTCGCCCACAGCACGTCGTCCAGCGTCGCGGTGCCCGCGAGCTTGCGGCTGAACGCATAGAGCGATTCCGTGGTGCGCACGCGGCCGATCGCGGTGTCGGCCTGGATCCGCACCCGCGCGGCGACGTTGGATACCAAGAGCGCGATCAGCATGAAGAAGAAGAACGCCGCGACGTTGGTCGGATCGGTGATGGTGAAGGTGTAGACCGGCGGCAGGAAGAAGAAATTATAACAGAGCGATGCGATGACGCTGGCGAACAACGATGGAAACAGCCCGTAGCGGACTGCAACCACCACCACCGCGGTGAGAAACACCAGGTCGACGTTCTCGATGCCGAACCACGGCTGGATCAGTTCCGCCGCGCCAAGCCCGATGGCGACGATCAGGAGCGACATCAGATAGAGGCGCGGATTGAATGGCTCCACCCGCGCCGCGGTCTGCACGGCCGGCTTGTTGGCGGTATCAGGCAGATCCTCGCCAGCGATCACGTGCACGGTAATGTTGCCCGCGCGCCGCACCAGATCATGCACCACCGAGCCGCGCAGGATCTCGAACCAGCGCGAGCGCGTCGTCTTGCCGATGATGATCTGGGTGACGTTGTTGGCGTGGGCGAAATTGATCAAATCGTCGGCGATACGACGCCCGACGCCCGGGATGGTCAGCGCTTCGCTACCGAGCGATTCCGCAAGCCGCATCGTATCGGCCAGCCGGTCGCGTTGCTCGTCGGTCAGTTGCAGGCTGCGCCGGGTCTCGATGCTGACAGCAGTCCACGGCGCATGCAGGCGGTCGGAAAGCCGCTTGGTGTAACGCACGAGGCCTGCCGCACGCGGGTCCTCGCTGAGGCAGACCAGGATGCGTTCGCCGGCCGCCCAGGGCCCGGCGATGGCGTTGGCCTGCATGTGGGTGAGCAGCTGCTCGTCGACCCGCTCGGCGGTCCGCCGCAGCGCCAACTCGCGCAGCGCGGTCAGATTGCCCGGCGAGAAATAATGCTGAAGCGCGCGCTCGGCCTGCTTCGGCACATACACCTTGCCCTCTTTCAGGCGCTGGATCAGGTCGTCGGGCGTGAGGTCGATCAGCTCGATGGCGTCGGCACGATCGAACACCGAATCCGGCACGGTCTCGCGCACGCGAACGTGGGTGATCTGCGCGACGACGTCGTTGAGACTTTCGATGTGCTGGATATTGACCGCGGTATAGACGTCGATGCCGTGGGACAACAGCTCCTCGACGTCGAGATAGCGCTTGGGGTGGCGGCTGCCGGGCGCATTGGTGTGGGCAAGTTCGTCGACCAGGGCAATCTGCGGGCGGCGCGCGATCAGCGCGTCGAGATCCATTTCCTCGAGCGTCTGATCCCGGTAGCTGATCCGCTTGCGCGGCAGCACCTCAAGCCCCTGCAGCAGCGCTTCGGTCTCGGCC
>WNGR01003618.1_pt1 | contig 16841 bp, 7 predicted proteins | sample 5407581 | NCBI WGS metagenome assembly WNGR01 (sample SAMN13153383, study PRJNA577476) | soil metagenome | isolation source: 80 cm soil or saprolite under Garry oak tree replicate 2 | place: USA:California | collected 2016-06-15 | reverse complement strand
CAAGCAGTACATGCGGGCGCAGCTGGAACGGTTTGGCACGCCCGGGCCTAAGGTCATCGGCGTCGACGAGATCTCGATTGGCAAGGGGCAGACGTACCGCATCGTCGTGAGCGACCTGATACGAGGCCGTGCGATCTGGTTTGGTGGCGAAGATCGCAAGGAAGCCAGCATGCACCAGTTCTATGACTGGCTGGGCGAGACGAAGGCACGCGGTATCCGTCTGGTCGTGATGGACATGTGGAGACCGTTTCGCAACGTCGCGCGGGAACGCGTGCCGAATGCTGACATCCTCTACGACAAGTTCCACGTCATGAAGCAACTCCATGAGGCCCTGGATCAGGTGCGCAAGAGCGAATATGCTCGTCTGCAAGGCGAGCAGCGACGCTATATCAAGGGCCAAAAATTCGTGTTGCTCAGTCACCGCGAGAACCTGTCGATGGAGGGCCGCGAGTCGTTGAAGGCACTGCTGGCTGTCAACAAACGACTCAACACGGCCTACGTGCTCAAGGAGTCGTTCGGGCAGCTGTGGGACTACGAACGCGAAGGGGCTGGGCGCGCCGTTTCTTCGACAACTGGAAGGCCAGTCTGAAGTGGCAGCGCATCAAGCCGTACGAGAAATTTGCCGAGACGGTCGAGCGTCATTGGGATGGAATCGCTTCCTATTGCAAGCCAGAGAACAAGGTTCCACTCGGCTTTGTTGAAGGGCTCAACAACAAGATCCGAGTCATCCAACGACGGGCATACGGGCTGCGTGACGAAGAGTATCTGCGCCTGAAGATCCTCACCTGCATGCTCCCTCAGCTATGAAAAACACCGTTTTCTACCCACACGACTTCCAGAAGATCCGGAAAAACGAGTCTGCGAATCTCGTTTTACTCCGCCGGGCTTACTTCCACCGCCCTCCCATAGCATCTACGTCAAGACTGCATGTAATCTCGCTATTGCATTCGAGCACTACAACGTGAAGCATCCTCGTAGCGCGTTAAAATGTCGTTTCGCCACTCGAGCTGAGACGCGGGACCGATTCATTAACGTTAGTGTGAGACCGTGTCCGACGTTTCAGGGAGCCATTCCGGCTTATCGTCCGCCATCTCGCTATCTGTTGGTCCAGTGTGCACTTTGTCGAATCGCCGAATCAGGTCGCGAATTTGCGGATAGATTTGCGTTCTCCAGCGGTTTCCAGAGAAGATGCCGTAGTGGCCGCATTCCGGTACCGTCAGGCGATACCTGCGAGAAGGGTCAATCGAAGCGCAAAGGTCATGGGCAGCATGCGTCTGACCTTGTCCGCAGATATCATCGTTTTCGCCTTCGACTGTAATCAGCTCGGTGTCGTGGATCGCTTCCGGCCGCACACGCTCGCCATTGACCGTCCACGTTCCGCGCGCGAGCGCAAAATCCTGAAAGACGACATGTACCGTCTCGAGATAGTACTCAGCTGCCATATCGAGGACCGCGTTGTACTCGTCGTAAAAGGTCCGGTGTTTGCGCGCTGCCTCCGTATTGCCCACCGAGACGTTGCAATAATAGTCGACATGCGCTTTCAGATGACGATCGGGATTCATCGAAACGAATGCCATGTGCTGACGAAAGCCCGGATACACCTTGCGGCCGGCGCCGGCATGCTGGCGCGGAACCGTGTTGATCAGTGTGTGCTCGAACCAGTCGAGCGGCTTGCTGAGAGCGAGCCTGTTCACGACGGTTGGACTCTGGCGCGCATCGACTGGGCCGCCCATCAACGTGATGCTCGCGGGTGTGCATCCATTTCCGGCAGCGGACAATGCAACCGCGCCAAGGACTGGAACCGTCGACTGACAAACGGCCAGAACGTGGACTTCCGCACCGAGGTAATCAATGAACTCCTGTACGTAGGCGACGTAGTCGTGCAAATGGAAGGTGCCGCTCGCAAGGGGCACATGGCGCGCGTCGAGCCAGTCCGTGATGTAGACGTCGAAGTCCGGCAACATCGTCCGGACCGTATCACGCAGCAGTGTCGCGTGATGGCCTGACAGCGGCGCGACGACGAGTATCACAGGGTCTCTGGATCGTGTCGCCCGCTCGAAGCGAACGAGACGGCAGAACGCCTTGTCCAGCACGACGCTTTCACGCACTGCAACCCGTTGACCCGCTATGTCTGTGTGCGTCAGACCAAACTGCGGTTTGTCGTAATGCCTGAACAGCCGAACCAGCAGATCGCAACCGGCTGCAAGTTGCCGGCACGGAACAGCATGAGCCATATGGTCGACCTTTACCAGCAGTTCTGCTGTCGCCTGCAACCAGGGGAGCGCAGGTGCCCACATCATGCTTTGCCATTCACGCCACGCGTACAACATATCACGGCCTTCTCAATTGACGGAGGTGCAGGTTGCCAGGCGTGCGTCGTCGCTAGGCTCTGAGATTTGCCGCCCGGCACGCAAGCAAGGAGCCCGGGCGTCACGGTTACGGAGCCTGTTGCCCCCTTACGGACCGTGACTGGCAGGTTACGTGATATGGGGCGGAGTTTTGCTCGGCATAGTCGGAAACCGGCGTACGGATAGGCTGCAGTTTCGTTAAGGATTTCCTTATCGCTGCCGATGTGCAAAACAGGTCGGCATTTTTTCGCAGCGACTCGTCGGGTTGTATTATCTGTCCTGCTGCACGCGCTGCTGACCGCTCAGATACCGACTGGCCCTGTGTGACTCTAGCGCGCCCTGAAGTAAACGCAGACGAATGCGGCTGCTCCCTTGATAAACTGAAGGGTACAAGCTTGACGGCGAATGACGGCAGATGAACGCTCCACACGGTTCCGACGGAGGCCGCAGTGCCCAGATCCTGTGGGAGGATGGCGAGCGCACCGTCTGCCGGGTCCGTGCCTCGGACGGCAGCGGCAGCGTGCTGACTGCTCGGGCCTCCTCGGAACGTCCCTCACCCGCCACCCTCGATCGCCTCGCTCACGAATTCGTACTAAAGGACCAACTCAATGGCGCGTGGGCGGTACGACCTATCAGACTGGTCCGCGAGAACGGTCGGACAGTACTTGAACTGGAGGACCCGGGCGGCGAGCCACTTGGCCGGCTGATCGGCGCCCCCATGGCGGTAGAAGTTGTCCTGTGCCTCGCCGTGGGCATTGTTGCGGCGCTGGGCAAGCTGCACCAGCGTGGGCTCGTCCATAAAGACCTCAAGCCCGCTCATATTCTGATTAACTGCACAGATGGCCGGGTGCGACTCACCGGCTTTGGCATCGCTTCGCCCCTGCTACGCGAGCGACAATTGCCTGAGCCGCCCGAAACCATCGCCGGCACCCTCGCCTACATGGCGCCCGAGCAGACCGGGCGGATGAATCGTTCAATCGATTCGCGTAGCGACCTTTATGCATTCGGCGTCACGCTCTATCAGATGCTTACCGGAAAGCTGCCGTTCGCGGCCGCCGATCCGATGGAATGGGTGCATTGCCATGTCGCCCGAAAACCGGCGCCCCCTGACACGCGGGTAGAAACGATCCCAGCTGTCGTGTCGGACCTCGTCATGAAACTGCTCGTCAAGACACCCGAGGAGCGCTATCAGACAACGGCGGGAGTCGAGTGGGATTTGCGTCGCTGTCTCACCGACTGGCAGCGTCTTCGCCGCATTGACGCCTTTCCGCTGGGCGAACACGACACCCCCGACCGGCTACTCATTCCCGAGAAGCTCTACGGGCGCGAGCGCGAGGTCGAGACTCTGGTTGCGGCGTTCAACCGTGTCGTCAGCAGCGGCACGCCCGAACTGGTGCTGGTTTCTGGCTATTCCGGCATCGGCAAATCCGCAGTCGTGAATGAACTGCACAAGGTGCTGGTGCCGCCCCGGGGGCTCTTCGCCTCGGGCAAGTTCGACCAGTACAAACGTGACGTGCCCTATTCGACGCTCGTGCAGGCTTTTCGGGGCCTCGTCAGGCCGCTTCTCGGCAAGCGCGAGCCGGAGCTGGCTATCTGGCGCGACGCCTTGATGGAAGCACTGACGTCGGATGCACGGCTCATGACCGACCTGATCCCCGAACTGAAACTCGTCATCGGCGATCAGCCGCCCGTCCCGGAACTGGAGCCGCATCAGGCGCAACACCGTTTCCAGTTCGTCTTCAGGCGCTTCATCGGTGTTTTTGCGCGACGGGAGCATCCGCTGGCGCTGTTTCTCGACGATCTGCAATGGCTTGATGCCGCGACGCTGGACCTGCTGGAGGATCTGCTGATCCGCTCCGATCTTCAATACTTGTTGCTCATCGGCGCCTATCGCAACAACGAGGTCGATGCCGCGCATCCGTTGATGCGCAAGCTTCAGGCCATCAGGAACGCGGGCGCGCGGCTCGATGAGATCACGCTTGCGCCGCTCGCCCACGAGCACGTGAAGCAACTGATTGCCGAAGCGCTACGCTGCGAGCGGGAGCGTGCGGCACCGCTTGCGCATCTCGTGCATGAGAAGACGGCCGGCAATCCATTCTTCGTCATCCAGTTTCTGCACGCACTCGCTGATGAGGATTTACTTAGCTTCGATCACGACACGGGCAGCTGGCGATTGGATCTGCCTCGCATTCGTGCCAAAGATTACACCGACAACGTGGTAGACCTGATGGTCGCGAAACTGACACGTCTGCCCTCCCAAACGCTGCGCGCCTTGCAACGGCTCGCCTGCCTCGGCAACACCGCCTCGATCGAGATGCTGTCGAAGGTCTTGGGGAACTCACAGCATGAGATTCAGGCGCTGGTGCGGCCGGCGGTGGATCAGGAGCTGGTCGAGCACGTCAAAGGAGCCTACCGGTTCGCGCATGACCGGATACAGGAAGCCGCCTATTCACTGATCCCGGAACACTCACGCGCCGACGCGCACCTGCGTATCGGGCAACTGCTTGCGGCTCAAACGCCCGCTGACAAACGTGAAGAGACCATCTTCGAGATCGTCAGTCAGCTTAACCGCGGCGCTGCTCTGGTAACGTCGCAGGAAGCACGCGAGCAACTGGCGGGGTTCAACCTGATCGCCGGCCAGCGTGCCAAGGCTTCGACAGCCTATGCGTCTGCGCTCACCTATCTGAATGCCGGCGCAGAACTCCTGACGGGCGATTCCTGGGTGCGCAGGCATGGACTGATTTTCGCGCTGGAGTTGAACCGGGCCGAATGCGAATTCCTCGCCGGCCGGCTATCCACCGCGGAACAGCGGCTGGCCATGCTGTCAGGCCGCGCGACGAACACGGTCGAACAGGCGCATGTCACGTGTCTGCGAATGGATGTCTACCTGACTCTCGATCAGAGCGGTCGCGCGGTCGAGGTCTGCCTCGACCACCTCCGGCAAGTCGGGATCGACTGGCCAGCGCATCCGCAAGAGAACGACGCACGGTGGGAGTATGAAAACATCCGGTCACGGCTTGCCGGCCGGACTATCGAGGCGCTCATCGATTTGCCATTGATGACGGACCCAGCGTCCCTCGCGACCGCCGATGTGCTCAGCAAGCTCATGAGGCCAGCGTGGTTTTTTGACGCCAATCTGGCGTCCCTGACGATATGCAAAGTGATCAGTCTCAGCCTCGAGCATGGCAACTGCGACGCGTCGTGTTTTGCGTACGTCATGTTCCCCCGGATTGCCGGACCGCGCTTTCGCGACTATCAGGCCGGATTCCAGTTCGGCCAGCTCGGCGTCGATCTGGTCGAGCGCCGCGGACTCAAACGCTTCGAGGCGGTGACGTATCTCTGCTTCGCGCTGTACGTCGTACGCTGGACGAAACATGTGCGCCTCAGCAGTGAGATGCTACACCGCGCGCTCGAAGCAGCTACCCGGACCGGGGACCTCCCGTCTGGCGCCTATACGTGCTGCCATCTCGTTTCGGATCTTCTCTTCGCCGGTGTTCCGCTAATCGAAGTAGAACGCGAAGCCGAACAGGGCTTCGCGTTTTCAGCGAAGGCGCGGTTCGGCCTTGTCGTCGATAACATCACCACACAACTCGCGCTGATCCGGATGCTCCGCGGCTCCACGCTGAAATTCGGTCACCTGGACTGCGGCGAGTTCAATGAGCTTCGTTCGGAGCAGCATCTGTCCAGCAATCCGGCTCTCGCAACGGCTGCGTGCTGGTACTGGATACGGAAACTGCACGGGCGCTATCTCGCTGGTGACTGGGCGGACGCCATGGACGCCGCGTCGATGGCGCAGCAGTTGCTGTGGAGTTCATCGTCGCATCTGGAAGAAAGCGAATTTCACTTCTACGGTGCGCTGGTCCGCGCCGCATATTGCGACCGGGTGCCAGCTGACGAGCGACAGCAGCATCACAACGCTATAGCTGCACATCTCCGGCAACTAAACGTCTGGGCGACAAACTGTCCGGAAAATTTCCGCGACCGCGCGGCGCTAGTCGGTGCCGAGATGGCCCGCCTGGAGGACCGCGATGTTGACGCGATGCAGCTCTACGAAGAGGCCATCCGGTCCGCACGCGCAAACGGCTTCATACACAACGAAGCGCTGGCCTACGAACTCGCGTCCCGCTTCTACGCGGCGCGCGGTTTTGACAGGATTGCACATGTGTATCTGGAGGACGCGCGACAAGGCTACCGGCGTTGGGGCGCCGAAGGCAAGGTGCGACAACTCGACGGACTGTATCCACATCTCGGGGGGGAAGAGCGAGCGCCCGAGCCAGGCAGCACGATTGGGGCGCCCGTTGAACATCTTGACCTCGCCACCGTCATCAAGGTATCGCAGGCTGTTTCGAGAGAGGTCGTCCTCGACAAGCTGATCGATATGATCATGCGCATGGCAATCGAACACGCGGGTGCCGAGCGGGGCTTGCTGATTCTTCTGGACATGGGCGAGCAACGGATCGCAGCGGAAGCCAGGACGGACCGCGATAAGCCTCACGTGCAGCTGCGGGATGCACCCGTAAGCGCAACGGCGATGCCTGAGTCGGTCCTTTACCATGTACTGCGCACGAAGGAGAGCGTCATTCTCGACGATGCCGTCGGCGAGCCCGCGTTCGCCACGGATCCTTATATCAGCAAGCATCGGATCCGTTCCGTTCTCTGCTTGCCGTTGATGAATCAGGCAAAACTCATCGGCGCCCTATACCTCGAAAACAATCTGATCACCCGTGCCTTCGCGCCAGCCCGGACCACAGTACTCCGGCTGCTCGCCTCCCAAGCGGCGACCTCGCTCGAGAATACCCGGTTGTATCGCGACCTTGCGGAACGCGAGGCCAGGATACGACGACTCGTCGACGCCAACATCATCGGCATCATCGTGTGGAATGCCGAGGGCGACATTCTCGAGGCCAATGACGCATTTCTGCACATGGTGGGCTACGCGCGTGAGGATCTTCTGTCAGGTCGCCTGCGCTGGAGGGATCTGACGCCGGTGGAATGGCGCGAGAGCAGCGAACAGGCTCTGGTACAGATCGGGCAGAACGGACGTATTCAACCCGCCGAAAAGGAATACATCAGGAGGGACGGCAGTCGTGTACCCGTCATGGTCGGCAGGGCCGCATTTGACACCAGCGGAAAGGACGGCGTCGCTTTCGTGGTCGATCTGACCGAACAAAAGGAGGCTGAGCATCGCTTGCGCGAGTCCTACGAGATGCTGCGGGAACTTACCTCGCATCGCGAGACGGCCCGCGAGGAAGAGCGCAGGCATATTGCCCGTGAAATGCATGATGAGCTTGGACAACACCTCACCGCGCTTCGCCTGAGGGCGTCGGTATTACGCATGCAACTCGGCAACGATCGCCCGGAACTGGTCGAGCAGACCCAGGCGCTGATTTCCCTTGTCGACGAAACCATGCAGGTCGTAAGAGGTGTTATCGCGTCACTGCGCCCGGCCGCACTCGACACCGGTATTTCGGCAGCCCTAGAGTGGCTCGCGGCCGGGTTCAACCGCAATGGCCGCACGATCTGTCGCCTGCACTTGCAAGACGAGAATATCGTCGTTAGCGAGGATCGCGCTATCGTGCTGTTTCGTCTCGTCCAGGAGGCCTTGACCAATGTTGCCCGTCACGCTGCGGCCAACGAGGTCGTAATCACGCTCGAACGAACTCCCGACGGTTGCCTGCTCGAAGTGTGCGACGACGGTAAGGGATTCGATGTTCTGGCGAACCGGAAAAGATCGTTCGGACTGGCCGGGATGGAAGAGCGCGTTCTGATGCTGGGAGGTCAGATCAACGTTATCAGTTCGCCGGGAGCCGGAACCACAATCAGGGTAAGACTTCCCGACCATCCGACTATGCCGAGATAGCCGTCCGAGGGGTGTTCGTCCTTTTCATGCATTTTCTGGCGGTTTGCACGAGAAAATGCTTTCAGATCAACGAGTAAAAACCAGTCAGTTGCAAAAACACGTGAGGCTGCCCAGCCTTGCTACAAGCGGCTTCTCACGTCGTTACCGCCAGAAAATGCACGAGAAGTACGAATACCCCAATACGCACGACGGCAGCGATATGCTTCGCACCTTGACGGTATGACGAAGACCGAGACGTATCGAAGGGAAACGAAAATGCGGCTGCGACGTATCACCGCGCGACGTTCCTCCGTGCATGGCAAGGGACTATTTGCGCTGCAGCCGATCGCCGCAGGCGAGAGGCTTATCGAGTACAAGGGCGAAGTGACCAGCTGGCGGCGGGCCGCCGCACGCCAGCGCTCGGAGGCCGGCCATACGTTCGTGTTCGGTCTGTCTGACGGTCGCGTCATCGATGGCAGTCGCAGCGGAAACAGCGCCCGTTTCCTGAACCATGCGTGTGCACCCAACTGCGAGGCGATCGAGACGGGCGATCGCGTCTTCATCCACGCCCTCACCGGCATCAGGCCTGGCGATGAACTTTTCATCGACTACGGTCTCTCGATCGACGGCGAGATAACCGACGACATCCGTGTCCAGTACGCGTGTCATTGCGGTGAATCTGCCTGCCGCGGGTCGATGCTTGGCAATGCATTGACTGCCACGTAAATGCGGGCGTTGCCCACACGGACAGGGCTGACTGCATGGCGACGCTGGGCCTGCGTTTGCCGGTAGTACCTGTTTTCACCTACCTGCGCATCCTGTAGCGGTCCCCGGTGAACTTTGCGCTGCCAGCCGACGCGCATCGCTGGGCAGGTACCGTCAGTTGTCGTCAAATTGGCAATGGTCGGTATGGGACGTCGAGCAGCCGCTCGTATCGCCGCTTAATGACTAGACGTCGGCCAATGCTGACGTTCGAGTGTGTGCCACTGTGAGGCAGTTGATAGGCGCTTTGCTGCCGTTCGCGCCGCCGTAGCCTTGAATGTCAGACGCCGATGCGAATGAACGAGTACTCTCGACCCATAGGCGACGGTCGCATTGTCAGTAGCTGAAAGGCGGGTTACGGGGCAGTCCGGTCGCTTGCGCCGGGCGCACGCTGACAAACGATCGGCTATAGCCGAGGTTCCGCGGGAGGGAACTGGAGCGCCGGCTGCAGATTGGTTCGCGGCCACCACTTTCCGACGCTGGATAAGATCCCGCGATTCCTATTCCCAAGATTTGCTTCGCGCGGGTGGACCGGGGACGAGATCGGCCGAGCGCGCGTTTGCGGGGCTGGCGAGGGGGAATATCGATCGAGGCGAGCGAGGCGGAGGCGAGGCGCTCGGGACAGCGGCGGTCGGTCGGCAGCTGGTTGCTAGAGAGGCTGCTTGAATATCCGCAGGGCGGGCTCTCCGGGGGGCACATGTTGGAAGCGTTCAAAGTCTTGTTTGCAAACAAGTTTTCCACATCTGTAATAGCCCTATTCGGCGCGGCGGCGGTTGTTCTTGTCTTAATGGGAAAGTTGAGCGTATCGCATAACGAAAAAGGTTGGCGTGTATGCGTACCATGCGAAAAAGGAAAGGACGATTCAGGTCCGAACAAAGAGAGCACAGAGCAGAAAGATATTCCTGCCAAGGTCAGTTCCAATAGTGATAAATCTAGTTTAGAAAGCATTCTTAAAATCCCCTTGCGCACGCATATCAGTGCAGCAAAAGCGATGTTTCCAATAACCGAGAAAAGCGATGGAACAATCCAGTACGAGCAGACATTGTTCGGCGAGAATATTCTTATCAATGAGGCCTTAGACAAAGAAGGTTTTACGGAATCTTTTTCGTTTCAGCGATCGATCACGTACGTCAACTCGATAGGTGGCGATAGTATGCCGGAAAGTATTAAAGCGGCAGTCGCTTCGTCGTGCGAGGGAGAAAAGTATTTTGCGTTCGTGCATGCTTTATCTATTCACTTTGGTCAAGCGAAAGTTGTGGAAGAGACGACGAACCACAACGGGTCGGTAATGGGGTACGGTTCAGCGTATGGCGAAGGCATCGTCGATGAGACATGCGCGCGCTCAAGAGATAAAAGAAAAGGCTGTATTGATAAGATGGAAACAAAAGTCAAAGTAACTGAGTTTTCGAAAGACGCCTTAGGAATATTTAGGTTTACAACTTCGCTGCTGAGTGGGTCGATAGCCGAGGACGAGCCAAATTCAATTGCCTACCAGAAAGTCCTTGTATGCAAATGGGACGGGAAGTTCATTCCAAAGCAATAGATTTCCGTTGCTGATAAGGTTATTTTCAGGGCTACACCGCAACTCCAAAGTTGAGTGTGTAGTAGTCAAGTTATTTCGAAGAGGCGGATAAATTCCTTCACTACCAGTTTCGGCTCGAAGACAGGGAGCGAGAGATAGCCCGAAGTCCAATAAGAACTCACGGGATTGTAGAAACCTACAATGCACCGGTTGATGTGTCGCGCCGTGCTTCGCTGCGATAGGCGTTCCGACGCTGTCACATGCGTCCCATCGTCGGTCTAGGAAGACCCGCTCCATCACCGAGTCGTACCAACAATTTCTCGCGCAGATCATGTTGCAGACCACGTGCTGTTGCTTCAGCACGGCTGGCATCCATCGCTCGCGTACTGCCTGGCCCCGATGCGAATGCAGGACGAGTCCCGGCGCTTTTGCCCTCTCCAGAGCACCATTGCATTCGAGCACTACAACGAGAAGCATCCCAACAGCGCGTTGAACCACCGCTCGACACGCGAGTTCGGACGCCGGCACGACTGTCGCGACGTTCGATGCCTGATGCTCGCGGCTGAGTGTCTGGATCGCATGGTGCGCAAACGCAGGGATCTGGTGGCGCGCTGCGGCGAAGAAGAGTTCGTGGTACTGCTGCCGAATACCGACACCGCATCGCTGTGCGCGTCGGGCAGCGGATGTGCGACGCGGTGGCCGCGCTTTCGGTCCCACATGAGGAGCGGCCGTACACCGCAACGTGACCATCAGTGTCGGCGTCGCCAGCCGGATCGTGCAAGCTGGCGCCTCGTCGCCGGACCTGAGGAAAGCGGCGGACTTTGCGCTGTATGCGGCCAAGGCCACAGGACCTGCGCGAGTACAAGAGGAGATCGCTGAAGACTAGACCTCGCACGAAAATCACCGACTTGATCGGGCCTTTACGCGCTGTGGTGGTGCCCTTGCGATCCACAAGACTTCTCTTGCCACGCACGTTCAAAAGATGCTGCATGTCCCGAATCGTGAAACAGTGACCACGACCGTTATCAAAGTCGATGATTGTGGTACCCCCGCGCTCGCGTGTGCCTACTGACCTTTTTCTATATGTGGTCTGACGCACAGATTACCGCCCATGCTTCAACAAACATGCAGCGGTAAACCAGCTGTACCGGCTGGATCGGCATCGAACCCGGTCCGAGTTTCGACGGGCTCGGCTTTCCGAGCCAAACGTGCGAGACAATCATGGTCAATGGTCAGCGCTTTCTCGTTTTGATGCCACCCCCGCCCGGGGGGTCGCCGCTATCCATAAACGGAATATCGACTGTGGCGGTCGAACCGCTCTTCGCGAGCATCCAGCCACCCCAGTTGGGGATCAGCCCCAATGCGACATGGCACGCAGTCACTACGCCCCTGCCGATCGGCAGCCAGAACCCGTGGGACGTCTGCCACTCGATTGTCCAGCAGGGGTTTGGACTAGGCCCAGCCAACGCACCGGTATTCGCCGAGCCCGATTTCCAGCAGCAGTGGATTTCGGGCTCGCCAATCGATCAAGAGATAGCGCTAACGCGATCCTGTGAAGCGGAACCGCAGAAAACCGGGCCCTCGGGCTACCCCGGAGATGAAAAGAATTTCTGGTATCAGGATGACGCGCACGGTCAGTACGCGAAGGCTCTGGCTTCCGTCCCGGTTCCCGCTGATCGGACGGCGGTTGTTCGCGTAGCGCATCTTGACACTGGCTACGATCCGGCGCACAAGACTCGTCCAATTGGCATTGAACAGACTCTCGAGCGCAACTTTGTGGACGACAATCGTCCCAACGATGCTTCCGATGATACTTCCGGCCTTTTCAATAATCGCGGTCATGGCACAGGGACGCTCAGTATTCTTGCCGGAACGCCCTTCGCGCCATTTACCGCACTAGGCGTCGCTCCCTTCGTCAATGTTGTTCCTGTTCGTGTGGCCAATCGCGTCGAGCTCTTCTACAACAGTGCGATCGCGAAGGCGTTCGACTATGTCCATGAGTTGTGTCAGAAACCTGATACGATGGTTCACGTTGTTACGATGAGTATGGGCGGTCTCGCGTCCAGGGCATGGGCGGACGCAGTCAACGCCCTGTACGATGCTGGCGTGGTGCTCGTCACAGCAGCTGGCAACAATTTCGGCAATCTCCCTACAAGGAACATCGTATATCCAGCGAGATTCAACCGGGTCATAGCCGCATGCGGCGTGATGGCGGATCACAAACCGTATGCAGACTTGCCTCTGAAAAAGATGGCCGGGAATTACGGCCCATCCAGCAAGATGAAAACAGCCATCGCGGCCTACACGCCAAACGTTCCTTGGGCGAAATTCGACTGCGAAGCAACTATTGATTTCGATGGTGCGGGGACGTCGGCAGCCACGCCTCAGGTGGCTGCAACGGCCGCACTGTGGATCCAGTCAAACAAGGTAGCTTACGACGCCTATCCCGAGGCTTGGATGCGCGTCGCAGCGGTAAGTACCGCGCTATTCAGTACAGCTTTGGATTCTTCCGAGACCAAGCTTGGACATGGCGAACTGCGTGCAGCCAACGCGTTGACTGTCGCGCCGCCGGATCAGCCAAGTCTCAATCACGAAAACAAGGACAGCGCATCATTTCCGTTCCTGAAAGTCCTCACCGGTCTAGGTCTTGAAGGTCTTGCCGACGGTCCGCGAGAGATGCTTGAACTGGAGGCACTTCAGCTCTCTCAATCAGCCGATATCGAGGCGCTTCTTCCAGACCCCGCGATCGATCCGGACAAGCTCACAATGGTGCAGCGGGTAAATCTCGCCAAGGCACTCTCTGAGCATCCTCGTGCATCCAACACGCTGCGAAATGCTCTTCAGATGCAACCTCGGGAACCGACCGAACCGCCTACGCTGGGACTTTCAAGTGTCGAGAAGCTACATCTGAAGCACGCCATCGCACCCGCGCCGCCCATGCCGCTGGTTCGTCGATTGCGTGTATACGCGTACGATCCTCTTCTCGGGCGAGAAATCGAAACGGTAGCTCTCAACGAAACGGTCATAACCGTGCGATGGGAAGACGATCTGCAGCCAGGCCCGGTAGGCGAATATCTTGAGGTTATCGATATCGACCCTGCCAGCGGTTGCTGCTACGCGCCTGTCAATTTGAACGAACCGCGACTTCTTGCTACGGACGGGTTACGGCCTTCCGAGTCCACACCCCAGTTTCATCAGCAGATGGCGTACGCCGTGGCGATGAAGACCATCGAATTTTTCGAGAGAGCCCTGGGTCGGGTGGCATTATGGTCACATATTTACCCCTCCCGGCATTTACCTGCCGTACCTGACGGTGTAGCCGAAGGCACTCGTCGCGGCTCACCGCAGTATGTCCAGCGCCTGCGAATCTATCCGCATGCATTGAGGACCGCCAACGCGTATTACAGTCCGGAACGCAAGGCGCTGCTCCTTGGTTACTTCTCCGGTTCGTCCCCTGACAGAAATGTGCCGACCGAGCCAGTATTCACGGCGCTTTCTCACGACATTGTCGCTCACGAAACGACACACGCCCTGCTTGACGGCCTCCATCGTCGCTTCCGCGAAGCAACAAATCCAGACGTGCTGGCATTCCACGAGGCGTTTGCAGACATAGTTGCCCTCTTCCAGCATTTTACGCTGCCGGACTCATTGCGCGATCAGGTCGCCAAGTCTCGAGGTGACCTGAGCCAAGAGAGCTTTCTATCGCAACTGGCCGTCCAGTTTGGCTCTGCAACCGGCCACTATGGTGCCCTGCGTCAGTTCATAGGTCAGGAAGTCAACACGAACGTCTATCAAAAGTCGGTCGAGCCGCATGAGCGAGGCGCCGTGCTGGTATCAGCAGTGTTTGACGCATTCCTTCGGATCTACTCGCGACGCGCGTTGCTGCCAGTCCGGCTCGCCACACGAGGCTCCGAAGTTCTGCCAGTTGGCGCACTGTCAACGGAACTCGCTGACGCGCTGACACAGCTGACGAGCAAGGTCGCAAGTCACGTTCTTACCATGTGTATTCGTGCTCTTGACTACTGTCCGCCCGTCGACATTACATTTGGCGACTTTCTACGCGCCGTTGTGACTGCCGACCACGACCTCGTGCCCTACGATCCCTTCGGATACAGGGTAGCTTTCCTGTCTGCGTTTTCCGCGCGAGGCATCTATCCCGAAAACGTCAGGAACTTCTCCGTAGACACGGTCGTGTGGGAGCCTCCGCCAGAGCCCATTCGAAATCTTCAAAAGTTATTGCCCCTGCTTGACTTGGACTGGGATTTGCAAAGCAACCGCGAGAAAGCTTGGCTCAAGTCTCGCCAGAACGCTGAAAAGTTTGCCGTCTGGCTCCTTGATCCAAACAACATCACCGACGAAGAACTTGCGGTACTTGGACTGCAACGTCACCCTAAAAAGGAATATCCGTTGAAGAATGCCGACGGTGGCTCGATCAACTGCGAGATGCGGGGGATTGAGGTCCATTCGGTTCGCCCACTACGTCGCGTCGGCCCTGATGGACAACTGTTATCGCAGCTCGTTGTCGAACTGACGCAATCGCTACACGCGCTGGACGGTTCGAATCTTGTTTTCAGAGGTGGCGCGACGCTTATCGTGGATCTGGTTGGTATCTCTGTGGCGTACATGGTGAGAAAGCGCGTCGATCTGCCCGCTCGTGTGTCCCGCCAACAGAAGCTGAGCGCGGATCGAACCCAGGAGCGTTCCGACAACTATTGGGGCGTCGAACAGGAGAATGCAGAACCTTTTGCTTTCCTGCATCGCGCACATCGCACCACTGAAAAGCGAGGTGAATCCGAATGAAACGTGCGACTATCCGGACCTACCGTCACGGCCTCGGCGATTGTCACCTTGTTTCGATCCGAAGGAAGGTGAAGGACGATCCGCCGTACCGCATTCTGATCGACTGCGGTGTGATTCTCGGGACCGCCGATGCCAAGCAGAAGATGTCGAACGTAATGGCCGACATCCTTGAAGTAACCGGCGGAAAAGTCGATCTTCTGGTAGCCACACACGAGCATGGCGACCACGTCTCCGGTTTTCTTCAAGCCGCAGATCAGTTCGGCCAGCTAGAGGTCGATTCCGTCTGGATGGCTTGGACCGAAGACGAAAACGACGAACTAGCTACAGCTCTTCGTACGGACCGCACCAATGCGCTTGCAAGCCTGCAACGCGCGGCGGCAAGACTGCAAATCGAGGGTAACGAATTTCAGGATAGTCATCCGATGCTGTCGCTCCTTGAATTTTTCGGAGCTGCCGGGCAGGCGACCACGAAGGCTGCCCTGGAAGCTGTCCGCGTCAAGGCGACCGGGACGCTGCGCTATTGCAGCCCGAAGGACGACCCAGCCGACGTTCCGTCCGCAGACGCGCGAATCTACGTTCTCGGACCACCGCGAGACTTAGCGCTGTTGAAAAAAACATCGCCGTCCAAAGCCGCGCCCGAAACATACTCCTTGGCTTTCCAGAACTTCCAGGACTCTGTCGTCAACGCGTTAGACAGGACGGAAGAACAGTTGCCTTTTTCGGGGCCATTTCGTATTCCGATGAGCGCATCAAAGGCAATGCCGTTCTTCCAGAAAAACTATTGGGATGGAGAGCCGTGGAGGCGCATCGACGTCGCCTGGATGGACGACGCAACCCAATTTGCGCTGGCCTTGGACAATATGACGAACAACACGAGTCTCGTGCTCGCTATCGAACTTGAACAGAACGACGTTCTGCTGTTCGCGGCAGATGCGCAGGTAGGAAACTGGCTATCTTGGGGCGACTGTAGCTGGAACGTGCAGAACCGCACGGTTTCCGGCATTGATCTGTTGAACAGGACAAGAGTGTATAAGGTGGGACACCACGGCAGCCACAATGCCACCTTACGGGAAAAAGGCCTTGAACTGATGGAAAAGCTCTACGCCGCGACCATTCCGGTCGACCATCAGATGGCAATCAAGAAGCGATGGGGGAACATACCGCTTGGTAGCCTGGAAGCCGCACTCATAAAAGTCACGACCGGAAACGATGGCTTTGTCCTTCGCGCCGATATGCCCCTATCACCAGCGGCAACCGCGAAGGGCGTTGTCGCAACCGATCTTTATTTTGAGTTTGACGTATAGCGCCGTCGGTTTAAGGTGTCCAAATCTGTTTGGGCAGATCTTCAGGGTGCTCTCCAATCGCTGCGCGACGTATGCTGGCTGTCTATCTCCGCGGCTGCGATCGAAGACTCAGCGCTTCGGAGCTGACTAACGCCGAGAATGCCGCGTTCGCGACGACCGCTTCCAGCGTGCCGTCCATGGCACCGACCAGCGCGACTCCAGCGCCCGCCGTCACGATAGACAGGGCCACCGCCGCCACCATCCCGCCGACCTGGCCGAGCCCGAAC
>WNGR01014168.1_pt1 | contig 16842 bp, 18 predicted proteins | sample 5407581 | NCBI WGS metagenome assembly WNGR01 (sample SAMN13153383, study PRJNA577476) | soil metagenome | isolation source: 80 cm soil or saprolite under Garry oak tree replicate 2 | place: USA:California | collected 2016-06-15 | reverse complement strand
AAGCTCCGCGCAGCTCGATACTCGATCAGAAAATCTACCGGCTGCGTCGTGCCCGGGGTATTCGCGCCATCGCTGACCAGCTCCAGCGTCACATGCTGACCTGATTTGGTCGCGATAAGGAGGTTCGACTGCGCAGCCTCTTTGACGATTGGCTTGACATAGACGTATTCCGGCTCCCCTTCGTTGTGCTCGGCCTTGAACTCACCCGGACTGCCAAGGATGACGGATGTGATTTTCTCCGGCATGCGAATGGTCGACTCAAACTCCGGCCGCAGATGGAGGACGGTGACGTCTCTCGGGTTGATAGTGATAGTTGCGACGCGTGCTCCAACTGGAGTGTCGGCCGCGCCGAGACGAAGTGGAATCAAGACTGCGACAGTGATGAGCCAGCGAAGTTTCATGGGTTTGACCTCCTTGACGGCCGAACGGCCGAATACCTGCGAAGCATGTACTGTCTTCGCACCGCTTGCACGTAGGCCACAACCGCCGGATTGCGATAATCCAATTGTTTCCGCGCAATGTTGCGGTCGCCGGCGTAGTAGGCTGCGGCGACCAGGCGCAGATCCCCGTGGAACCCCCACATCAACGCCGTCACGTAGCGGGTGCCCGCGGCGATATTCTGTTCCGCGTTGAAGGCGTCAAATGCGCCAAATCGCTTCGCTGTCGCCGGCATGAGTTGCATCAGGCCCATCGCGCCCTTGTTTGAAACTGCTCGCGGATTCCATCTCGATTCGACGTCGATCAATGCGGCAATCAACTCCGGTGGCACACGGTAGTGCACCGAGTACTGCCGCACCAAGCGTTCCGCATGCGCCGGATCAACTTCACTACACGCGAACCGAGGAAACACGAGCAACAAAAGGAAAAGCCATCGGTTCATGATGGTGACCCTCCGGGGAGCGCGAGGCTCTTCGCGAAGCGCGCGCCGTCGTCGAGGAGGCTCTTGAATCCCTCGCGCAACAGGAGGTGTCGGCGGTCCTTTTCGGTCTTCGCCAGGAACGGCAGCAGCACATCCCGATGCTCCGCCGTGACTTGGTCGGTCCCGAGCAGTTGCAGCGCATTGGCGAAGTCGATCATCTCGGAGACCGAGGGCGGCTTTTCGAGTGAGTAATTCCGGAAGGAGAGAGCAATCCCTGCCATTTCGCGATGAAACTCTTCATTGGCCTGCGGGGTGCGGTTGGCGATGATCTCCGCCTCACGCTCCGGTATCGGATGCTCGACGCGGATATAAAGACTGCGCCTCCGGATCGGGTCACCCAGTCTGCGTTCCTCATTGCTGGTTAGCACAACGAAGGGAATGCTCCTTGCTTGAACCGTGCCGAACTCAGGAATCGAGAGCTGCCAAGCAGACAGGATCTCTAACAACAACGCTTCAAATCCGTCGTCTACCTTGTCCAACTCGTCAATAAGCAATACACAAGGTCGCTCGCATTCGAGAGCGCGCATCAGAGGACCAGGACGAAAGAAGTCCCGCCCCTTGAGATTTGCCTGCACGGCCTGCCAATCCTCATGCTGGCCCTTTGAAAACTCCATATAGAGCCGCTGCAAGCCCTCGTCGAACCGGCCGATGGCCTTGTCCTCGGTCACGCCGCGGAAACACTGAAGCCGCTCGACGTGTGTCCTGGCTGCAGCAGCAACGGCAATGGCAAGCTGAGTCTTTCCGCTGCCGGCCGGTCCTTCGAGCAAGAGCGGCTTTTGCAGCCTCGCAGCGAGGAAGACGACCTGGGTCATCACCTGGTCAATGAAGTAGCCCGTGGACGTGAGCTTTGCGGAGAGATCGTCAAGGGAGTCAAACATAAGGACCCTCCAACGCACCGCCCGACACGTTTGGTTCGCTATGGGGGTCAGCGAGGACGTTGGTCGCAAATCGCTTTGACTGCCGAAACGCAGAAGCCCAGACATCGGAGAGCGTGAACGCTCCTACACCCGCAAGCAGGAGCAGACAAAACCTGATCCACGGGACACCTTCCCAGACTTGCCAGATCGCAGCGCCATTGTCCCGAAGAACCAGGATGTCAAGAGCTGTAAGCAGAAACGCAATGGTGAAATCTTTCGACTGTGCTCCCATGCGGACCTCCGTCAACTGCGGAGTCAGCATGGTGCATGCCTAGAACTCGGTCAAATCGGCGACTTGAATGAACCGGGGTCGGACCCTTCTCCTGCTCCGCAGGAATGCAAACGACTACAAGGGGCCCCCATAGCAAATTTGACCGAGTTTTCGACCTGTCCTACATCTTCCTTGCACGGCCGCAGCAGTACGTCAGCAGACGTCAGCTTCCGCCGAGGCTCATCGCCCCAGAGCGTCGGAGCTGCGTCAGCCGTATGGCCACACGCGGTAGAACCAGCGCCTCGACGGCAGAAGGGACTGACGTATGGCTGTTTCCGGAGGATCACTCAACGCAGTGCCAGAAAGACCGGCTGAAATAGTGTCAAATGGACCTATTGGAAGGCGGCTCCTGAAGCCTGAGGAAGCAGCCCAATACCTGGGACTCGAAGTGGACACAGTCTACAAGAAATCCAGGTTGCGGGAACTCCCCAGCGTCAAGGTCGGTGGTGCGTTGCGGTTCGATGTGTTTGCGCTGGAGCGCTACATCGAGCAACACACGATCAAAACCATTGACTAAAAGGAGAAGCAAATGTCGATACGCAAGAAAGAGAAAGGAATCTATGAAGTGCGCTGGCGCGAAGGAGGTCGCCACAAGAGCGCAGAGATCCACGGTTCCGACGAGCTCGCGAAGAAAGTGGAGCGCAAGAAGCTGTCCGTTCGCGACGAGAACAGACACCTCGACGTGAAGAAGGAGATCCACTACAAGATGTCCGATTTGATCGACCGCTACTGGGAGCACTACGGAAGCAAGAAAGCTTCCGCGGATCGCGAAAAAGCGATCGTGGAGGGTATCCGGGCTGAACTGGGCCGGATGTTTGTGCGAGAGGTGGACGGCATCGACGTCCAGCGCTGGTACGAAAACCTCACCGGCAAACGCGGGCTGGCGGAGAACACCGCAGTGCGGCACTTCAACGTCATGCACCACATGATGAAGAAGGCCTCCACGATCTGGTCCAAGGACACAGGTCTCGACCGGAATCCAGCGGACATGGTCGAGGTGAAGCGTCCCGACGATACACGGGAACGCTTCCTCTCGAAGCAGGAGCTCCACCGCCTGAAGGTCGCCTTGGACGAGAAGATGTTTCGGAAGGGGACCAAGGACATCAACCAGACCAATCTTCGGATGAGGCTCATCGTGTTGATCGCCGTATCAACCGGAATGCGCTCGGCCGAGGTACATCGCCTCCGTTGGTCGGATGTGATGTACGACCAGGAGTTAATCGCGGTCAGGGCTAGGTTGAAGAGGGGCAAAGTACGCTACGTGCCAATGGCGTCGGAGCTGGCCGAAGAGATTCGGCGGTATCCAACGACCATCGGCGAAGATCGAATCTTTCCGCCGACCAGGGGGGACAAGAGTGGAAGACAACGACTGGAAGGAAGTTTTGAAGATTTGCTCAAGCGAGCACACATTCGAGACTTCTGGTTCCACGATCTGCGTCACACCTTTGCCTCCTGGTACATGATGAACGGCGGCGATCTCTACGAGCTGGCAAAGCTTCTCGGTCACGCCAACATCAAGATGACCGAGCGTTATGCCAAGCTCGCACGGGCGCACATCACCAAGACCGGGATCACGGCCAAGGTGATCTGGACCATGTTGGACAAGAGAAGTTCACAGGGTGAGTCGTCGGACATGCAGCCTCCGCAGGGTGAGGCAGAGAAGCAAATAGCGCACCCCGCCTGACCGCGATGTGCGCTATTTGTACGTTGACCTAAACTAGCAACTCTTTGGTTACCGCTAAGTCGTTTAGAATGTGGTGGCCAGAGACGGGATCGAACCGCCGACGCCGGCCTTTTCAGGGCCGCGCTCTACCACTGAGCTATCTGGCCTTGGCATGAGAACGCAGGAATCAGGCAGCCAAGAGGAGCCCGTGCGCGAACGCGAGGAATGACCCGTTTGGCCCTTCGCGGCCTCGCCGGGAAAGTCAACGTCTGTCATGAAATGGCATCCGGGCAGACAAGTATATCCGGCATGCCGTCCAGCGATGAACCGCCGGCCAAGCGTCCAGACAAGTATAGCAACCCATCGCGCTACCGCAAAGCAGTAACCCGGCAGCGCCGTGGCCGATTCAACAACCGAAGGGTTTGCCGGAGCCGATAGCCGCACGGGGTCCTCGCGTTATGCTGGTTATGTCAATCACTTCCTAAGTTGCAAGAAAGCGAGCATAACTTTGATCGTTCGTCCTGCAGCACAGTTGACATCCTGCGCGGCCATCGTCCGGCTGGCGTTTTCGATCGTGCTCAGTGCTGGAGCAGTAGTTTCTGCCGTCGCGCAGAGCACCCACGCGGCCCAACTCCACGCCCAGACTCCGATGACGCCTGGCGAGGTGCGGGCGGTGCGAGCCTTTGAGGCGGCGAAGACAGCCAAGGCAAACGCGCTTGCCCTCGCCGCGTTCCTCGAAAAGATGCCCAAGGGGGGCGACCTGCACATGCACCTCTCTGGAGCGGTGTACGCGGAGACCTTTCTCAAAAATGCTGCGGCTGACAATCTGTGCGTCAATCCGAAGACACTGAGCTTCGTGAGGAACGCAGGGATGGCTCAGGGCACGTCCGCAGGGCCAGTTTGTCCGGATGGAGCGGTGTCAGCGGTGAGTGTTTTCCAAGATCAAAAGCTCTATGACGGGCTGGTAGATTCGTTCTCGATGCGGAGCTTCGTTCCGTCGGCGGGCGTCAGTGGACACGACCAGTTCTTCGCCACCTTCGACCGCTTCAGCGGCATCGACAAGGCGCACACAGGAGAGTGGCTCGACGAAGTAGCCACACGCGCGGCGCAGCAGAACGAGCAGTATCTCGAAATCATGATGACGCCGAGCTTCTTCGACCTCGCGCCACTTTGGAACTCGCTGGGCTGGCCTGTTGCACCCGCGGGTGTCACACATAATCAAGAAGGCGATACCACAGGCGCCACGCAGGCTGAACTCGACAAGCTACGAACGCAACTACTCGCCGGGGGCCTGCGCAAGGAAGTCGATGTGGACGCGAAGGAAGTGGACGATGCGTTGGCCGCGCGGGATCGCATCGAACGTTGCGGCCAGCCGAATGCAGCGCCTGCCTGCTCGGTCAAGATTCGCGTGCTCTACCAGGTGCTGCGCGCCTTCCCGCCGCAGCAAGTCTTTGCCCAGACGCTGCTGGCGTTTGAAGTGGCCAGCGCAGATCCCAACGTGGTGGGTCTAAACTTCGTCCAGCCGGAAGACACTTACATGTCTATGAGTGAGTACAACCGGCAGATGCACATGCTGGACTATCTCCACAGCGTCTATCCGAAAGTACATATTTCGCTCCATGCAGGCGAGCTTGCGCCGGGGCTGGTCCCGCCCGACGGCCTGCGATTCCACATCCGCGAAGCCATCGATCTTGGCCACGCAGAGCGCATTGGACACGGCGTCGATGTGATGCACGAGGCCGATCCTCATGCTCTCCTCCGCGAGATGGCGGAACGACATGTGATGGTGGAGATCAACCTCACGTCGAATGACGGGATCCTGGGTATCGTGCCGCCGCACCATCCCTTGCCGGAGTACCGCGGAGCACATGTTCCAGTGGCGCTCTCAACCGACGATGAAGGTGTCTCCCGTATCAACTTGACGCACGAGTACGTGCGCGCGGCGTTGGAGTACGGGCTCGGCTATCTTGACTTAAAGGACATGGCGCGCACTTCGCTCGAACACAGCTTCATTGCCGGCGAAAGCCTGTGGGAGAAGCCTGACGTATTCACGCAAGTCAAAGCGCCGTGCTCAGGACAAGCGCGGGGCACGGCAACGCCCACCGCAGGCTGCGCAGCGCTGCTGAAGTCCAGCGAGAAGGCCGCGCAGCAGTGGGAACTGGAGCGCCGGTTCTCTGCATTCGAATCCAGCCTGCAATAACCGCGCTACTTCGCCAGTGGCTTGAGAATATCGTCCAGCAAGTCCGGAGCGCCGGCCACTCGTTCCAGCACTGGGTAGCGTTCGCCGCCGTGGTAGTCCACCTTCAATAGTTTGTAGAATCCGGAATTCTCGACAATCAGCTCGATCCCGGGTCCGCTACCTTCCGCGTTGTAAACCGCAGTCCGCAGCAGTGCAGGCGTATAGCTGCGTCCATTCACCGCGACCAGCCGCATGTCCGGCCCCAGACCAGCTTTATCGGCGGGACCGCCCTTCAACACGTCTGTCAGAACGCCCGCCGTATTCACGTGCAACCCCAGAGAGAACCAGAAATCGACTGTCGTGTTCAGCGTATTTTCCTTCTCGCTCCACGCGCTCGGTTGTGGCGCATAGCTTACCTTGTAACCGCCGCCTTCGATCCCGCCCAGCGGAGCGTGCGCCTGATTCGTATCCAGCCGCTGTCGCAGGAAGCTCGCCCAATCGTTGGGAACCACCGCGCTCAGCCCGGCGACAACGTCTTCGAACGTGTACGGGACGACCTTCGGAGACGTGTTCCCACCCAGTCCCTCAAACTTCCCGAGAAAATCATCCAGACTCTTTTTTCCGCCAGACATCTTGCGAATGGTTGTGTCGACATCGAGCCACACCAACTCGCCCTCCGGATAGAAGTCGACACCGCGCCGCCAGTTGTCCCAGCCACCGCCGGCTCCGTAGAGGACCTGCGCCATGGTCGCGGTATCCTGCAGGTTGCGCCACTGACGCCCCGGCCAGTTGTCGAGCGTCGCAGCTTTCTCAGCCAGCATCGCACGGTAGTCATCCTGCGTCCAGATTCCCGAGCGCGCCGCCAGTACATCGCCCAGGTATTGCGTCAGCCCTTCGTACACCCAGAGCAGATCGTCTTCCATCGGCTTCTGATAGTTGCTGGTCGCAAGGTCCGCGGGCCTCCGATACTTGCCGTTCCAACTATGCGTGAACTCGTGCGGCAGCAGACTGCCGGCCAGGACAAACCGGTCGGCTTCGATGAAAGTCTTCGCGGCCATCCGATCGTCGCTCGACTGATGATGCTCCAGGCCAAAGTGAGCGACCGAGTCGCTCAGAGTCACAAGGAAGTGATACTCGCCGTAGTGCCTGCTCTGATAGAGCGCGCCCGCCTCGCGCACCAGGCGGCTGAAGTTCTCCACACGCTCCGGGGGTAGGGCGAGGTCCTCGGGACCATCCGCGGCGATGTCGAGGAAATGCTTCGGCGTCACCTCAGGCGCCAAGGCAATCTCCCTGAAGAACTTGCCTGCTAAAACCGGCGAATCGATCAGCGTCTCCAGGCTCACGGGCTCGAAGGAGGCCGAATAAGTTTGCGCTCCCACAGCGGGCTGGTCGGTCCTGCGCAGAGCGGTGCCGAACTGCCAGGCCGAGGGCAGCGTGATCGAAGGGGTCACCCGCAAATCCGAGGCATTCACTCCATCCGGATACAGCACCACGGTGTTCCAACTCAGCATGGCCAGGTTTTCGTTGGTCGACGCTCCGGCCGAGAATCCAGTCGGCGCTGCAGTGGCGAGAAAGTCCAGCTTCACGGTTAGGCTCGTGCAATTCTCCGGTACGGTCAGGTGGAAGGAGTACATCTCTAGCTTGTCCCGGTCCCACTTCACCTTGCCGTCGTTTGCGGTGGTACAAGGCTGACCATTCGCTCCTTGTGCCGTTACGATCAGCCCTGCCATGTCATCGATTGGGCCGGTTGGTCCATGTTCGCCGGGGATCCATTTTTCGTCTCGGTCGCGTGGATGATCTTTCTCGGGGCATCTGTCAGATCCACGCTCAGGGTAATCTCTCGCACCGGCGAAACCTGCGCCGTCCCGTTCGCCACCGCAAACGCCAGCAAGCCGCCGGCGAGCATTCGTAAGCTCATCATTATTAGCCTCTTAAACAGAGTGTAAATGCAGTTTTCAGGTCATGCTCAATAGACAACCCTGCTTATGGTTAGGCATCACACTTAGGGCGAGCGGCGCGTGCGCTGCTTGCAAGGAGGTTTCAAATGAATCTTCCAAGAATGAGCTGGGCAGGAGGGGTGGCACTCGTATGCGCGCTGGCAGTGGGCAGCTCGCTGCCGCTGAAAGCGCAGACAACGACAACAAGGGACCAGACGACCACCACGACGACGCAATCGCAGACCTATGATCCCTCAAACTGGCAGGCGCCGCGCGGCTATGACGAGGCGTATCCGGAAAGCGGAACGCCGAACATGGTAGCCCGTCAGGGATATGCGGCCGGCTTCAACCAGGGGCAGGCCGATGCCTCGCGAGGCAAAAAGTTCGAGCCGACCGAATCCGATGCGTATGAGCACGCAACGGCCCCCAAGGGTCTGAGCAAGGATGAATTCAAACAGCAGTTCCGCGAGGCGTTCGTCAAGGGATATACGAACGGCTACCGGAAGGGCTAAGCACACCTCATATAACGCCATTGCAACCGAAGGGCCGACAAGAACAAGATCTGTCGGCCCTTTCTCTCGTGACGCGGCGATTAGCCATTCTGCCGGATAATACCTGGGAATGGTCTGGCAAGTGGTAGGACCATCGGGGTAAGATGCTCCGAGCGCAATTAGGCGTAAGGAGATGCAATGAGAATTTTTGGCAGAGTGTCGTTTGTCGCGGCGTCGTTTGTCGCGGCGTTGGGTGTGGGGTTAGTAGTGAGCATATGTGCTTTGCCGGTCCTGGCGGCGGGCAAGGTTTGCGACGTGAAGAAATACGGCGCAGTGGGCGATGGCACGACCAAAGATACGGTCGCGGTGCAAAAGGCAATTGACGACTGCACCGCAGGCAAGGGTGGCGGGACGGTCGAAGTCCCCGCCGGAACATTTGTCATCGCGCCGATCCTGCTAAAGAGCAACATGACGCTGCATCTGCAAAAGGGCGCGACGCTCCTTGGTTCGCCGGACATTCCGGATTTCCCGAAAGGGACGTTCGCGCGTCATCCGACCATCCAGCCGCTGGTTAGCTCACTGAACGCAGAGAACATCACGATCAATGGCGAAGGCACGATCGACGGCAACGGGCACGTTTGGTGGGAGTACATCCGAGGGGCCAGGGATGCGGGCGTGTTGGGAAACGCGAGGCCGCGGCCGATGCTGGTGGTCTTCGACCACTCAAAGCACATCAAGATGGAAGGCGTCACAGTGCAGAATTCCGGATTCTGGCAGATCGTTCCGTACTATGCGGATGACCTGGTGTTTCGCAACATCCGCGTCCTGGCGCCACACTCGCCAAACACAGATGCGATCGATCCGTTCAGCTCGAGCAATATTGTGATCGACCATGTGTTTGCGAGCGTGGGAGACGACAACGTCGCGATCAAGAGTGGGGAGATCAACTCGCCCGGCCCGGATGCGCCGAGCAAGAACATCACCATCACCGATTGCACATTCGAGAATGGGCATGGCGTTTCGATTGGCAGTGAGGTCGCCGGAGGCGTGCAGAACGTCCACGTAGAGCGCGTCAGCTTCAAAGGGACGGACCAGGGCATTCGCATCAAATCGAACCGTGACCGCGGCAACGATATCAGCAACATTTCGTTCAAAGACATCACCATGGATGGCGTCAAGACGTCGATTCTGATCAGCGAGTACTACCCGAAGGCGATGCCGGATGGTCCAGTGGCGGCAGCCGAGGTGCAGCGGCTGACTCCCCACTTCCACAACATACGGATCGAGAATGTGAAGAGCATTAACAGTGCGTGGGCTGGTGTGATCGTTGGCCTGCCCGAGTCGCACGTGGTCGATATCGAGCTGAAGAATGTCGACATCCAGGCCACAAAGGGCTTCCAGGTCGGGTACGCGGACGTGAAGACCGACGGGTTCAAAGTGACGACGACCGACGGCAGCAAGCCGGTCACACTCGGAGCCGATGGTGTGGTGACTCCGAAATAGCGTGTGCAGACCAACGAACGATGAGGCTGGCGGCTATGATAGCGCCAGCTTTTCGTCGTGGGATCAGGCCAGATGGATCAGAAGCGCGGCTTCAGCCTGTGGCGCGGTAAGGCCGGCGATGCGCAGGCTCTTGCTGCGGCTGGTTGCGCCGGTGAGAAGGGCTATCCGCGCTCGCGGAACGTTCAGGCGCTCTGCAAGGAAGGCGATGAGCGCGTCGTTGGCTCGGCCGTCGCTGGGCGGGGTGGTGAGCGAGATCTTCAGCGCGCCGTCGTGGACTCCCGTGATGGCGTTCTTCCGGGCGCCAGGATGAACGCGCACGGCCAGGACGCAGCCGTCTGGAGTATCCCGGATTGTGATCGGAAGAGTCATTGGTTCGTCGCTTCGGCGGCCGGGTACTGTCGCTTGCCGAACAGCGCAGTGCCGATCCTAATGCAGGTGCTGCCTTCCTCGATGGCGACTGCGAAGTCGTTGGACATGCCCATGGAGAGCTGTGTGAGCGTAGGGCAGCCGGCGAGCGAAGCATTGCGCAAACGGCGGAGCTCGCGGAAGTAAGGCCGTGCCGGCTCGGGATCTTCGGACCACGGCGGCACAGTCATCAAGCCGACCGGAATGATCGATTCGAGCGGCGCGAGCGCTGCGAGCAGGGCTGGAAGTTCGGCGGGAGAGATGCCATGCTTCGACTCCTCATGGCTGAGTTTGACTTCAATCATGATCGGAAGTTTTTTGTTGAGGGCACCCGCAGCCGTGTTAAGGCGAGTGGCAATCTTGAGCGAATCGACCGAGTCGATGGCGTGAAAGAGTTCCGCGGCGCGCGTGGTCTTATTGGACTGAAGCGGGCCAATGAGGTGAACCTGCGCAGAGTTCGAGTTCTCCGGCGAGGCGGCAAAGAGTTCGGACATAGCGGGAAATTTTTCCTGCCATTCCTGCACACGGTTCTCGCCAAACAGGCGCAAACCCGCGTCAAAGGCCTCCATTACAGTTTCAGCGGGATGCATCTTGGTAACGGCCATCAGCGCCACTTCGGTCTCGGGACGATTGGCGTGACGGCACGCGTCGGCAATTCGTTCCCGTATGCGGGTTAGATTTAAGGCAAGAGACATCGTAATAGCATCTTATGAGCTTTCAGGAAAACAGTTCTTCGGAGGATTTGGGATGGGCGTTCGTGTGTGGCCAATAATGCTGCTGATTGGTTCGAATATTTTTATGACCTTCGCCTGGTATGGGCATTTGAAATTCAAAGAAGTTGCGCTGTGGAAAGTGATCCTCGTGAGTTGGGCGATTGCACTGTTCGAGTATTGCCTGCAGGTGCCGGCGAACCGCCTCGGATCACAGAGCTACTCTCCCGACCAGTTGAAAGTGATCCAGGAGGTGATCACGCTCAGCGTGTTTGGAGTCTTCTCGGTGTATTACTTCGGCGACCGCCTGCACTGGAACCACGCGGTCGCCTTCGGATGCCTGGTGCTCGGCGCCTTCTTCATGTTCCACAAATTTTGATCTGGCCAGCTATCGACTCTCTGCCGGGCGCGGGGCGATCGGTCCTTTGCTATTTGGCGGATCCATGGGGTTGAACTTCTTCGCCAGCTCCGGCGTTGAGACCACATCCTCTGCCGGAGGATTGACCGCCTTCTCCGTCTCCGCGCCGAAGACGTAGCTTGGACCGAACATGTTGCTAGTAAAGATCACCACCTTTTTATCCGGAGAGAAGCGCACATTCGGCTCCTCGCGGTAGTAGTGGTGCGACATGTTGACGAGGCGCTCGGAGTGGAAGACGCCGGGCTGCCAGAAGGTCGGCTCGTTGAGTGCGCCTGGACCGGCGGGGAAGAGCTGCGGATGGAACAGCTCGATCCACTCGCCATCCTTCGCCCGGGCAACCTGGCCGGGGTCGCCGCCGTCGCCGGTGAACATGTCGAGGTCCTTGGTCAGGTTGAAGTGAATCGACCACTCATCGCGCTGCATGTGATATGCGGTGCGCTTGCCTGTCTTCAGGTTGTAGCCGGCGAGGTAGAAGTCTTCGCCTTTGGGCGGTTGCCAGTCATACCAGATGGTCTCCCCGTCCAGACCCCAGAACTCGTGTCCCGCGATTTCGTTCAGCATCGTGCGCTTGTGGATGAGGGTGTTGCCGGTGCCGTCGGTATGGATCATCCAGATTCGGTCGACCTTCTGCCATGGACCTTCGTGGCAGTACATCAGAAGTTGCGGATCGCTGGGCGAGAAGAGAAGGTGGTTGACCCAGTCGGTGGAGTGCAGCAGTGTAGTCTCCGCTCCGGGCTTCTCGCCATTCGGTCCAGGCTCCAGACGGATGGTGAACAGCACGAGCGGCAAGCGGGCAGCGAGACGCGCCTCCATCATCGCGCCCTTGTTGGTCGGCTGATAGTGCGGCCCCTGCACTGCGTTGGCGACTTTGTTGTCCGCTGCGCCAGCGGGCTGTGCGGGTGCGGGCACATTCGATCCGTACTCTTTCCCGGTCGCGTCGCCTTCGATGTACGTTCCTGCGACCAGAGTCTCGTCTGCGTTGACGCTGACAATGTTCCTCTTGGCGGGCAGGTCTACGAGCTTGCGAATCGCTCCGGTATTGGTGTCCGACTTGTAAACCGCAGTTACGCCGACCTCATCCGTCTTCGTGAAAAACACGCTGTTCGTCTTATGTCCCACAACCAGCGCATGGACCATTCCCGCGCCTCGGCCTGGCCCACCTTCCGAACGCGGCTGGACACCTTCCGCGTGCGGCGGATTCGGCACCAGCAGTTTCGTCTGACGCGTGGCGAGGTCCATCACGTGGATGCCATCCGGCGCTGTATAGATCATCTGCTTGTTATCCGGCGTATACGCGTTGACGTTGAAGTAGAAGCCGCCGGAGTTCACCTCGTCGCTCAACCTCCAGACACGATGACCTGTATCCTTATCCACCCAACTGCGCGGAGGCATCGGGCCACCCGGCGTGGTCTGCGCGATGCAGGTGAGTGGAAGCATGACGAGGGCGAGGGCGATAACGCGGGAAGGACGCATAGAAATCTCTCCAGGGGACAGCCGCACTGAAAAAACAAGACGCGGCAGATCGTGAGCGAGACTCGCACGGCGGAGCGCGGAGAAGACCGCGGTGAGAATCGCAGGAGAGTTATACACTGTCGATGGTTCAGTTGGGAAATAGTTTCGGTTGAGAAATTATTAAGGAGATCTGATTTACCAGAGGACGTAAACGGCAAGGCCGGTGCGGGATGGGTTCCGCAGCCGGCCTTGCGAACGTCTTTCCGTGACTAGGGCTACTGATTACCGGCGATAGTAGTCGTCCCGATCAAAGTGATGCGCACGCTCCCACTGTTCATGTTCCCACTGCTCGTGCCGGAGATAGGCTTGGCGGCGCTCGAAGGCTTCTCGTGCCTCATGCTCGCGGAACGCTTCGCTGCGGCGATAGTCGTCACGGTCATAGTAGCGGCGGCCATCGCGATCATAGTAGCGGTACCCATCGCGGTCGTATGCGTAGGTTGTAACGTACGCGGGATGACCGAACTGGACGCCAACTGCGAATTGCTGGGCCTGTGCCGTTGCGGAACTTGCTGCCACGAATGCGCCTGCTGCGAGGCCAACCATCATCAACTTTGCAACCATACCTTTTACATTTGCGATTTTCATAACGGCCTCCTGACTACAGATGGGTAAACACGGGCTGGTTCGGTGGTGTTTCGCGCAACTTCTGCGCAGGAGCGGGTTGCGAGGAAGACTTGGCGTTGCGACGGAAAGCGCGTAGAAGGGACTGATGAACATTCTGAAAGCAGAGGAGATGGCTGCGGCAGACCGGCGGACGGCCGAGGAGTTCGGAGTACCCCTTGCGACACTGATGGAGAACGCGGGCGGCGCCGTTGCTCGATTTTGCTTACGGCGGTATTCAGCTGCGAAGCGCATCGTCGTTCTTTGCGGCAAGGGGAACAATGGCGGAGACGGAATGGTTGCGGCTCGCCTGCTTTCACAGGCAGGCATCGGTGTGCAAGTGCTGCTGCTCGGACCTGAGGACGAGGTAAAGGGTGACGCTGCTGGAGCGCTGAAGCGACTGCGTACCGAGGCTCCCACTGTGACCGTGCGGCCGGTAGTCGACGATGCGGGACTCGCCGCAGAGAGCGAGAGGATTGCCGGTGCAGAGTTACTAATTGATGCGGTGGTCGGGACGGGGTTCAAGCCGCCCCTTCGAGGCCTGGCTGCTGTCTTGCGCAATTTGGCGGCGGCGTCGGATGCTCCCGTGGTCGCGGTCGATCTGCCCAGTGGCTGGGATTCTGACTCGATGGAGCAGACCGTTGAGGGCGCCTATCGAGCAGATGCGGTGGTGACGTTTACCGCGCCGAAGATGGCGCATGTGTTCGGCCACCTGACTGCCTCAAGCAAAACCGGCGGGACATTTGGCCCGGTGGTGGTGGCGTCGATTGGATCTCCTTCAGATGCTGTCGCTTCGGCGAGCGGCTTGAGTTGGGCTGGAGACTCGAAGGCGATCGCCGAACAGCCGCGCGAGATTAATGCGAACAAGGGAAAGTATGGCCATGTATTGGTCGTCGGCGGAAGTTATGGGACGGCAGGCGCGCCGTCGATGGCGTCTCTCGCGGCGCTGCGGACGGGTGCGGGGCTGGTGACGGCAGCGGTGCCGTCAAGCATCGTGGATATTGTCGCCGGAGTCGCTCCGGAACTCATGCTCGCTCCGTTGCGCGAGGGGACAGATGGCTCGTTATCGCCTGAGAATCTCGGTCCCGACGGCCTCGACGCGGTGATCAAGCAGAAGAGGATCAGCGTCGTTGCGCTTGGTCCGGGACTTTCAACGCGCGGAGATGTCAGCGCATTTGCACGTGAACTCATCGCCAAGACGAAGTTGCCGCTGGTGGTCGACGCGGACGCTCTGAACGCGTTTGATGGTAGGGCAGAATTGCTGAACGGCGAAGGACGTGTGCTCGTGCTGACACCGCATCCGGGAGAGATGGCGCGACTGACTGGCTTGACCGTAAAGGAGGTCGAGGCGGACCGGATTGGCCTCGCGCGCAGGTTTGCGACAGAGCACAAGCTGACGCTGGTGCTGAAGGGATGGAGGACTCTCGTCGCGCATCCAGATGGGCGCGTTGCGGTGAATACAAGCGGCAATCCGGCGATGGCGAAGGGCGGCAGCGGCGACATTCTGACGGGGATCGTCGCGGCGATGCTGGCGCAGTTTCCGGCCGACGTCGCGCGTGCGGTTGAGGCAGCGGTCTACCTGCATGGACTTGCCGCGGACTTTGCGGCGCATGCGATGGACGAGCATACAGTCCTTGCGACCGACACGGTGACACATCTGTCGGACGCCTTTCGCTATCGTGCGAAGGACGCGGATGGACTTACCTGGATTTGTGGGTTGAACGGCGAGGGTCGATGAGAGAGAGAAGGTTCAGGACGAGGTCGGTCGAGGGAACACTCGCATTGGGCGAGCGAATCACGGAGATGCTGCAACCGCCGATGGTGGTGATCCTGCGCGGCGAAGTCGGTGCAGGCAAGACGACGCTGGTGAAGGGCATCGCTGCGGCTTTGGGAGCCGCGGCGGAGGACGAGGTGACGAGTCCAACGTTCACCATCGTCCACGAATATGTGGGAACGAAGGTTAGGCTGTTTCATCTCGATCTCTATCGCTTGGAGACAGAAGAGCAGATTGCGGTTCTCGGCCTCGATGAAATGGCTGGATATGAGAACTCGCTTGTGCTGGTGGAATGGGGTGAGCGATTTGAGAGCGTAGTGAAGATGGCTGCAGGCGAGATTTACATGGAGCACGGCGAAGGCGACGAGCGCGGGCTGATTGTGCGGTTGAAAAACTAGGCTGCGGGAGTGAAAATGGGGCCTTTGGCGCGGCCGGTGTAGCGGTAGATGGCGCATTCTTCGTCGCCGGTAGAGCCGTATTCTCTCTGGCGGGCGATGGCTTCGAGGTCAGCCGCGTGATCCGCGGGGGACATGCGCACGTTGTCGAGAAAGAGTTGCGTGAAGGCTGGGTTGCGGTCGAGGACATTCGCGCACTCAGCGTTGACGTAGATCAGGTCGAGCATATTCGGGCGCTTGGCAAACTGCGTCTCGATGTTGCGGAGAAGCTGCTTGAGCACGGGCGCCTCGAACGGGTGGAAGAGGAAGAGGAGAGTGGGTGTCGTGGGAAGGTCGAAGTCGAGCGCATCCTGCTCGAGCACTTCGATGGGTGCGAGGCGCGGGGCGGTGAAGTCGGCCTCATGAGTCTGGGTCCAGTGGGCTACGTTCTCGCGCGCGATGGCGGCCATCGAGGGGTTCAGCTCGATGCCAATGACTTTGCGGAAGTGGTACTCGCTGGCGACGAGCAGGCCGCGGCCTTTACCTGCGCCAATGTCGATGAAGGTGTAGCGGGAGATCGGGTGCGGCGGAATCGTCTCGCGCCACTGATCGATGAGGGTGCGCAGGATGCTGGGTGCGACGCCGTAGTAGGCGGTGACGTGCTCGTCGTTCGCGTGGCCGGTGACGAGGTGTTTCGCGGGAACGAGGCCGGAAGTATCGACTCCGTGCATCTGATCGAAGGGGTGAATCGGGAACTCGGTGAGCTTGAGCAGATCGCGCGGGCGCGTGGATTTGGGCGCGACGCTAAGCATGGGTTTTGCCGGGGTTGGTTTGGATTTGGATGAGGGCATTTTTTGGTTGATTGGATGCTACAGCAAGGCTAAGGCGCGTGCGGGCTTCGGCGGAGATGCGTTCGGGAGTCCAGCGTGGCTCGTCGACGACTTCGATGTGAGTGTGGCTGATGGTTTCGAAGGCGGCGAGGCGGCCCTCGATCTGGGCGACAATCTGCTGTTCGGCGGAATCGTTGGGCTCGGTGAGGGTGAGTGCGATGTGGACGCGGTGGCGCGGAGGGACGCCGGGAATTCCGGCGCCAGGCGCGTCGGGATCGGGCGCGATAGAGATGGCGTGGACGAGGCCGAGATCGACGATGCTGCATGCGATCTCGGGGT
>WNGR01003890.1_pt1 | contig 16842 bp, 17 predicted proteins | sample 5407581 | NCBI WGS metagenome assembly WNGR01 (sample SAMN13153383, study PRJNA577476) | soil metagenome | isolation source: 80 cm soil or saprolite under Garry oak tree replicate 2 | place: USA:California | collected 2016-06-15 | reverse complement strand
CGGGCTCGTTATTTCTCGCCATTCAACGACTAGAGAGGGACGGGCTAATCGATGGCGAATGGAAACCCACTGAAAACAACAGGCGGGCAAGGTACTACACTCTGACGGCGAAGGGACGAAAGAGGCTCGACAGCGAAACGCGAGAATGGGGCAGGCAAGTGGCGGCAATCGGCAGAATTTTGGAAGCTTCATAGGGTGAGCTATGTCTTTGCTCAGAAATATCGCAACCGGGCTCCGGTCGCTTTTCCGAAAGAAGCAAGTCGACGGAGAGTTGACTGAGGAGCTTCGCGCTTACCAGGAGATGGCTGCCGAAGAAAAGATGAAGCAGGGGATGAGCCCCAAGGATGCCCTTCGCGCGGTGCGTTTAGAACGAGGCAGCCTCGAAGTTAGCAAGGAAATCATCCGCTCTGGCGGCTGGGAGTCCTTTGTTGAAACGTGCTGGCAGGACCTGCGTTTCGCCGCTCGCATGTTGCGCAAATGTCCCGGCTTTACTATCGTTGCCGTCCTCACTCTCACCCTCGGCATCGCCGCGAACACCACGATCTTTAGCGCCTTTAGCGCGATACTCCTGCGAAAACCCCCAGTCAAAGATCCCGGCAGCTTATGCGCAGTCGCCTCCACGAACAAGTCCGCCGGCGAACTAGGGTGGGTTTCGGCCCCCGATTTCAAATCCTGGGAGCAGCAAAATGAGGTCTTTGAGGATATGGCGGCGGTCGAAAGCGGACGCTCATTCACGCTGACGGGCAAGACTGCGCCGCAATCGGTCGTCGGCGACCGCGTCACGCCTGAGTATTTCAAGATCATGGGCATCCCGCCTTTTTTGGGGAGAACATTTCTCCCGGCGGAATCGCAGGCCGGAAACAGCCATGTCGTTATCCTGAGCGCGGACCTTTGGCGGGAACGCTACGGCTCAGATCCAAACATAATCGGCGAGCTCGTCCACATCAACGGCGAGCCCCACACAGTTGTCGGCGTCATGCCGCAACGCGCATCATTGCCATTGCCCCACTATCCTCCGGGCCTGTGGACGCCGCTTGTGTTCAGTGCTGACGACCTAGGCCCCTCGGGAAGGGGCAATCACTACATCAACATGGTCGTCGCACGCCTTAAGCCAGGCGTGACTGTCCCGCACGCTCAGGCCGAAATGGAATCCGTCGCCGCGCGACTCGCCACGGCCTACCCGGATACCAACAAAGATTGGGGCATCACGGTCCTCCCGCTCCAGGAATATCTGATCCGCGTGACGCAGGTGCGCCCAGTGACCACGATGCTGCTCGCGGTGGTCGGGTTGGTATTGCTGATCGCCTGCGCGAATATCGCAGGTCTGCTGCTGGCGCGCGGCGCAGTACGAGCGCACGAGATCGCCGTGAGGGTCGCGGTGGGTGCCAGACGTCTGCGTCTCATTCGCCAAATGTTGACGGAGAGCCTCTTGATGGCGTCACTGGGCGGCGCCGCAGGTCTCGTTTTGTCCATTTGGGGAATTCGTCTGCTGCGCGCTGGTTTCAGTTTCAATTTTTTTGTCGAACAGCTGGGGCAGCATATCCATTTGGACCAGCGGACCCTGCTGTTTACTCTTGCGGCTTCACTCCTTACTGCAATTCTTTTTGGTCTCGTGCCTGCGCTTCGAGCCTCGAACGTCCAGCCTGGGGACGCTCTGACCGGGAGCAGGCGGACAAGTTCGGGAGATGTTTCAGGTAGCCGCTTACGTAACGCGCTCGTGGTCGGCGAAATTGCCCTGTCCGTGATGCTGCTTGCGAGCGCGGGCATAGTGATGCGAGAAGTCATCCGAGAGTTTTCGCAACCACTAGGATTCAACCCGCTTCATCTCGTCATTGCCGACTTGCGCCTCGATAGCGAAAGGTATGCCACCGCCCCTGCTCGAATAGCGCTTTTCAGGCAGGTAACTGAAACCCTGCGACATGTCCCCGGAATCGAGAGCGTCGGACTGACCAATTGCGTCCCATTGACTTGTGGCTATGGCACCTCGTTCACCATCCCAGGGCAGCCGCCCGTACCCGAATCCCAAAGATCCTCAGCGGATTACTTCGTCATCGAGCCGGGTTACTTTCAGGCGATGCAAATCCCGTTAGTCAAAGGCCGCGAATTCATGACGTCTGACAACTCCAACGCACCCACTGTTGCCATAATCAGCCAGGAATTCGCCCGACGCTATTTCCCAAAAGGCGATGCGATCGGGCGGCAAATCGAGGCGGCAACACGCGACCCTAAGCCCGCGCAAATTGTGGGGATTGTAGGAAACGCGAGCGTATACCCCGGCCAGAAAACTCCGGATGCTCAAATTTACGAATGCGACTTGCAGTTTCCGTTTACAGCCTTTGCAGGCACGTCGCTTATGGTGCGTTCTCAAATGGCGCCGTCGGCACTCGCGCCGATGCTCCGCCGCGCGGTTTGGTCCGTTGACAAGGATCAGCCGATGGGCAGTATCCAGACAATGGAAGATCTGTTCGCCGGCGACCTGGGCGGCGACAAGCTCATTATGGCTCTGCTGTGCATTTTTGCCGGCCTCGGGCTCCTGCTAGCGAGCATTGGACTCTACGGTGTGGTCGCATATTCCGTAAGCCAGCGCACTCGCGAGATCGGGGTCCGTGTGGCGCTGGGCGCGGAAAGGAAAGACGTGTTCCGCCTGGTGCTGCGGCGAGGCGGCTTGCTCGCTGGCATTGGATGTGCAATTGGTGTACTTCTCGCGGTCCCCATGCCGCGCGTTTTCTCCAGCATGATCGGCAATGCCACTGAACAAGGGCCGTTCGTCACGATTGCTGTCACGTTCATCGTTGCCATTGTTTCCTTGGCCGCCTGCTACATTCCCGCTCGCCGCGCCACGCGCGTCGATCCCATAGTGGCTTTGCGTTACGAGTAGGAGGCTACGCATGTCCTTCTTACGGAACATTGCAAGCGGCCTCCGATCATTGCTTCGAAGGGAACAGCTCGACCGGGAATTGGATGAGGAACTAGGCGCCTATTTGGAGATGGAAGCGGCGGAAAAGATGAGGCAAGGCGTAAGTCGTAAGGATGCGCTTCGCGAAGTGCGACTAGAGCGCGGCAGTCTCGAAGTTACCAAGGAACTCGTGCGTTCTGGCGGCTGGGAATTTTTTGTGGAGTCGTACTGGCGGGATGTGCGCTTTGGCGTTCGTACACTGCTCAAATCTCCCGCTTTTACGACAGTGGTTGTCCTTACCTTAGCACTCGGTATTGGCGCAAACACCGCAATCTTCACGCTCATTGATGCCGTGATGCTGAAGTCGCTGCCCGTAGCAAGCCCTAAACAGCTCTATCGTCTCGGGGACAATAACAATTGTTGTGTTATGGTCGGCACCCAGAACGGCGGTAGTTTTGTTCTCTATTCTTATCCGCTTTATGAGGACGTTCGCAACCACACACCTGAATTCAGCGAGCTCGCTGCCTTTTCGTCCTACCTGTCGGACTTGAGCATTCGCCGTGGCGGTTCCGCCGCCGAGCCCTACAACGGCGAGTTTGTCTCAGGGAATTACTTCACGATGCTTGGTATCCGCGCCTTCGCGGGTCGCCTCTTTGCGCCAACGGATAACTCACCCGGCGCCCCCCGCGTAGCGGTGATGAACTATCACACGTGGCAGCGGCACTTCGGCCTCGATCCATCCGTGATCGGTTCGACGTTCAACATCAACGGAGTTCCCTGCACGATTGCAGGTGTGACACCGCCGGGATTTTACGGCGATACGCTCCGAAGCGATCCCCCAGACTTCTGGCTGCCCTTGGTCGCTGAGCCGAATGACCGGTTTGCAAAACGCTAAGCTCGAGTGGCTTTATCTCATGGGACGACTGAAACTCGATTCCGTGCCCGGGCAGGTCCAAGCTCGGCTCACGGGTGAATTGCAGCAGTGGCTCAACGGTCATCGGGAAGTCATTGGTGGGCACGACCGGGGCGACATCCCCAAGCAGCACGTTCATCTCACTCCGGCACCGAGCGGTGTGGACTGGATGCAGATGAACTACGCAACCGGCCTGCGCTTGTTAGTTACGCTCTCCGCGTTGCTCTTGCTAATTGCCTGCGCGAATATCGCCAACTTGCTACTGGCGCGCGGTGCGGCCAACCGTTCGCAGACGGCCGTCCGTTTGGCCCTAGGCGCGCCACGACATCGCCTGATTCGGCAGATGCTCACCGAAAGCGTTCTGCTGGGCCTCATGGGTGGGGCGGCGGGACTCTACATAGCCTATGCCGGGACGCATGCCATCCTGCTGCTTGCTTTTCGCGGGGCCAACTATATTCCGATTAACACTCGGCCTTCCCTACCTGTGCTGGGCTTCGCCGTCCTTCTTTCGCTAATTTCAGGGATTGTGTTCGGAATTGCGCCGGCCTGGATGGCGTTGCAGTCCAATCCCATCGATGCGCTACGCGGGTCAGGCCATTCCACCGGAGATCGCTTCTCGGTGCTGCAGAAACCTTTGGTCATCGCACAGGTGGCATTCTCGATTGTGCTCTTGATCGCAGCTGGTCTGGTCACCCAGAACCTACGTAACCTCGAAGACCAGAACTTCGGCTTCGTGACCGAGGGCCGCCTGATCGTAAATATCGATCCGTCGCTGGGCGGATATACGCCAGACAAGCTTTACGGACTTTATCAGCGGCTTCAGGAGAAGCTGCCGCAAATACCCGGAGTTCTGGGTGCCAGCCTATCAGGTTATAGTCCGTTGGGCGGCAATAACTGGAACGAAGGCGTTTACATTGAGGGAAAACCACGTGATTATCGCTGGACGGCGCCATCTTGGAATCGCGTCGGACCTCACTACTTTGAGACTATCGGGACGCGTCTGCTGCAAGGACGTGCTATCGACGAGCGGGACACACCCGCAGCCCCACATGTTACCGTCATCAATGAGACGTTCGCGCGAAGGTTCTTTCCCAACGAGAATCCCATCGGCCAGCACTTTGGGATGGGAGACGCGAGCCACAGCGGCGACTATGAAATTGTCGGCATTGTCGGGGATGCAAAATACCAGGACACACGCGGCCCTGCTTACGCGACGTTCTTTCTGCCGTTATTGCAAACTCGACTCGGCGAGTCCGTTCCTGGATGGGTCGGAGCCATCGAGTTGCACGTTGTCGGTAAACCGGAAAATCTCGAGGCAACCGTCCGGAAAACCATAGGCGAGGTCGATCCGAATCTCATCGTTCTCAGTACGATGACCTTTGGCGAGCAGGTGGCGCGCAACTTTAATCAGGAACGACTCATCGCGCGGCTTACGGAGCTGTTCGGCGTGCTGGCACTCATCCTGGCCTGCGTCGGGCTGTACGGCGTAACCGCTTATGGCGTGGCGCGGCGAACCAACGAAATCGGGATACGCATGGCGCTCGGCGCCGACCGCGGGAGTGTGCTCGTTTTGGTGTTGCGCGCTGCGCTGGCCCAACTAGGCCTGGGACTGGCCATCGGCATACCGGCCGCCCTGGCGGGAGGTCACCTGCTCGCTCACCAACTTTATGGTGTGAAGAGCTATGACCCGGCGATACTCGGGGCGGCCACAATAGTTCTTGCTGCCTGTGCCATCCTCGCAGCATCAGTTCCGGCGCGCCGCGCTACCCGCGTCGATCCGATCGAGGCCTTGCGTTACGAGTAACTCATGGCTCTCGGAGAGCCACAACGAAGGATGAAAATGGACCCAGGCACCTATGCTTTGTTTTCAACGCGATAGGCAGCTATTTTCATAGGAGTGAGGGCACGACGGAGATTCCTAATGAAAGCTCATTATGTTCTCTTAGTTTTACTTTCTCCCGTTTCTCTATTGGCTCAGGCTCCCAGTGGCCAAAAGCCAGATTTCTCCGCTCTTCGGCATGAAGTTCAACTCAAAATAGCAAACGGGGATGTTCCGGGACTGGCGGTGGGCGTTGCCAGTGGCGGGCGGATTCTCTGGGAGGAAGGTTTTGGTTGGGCTGATGCCGAGAATCAAATCCATGCTACTGAGAACACGCCTTTCTTTATGGCCCCTGTCACCAAATCGATTACCGCCACGGCTGTAATGCGATTAAACGAACTACGCAAGGTTTCTCTTAACAAGCCTGTGAATGATTACCTCGGCCAGGAGAAAGTATACAGCCCGATGTGGAACCCCAGGGGAGCCACCGTCCGGCGCTTGCTGAGCCACACGAGCGGAGTGACGACGTTTGCTCGGTCATGCTCTCCCGGCGAATCAAGTTGCATTGAGGAAGAGATCGAACGGTACGGAATTCTATTTTGGCCGCCAGGAGAAGTCTTCGATTATTCCAATCTTGGTTACGGAATTCTTGGGGATGTGGTAGCGCGAACGTCCGGCCAGAGCCTCAGTGCCTATCTGCAGAATGCCATATTCGATCCGCTCGGCATGCATCATTGTGGATTGGAGCTGAGCGGCTCACTCACAAAGATTGCGGCAGCTCAATATAACGAGAAGACTCACGTGCGAGCGTCAATGAGCAAAGTCTCCGGTCATCCGGGTGCATCTTCGGTCCGTTGCAGTGCACACGATCTGTTGCTATTCGGGATGTTTAACCTCAAAGATGATTTGAAAGCGCATCCCGTTCTGACGAGTGCTGACATCGACGAGATGCATCAGGCCCAATCCAATACGAACAGCCGAAACGGACTCCAATACGGACTCGGATGGTGGATCAGTGATCAGTCTGGCTATCAAATCATTTGCGCTCAAGGTGGTACATCGAACGCTTACGCTTTGCTGGCCATCGTTCCTGCTAAAGATGCTGCAATAGTGGTGGTTGCGAATTCGCCTTCGAAAATTCCATGAAGACTTTTGTTGGATACTGGCATGCCGAGCTTACTATCGAAGAATTCACTGACTGCAATGGCGCGAATTCCGTCTTGCGCGAAGAGATCACCAAAAATGATTTCAATGACGGTATTGCAATTCGCGAGGGGTATTTCGATTCGTGAAGGTTTCCATGCTTTTCTTAGGCCGTAGATGCTACCGATCCCCACGGCAATAGTCAGAGAGCGAACGCCTTCAAACTTAATGGCTGGAATAAAATACGTAATACCCCTGAGGATTGTGAGAACAACACTGAAACCTGCAAACGTGTATTGCGCCAACTTCCACGGGCGGCTGCTAATGCCATGCCAGAGGTCACCTAAGTATTTCATTAGTTGAATTCACCGCGTTGCACAGCGAATTATATCGCCTAATTCGGCACTGAGCGTATTGCGAGTGAATGACGGGAAAACTAGAAGAAATTCGATTTGTCCGATAAGTAATTGGACAAGTGGAAGACAGCTCCGCAACACTGCTTTCCTGATCGTTTCGCCATATAATTCCCATCGCCACATAACTCTGGTACTTTGGCCGCAAAAAGAAATCCCTCCGGGGGTTTGGCATTCCAGGAGCGCACCACGTTCACATTCGGAGTTGCATAGAAAGTTGAGTCAACCTCGACCGTGTCGAAATGTTGGGCGTAGTAGCTGAGATAGTCGGCGGGTCGCAAGCCTTTCGGATAGAACGATCCCTGCCTTCCCGTGGCTGTGAATGACGAGGTCCCGAGAATAATCGGGGGATGGTTCACGCTGGAGAGTATAGCGAACCCCTGTCGTAAACCAATCGGTCCGACGATATTCACGTCACCTCCAAAGGCCCGGAGCTCGCTGGGCGGCTTGTGCGGCGGGATTCGTCCGTCACGAGTGAACGGCTATGAAATTCCGTTCGTTGAGCACTTTCTCGCAACGTGCGTATATCAAGTGAAAATTGAAGGTGCGCGGGTACTCGAATGGAGTACTTGACGATGGGCGGGGATGTGAGTAGGATATGTTGGAGTGATACATATGCGAATGAAAGGGTTTGCGCGGGAATTGAAGAAGGGGAGCGCGGAGCTACTGATTTTGTCGCTGTTGGAGCAGCGCGCGCGGCATGGGTATGAGATCAGCAAGCTGATCGAGCAACGCTCGGAGGGCGTGCTGCAGTTCAATGTGGCATCGTTTTATCCGCTGCTATACCGGCTGGAGGAGCGGGGATTTATCGAGGGGCGATGGGTGGAAAAGACGGGGCAGCGGAGAAGGCGGTATTACCGGGTGACGGCTGAAGGGCGGGCGGTGTTGAAGGAGCAGCGGAGCGCGTGGGCGAATTTTGTGGGAGCGGTGAACCGCATTACGGGTGAAGAACATGCGTGATTGGAAAGGCGAGATACGAGAAGCGATTGCGGGCGCGAACCTGAAGGCGGATGCGGCGCGCGAGGAAGCCGTGGTGGAAGAGCTAGCGCAGGATTTAACGGAGCGGTACGAGGATTTGGTCAGAGAGGGAGTAGAGGAGGCGGAGGCGCTGCGGCGGCTGCGCGGAGAGTTACGCGAGCCGGGATTTTTGGCAGGACTGCAGCCACGGCTCGAAGCGCGGAGCCAGACGTTGACGCCGGGAGTCGAAAGGCGGGAGCGGCTTTTGCAGGGGGTGCAACGCGACGTGCGGCTGGGGGTGCGCTTGCTGCGGGCCAATCCGGCGTTTGCGCTGGTGGCGATTCTGTCGCTGGCACTGGGAATTGGAGCGAATGCGGCGATTTTCGAGTTGCTGGACGCGGTGCTGCTGCGGACGCTGCCGGTGGCGGCGCCAGAGCAGTTGGCGGAAATTCGCGTGAATCACGAGGGTCGCATTGGAAATACGGTGGCGCGGCAAAGCGATTTTTCGAGCGCGCAATGGACGGAAGTGGAAAAGGAGCAGCAAGGATTTTCGGAGATAGCCGCGTGGAGTACGGAAGGGTTCAACCTGGGGCGGGGCGGCGAAACGCGTTACGCGAAAGGCTTGTGGGTGAGCGGCGATTTTTTTCGCGTGCTGCAAATGCGGCCGGAACTGGGACGGCTGTTTACAAAGAGCGATGACTTCAAGGGATGCGGCATACAAGACGCGGTAATCAGCGATGGATTTTGGCAGCGGGAATTTGGCGGGCGCGCTGACGCGATTGCGACAACGGTTTCGCTGGATGGGAAGCCGTTCCAGATTATTGGGGTGACGCCGGCGAGTTTTTCGGGACTGGAACCGGGATTTAACTTCGACGTAGCAGTGCCGCTGTGCAGCGAGCCAGCGGTACAGGCAGACCACCCGTACACGGTAGACGCCACAACGTGGTGGCTGGCTGTAATTGGAAGATTGAAGCCGGGATGGACGGCGCAATCGCTGGCGGTACAATTGAACACGGCAGCGCCGGCGATTTTCGCGGCGACGCTGCCCGCGGAATACCTCGCGGCGGAGCGAGATAAGTATTTGAAATTTACGTTTCGGGTTTTGCCGGCGGGGACGGGTGTTTCAGAGTTGAGGGCAAACTACACGGCCCCACTCTTTGTGTTGCTGGGGATTTCGGGGTTGGTGCTGCTGATTGCGTGCGCGAACCTGGCGAATCTCATGCTGGCACGAGCGAGCGCCAGAGAGCGAGAGATGGCGTTGCGCATGACGCTTGGGGCATCACGAGGGCGATTGATCCAACAAATGCTGGTGGAAAGCTTGCTGCTCGCCACGGTCGGCGCAGCCGCAGGCGCAGCGCTGGCGCAGGTGCTTAGCAAATTGATGGTCGGGTTCATCAGCAGCGAAGACAATCCGATTTTTCTGCCGCTTTCGGCGGACTGGCGCTTCCTGCTATTCACGACGATGCTCGGGGTACTCACGTGTTTGCTGTGCGGAACGGCTCCCGCGCTGCAAGCAGCGCGATCCGACCCCGGATATGCGCTGAAAGGAAGCGGCCGGGGAAGTACGGCGGGGCGACGAGGGCTCGCGGTCAGGCGCGGATTGGTAGTTTCGCAAGTGGCGCTTTCGCTGGTGCTGCTGGTGACGGCGCTGCTGTTCGTGCGAACGTTCACGAATTTGGTATCCGTAAACGCGGGGCTGCGGCAAGATGGCGTGCTGGTGGCGGATTTCGATTTTTCCCCCTTGAAAATGCTGGCGGCGCAGCGGCCAGAGTATAAGAGGGAGTTGCTGGCGCGAGTACGGGCGGTGCCCGGCGTGGGCGCCGCGGCGGAGGCAGTTATTGTTCCGATGTCGGGCAGTGCGTGGGACCGGTTCATTGACATTCCGGAGAGGGGTATTCACCGCAGGACCGTGAATGTAAACGTGGTGAGCGACCAGTTTTTCCGGACGATGGAAGTGCCGCTGCTGGCGGGACGCGATTTCGACGAACGAGATACGCTGAATTCGCCGCCGGCAGCGATTGTGAACGAACGCTTCGCGCGAGAAGTGCTCGGAGGGAGTAATCCCCTAGGAGTGACGTTCTACGTGGCGCGAGGGAAGCCGGAAGAGAGGATCTATCAGATTGTCGGACTGGTGGGGAACACGAAGTATCGCGACGTGCGAGAGCAGTTCCAGCCGATTATTTTCCTAGCAGAGAGTCAGGACGCGAAGCCGGATGCGGACTCGACGTTCGTAATCCGTTCCGGGGAGAGTGCCGCGTCACTGATCGCGGCGCTGAAAGAAGTGGCAGAGAGGACGAGCCCAGAAATTGTGCTGAAGTTTGGAGTGCTGCGAACCGCGGTGCTGCGGGGGTTGGCGCGGGAAAGGCTCATGGCCACGCTTTCGGGATTTTATGGAGCACTGGCGGCGGCGCTCGCGATGGTGGGACTGTACGGAATTGTGTCGTACATGGTGGCCCGCCGGAGGAATGAGATTGGGATTCGCATGGCGATGGGCGCAGACAAGCGAAGCATTTTGCAGATGATTTTGCGGGAGGCGATCGGGCTGCTGGGGGCAGGACTGGCCATCGGAATTGTGTTGGTGCTGGGTGCGGGCGGAGTGGCGCAGGCGATGCTGTACGGGGTCAAGGCGAACGATGCGGTGAGTATGGCGCTGGCGGTGGGAGCGTTGGCGCTGGTGGCGGTGTGCGCGAGCCTGATTCCTGCAGTGAGGGCGACGGCGGTGCAACCGGTGGAAGTTCTGCGGGAAGAGTAAGTGCCAGGGGACACGACGAGCTCCTGGCCCGTGAATTATTCAAGGCTCGCCGGCTTGCTCCTTGACCACGTTTCGGGGATTCTTGTCCTCCCGCAATCCCACAAATTTTGAATGTCGCAACCTATCGACTTACGCTCCATACTGCACGCCTTCATGGCGTGGGTCACCAAATCACGGGCCCAAAGACTACTCCGTGACGACTGGGCGCAACGATAGCACGACTTTCAAACGTTGTACGCGAATCCCGCCGAATGCCGTTGACCTGCGTCACGAAACGTTTATTCCACGGTGTCGGTGACGCGCCCTTACCCGAAACTTGTGATAGTCGGTGAAGGCGATTTCGTTTAGGGTGGGCCACGCGCCAAACGCCGCCCTTCTTTGCCCTGACTGAAACGACCGGCAACCCCTCAAAGAAAGAGGCTAGCGAAAAGCAGCCCCACCCTTGCAAAACCCGCAAGGATGGGCCACCCAAAGGCGTCTTTCGGGATTAACGCGCGCCCACCCGCCGGGATAAACACAGGGTCCTCTTTATTGCTTCGTTTCACCGGCATCGAGAAAATTCCGAATCAATGCTACGGTTTCGGTCGGGCGCTCCTCCATCAGCCAATGCCCCGAACCGACAACCACGGCCTCCTGAACGTTCGTCGCCACGTGGCGCATGATCACGGCTTGCAATGCGCCGAAGGACTTCTCGCCGCCCACAGCGAGCACCGGCATCGGGAGCTTCGTCTGTTCGAAGATTTTGTTGTCCTTCGCATCTTGGGAAAAGGCGGTGAACTGCGCAAAGCCAGCCCTCATTCCTCCCGGCTGAGCATAGGTCGCCGCGAAAAAGTTTCGGGTGGCTTCGTCGGGCTTGCTGGGATCTCCTGTGAAGTCATCCCATATGCCGTCAAAATAGATTCGCTCACGGCCCGCGACCAACCTTTCCGCGGCAGGTCCATATCCATGAAAGTTCAAGTTAAAATGCAAATCCCAAACACCGGGATTGAGAAGTAACTTCATCTTGCCACACATGTAAGTACGGCACTCCGCTTCAATCCCGGACTTCTCCAGCCGGAACTCGTTCCACGGTTCGATTCCGGGAATGGGAGCATCCATGACGACTAAGCGTTTCACTTTGTCGGGATACATCGCGGCGTACGCATAAGCCACCATGTTCCCGATATCGTGGGCAACTACGAACGTGCGGTCATACCCCAGCCCCGTGACAACCGCCCGGATGTCCTTGGCCTGGGTTTTCTTGTCATACCCACTCTCTGGCTTCGACGAACGACCGATGCCCCGAAGGTCAGGAACGACCACACTGTGGTCTTTCATCAAATCCGCCGCTAGCGGCGCCCAGGAATCGCTATTCTCGGCATATCCATGCAGCAGAACAACGACCGGCCCGCGCCCACCCGAACGCACGAAGATGTCCGCGCCTTCTGGGCTGTGAATCGTAGTTGCGCGGAAGCTAGATGGCAGTGAAGGGTGATTTTGGCCGATGCCCACTGACGCCGCGAGTAGCGTCATACCAAGAAAGACAATACTTCGCATGAGGACGCCTCCTGGCTTGAAGCGGATTGTTTCATAGAACGCCAGACGTACGCCAGACGTATCCAGGCTCCGCCGATTTTGCTTAGTCCGACGCGGCTTCGCCAACGTGCTCTTTGACAACGCTTCGAGGATTCTTGTCTTCTCGAAGCCCGACAAACTTCGAATGCCGCAACCTGTCCCCTTCGGTCCATTCCAGGAATTCGATCTGAGCGACCGACTCTGGCCTCAACCAAATTGCCTTCTTCATTTTCTCAGCGTTGAGTTCCTCCCCAAATCGCGATCGTCTCGTCTCCGGCAAATTTACGAATGGACAGGTCGGCGCCACGAGATGTTTCAATTTCGAAAACACTTGCCGCCGGGAGGCCGGGACAAACCCGTTCCGAGTTCTTGCGACGTACATTAATTTGTCTTTGTCATAGTAGCCGAGAATCAGTGAGTCAAAGCCGTGTGGTCCGGGAAAATAGCCACCGATGACGAACTCTTGCCCACGATTCACGCGATGCTTGATCCAGGCGCCGCTTCGTTTTCCCGGTTGGTACAGGCTGTCCTTTCGTTTCCCGATGATCCCTTCAAGCCCTTGCTCGCGCACCGCAGACAGTAAATCCTTGGGCGCAGCCTCGACGTAATCCGAAATTCTGATTCTTTTGTCGCTGAGCACAACAACAGACTTCAATAGCGCTCGCCGCTCAATCAGCGGAAGTCGTGTTAAATCGCGGTCCTTCCAGCACAGCACGTCGAAGATGTAGTACTGAATTCGAGACGCTTCTGCGCGGAAATTTTGCAACAGATTGAAGTCGGGGCGGCCGCTTTCATCGATGGCGACTACTTCTCCATCTACGACCGTTCCGGCAGGCAGATCCGCCAGTGCTTCCACGATATAGGGAAATTGCCTATTCAGAGATTTCCTTCGCCGCGAGAAGAGGGTCACACCATTTCCGGACTTGACCGCAAGGGCTCGATACCCATCAAGTTTAATTTCCCAGAGCCATTCCAACCCCTCAGGTAGCTTCGATACCGATAGACACTCCATCGGCTCGACAAATGACGCTTCTGTTCTGGGTAATGAGTCCAGGCGTGACCGTGTTTCGCGCCCCATTTTTATGCGTCCCCTCCCAACTTCGCTGGCCTGAACGCGGATGACGGCGCAGTCATGGAAATCAGATGAGAGCCTCGCGTCTCGGGGGAAATCTCGTCTTCGTATGATGCAAGCCCTCCGTAAACGCTGAACTTCCACACCGTAATCGCGGGATCGTCAGTGGCCTGAACACCTTCGTAAACGAACGCGCCGTTGCCAAGGCTCTGGCTGACTCGGGCGCGTACGTTCTTGCGAAACAACTTCGTCATAGTGCCGCAGCCCGAGAGCCGTTACCGTGCGTGTCTGAACCTCGTAACCGTCTTCGAGATAGACATGCCAGTGATACCAGATGAGCCCGCGGGCGATCATCGAAAACAGCCGCTCCAGTTTCTCTCCCTCGAACGGAATTGCTATCGTGTCCTCCAGCTTGCCGTCCTTGTCAGGGACGAAAACGACCTTTTGCTTCTCCTTCAAATGACGATGAAGCCTCACATTTCTTCCAAGTCGTTTTGGCACCATCGAAGCAAGGTTCTCCGAGGCATCCGGGTGGCGGCCCCCAAACGGCAGCACGGTCGTCAAATAGTGTTCGAGCTTTGACTTCTCGTTGTTGCATTCAGCGCAAATGGGAGCTTTCGGCAAATTGGCCCTCGCCGATGGCAGGAAGAATTCCCTAGCGAATATGTGATCGCCGGTTACCGCCTCGCGCACGGCACAATACGCGCAGCGTAGTCCTTTGAATTTCTTACTCACTGTTTCCCCGATATGACAAATCATCGCGGCGGATCAGAACATCTTACTGGAGAATTTCTGGAACCTATATGACGACGATGACACCAACCTTCGCGATGGTCATCAAGGCTCGATTGATGACACTCAGTGAGTCGCATTCCCCCTTCCCCGCAACAGTCACCAATTGCACGAGGTCCCTGAAACTTTCCTATTTCCACGGTCACATTGGATTCACTGAAAGTAGTCCTTCGCCCTTCCTCGCTGAAAACCTGCGCCTGGACCGCCCGCTTCTCCTGTCAAGGGTCTCCCGCTTCGCTCCGATAAACGCGAAAACCACGCGCCCTTGACAGCGCGGACGGCCAGGCGCCTCGCCCCGCTAGGAAGGGCATTTGCTTTTTATGCGCCGCTCTGCGCGTCGCCTCTGAGAAGCAAAGACCCAAACCAACGAAAGGAGTTTTTTCGAGGCAACAACTTAGCAAACAACCTGCTTTCGAGCTGGGTCAGATCGTCGCAACACCGGGCGCTTTGGCCGCGCTTAAGAAGGCAGGGCAACAGCCGGGGGAGTTCCTCACGCGCCACGTCAACCGCGAGTGGGGAGATTTGTCCGACGAGGACCGGAAGGAAAACGACTACAGCCTAGAGCACGGGTTCCGGCTCTTGAGCGCCTACCGCACACACGCTGGCGACAAGCTGTGGATTATCACGGAGTCCGACCGCTCTGTGACCACACTCTTGCTGCCCGAAGAATATTAATCCGAACGATTTCGAGAAAGGGAGAAGAAAAAGAAATGAGCACAACGATGGTAGCAAGTGAAGTGAAAGCAGTACCGCCTGTGGTTTCCTCGATTCAGGACATTCCGGTGGCGAAAATCCGCGAATCCAAAACAAACCCACGAACCCAGTTTGACCAGTCGAAGCTAGCCGAACTCGTCGAAGGGCGGCATTTTGGAACCCTCTACCTCTTACTCATAGCGCAGCGCAACCATGGGATCGACATGCGCGGCGTGCCGCGCCGGCATGTAGCAGGCGGCGAGCGCGACGAGCGCGAACAAAACCGCAATGACCGCGAACGTCAATGGATCATTCGGACCTACGGCATAGAGCAAGCTGCGCATGAACCGCGTAAGGGCAAACGAGGCAGCGATGCCAACAAAAACGCCGGTCGCTACGATCTTGAAGCCGTCGCCAAGGACCAGCTGCAGCACGTTTGAAAACGCGGTGAATGGCGCGAGCGCAACGAGCAAACCTGTGAGGACCGTGATGAACAAAGCGAAAAACAAGGCTAGATGCTGTTGCGATCCTTGACGAATGGTTCAGAGCGCACCCCCCGATGAGCAGGGCCTAAGGGACAAGCTGACAATTTCGGGACTTTCTTCCGCGCTCAAGGCAGAGAAGCGCGTGGAACTTGCGAAGAACCTGGCAGACGTCGCGGATGTGCGCGTTGAAACAGAACTCAAGATCGGGCGGGAAGGAAAGAACGGCAGTAAGGAGCACACCTGAGCAACAAGGAGTCTTGGTGGAGAGACTTGTCAGGGCTTGCGACATCAACTCGCTGTACAGATTCTGCGCTACGTGGTCTTAGATGGCTTAAACAGCTTCAGGGTCTTCCTGCTAGATGCGAGGAGAGATTTCCAGCGCGCGAAATCTCTGGCATTCTCGGTCACGAGAGTTGCCCCTGCCCGGACTGCCTCCAGCGCTATCAGAAGATCGCGAAAGTGGCGCACAAAATCCATTTGCCCGAAGGCACTCCGCGCGCGGCGCAGCAGAATGCCGGCATCAATCCATGCCGCCGAGGGAGGAGACGAGAAGTGACCGGGTACCGGCATAGAGTTCGGCGGCCACAACGGCCGTCAGGATGGTGCGCTGGAAGACCCGAGCGTCCTCGCCCAGCCACAGATAGCTCTCTCCCCGGCTGAAGCGGATGTAAATGCCAGTATCGAACAGGAGGGGACCAGCCGGCAGAGGAATCATTTCTTCTTCGTGGGAGCGCGACCGAAGACGTCCTCCGGACCTCCGAGCCTTCGTAGGTTCTGCAGTGCCTGGAGACCCGCTTCCACTGCCAGACGCTCGTCGATTACGCGTCTGACGGCCTCGGAGTTGCTGCGGGACTGGAGGGCCTTACGAAGTCGTTGCACTTTTCCGACCTCGAGCAAGAGATTTGTTCGTGTCAATGCTGCCCGGCCCATGGCCAACCCTCGGTGTGTATGTGCATCGTAAATTATACACAACAGCCAGAGGGCTTGCAATCGAGCGCATTCACTGCGGACTAATACCGCGTATGCTTTAGACCGATCTGAGAATGCTTCGGCGTAGTTCGGATCATAGGAATCTATGCTAATCCAAGCCTTTTCGCTTCCCGATGTGTTAATTGAACATGGGGAATTGAAGCATTCGAGCTAGTCTCGAGCCGATGGATCGCATCCTCTGTGATGGAAGGCCAGATGTGAACCTGAGAGTTTAGAAAACGACGCTGTGGCTGGCGAATTGTTGTTTTGCCCATATTTCCTTGGGATTTCCCTTCCTGCTACGATTCTGCGATGAGCAATCTCGTCCCTCTTTTTGTCCATTTCCTTGCTACCCTGGCCCGCTTGCTCGGACCTAGGGGCGTC
>WNGR01025423.1_pt1 | contig 16845 bp, 16 predicted proteins | sample 5407581 | NCBI WGS metagenome assembly WNGR01 (sample SAMN13153383, study PRJNA577476) | soil metagenome | isolation source: 80 cm soil or saprolite under Garry oak tree replicate 2 | place: USA:California | collected 2016-06-15 | reverse complement strand
GTAGACACGCGGGTGCGCGTCCTGCCCGCCGAGGCCACCGACCCTTACCTGCGCAGGCTGCGGTGATCTCCGGCCCGTCCTCGCCCCTGGACTAAAGACCTGGCCGGCGGTGGACGAGCCGCCGATGATCACTTCTGACAACGTGTCGGGCAGCAGGTGACGCCGGGCTGGCCTGGTGTCGCCTACTGGGTATGGCGGATACGCCTCCCGGTGATCCGCCAGGGCACGATGCGAAGGAACAGTTCCCTGTCCCCGCCTGGCCATGGCTCGACGCCCGCGGCCAAGACCGCAGCGCGCTCGTCTTCGGACTCCACATGATGCACAGGGCCCTGAACGAGGACGCTCCATCCCTCCCGCGCGGCATTGTCGATGTCATCGATCTCGAAGGCAACCTTGTACTCGGCGTGGGCTATGCCAGTGCGGAGGTCCTCGTCCGTCGGACTGTCCTGCACGGTACGAAACACGATGCTGCCCTGGAGCAGCTTGTAGTTGACCGGAACAACCGTCGGGCCGAACCGGCCAGAAAAGGCAATCCGGCCGATGCCGCCCGGCGTGATCAGCCGCAGGCACTCAGCCTCATCCAGATGCTCCAGCACTGGCTGCCGGGCCGCAGGCGCACTCCCCGGCCCGGGGCTGACGGGGGTGTCTCCGCTCGTGGTACCAGACATGAGTGACCCTCTTCATGATCAGGTAGATCTACGGGCCCGACGGCGACCCCGAACCGGTGAACCACGCCCCAGCGTAGGGCATGCTCGCAGCGGCTGGCTGTGCGCACGCAAGCACATCGATGGGTGCCCGGGGCTTCCTCGGCTGGCCCTGTCCTCTGGGGGCAGGCACGACCACGACCGGGCAGTGCGAGTGCCCGCGGCAGTAACCGCTGACCGAGCCGTGCAGGAAGCGCCGCATGCTCAGCGTGTGTTTCCGTCCGACGACAATCACGTCGCCGTCGGCCGTGGCGATGCCGGTCAGCACCGCGCCGGGGTCGCCCTGAGGCGTCTCAACGGTCACCGTGATGTCCCGCGGCGTGCCTCCCGCCACGATCGGCCAGGCCTGCTGTCGAGTCGTCGATGCCGACGATGATGCGGCCGCCCGGCCTCGCCGCCGAGGTGCGCTCATTCTCGGCTGGCGCGGGTGGCCGCGTCATTACGTTCCTCATGGTTGGCACCTCCAGGTACTGCGGTCACCGCCAGCCTTCCGCGCGCCCGGCCGGGCCTGCAGGAGTCATGTGGCCCGTATTGGCAGGACCTTTGTACCCACGCACGCCGGCCAGGCGGTCATGAGCGGCGCTCGGGACCAAAGGCCCTTGGCGAGCGGCCCGAACGCCCCTGCCGTCGATCCCGCGTACCCGTGATGATCAGGATTCACTGCTGGCTGGAAACGAGGATGCATGAAGGGGTGACCAGTGGCGGATGAGCAGCGGAGGCTGGAGGAGCTATCTCCGCAGGAGTCCATGCACCTGCTCGCCAGCGTCTCGCTGGGCAGGATCGTGTTCACCGCGAGGGCGCTTCCCGCCATCCGCCCGGTCAGCCATCTGGTCGACGGCGACCGCGTCGTCATCCGCACCGATAGCCACGCCGCGATCGTCTCGGAGCTGAGAGCGGAGGCCGGCACCATAGTCGCCTATGAGGCCGATGCAATCGACCTGGCCGAGCATCTCGGCTGGAGCGTGATCGTCGTCGGGGTAGCGCACCGGGTGATCGACCCTGATGAAGCCGCGATCTACCGCCGGGCGCTGCGCCCCTGGGTCAGCGGTGCGAAGGACCAGGTCATAGCGATCCATGCGGATATGGTGACTGGATTCCGTCTGGTGGCAGGCAGCGCGGCCGGCGTCAGCGGGCCCCAACCTCTACCGGAAGCCACAGCCTGACCTGGCGACGTACCTGGGGAGGATCCCGGCATGAGGATCGTGGTCGCGCTGGGCGGCAACGCCCTGCTGGAGCGCGGCGAGCCGCCCGACTCCGACATCCAGGAATCGCACGTAGCCAGCGCTGTCGACGCGCTCAAGCCCCTGCTGCAGCGCCACGACCTGGTCATCACGCACGGGAATGGCCCCCAGGTCGGGGTGCTGGCCGTGGAGAGCGCCGGCGACCCGGCCCTGTCCCGCCCTTACCCGTTTGACGTCCTCGGCGCCCAGACCCAGGGAATGATCGGATACTGGCTGGTCCAGGCACTGCAGGCCGCTGCGCCGGGGAAGCCCGCTGCCTGCCTGATCTGCCGCACCGTCGTGCATGCTGACGACCCGGCATTCGGAAACCCCGCCAAGTTCGTCGGCCCTGTCTACGACGAGGCCACCGCGCGGCGGCTCGCCGCGGGCCATGGCTGGGACATGCGCCAGGACGGGCAGGCCTGGCGGCGTGTGGTGCCGTCTCCCGAGCCAGCTGAGCTGGTCGAGCTGGACATGATCAAGGTGCTGATGAGCCAGGGCGCGATCGTGGTCTGCGCGGGCGGGGGCGGCATCCCGGTGGTGGCGGACAGTCCGGGCCGCCTCTGCGGGGTCGAGGCCGTCGTGGACAAGGACCTGACCGCGGCGCTTCTGGCGCAGGCCGTGGGCGCTGAGGCTCTGCTGCTCCTGACCGACGTCGAGTCCGTGATGGACGGGTACGGGACGCCACAGGCCCGGCCCATCCGCCAGGCCACGACCCGGGAGCTGAGGGCCCGGTCGTTCCCGGCTGGGTCGATGGGCCCCAAGGTGGAAGCGGTGTGCCGCTTCGTTGAGAAGACGGGCGGCACGGCGGCGATTGGCCGGCTCGAGGACGCCGGTGCCCTGCTGGACGGCACCGTCGGCACGATCATCGTGCCGACCGGAAAGCGAGGAGAACGATGAACGGACCAGGCAGCGAGGTGCCGCCCCGCATTGTCGTCGGGGTCGACGGTTTCGGAAGGTTCACAGAACGCGCCGCGCTGGGCTGCCCGGCAAGCTGACTACACCGGGGCAGCCGTGGGCACGCCGGTTCCGCCGATGCTCTGCTCGGCGGCACCCGCCAGGCACGCGGCGACCTCCTCGTCGCTGGTCTGGGAGAAGTCGGCGTAGAACTGACCAACCGCACCGAACGGCTCCGGAGTGGCCAGGCTGATCATCTCGTCGGCGCCCTGCCCGATCCGTGCCTGCCAGGCCGGCGGCGCGACCGGCACCGCCAGCACCACCCGGGCCGCACCCAGCGCCCGGGCGGTCTGGCAGGCGGCCCGGGCCGTCGACCCGGTGGCGATGCCGTCGTCGACAATCACCGCGACCCGGCCGTCGAGCGGCGCACGCATCCGCCCGCCACGGTAACGCCGGGCGCGGCGGGCGACTTCCGCCTGCTCCCGAGCCTGCACCGCGGCCAGCTCGTCCTCGGACACTTGCGCCAGCCTGATGACCTCCCGGTTGAGAACCCGGACCCCATCCTCACCGACCGCCCCCATCCCCAGCTCGGGCTGGAACGGCACCCCGAGCTTGCGGACCACGATCACATCCAGCGGCGCGCCGAGCGCGCGAGCGACCTCACAAGCGACCGGGACGCCGCCACGCGGCAGGCCCAGCACCACAACCGGCTCGCTACGCAAATGCTCCAGCTTCGCTGCCAGCCGCCGCCCCGCATCCATTCGATTGCTGAACATCATGACTGCCTCCTCCGAAACGTCAGGCTGAGCCGCGGACCGGTGTGGAGCCGGACGGCCACCATGACGATGCGGAGCCGCTGGCACTTCTCTGCTATTCACATGCTGCGCATGCGGCAGAATCGGCGAATGTCATCCTTACCCGCGATCAGGGCCACGGCCAGGAATGCGGTAGCAGCCAGCCATGCCCATGTGGAGCGCTTCATTGTCGGCCTCGATTCTTTCGGCGCGAGTCCCCGCCCGCGCGTCTCCTGCGCACAGGCTGCATTAAATCCAGAGCACGCCTGTCACTATCTATGGTTGCTTTCTCCGGCGGGGTCGTCTAGGGCCCAAGGTCAGCGCAGTTTCCGCAGGAAGGGGTCAAGGGGCTCAGCCGGGCTGAGCCGGATCCGGGCGTCCACGGCGAACACGCCATCCGGGCGGGCGATGACCGGGTTGAGGTCGAGTTCGGCTACCTCGGGCAGATCATCGGCGAGCCGGGAGACGCGCAGCAGGATCTCCCGCAGGGCCGCGAGATCGGCTGGCGGGGCGCCGCGGTAGCCGGGCAGAAGAGGCGCCGAGCGGATGGAGCGGATAAGTTCATCGGCGTCGGTGTCGGTCAGCGGGGCCAGCCGCGCCGCATGATCGGCGAGCACGTCCGTAGCGATACCGCCCAGCCCGAATATGACCAGCGGGCCGAAAACGGGTTCCTGCGCGACGCCGATTATGATCTCGGTGCCGCCGGTGATCATCGGCTGGACGGCGTCGTCGGCGCTGGTGACCGGCGTGAGGCTGGCAACCGGTATGCGGTAGCAGCTCAGCAGGCCGGCCACCTCCTCTGGCGGCAGCCAGCCGCCTCGCGGCGAACGACCCAGGAACCCGCGTACCAGCCCGCGCGCGTCGTCAGCTCTCACATCGCTGAGTTGCCGAATATGCCCGGATGGCCGCGACCGCCAGGCACCGTAAGCCGCTGCGCGGGCCAGCGCATGCGCGGCTGCGTCAGGATCGGAGTAGGCAGGGACGGGGGTTGGCCGGCTGGCGGTCCTGCTCAGGCCGCTGTCAGTGGCCCGGGGCAGCAGCCGGACGCCCTCGGGCTGGTCGAGCAGAACCGCGGCGAGCGGGACCCGGACGTCGGCGGCGCAGACCGCGGTGACGAGATCGCCAGTGGCAGCGGTGGGCAGCACCAGCGCGAGGACCGCGTCGACGCCCTCGTCGGCGGCCACTAGCTCCAGGCAGCGCCGGAAGGAAGTTTCCGGGGTGGCGGCGGTGGTATCCACGGGTCCGTTGACCCCGCCGCCGGATGGCACCAGCGCGTGCAGCCGCCGCCGGGTCTCTGCGCTCAGCTTGTGAACGTTCAGTCCATAGTCGGTGCAAGCGTCGGCGGCCAGTACTCCGGCCCCCCCGACGTTGGAAATCACCGCGATGTTGCGGCCTGCCGGGACTGGCTGGCTGGCGAGCAGCGCGGCGGCCTCGAGCAGCTCGCCGATACTCTCGGTGGCGATGATGCCCGCCTGCTCGAACAGGGCTTCGCGGGTGACCAGCGGCTTGGCCACCGGCGCGGTATGGGAGGCGGCGTCCTGCTGCCCGGCCGCCGGCCGTCCGGCCGCCACGGCCAGGACCGGCATCGTGCGGCCGACGCGTCGGGCAGTGCGGGCGAACTTGCGCGGGTTGCCGAGCGATTCGACATAGAGCACGGCGAGCTCGGTCGTGTTGTCCTGTTCCCACCACATCAGCATGTCGCTGCTTGAGACGTCGTACTTGTTGCCGACCGAGGCGAACGAGGAGATTCCCAGGCCCAGCCGGGTCAGCCGGTCGACCAGGGCGACGCCCAGCCCGCCGGACTGCATCACCAGGCCAACGGTCCCCGCGGCCGGATGACGGGCGGCGAAGGTGGCGTCCAGGCCGATGCCGGGTACCGCGATGCCGAAGCAGTTCGGGCCGACCAGCCGCATGCCGCAGCGGCGGCAGGTGGCCAGCAGGTCGGCGCCTTGGAGGACATCCAGCCCCGCAGTGATCACCACCAAGGCCTTGACGCCGCGCCGACCGCACTCATCGGCCACGGCTGGCACGGCGGCCGGCGGCACGGCGATCACCGCCAGGTCGACCGGCTCCGGGAGGGTGGTGACCGACGGCAAGCAGGGCACGCCCTCCATGCGCGTGGCGTGCGGGTTGACCGCGTAGACCTCGCCCTGGTAGCCGCCGGTGACGATGTTGTGCAAGATAGCGCGGCCGACGGTTCCGGTGCCAGCCCGGGTCGGCATTCCCCTTGAGGCAGGTGGCAGGTGAACTCGATCACGCCATCCTCCATCTGACGCCGGGCGCACAGACTTCATCACCAATACTCGGTCGTGATTGCCTCCCCAGGGCAGTGGTCCGAGGTCCTCAGCCGGAGGGACGTTCGCCCCAACCCACCACGACTTGCGGATCTGCGGGTCGGCCGCCCGGATCACCATGAGGCACGGCGGCGCCAAGGGCCACCGGTCGAACGCGGCCGCAGCAGGCGGCTTGGTACGGTACCGGGTGACCGGGCCCGCGCAGGTCACGCGAGGCGGGACCAATGGCCCTTCTACCCAGCCGTCAGCTCTTGTTTGATGATGAGCGATCTGGCTGCCGCAAGCCAGCATGCGGGCTGAGGATGCCGACGTCAGGAGGAGGGGGATGACCGGCGACGGTGCACGGCACGTCGTGAGGGGCACCGGCGGCTCGGCGGAGTCCGCAGCGACGCTGGGCCGGGCAAGCCGCCATGCCGAGGCAGCTGGCGCGACGGCATGGGCTGCCCGGGTCCTCGTCGTCAATGCCGGGTCGAGCAGCCTCAAGCTCCGCGTACTCGGCCCGGCCGATGAGATCACCGCCATGCTCGATCTCGACCTGTGGGACGGCAGCCCCGACCACGCCGAGCTTGGCCGGTTCCTCGGCGGGCTGTCCGGCGTGGACGCCGTGGGTCACCGCGTGGTGCACGGGGGCAGCCGCTTCACCAGCGCCACGGTGATCGACGATGCGGTCACCGCGGCGATCGCCGGCCTGGCCGGCCTGGCGCCATTGCACCAGCCGCGCGCCCTCGCCGCGATCAGCGCCGTGCGCGCCGCGCTACCCGGCGTCCCCGCTGTCGCCTGTTTCGACACCGCGTTCCATGCCGGGATGCCCGCCGCGGCGGCGGCCTATGCACTGCCCAAGCTCTGGACCGAGCGATTCGCGCTGCGGCGCTACGGGTTCCATGGGCTCTCTCATGCCTACGCCAGCCGCCGCGCCGCACAGCTGCTCGAAGACCACGACCCAGAGCGCCTCCGGATCGTGACCTGCCACCTGGGCGCCGGATCCTCGCTTGCGGCCGTCCACGGCGGCCGCAGTGTGGACACCACCATGGGGTTTACGCCGCTGGAAGGCCTGGTGATGGCGACCAGGTGCGGAAGTGTCGACCCCGGGCTGATCATCTGGCTGCTGCAGCATGGCGGTCTCACCCTGGATGAGGTAGCGACCGGGCTGGAAAGCTCGTCCGGGCTGTCCGGCCTTGCCGACTTGCTCAACCGGTCCGGCGACATGCGCGAGGTGCGGCTGGCCGCCCACGAAGGCGAGCCCGATGCCCGGCTGGCCCTCGATGTCCACGCACACCGGCTCCGGCGCGAGATCGCCGCCATGGCCGCGGCGATGAACGGCATCGACGCTTTGGTGTTCACCGGCGGCATCGGCGAGCACCAGCCGGCGGTCCGGGCCGAGGCCGGCGCCGGGCTGGCCTTCCTCGGCGTTGGGATCGACCAGGCCCGTAACAACATAACGTCGGCCGATGCGGAGATCACCGCGCCGGGCGCAACGGTGCGCACCCTGGTCGTCACCGCCCGGGAAGACGTCGAGATTGCCCGGCAGGCACGCGCCGTTCTGCACAGAGCAACGGGGTCAGCCGGATAGGGCCCCGGTGACGAGGCCAGCCACATCTGCCGTAAGGCCGAAAGCCCCGGCTTCCCGGGACCTCAGTCCGCTGCGAACGCCGGCCACTGCGGCGCATCGTGAGAGGAGGAGCCAATCACCCTGAGGGCTCTGGCCCGGGATTCGCGCGGGCCGCCGGCTGATGGCACAGGGGAGTGACATGACGAGGCATCCGACCGATCACGCAGGGCTTGAGGTGTTGCCGTTTGACGCGTGCCTGCGGCTGCTGGCCTCGGTTCCGCTGGGCCGGGTCGGCTTCCACGCCGATGGCGAGGTGCTGGTCCTGCCGGTGAACCATGTCGTGGACGGGCAGGACGTGGTCTTCTGCACAGCCCGCGGGTCCAAGCTGTCGGCCGCCGAGGGGCGGAATCTGGTCGCGTTCGAGGCCGATGACTACGACCCGCGGACCCGGTCCGGGTGGAGCGTCCTGGTCACCGGCCACGCCGAGGTGGTGTACGAGGACATCGAGATCCAGCGGCTCGGCCGCCTTGGCCTGCAGCCGTGGGCCACCGCCGTGGACCGTCCCTTCTGGATCCGGATCTGCCCCACCGCGGTGACCGGGCGGCAGATACCGGCGCCCACGCATTCCTCCACCTGAATTGTGGTCCTTGGCAGACTGGTGGCGGCGGGCAGATCGTGGCCCGATATGGCGGGAGGACTGGCAGATGGCAGCGTCACGCAGCCCGGTCGGCATCGGCACTATCGCCGGGTGCGGCACGGATCGGGTCAGGTCCTGGCAAAGTCGGTGATGTCCTGCTCGAACTCCGCCACCATCTGTGGCGTCAGCGTGCGTCTGGTCTCAGCGACGCCGCGTAGCACATCCGCAGTCTCCGCCAGCTCGCGGGAGCGCTCGAGCAGGACGCGCTCGAACACGAGCTGGGCGGTCCGGCGCGCCGCGAACTCGATGTCGGCGGGGGTGAACAGCCTGGACTGGGCGACCACCGCTGCCATGTCGAGCTCGCCGTGCGGGATGGCCCGCAGGTAGCGGTCCCAGATCGCCCGGCGGGCTTCCTCGTCAGGCGGGCCGACCGGCAGGACGTAGTCGAACCTGCCATGCCGCAGGAGGGCGGTGTCGAGCGCGCGGACCGAGTTCGTCGCGCACACAAGCAGCCGCTCGTCCTTTTCCCTGAACGGGGGGATGAGCTTGAGCATCTCGTTGGTGACTCCCTGCGCCGCAGAGACGGTCCTGGGCTGCCGCAGCCCGGCGATCTCCTCTACCTCGTCGATGAACAGGAGCACCTTGTCAAGCTCGGCCACCAGCGCGAAGGACTCGCGCAGGGCCGCGGCGAGCCCGGCTGGGGAGTCACCGGCCAGGCGCGAGGGGAAAAGCTCGACGAACGGCCAGCCGAGCCGGGCGGCAACACCCTTGGCGAACGTGGTCTTGCCGGTCCCCGGCGGGCCGAACAGCACCACCGCCCGCGGCGGCACCAGGCCGAGCCGCCCGGCGAGCTCAGGGTGTGCCAGCGGAAGGATCACCCTGCGCTCGATCAGTTCCTTCTCCCTGGCCATTCCCTCCAGCTCGTCCCAGATACCCGCCCGCAGCATGCGCCCGCCGAGCCGGCCGAGGATGCCAACGTTCTCCGGCCCGACCGGCTCGAGCTTCTCGTAGAACACCATGCCCGGCCTGGCCCGGTACCCGCAGTGCTCCAGGGCCAGCGCGCCGACCTCGTCGTCGCCGGCCAGCAGGCAATCGATACGGTGCACGCCCGCCGCCACCAGGCGCCGCTCAAGCTCGGTCAGCATGGCGCTGCCGATGCCCCGGTTGCGCCAGGCCGCGGCGAGGCTGATCCGCGTCACCCACGCACGGCCGACGCCGACGGTGGCCACGGCGGTCCCGACCAGATCTTCGGCTACGACCGCGGCCACTGCGGGCTCATGCGCGCGGACCGCGGACACCAGGTCGGAAAGGCCGAAGACCGGCGCCTCGCCCCCCGCTTTCGGATCGCCCCAGAGCCGGATCGCGGCGTCCAGGTCGTCATCGTGGAAGTCGCGTACCCGCCAGGGCGTCATTGCCCTAGTCTGCCAGCGCGCCAGGTGCGTCAGGGCCGGGCCCGGTCCTGGCCCGGTCCTGGCCGTGACCAGGGCCCGTCGGCGCTGAAGCTCCCTAGCCGCTCTGACCGCCGCCGTCGCTGCGGGTGCAGGACGACGAGGAACTCGGCCACGCCGTGGTCGGCGAGCGAGCGACCAGGTTCGGGTGGCTCTGGCGCACTCCGAGCAAGACCACACGGCACGGGTCGCGAAAGCCTGGGAGCAGATGGCGGGATTGTTCGGCTACCGGCTGCGGCCCGAGCTCGGGTCCACATTCGAGACCGTTGCCGAGCTGGTCGATGCCACCATGCGCGGGCTGGTCATCCAGGCCTTGTCCAGGCCCGAGCTAGCCGCGCACCGGACCCAGGCGAGCCCGTTCGGAGCAGCGGGCCAGGACGAGTGGTCCCTCCCGGCCCTGGGCCTCGCCAGCATCGGGCTGGCGTTCCTGGAGCCCGACCCCGCATTCGAGTGGGACGAAGAAAGGCTTGCCCGCGTCCGCCAGGCACTGAGCGACTGGGCCGATCCTGACGCGTAACCGCGCTGCGACCGGCTACCGGCGGTCGCCGGGCTCGTCCAGCACTTCCGACACGGGGCGCCGGGGGGTCGGCGGCACCGGCAGGCCGTAGCCGATGCGCAGGATCATCTGCGGCTCCTCCCGGTCGGACCGCGGATCCCGGACCAGCCACGCGTCGGCCGTCTCCAGCGGCTGAGTGAGCGGGCTGGCGGCGATCCCGCGGTTGGTGGCGGTCAGCAGCACCCGCTGCAGCGCCTGCCCGGCCTGCAGCCAGTGGGCCGTCCCGCTGAAATGCGTAGACAAGACGGCCAGCTGCGGGTTTTCTTCGAACCAGGCGTAGCCGGCCGGTGCCGGGCGCCCGGGCGCGAACTCGCGTACCGGCGCGGGGCGGTCGGGAGAACGGGGTCCGAGCGCGCTGTCGGGTATGCCGTCCTGGTCGCGGGGCCCGCCCGCCCACCGGGCCAGCTCCGTGCGGTAGGCGGGATCGGCAAGCCAGCCGCGCTCGGCGTCCCGGACCAGGTACAGCACGCGGGCGGTCTCGTCCCGGTCCAGGACGTGCAGGATGCCGTCCTCGATCCTGGCCGCATCGGCGAGTTCGGCCAGTGCGCCCGGTGGCACCTGGCGCCCGCTGTACGGGCCCCGGTTGGTATGCCGCCGGGTGATCGCGGCATGCAGCTCACGCTCGTCTGGCCGGGCCCGGTGCGGCCCGGCCAGGCGGACCGTGGCCAGCAGCAGCGGCTGGCCCGGGTCGGGGAGCAGCTGGACCACGGGCTCGCGGCCAGCGACCGCAGCGGCCAGGCGCAAGTTGAGCAGGGCGGCGCCACAGGCGATGTACACGGCCCGGCCGCTTGGATCGGTGACCGGCAGCATCCGCTCCGGGTCGGCGCGCAGCTCGATCGCGGGAGGTGCGGGCAGCACCCGGAACCGCCAGGGCTGCGTGTTGTGCATCGAGGGCGCCGCCGTCGCGGCGGCCAGCAGCTTGTCGACCAGCTGGGGAGGCAGTTCGCCCGCCACGGCCGGCCCCGAGGATTCGCCCGAGCCTGCCTGTGTCACGGCTCCAGCATCATCGGCCGTGCGCTGCGCTGCTAGGGACCTACGTCCCGCAGTGCGGTGACCGAGTTCCTCTGGCCCGCAACTGTCCGCCCCGCCAGGGACGCCGAGTCGGTCTTTGCCTAACCTCGTGGGGACCATGCGTGATCGATGAGGGAGCGGAGGAGCATGCTCAGCGTCAACTGGGACACGATCCGGCTGTTCCTGCACGTGCTGGCGGCTACCATCTGGGTTGGCGGGCAGATCACGCTGGCGGCGCTGGTCCCGGTTCTGCGCCGGGCCGGCACACAAATATCCCGCGCGCTGCGGCCCACCGCTTCAACCAGGTCGCCTGGCCGGCTTTCGGGGTCCTGATCATCACGGGGATCTGGAATGTCATCGCCGTCCGGTCCCAGATCACCGGAAGCTATGAGACCACCCTGGTGACGAAGCTGATCGTAGTGCTCATCTCCGGTGTCACGGCTGCCCTGCACGCGCGCGCCCGCAGCGCGGCGGGCCTCGCCGTCTTCGGCGCCCTCACCCCGGTGTCAGCGCGCTTGCTGCCCTGTTCCTTGGCGTTCTCCTGGCCGACTGACCGCCTCAGCCTGCCAGCCGCCGACCCGCCGGCCGTCCGGCGTTACTCGTGCACGTGGGTACCCGCGGCACGCGGGCCGGGCGTCCAGGCCGAGCCGGGCTGGGACCTTGGTCACCTGGCTGGGGCCCAAGGGCTCTGGCAGGCGCGCTCCCGGCGAGGCACCCTGGCCTCCTTCGAGGCAGGTGAGAAAGATGACCAGCAAGGCTCGGCGCAGCGCCATGGATGCCCCAGCCCCGGCGCACGCCCATGAGGCGGTGGCCATCCCGGCTGATCAGGTCAGCTACCTGATCACGACGGCGGCGCGCGCTCCGTCGGTACACAACACCCAGCCCTGGCGGTTCAAGGTCAGCCCGGACGCGATTGAGCTGTACGCCGACCTGCGCCGCAAGCTCCGGGTGGACCCGGTCGGCCGGGAGATGCTCATCAGCTGCGGCGCTGCCCTGTTCGGGCTGCGGCTCGCGGTGCGATCGCTGGGATACCAGCCCGTCGTCGAATTGCTCCCGGACCCGGCCAGGCTGCGGCTACTCGCCCGGGTAAGAATGAGCACCGGGAAGCCGCTGACTGGGACCGAACGCCGGATGCTCGAGGCAGTACCGCACCGGCACACCCATCGTGGCCCGTTCGATGATGAGCCGCTGCCGGACGGGCTGCTGCCCGCATTGCAGCACGACGTGCGGGCTGAGGGCGCCACCCTGGCCCTCGTGGAGCCGGCCATCACCTACCAGCAGCTAGCGGACATCGTGAGTGCCGCGAGCCGCAGGCAGGACCTCGACCCCGTAGCACGGACGGAGGTCCGGCGGTGGAGCCGGGCCGTGGGCAGCATGGCCCGAGATGGCGTCCCGGCCCAAGCGTTCCCAGGCACGGCGGTCCAGGCTGGCCGACAGCGCGGGCGGCTGCGCCAGCGCGATTTCGACCTAGGCCGCGAACTCGGCATGCTCACGACCAGCGGGCCGGCCGCCGCGGCCACCGCGGTGCTGGTCACTCCGGGAGACGGCCGGGCCGACTGGCTGCGCGCCGGGCAGGCGCTGCACCGGCTGCTCGCGCACGCCGCGGACCGCTGGGTCTTCGCCAGCCTGTATACCCAGCCGCTGGAGGCGGCCGCGATCCGGGACCTGATCCGCAGCCGCCTGGCGCTGCCCGGGGCCCCGCAGATGCTGCTCCAGCTCGGCCTGGCCCGGACCACCCAGGCCACCGCCCGCCGCCCCCCGGCGGAACTGATCGAGCCGTAAGGCGGGCCGAAGGTCCCAGTAACCCGGGCCGCAGTACCGGAACTCTGGCTTAGCTAGCGATGGTCAGGTGGCGGTGCTGTGCCAGGCCCAGTTCGCGACCTCGGGCAGGTCCTCGCCGTGCTCGCGGGTCCAGGCCCAGTGCCTGGTCCGGGTATCCACCATGAGCTGGCGCAGCCACGCCGTGCTGTTGCCAAGGCTGGGAACCCGGTCAATCACGTCCATGACCAGGTGGAACCGGTCCATGTCGTTCATCACCACCATGTCGAACGGCGTGGTGGTGGTGCCTTCCTCCTTGTACCCGCGGACGTGGAACTGATCGTGCGCGGCGCGGCTGTAGGTGAGCCGGTGAATCAGCCAGGGGTAACCGTGGTAGGCGAAGATCACCGGCCGGCCGGTGGTGAATAGCGCGTTGAATTCGGCGTCGCTCATCCCGTGCGGATGCTCGGAGGCGGGCTGGAGCCGCATCAGGTCGACGACGTTGACCACCCGGACCCGCAGCTGCGGCAGGTGCTGGCGCAGGATGTCGGTGGCTGCGAGCACTTCCAGGGTGGGCACGTCACCGGCGCAGGCCAGCACCACGTCGGGCTCGGCGCCGTCATTGTCGCTGCTGGCCCATTCCCAGATCCCCGCGCCTCTCGTGCAGTGCAGGACGGCGGAATCCATGTCCAGCCAGTCCGGGCACGGCTGCTTCCCCGAGACGATCACGTTGACGTAGTTCCTGCTGCGCAGGCAGTGGTCGGCTACCGACAGCAGCGTGTTGGCGTCGGGGGGCAGGTAGACCCGGATCACCCCGGCCTTCTTGTTCATGACGTGGTCGATGAAACCGGGATCCTGGTGCGAGAACCCGTTGTGGTCCTGGCGCCACACGTGCGAGGTCAGCAGGTAGTTCAGCGAGGCGACGGGGCGTCGCCAGGGCAGCTGGCGGCTGACCTTCAGCCATTTGGCGTGCTGGTTGAACATCGAGTCCACGATGTGGATGAAGGCCTCGTAGCAGGAGAACAGGCCGTGCCGGCCGGTCAGCAGGTAGCCCTCCAGCCAGCCCTGGCAGGTGTGCTCAGACAGTATCTCGACCACCCGGCCGTCCGGGGCCAGGTGCTGGTCGACGTCCAGGACCCGTTCCTGCCAGTCCTTGCCGGTGACCTCCAGCACCGCGTTCAGCCGGTTGGATTCGGTCTCGTCCGGGCCGAAGATCCGGAAATTGCGGTGCGGCTCATTGAGCCGCATCACGTCGCGGAGCATCCCGCCGAGCACCCGGGTCGGCTCGGACATGTGCGCGCCAGAAGCCTGGACGGGCACCGCATAGTCGCGGAAGTCGGGCAGCACGAGGCCGCGCAGCAGGACGCCGCCGTTCGCGTGCGGGCTGGCGCCCAGCCGCCGGTCGCCGTCCGGCACAAACCCCAGCAGCTCCTGGCGCGGCCTGCCATCGGTGCCGAACAGCTCCCCGGGCCGGTAGGAGCGCATCCACTCCTCGAGCTGCCGCAGGTGCGCCGGGTTGGTACGGACCTCGGCCAGCGGCACCTGGTGCGCACGCCAGGTGCCCTCGACCGGCAGGCCGTCCACCACGGCAGGCCCGGTCCAGCCTTTCGGTGTGCGCAGCACGATCATCGGCCACCGCGGCCCGTGCCCTCGCCCGTTGCCGCCGTCCGCGCCGTCCCTGGCCGCAGCCTGGATGGCCCGGATCTGCGCGATCGATTCGTCCAGCACGCCTGCCATCTGCTGATGCATGACGGATGGCTCGTGGCCGGTGACGTAGCGCGGCTCGTAGCCGAACCCGCGCAGCAGAGCGTCCAGCTCGTCCTGCGGTATGCGCGCGAGCACGGCGGGATTGGCGATCTTCCAGCCGTTCAGGGTGCAGGATCGGCAGCACCGCACCGTCGGTTGCCGGGTTCAGGAACCTGTGGGCATGCCAGCTCGTCGCCAGCGGGCCGGTCTCCGCCTCGCCGTCGCCGACGACGCAGGCCACGATGAGACCGGGATTGTCGAACGCCGCGCCGTGCGCATGCGAGAGGGAATAGCCGAGCTCGCCGCCCTCGTGGATCGAGCCCGGGGTCTCCGGGGCGACGTGGCTCGGCACCCCGCCAGGGAACGAGAACTGGCGGAACAGCTGGTGCATGCCGGCCGCATCCCGTGACACGCTGGGGTACACCTCGCTGTAAGTGCCCTCCAGCCAGGTGTTGGCCAGGGCGGCGGGCCCGCCGTGACCAGGCCCGATCACGTACATCATCGGCTGGTCATGGATCATGATCGCCCGGTTCAGGTGCGCCCAGATGAAGTTCAGGCCCGGGCTGGTGCCCCAGTGCCCGAGCAGCCGCGGCTTGATGTGCTCCGGCCGCAGCGGCTCGCTCAGCAGCGGATTGGCCATCAGGTAGATCTGGCCCACCGCGAGGTAGTTGGCGGCCCGCCAGTAGCGGTCGAGCGTGCGGGCGTCGGCGTCGGTCAGTGCCTGCTGCCGTGTCGTCGTCATCCGGCTCCCCGTCGTCATATCCGTCATCGTGAAAGCGGCTGGCCCAGCGCAGCACCCGGTCGCTCACCATCCAACCAACAGGCGGCAGCCGGGGCACAGAGTCATTGGTCCCGCCCCGTGTGACGTCCGTCGCAGCCCTGTGGCGTCCAAGATCCGATGCCTGCAGCCCGGTCACGGTGCGGGCCTGGGGTGGCCGGCCGGTTTCGGCGAGGTGATGGACGGCGAGTTGTGCAGCGGCGATTCCGGTCTCGGCGAGCAGTCCGGGCGCGGACGACTGGTCTGTGGCTACTGCGAGGGTGTTGCCGCGGCTGACGGCCGGGCGGTCGCGCCATGTTGTCCCGGGCAGGTCTATGGCCCCGGTGCAGTGCGTGCGGACGGAACTGCGGTGCCACTGCACCGCAGCGCGCCAGCCGGGCCAAGACTGGTCGAGAAGGCGCTGCACGCGGCGTTCGGCGTCGGTTTTTCGCTCGCGGGGGGCGCACGCGGCGGCGATCTGGATGAGTTCGTGCCCGGGCGGGGCAAGGGTGGGGTCGGCGAGGCTGTAGCGGGCGGCGTAGATCCGGTCATCCAGGTCCATGACCCGGAACCAGCCCGGGCCGGCGTCGGCCCGCAAGCCCAGGTCGAACGTTGCCACGCGGGCGCTGGGCCAGGTAAGCGATCTGTCGCCGGTCAGCTGGCGCGCTGTGGCGAGGCTGGTGGCCAGGATCGCCGGGCCCCCGGGCAGGGCGGGTACCCGTGTCTGGATGCGTATCTGCGCGCCGAGGCTGGCAGCTCGCTCGGCAAGAAGACCGACCAGGGTGGACCACCCGCCGGCCACGTACCGGGCGCCGCCGGCAAGCGCCCGGCGAAGGCGCTGGTGGGCGAACGCGGCCGAAAGCCGCCCAGGGTCGTGGTCGAAGGTGAAGATGAAAACCACTCCGACGATTGCCTCAGCCGTCTTCGCGTCGACGTGCCGGACCAGCCATGCGCGGAACGATTCCTCTGTCGGCGCCTCGGCGGGCAGCGCGGCGATGGCCTCGCTGAGTTCGGCTGGCCACGGGCCGAGCCGGCCTCCGGCCCGGACGAGGCTGGCATAGCGCGGCGCCTCCACGATGGGCGGCGTGAGGCCGCGGCGCTCCAGCCACGCCCACCATGTCCCGTCCACGTAAATTGCGTGCGGGCCGGCGTTGGCCCGGAAGGGGGCCCCCAGCGAGCGTGCTCGCCCGCCCGGCTGGGCATGTGCCTCGGCTACGACGACGCGCCAGCCGCGCTCGGCTGCCTCGATCGCGGCGGTAAGCCCGGTCAGGCCCGCGCCGATGATGGTCAGGTCCGGTTCCACAGGACAGGCCTCCTTGGTATGGCGTCCACCTAAAAGGTGCGGGGAACACCCCGGGAGGTTCCCGGTAATCTTCCTGCTGTGGACCCTGCGAAGGTCGCGGCTGCTCAGCAAGGGGACGCGCTGGCGCTGGACCAGCTCCTCGACGAGCTCGCGCCCTATGTCCGCCGCCTG
>WNGR01007046.1_pt1 | contig 16848 bp, 15 predicted proteins | sample 5407581 | NCBI WGS metagenome assembly WNGR01 (sample SAMN13153383, study PRJNA577476) | soil metagenome | isolation source: 80 cm soil or saprolite under Garry oak tree replicate 2 | place: USA:California | collected 2016-06-15 | reverse complement strand
TGATCATGCTCGACGATGCGGCGAAGACGAAGAATCGCGAGGACATCCGGCGGTTCGACATTGCCGAGCTGCTGGAGCGATCGCTCTAAGCGCCAGCCGGCATCGACGCGGTGAGACCCGAATCTGAAAGGTTTTTCTACCGCGGCCGGCAGTGGGGTGCCGGAGGGGACGTACCATGCTCTTTCCCACACTCCCGGACGCCGCGGCACTCATTGGCCGCATCGCCCTCGGCGCGTTGTTCTTGACCCATGGGTGGCCCAAGATCAAAGACATCCGGAAACCGATCGGGTTCGTCAAGGGGACCGGATGGCCCGGAGGCGCTGCTTTCGCGATCCTCTTCACTCTTCTCGAGACGTTCGGCGCGATCGCGCTGATCCTCGGGTTCCTGACGCAGATCGTAGCGGTCCTCTTCGTCCTCGAGATGATCGCGACGACCATCTTCCTGAAGACGAAGATGAAAGGGAAGTTCAAGGGGGGCTTCGAACTCGACGTGGCGTACGCCGCCTTTGCTTTGGTCCTCGCCCTCCTCGGGCCCGGCGCTTGGTCAATCGACCGCCTGCTCGGGATCGCCTAGAGCGCATCGATCTTCTTCCCGAGGTCGAAATCCAGGTCCGTAAGGCCACCCTTGTCGTGCGTCGTGAGGGTGAGTCGGACCTTCGTCCAGGAATTGAAGATGTCCGGATGGTGGTCCATCCCCTCCGCGAGGTCGCCGACCTTGTTGATGAACGCGAGCGCCGCCCGGAAGGTGCGGAACTTCCACGTGCGCGTGATCGTCTTGGTTTCCCTCGACCACTCCGGGAGCTCCTGGAGACGCGAGACGATCTCGACCTCGGACAGGAGCGTGCGCCGAGCCATGATCGCCCGCCGCAACGACGCCACCCGCCAAAAGGGCTTGGGTGCGAGAGGTTAACCTTAAACAAGGTTAATTTCTTGCGGCGTCCCAACGGCCCGCCGCGGCCTCATCGAACGATGACAATCGGCGTCTGCGCGACGATGTCGAATCCCCATGCGATATCGAGGCCGACGTGGAGGGCGTAGCTGTAATATGAATACGTCCCGCGGTAGCTCGAAGCGACGTCCGCGGGGATCGGGATCTCAAACGTGAAGGGCACACCGACGCGGATCTGGTCCATCGGCACGGCGACCTCCGTCCGGTACGTCTCCGTCGTCTCCTGCTGGCCGTCGGCCCGGGCCCACTCGCCGCCGATGAGCCGCGTGTACACCCGGCGGATGCGCGCGTTCCCGGTGCGGTTCAGCGTGATGCGGCAACCGATCAGCTCGCGCGCGAAGAAGCGGTCGCCGTCCAGTTCGACGTAGACCTCCGGGCCTTCGCCGCCGGAACGGAACCGGACCGGCTGGGCGTACGTGCGCACGCTCGGGCGGTCGTAGAACACGAAGATCTCCGTGCTCCACACCGTGTCGACCCAGAGCGGCACGTCGAGCCGGGCCGTGAGGATGTACTTCACGTTCGCGTGGCGCCCCGCGTACGACGGGAGGGCGTGGAGCGGGATCTGGAACTTGAACGGGAAGCGGTAGGTCCCCGCGGGAAGCGGACCTTCCCCGCGGAGCGGGAGGCGCCACTGCACGATCGTCGCGGAGGAGCGGTACGTATGGGAGTCCTTCCCCGATCCGCGGGTGATCACGGTGTCCTCCGTGCCCTTGAAGTCGACGTACAGGCCGCGGCTCGAGACCTCGCGGGTCGTCTCGATGACGACCGTCCCCTCGATGACCTCGCCCGTGTAGTAGGCGACCCGCGGGAGTTCCACGGCAATCTCGCGCGGCATCCCTCAACCCCGCCGAGCCGTGAGGCTCACCGCACCAGGAAGCGCGTCCCGCAGTACTGGCACGTCGCGATTCCGAATCGGTCGACGTTCGTCGGCGGGCCGCCGCAGTTCGGGCAGCTCAGGGCGACGGGTCCTTGCTGGCCGGCCGGGACCATCGGCTGCTGGATCGGCGGCGGAGGCGGGATGCTCCGTCGTCCTTGGCCCGAAGCGATCGCGATGATGGCGACCACGAGGACGAGCACGAAGGGGATGCAAAAGAGGAGCGGCAAGAACCCAGGGGACAACATTCCTGTCAGACTCCCGACGAAGATCGAAATCATCGCGACCGCGACGATCACGACGAAGGCGAGAATCGCGATGACCTGCGGGGTCGTGCTCCGGCGCGGCGCGGCCGGGTACCAGCTTTGAGGCGGGGGTGGCTGCGGCGAAGGGGGCGCGCCCACGGCCCGGCATTGGCGAGGGGCTTAGATGAACGCTCCGGGGGGCTGCCCTCACGCCCGGAGTTCCTTGATCGTCGCGGGCAGCAACTTGAGGATGTCCGCGACGAACCCGATGTGCGCGATCTCGAAGATCGGCGCGGTCGGATCCGTGTTGATCGCGATGATCAGACCCGCATCCTTCATGCCCGCCACGTGTTGCATCGCGCCGCTGATTCCGCACGCCACGTAGAGCTTCGGCCGGACCGTCTTGCCGCTCTGCCCGACCTGGCGGGTCTTCGGGAGCCAGTCCATGTCCGTGAGCGGTCGGGAGGCGCCGACGACGCCGCCCACCGCCTTCGCGAACTCCTCGACGAGGGGGAGGTTCTCCTTCTTCTGGATCCCCCGGCCGGCGGACACGATGACGTCCGCCGCCGCAAGGTCGATGTCCTGGACGGTCGGCCGCTCGATCCGCTCGAACCGGGTCCGGATCTTGGTCGCATCGACCGCGACCGTCGTCGGGGTGACCGTGCCGCCCGCTGCGGGACCCGCCGCCTTCACGGATCCCGGTCGAATCGTCACGACGATCGTGCGGTCCGAGCCGATCTCGACCTCCGCCTGGACCTTCTCGTTCAGGAGGCGGCGCGTGACGACCAGTCGATCGCCGTCGAGACGCAGGCCCACCGCGTTGGTCGCGAGCGGAAGATCGAGGGCCCCCGCGACCGCGGGCGCGAGATCGTATCCCTGGGCCGTATGGGCAACGAGCAGGAGTCGGGGCTTCGTGGACTCGAGTAGGGCCCGCACCGCCTGCGCGTATCCGTCGCCCGTGTACTCCGCCAGGGCCGGGTCCTCCGCCAGGAGGACCTCCAGGCCGAGCTTGGCGAGGGCGTCGGCGAGGGCGCGCACTCCTCGGCCGAAGACGGCGACCCGGGCGGAGCCGCCGGACTGTGCCGCGAGGGCTCGACCCGCGGCCACGAGTTCGAACGTCGCCGGTGCGAGCCGTGCTTCGAGGTGCTCGGCGACGATCAGGATATCCCCCGACGTCGGATCACCTCCGGACGAATCCCTTGTCCCGCAGGAGCTGCGCGAGCTTCTTCGCCTGCTCTTCAATCGATCCCGTCACCATCTCCGCGTGGCCCTTCGCGACGGGCGGTGACAGGGCGCGGACTGCAAAGGTGTACGGCGGCGTGAGAGGCGCGGGCGCGATCTCTCGAATCGGCTGGCGCGCGGCCTTCATGATCGCGGGCAGGGGCGCGTAGCGCGGCGTGTTCGCGCCGAACTGGATCGTCAGGAGGGCGGGGAGGGGGACGGCGTAGACGCGCTGCAGTCCGCCTTCGAGCTCCGTCGCCACGACGAGCCCGCCGTCCTTCGCCTCGACGCGGGTGACGACGCTCGCATGCGGCATCCCGAGGAGCCCGGCAATCAGGCCGCCCGTCGCCGAGTTCCCCTGGTCGTCCGACTGGACGCCGGTCAGCACGAGGTCGTGCGGCAACGTCCGAATCGCGGCGGCGAGGATCCGCGCGACCATCCCGACGTCGTACCCGGCATCGTCCATCGGGACGCGGACCGCCTCGTCGGCCCCTTTCGCCAAGGCTTCGCGCAACATCTGCTCGGTCCGCTTCGGGCCAGCGGTGAGAGCGACCACCCGTCCGCCTTGTTTCTCCTTGAGACGCACCGCTTCCTCGAGGGCGTACTCGTCCGCGCCGTTGATCTTGTAGTTCAGCGCGTCCCGCCGAATGTCCTTCCCGTCCGCGGCGATCTGGAATTGCAGGTCCGGATTCGGGATCTGCTTGAGGCACACGACGACGTTCAGCGGCACGGCGGACGCGAGGAGGAAACGGACGCTATTTCAAGCTTCCCCAAAGGATGGGAGAACCGACTGCACCTTGCATTCAGAAACACCTTTGCCGGACGAAACCATGGGGTGCCGCAATGGCGGGGTGAGATCGATCGTTGATTCCCCCTGGAAGTCCGTCGGGAGGGCCGATTCGGCGCGGGAGTACCTGGTCCTGCTGTCGTACCTTCCGCTGAAAGGGTATCGCAGGATGCTGACCCTCATGCGTCGGTCGAGGGCCGTCTCCCGTCAGCTCGCGTCCACGCCGGGTCTCATCGGGTTCACGTTCCGGGCGAAACTCCTCCGCCATCGGCGTGGGAGGACGAAGCGGCGCTCACGGCGTTCGTCGGGAAGACTCCGCACCTCGACGGGATGAAGGTGCTTGGGCCGTACATGGTGGACGCCGCGTTCTTCCGCTGGAGCGTCAAGGGACACGAACTCCCGTTACGGTGGGACGACGCGCTCCGTCGGATGCCGTCCCCGCAGGCGTGACCGCGGCGATTCGTCGCGGGCCCCTAGGGGAAAATCCCACGCCACTTGTACGCTTCGACGACGCGGGCGATCGCGACCACGCATGTCCCAGACGCGGTTGAAGGCGCTCACCATGATGCCTTCGAGCTTCTCATCGACGTCTTTTTTCGTCCAGAAGAATTCGGACAGGTTCTGCACCCACTCGAAGTACGACACGGTCACGCCGCCGCCGTTGGCGAGGATGTCCGGGATCACGAGGATGCCCCGCTTGTGCAAGATGTCGTCCGCCTCGGGCGTCGTCGGGCCGTTCGCCCCTTCCGCGACGATCTTTCCCTTGATCCGGGGCGCGTTCTCCGACGTCAGGATGCCTTCCAGCGCGCACGGGGCGACGATGTCGACGGGGAGCTCGATGAGTTCCTCGTTCGTGATCTCCCGCGTCCCCGGGAATCCGACGACGCTCCCGGTCTTCTCCTTGAACGCGAGGACCTCCTTCGGGTCGAACCCCTTGTCGCTGTAGATGCCGCCCTTTGAGTCGGAGACCGCGACGATCTTCGCGCCTTGCTCGTCGTGCATCAGACGGGCGTAGTGCGACCCGACGTTCCCGAACCCTTGGACCGCGACGCTCGCGCCTCGCAGGTTCAGCTTCACCTTCTTGCCGGCCTCGCGGGTGGCGTACATCATGCCTCGCGACGTCGCTTCGTCGCGGCCGAGGGAGCCGCCGATCACGAGCGGCTTGCCCGTCACGACCCCGGGCATCGCGAACCCCTTGTTCATCGAGATCGTGTCCATGATCCACGCCATCGTCTGGCTGTCCGTGTACACGTCGGGCGCGGGGATGTCCTTCTCCGGCCCGATGATGATCGAGATCTCGGACGCGTACCGGCGCGTCATGCGCTCGAGCTCGTCCTTCGACATCTCCTTCGGATTGCAGATGACGCCGCCTTTCGCGCCGCCGTACGGGATGCCCATGACCGCGCACTTCCACGTCATCCAGCAGGAGAGGGCGCGGACCTCGTCGAGGGAGACGTTCCAGTGGTACCGGATCCCGCCCTTGAACGGCCCGATCGCGTCGTTGTACTGCACGCGGTAGCCGGTGAACACCCGGATGTGGCCGTCGTCCATCTTGACGGGGAAGTGCACCGTGAGCTCGCGACGCGGATTCTTCAGGACCTCGAGCATGCCCGAGTCCAAGTTCAGCTTCTTGCCGGCCCGGTCGATCTGCTCTCGGGCGATCTCAAAAGGATTCAGCGTTTCCTTCGCTTTCGCCATGCGAACCGCCTCCCGATATGCGACGGATATCGAAGGTGGCCGCGAGTAGGGACGACCGCTTTTAAACATTGTGGCCGGAGAATCCGTGGGCGATTCCCACGCCGACTCACCGGCCGACGTCCGCGTAGTCGCGGGGATCGATGACGTGTCGCGGCGTATCGCCCCGCAGGAACCGCAGGACGTTGTCGAGCGCCGCCTCCATCGCGGCGGCGCGCTGCCCCGGGACCATCGGCGCGACGTGCGGCGTCATCACGACGTTCGGCAGGTCCTGGAACGGACGGTGGAACGGCCGGCCCTCCTTCGTCGACGGGTACGTCCACCACGTGTCGAGGGCCGCGCGGAACGCCGGATGGGACTTGAGGTGATTGAAGAGGTCGTCCTCGACGATGAGTTTGCCCCGGGCGATGTTCACGAGGATCGCGTCCCCCTTCATCGATGCAAGGAAGCGGCGATCCACAAGGCCGTGCGTCGCGCGGGTTAGGGGCAAGGCGAGGACGACGACGTCCGCGGCGGGCAGTTCGTTCGAGAGTCCTTCGATCGCCACCGTCGCGTCCGCCGCGCCGGGGTCCGAGTGGCGCGTTCGCGTGACCCCGACCACACGCATGTCGAAGGCCTTGCAGCGCCGCGCGATCTCGGTGCCGATCCCGCCCATCCCGAGGATCAGGACCGTCGAGCCGGCGAGGCCTTTGTTCGTGACGCCCTGACGGAAGATGCCCCGCCGGATCTCGTCCGTCCGGGCGGGGATGTCCTTGGCGGCCGCGAGGAAGAGGGCCATCGCGTGCTCCGCGACCGAGACGTTGTATGCCCCGGCGTTGCCGCAGACGATGGCGTCCGGCGGGAAGCGCTCGAACGGCAGGTGATCGACGCCGGCGACGAGCGACTGGATCAGCCGCACCTGCGCCGCCTTCGTCCGGAAGTCCCGCGGGAACTCCCGGGGGAAGCCCATCGACACGACGACATCCGCTGTCGCCCAGGCCGCCTCCCGCTCGCCTTCGGGGAGATCCTCGAGCATCACGGGCTCGAATGCGCCTAGGGCCTTGCGGCCGGCGACATCGCGGCGCTCCGCGTCCATCGGGGAGGTGAACAGGACCCGCGGCATCGGGCCACCCCAGGCCTCCGGAGGACTTGGGCCTTTCGACGCCGGCTACGTCAGCACTCCGAATACCCGCACGAGTGGCACTTCACGCAGCCCTCCTCGAAGACGAGGGGCTTGCCGCACTCCGGGCACTCGGGGTTCAGGCCTTTCCTCAGCAACTCCGCGGCGTCGCGCGACTCCTTCTCCATCTCGACGTCCGTCTCGACGGCGCCGCCGAGCTCGTCATAGGTCTCGACGGGCGGCTGGATCCCGGTCTTCTGCATCCCGATGTGCCGCTTGATCGCCTTCGCGATCGCGTCGGGGATCGAGTACACGCGCTCGCCGTGGTCGACCGCGATCCGCGGGCTGCGGATGCCCTCGAGCTGGTCGATGATCTCGTCGACGGGTACGCCGGACCGGAGGCACAGGGAGACGAGACGCGCGATCCCTTCCGTGAACGAGGCGGTGTAGCCGCCGCCGCGGCCGATCTGCGCGAAGACCTCGAACAGGCCCTTCTCGTCCTCGTTGACCGTGACGTACAGCGCGCCGTATCCGGTCAGGATCTTCTGCGTGCGGCCCGTGATCACGTCGGGGCGTGCGCGGGGCCGCAGGGCGACGGGCTCCGCCGGGACCTCGACGCGGACCGCCTTCGGCTTCTCCGCCTCCGCGACGCCGATGTTCAGGACCTGGTCCTCGCGCGAGCCGTCGCGGTATACGGTGATGCCTTTGCAGTGCAGCTCGTGGGCCAAGAGATACGCCTTCTTGACGTCATCGACGGACGCCTCCCGCGGCATGTTGATTGTTTTGCTCACTGCCGCATCACAATAGTCCTGAAAGGCGGCCTGCATGCGAACGTGCCACTCCGGGGCGACGTCGTGGGCCGTTGCGAAGACCCGCTGCCACTTCTCCGGGATCCCCTTGAGGCCACGGGGGGATCCGTGGTTGTCGAGGATCTTCTGCACCAAGTCCTCCCGCCAGAACCCCTCGCGCTTCGCGACCTCCTCGAAATAGTCGAGGAAGTACGGGAGCTCTTCGCCGTCCATGACGCGCTTGTACCAGATTAGGCTGAACTCTGGCTCGCAGCCGCCGGAGGTGTCGGCGATCATCGAGAGCGTGCCGGTCGGCGCGACGGTCGTCACGTACGAATTGCGGAGTCGCAGCCCCTTCTCCTGGTGGCGGCTTCCCTCCCACGCCGGGTACACGCCGCGGTCCTCCGCGAGCTTCGAGCTCTCATTATATCCGGTTTCCTGAATAAATTGCATGATCTTGCGGCCCCATTCGACTCCATCCTTGGAATCGTACGGGACTTCGAGCATGAACAGCGTCCGCGCGAAGCCCATGACCCCGAGGCCGATTTTGCGGGTGGCCCGAGTCATCTCTTCGATTTCCTTGACAGGGTAGGCGTTCATGTCGATGACGTCATCGAGCATGCGAACAGTCGCGCGAATCGTCCCTTCGAGTTTCTTCCAATCGATATCCCAGCGACCTGCCGCGTTTCGCTCCATGTGCCGCGCGAGATCGATCGAACCGAGGTTGCAAGACTCGTACGGTAAGAGCGGTTGTTCGCCGCACTGTCGCACGACAATGCCATTGCACACCATCGAGTGCGATGCAGCTTCAGTGAGATCAAAGACTTCGCAATCGCCGACCGGCTCTACGCTATTCAAAGGATCCTCGAATCTTGTCTTGTAGAACCGAGGATACCGAACGTGAGAAAGTTCGGCCTGCTTTTCATCGAGAAACCCGACATCGCGTTCGAAACGGTGCCGTGACTCGCCGAAGATGAAAAGTTCATAGAGTATACCATCAGAGCCATATGTTCGACGTTCCCCAGCTTTCGTCACGTATTCAAACAATCCCCGCCGCGAAGCGCGACTTCGGTCAAGTATTCGAGAACGGATTCCGATATTCAGGAGGAGGAGTTGCACGCCTTGGAGCAGCTTGCGGCTTTTCGATGTTAATGCTACTCCGGAGCTGTTGCAATTGCGGTGATCCCTCATCGTCCCATCTGCGGTAAACAGAGCCTGCAGGAAGCCGACGACCGCTTCGCGTGGCGCGATGAACAAAGTTCGCGGAACTTCCTTTTCTCCGGCGTTGACGGATTTGACGCCGAGCCGCTCAAAGAACTCGACGAAAAACCTCGAATGGTAGGAGAGATGGTAGACGCCGTTCGCCCGCTGGACGCCGCGAATGTTCCGTCCGTACCAACGATTCAGAATCGGTCGGAGCGTCGCGAAGATGGGGGCGTCGTTCTTGGCGAACGTGAACCCAACCCGGCAATTCTCATCGCCCGAGCGCAGCCAGCCATCGCCCACGAGCCAACCGAGAGCCAAGCCGAGTTCGCGGGACCATTCGGCCGGCAGGTTGAGAACCGTCGTTTTTCCATTTTCCCCGATGTAGACGTTCGATGGCCGGAAGGGAAGCGTCCGATCTTCGGAGAACTTTCCTTCCCCTGATTGAATCAACAGTTTGTGGACTCCCGGCACCAAGTCCTCGACCGGAAGCCAGCCCTCCGTCGTGAGGACCTTGTGATCCGCTGTCGCCGTGAGGTCGAACCCGGATTTCGTCGCGATCCGCCAGACGGGCTTAACGCCGGTCTCCCATGCGGCCACCAAGGGCCCGAGCCGGGTGCCCCGGTCCGCCTGATCCCGGCTCGCCAGGAGCATGCCGTTCGATTCTGTAACGACCTCTGCGGGCACGCGCCGATCGGTGACAAGCGAGATTCCACCGTTCGGGTAGCGTTCGGCGAGCTCCGCAATCGAGATCAGTCCAAGCTCCGTCGAAACGAGCGTGTCGCCCGTGACGCAGGGATTCGTCGCCTCCATGTCTCCGACATTTGGTGTGGGCTGGCGGCGGTTGTTCTCATCGATGAAGAAGAGGCCAGGTTCACCGTTCTTCCAGGCTTGATACGCGATCTTATCAAGGACTTCTCGGCCCTCAAGGCGGCCGACGACCTCGTGGTTTCGTGGGTTCACGAGGTTATAGGCCGTGCCCGCCTTCACGGCCTCCATGAACTTGTCCGTGATTGCGACCGAGATGTTGAAGTTCGTGACCTCGGTCGTCTTGTCCTTGCACGTGATGAACTCAAGGATGTCCGGATGGTCCACGCGGAGGATGCCCATGTTCGCCCCACGCCGCTTGTTGTGCACCAGGATTCCATTCGCGACGAAGCTCGAGGGTCCGGGGACCTCGAGGTCGGCAGTCTGTGTCTTTCCCGAACCGATCGTCGTGACGCGCGCGTACACCCGCGACGGATCCGCCATCGCGCGGAGATGCTCGTTCGAAGCAACCTCGGGAAACTGTCGGATCAGTTGCTGAAGGCGTTGGCGTGGAAGTTGACGAGGATGCTTGGCGCTGACGTAGTGCATCAACGCGCGGTATAAGACCCGATTCGCTCCGCGGCGCGATCGACCGGGCCCGCTCCCGCGGCCAACGAAGGAATACGTGGATCGGAGGATTTCCGCCTGGTTCGGGACGACATCGGACGTATTCACCCGAGGTCTCGGGCCATTTTCCAGGCGGTCTTGTTTTCGATCGCCAATGAACCCGATGTCGCCTGCGAATCTACGAACGCTGTCCTCGTCGACGATTGTGAGGACATGGACCGGCTTGTGACCGAGCGCCCGTGCACGTGCATCGATCTTCGTCCGCCGGGCGACCATGCCGAGAGCCAGGAGAAGTTGTTGCACCTCGTTTGCGAGTCTCGGAGAGGTTGTTGAGAGACACGGGTAACCGCTGCCGCTGTGAACGTGGCCGTCGCCTTCGAATAACCCTCGAACAAATGCGCGAGCCGTCTCTGCGGATCCCCCGAGGACTTCGGAGGGGACGAAAGCGTTCGGCGAGGAACCTTTGATCCAACCGAGGCGTTCCAACCAGCGAACGAGATCTCTCGACTGGAACTGGATGTCGACGTACCCTCCTCCGCCACGGCCCGGCGTAATCCGGTTGGGGGTAAGCCCGAAGCAGCGTTGCATCGCGACTCGAATCCGATCGGCGACTTCGAGGTCGATGGTCCCGACGGTGAAGATGAATCGACCTCCCGAGCTCGTGCAGCCATCGGCCATGTACAGACCGAGAATTTCTGACAGATCGGCGTTCATCCGTTCCGGAACGCGAAGCGGCGTGGCGTTCCAGTGTTGCGAGCCGGGGGGCGGGAGCGAGATGTCTCTCCCGACGTGCCCGCCCTTAACCACAAGGATCCAGTCGCCCGGTCGAAGCTCCGACGCCTCTCGCCACGATACCTGGCCAGAATTGTCAACGATTGCGATTGCGTGATTGTACGTCGCATCGAGCGTCAAACCCAGATCCGTTTCGATTCTCAGAACCTCGGCCGGTCCGTTGTCCTGCGCGACGAGTGCATGGGAGTATCCCGAGCCGTCGTGCACCTGCTCCCGCGTGAAGTTCTCCCCGAGAGGCGGGCTGTTCAGCAGCCGCCCGAGCGGCTTTAGTCCGTTCGTCGTCCGCAGGAGACTCGCGGTCGAGATGCAACCGCCCTGCTTGACTGTCTGGGTCGAAGCATCGAAGATTTTCATGAACGAAACGGGTCCTGAGGCCACACCCATCGTCGATTTCACGAAGTCGCCTTTCGGTCGCAACCGGGAAAAGGCAAACCCAGTGCCTCCGCCTCCTTGGTGGATCAGAGCTTGCTGCTTCAACGCGTCAAAGATTCCGACGAGACTGTCGTCCACCGGAATCACGAAGCAAGCCGAGAGCAATTGCAGCTCAAGCCCCGCGTTCATCAGCGTGGGGCTGTTCGGCAGGAAGTCGAGGTTCGCGATGATGCGGTAGAACCGCAGCGCGGTCTCCTCGACCTGGGCGTCGTCGGCCCCGTAGTTCCGTTCCGCCTGCGCGAGGTTCCAAGCGACGCGGGCGAACAGCTCCTTCGGCGTCTCGATGACGCGGCCGCGGTCGTCCTTCTTGAGATACCGCTTCCCCAGCACGCGGAGCGCGTTGTCGGTCAGCCTCGGATCCGGCTCATGCTCGACAATCTGGATAGCCTTCGAATCGGCAACTCTCATCTGTTCCATGGAATGAACCCTCTCCCGAGGGAATCAGGTGCCACATAGCGTGGGCGGTGATGCCATCCCCGGGGGTGAGCGCAGCCAACCCGGTCACCGGGTATATTACTTTTTGAACCACGTATGTTACCAGCAGCGCCATCGGCTGTTACCATGTCTGTTACCACACCCACCGGCCGTACGGGTCGGCCAGGCATGAAGATGGCGCCGAGGCGCGTGAAACTACGACCGCGAGGCGATGGCTTCACAGGAAGGGGAGGGGTACGACCCTCGCCGGATGCGACGTCCCGCGGATATCGACCTCGACGCGGGTTTGTGGCGCCGCGTGTTCGCGATTGACGAAGGCGAGGGCGATGCCGACGCGCAGGCTCGGGGACATCGTGCCGCTCGTGACCCGGCCAATCGGCGTCCCACTGGACAGGACGGCGCATCCGTGCCGGGGGATCCCGCGGTCCTCCATGCGCACCCCGACGAGCCGCGGATAGTCGTCCCGCGCCCGTTGCGCCTCGAGCGCCTCGCGGCCCACGAAGGGCCGGTCCCACTTCACGAGCCACGCGGCGTTCACCTCGAGCGGTGTCTGCTGGCCGTCGAAGTCCTGCCCCGAGAGCAGGTAGCCCTTCTCGAGCCGCAGCGTGTCCCGCGCGCCCAGGCCGATCGGCTTCAGGCCGACGTCGGCCCCGGCGGCCAGGAGGGACGACCAGACCCACACGCCCTCGGGAGCGGTCGGGAAGAGCTCGAACCCCGCCTCGCCCGTGTAGCCCGTCCGCGTCACGAGGAACGAAGTCCGTCCATCGGAAGCGGACGGGTCCCCTTGGGGCCCGTCGGCGGGGCCGTCGGACGGCCCCGCCCCCCACCCCTCGATTTCCGGTGGAACCGCGCGGGGCCGGGACCCCCACGGCGCCGGCGGCACGAAGTCGATCGAGGCGGCCCCGAACGGCCGGATCGCCGCGAGGTCGACCGAGGTGAAGCGCTGCAGCAGATTCGGGGCGCGGGGGCCCTGGAGGGCGAGGCACAGGATCCGCTCGGTGCGGTCCTCGAGCCTCACGCCGGACAAGTGCGCCCGCAGCCACTCCACGACCGCCGGTCGAGGCCCCGCGTTGCACACGACGAAGAACCGGTCCGGGGCGAGGCACGTCACGATGACGTCGTCGAGGATCGTGCCGTCGTCCCGCAGGAGATGCGTGTACCGCGCCCGTCCCGGCGTCGTCGGGAGGGCGTTCGCGCTGAGCCGGTCGAGCGCTTCGTGCGCGCCCTCGCCCTCGACGAAGAGCTTTCCCATGTGGCTGACGTCGAAGAGTCCGGCGGCTCCGCGGACCGTGAGGTGCTCCTCCACGATGCCGGCGTACTGCAGCGGCATCTCCCATCCGCCGAACTCGATGAACCGCGCGCCGGCCTCCCGATGCGCCCCGTACAGCGCGGTCCGCAGCGCCATCCGCCTCCCGATGGCGAGATGCGGATGAAAGCCTTCGTACCCGGCAAAGCTTATGCGCGGTCGCCTCATAGCCGCGGGCCACCATGGGCCTCTTCCGCGAGCTGCGCTACGAGTTGAGCGCGCTCTTCTTCGCCCTCGGGGTCCTCGGCGTCGTCTTGTCGTTCACGCAGTACCTGATCCCGACGCAGAGCCCGCCGTGGCTTCAGTCGATCCATCAAGCCGTCGGGCAGTACGTCGTCTGGGAGGCGTTGCTCGGCCTGCTCACGGTCCTGGGCGGGGGCTTCTACTTCGTCGACACGATCCGGAAGGAGCGGGAGTTCGACCGCCTCGTCTCGACGACGTCCAAGGAGGTCTTCGTGAAGAACATGAAGCGGCTCGAGGAGCTGACGTACGATCACCTGCCGTCCGCGTACGAAAGGCGGTTCCTCGACAAGAAGCGGGAGTTCCACATCCGCGGCTGATTGGCGGCTGATCACCCGATGTCGCGGGCGAGCACGAGGCGTCCGAGTGACTCCGCGGCCGCCCGGTCCCGCGGTCGGCATCGCACGACGACGTCGATGCGGTCCCCGCGGTGGTCCGTGGACACGACCTCCGTGTGCTCGTACAACCAGTGCAGTTTCCCGCCGGCGTGCGCGTCCTGGACGAGGACCAGATGCAGCTCGATCGGATAGGCGAACGCCCGATGGATTGCGTCCCGGAGCTCCGGCAGTCCTTGGCCGGTCCGCACGGAGATCGGGAGGGCGGCCCGGTGGAACTCCGATTCTGCGAGGAGCCGGGCCCTCGCCGTCGCCGTGGCCTCGGGCAAGAGGTCGGCCTTCGTGAGAATCGGGACGACGACGTCGGCGGACACGTTCGGGAAGAGGGTCCGGGCGGCGAGGCGCACCTTCCTGCGGATCTCGTCCTCCGAGTCGACCGCGTCGACGAGCAGGAGGATCAAGTCCGCCCGCAGAATCTCCTCGAACGTCGCGTTGAAGGCCTCGACCATCCAGAACGGCACGCCGTCGACGAAGCCGATCGTGTCCGTGAGCAGGATGCGCTTGCGCGTCCCGACGAGGCTCCGCGTCGTCGTCGCGAGCGTCGAGAACATGCGGTCGTCGACGAGGACGTGCTCGTCCGTCAGGGTGTTGAGCAACGACGACTTGCCCGCGTTCGCGTACCCGGCGAGGGCGACGAGGTGGTAGCCGCGGTCCTTGCGGACGGCCCGTCGGACCTCCCGCTCGCGGCGGATTGTCCCGAGCTCGTCGCGAATCCGTTTGATCCGTCGCTTCACGGTCTCGTAGTACGCGTCGACGCGCTGCTCGCCGCCGGCCATGAAGCCGGGCCGCTCGCCGATGTCCGTTTCGTGAATCCACTCGCGGAGGAGCGGGACCTCGTATTGCAGGAGCGCGAGTTCGACTTGCAGCTTGCCCTCCCGGCTCGAGGCGCGCTGCGCGAACAGCTCGAGGAGGACCCGCAGGCGGTCGTAGCACTCGACACCGAGGTCGCGCTCGAGCACGTGGTGCATCGTCGGACGCAGCTCGCCATTGAATACGACGGCGTCGACGCCCCCCGCCTCGACCCGCTGCCGGATCTCGTCGAGCTTCCCCCGCCCGACGAACGTGCGGTTGTCCGGGTAGTCGCGCCGCTGGACGATCGTCTCGGCGACGCGGTGCCCGGCCGAGGCGAGGAGGGCCGTGATCTCCTCGACGGCGGGGGTGAGGGAGACCAGGAGGACGTCCAACGGCTCTCCGAACGCCCGGCGCCCCAAAAGGGTTTCCAGCGGAAATCGTGGGGTGGGGGCCACGCGGGCCCTTGTCGTCCGGCGATCCTGTTAACCTTAAGTAAGGTTAAATCGTTCCCGGGGCCGTGCAGATCGGCTGTGGCCTGACGACGAAGGAGATCCGCGGTCGGCCCTATCTCTACTTCTGGCACTACGAGGAGCGGGGCGGCCGGCGGGTCCAGTTGTTCCGGTACCTCGGCTCCGCCCGATCCGAGGCGGCCCGGCAGCGGCTCGCGGAGGCCCTCGACGCGTACCTCGAGCGAGCGGGCGCGGAGCTCCGGCGCCGACGGGCGGAGATCCTGTCGCGGCTCCCGCCGCCGTGAGACAACGGCTTATACGGGCGGCGGTCATCGGAACCGAGGCCATGCAGGTGTGGGTCCGGCTCTTCGCCACGTACCGGGAAATCGCGGGCGAAGGCGCGCTGCCGTGGACCCTTCCGGACGGCGCGCGGCTCCGGCAGCTCGTAGCCGCCCTCGTCGGGACGTACCCGCGGCTCGCGGCCCACGCGGACACGATGCTCTTGGCCGTGAACCTGAACTACGCCTCTCCCGATGTCGTCCTGCACGACGGGGATGAGGTCGCCCTGATGCCGCCGGTCAGCGGGGGTCGGATGTGATCGCGGTCCAGCGGTCCCGCATCGACATGGCACGCGTCGTGGACGGCGTCCGCCGGGACGACGCCGGCGCGGTCGTCGTGTTCCTGGGGAGCGTGCGGGCCGACGCCGGCGTCCGCGCCCTGGACTACGAGGTGTACGTGCCGATGGCCGAGAAGGCGCTCGCCGTGCTCGTCGAGGGCGCGAAGTCGAAGTTCGAGGTCCTCGAGATGTCGATCGTGCATCGGGTCGGCCGCGTCCCGGTCCGCGAGGATTCCGTGGTCATCGCGTGCTCCGCCGCCCACCGCGGCGCCGCGTTCGCCGCCTGCTCGTGGGCGATGGACGAGGTCAAGCGGATCGTCCCAATCTGGAAGACCGAATCGTCGGCGATGGCGAGGCGAGCCCCGTCCCGCCGGAATCGACGGGCCTAGGGTGGCCTGAGAAATACGGCCGGGGTCGCATCGACCCCGCGCCACGATCCCCCGTGAGGGGGAAAGAGGTTCGCCCTGCGTCCGCCTAGAAGCGGATCAAGCTCGCGATCGAATCGACCGCGCTGGCCGCGACGCACGCCGCCTGGTCGTAGAACCGATACCAGTTCGCGCCGTGAGTCCGGGCCTGTTCCGGGATGTGGTCGTTCATGTGAACGCACATCGCGTGCTTCGGCCCTTCGCTCGCCCTCGCAGGAGGCGGTGTCGGCGGAGTACTCGGCGTCGTGCCGCCGCCCGTTCCCGTGTTCCCGGTGTCCGTGTTCGGCTCGTTCACCGCGAACGTTCGTCGTGGTCGCGGTCGGCCGCAAGGCGTAGGCCGCGAAGGCCCCCACCACGGTCACGGCCAGGATCACGGCCACTGCCAGTTTTCGCCGTGTCATGTGTTCGCCTCTTTGTTTCGTGTCGCGCAGGTCGCGATCGCGCGGTCAAAGGACGTCATGCCGGGAGGCCGCGGAGCGGTCGCCCGTCCCATCCCATCGGTCACGCGCATCCCATCCGCACGCTGCCGTCGAGAGGCCCGGGCATCGTAGATAACCCTTCTTGCGTCCGACATCGCGACTTGACAACGGCCTTGCGCGCGCGCGTGGCGCAGCCTCGGATTTCCGTCGGACGCGCGCGTTGCAGTTGACAAAGGACGCCACCGTGAAATAGCGCGGGGCGCATCGCCGGCCGTCATGGCGAAGATGGTCGACATCGGGAGGAAGCCGGAC
>WNGR01003617.1_pt1 | contig 16851 bp, 17 predicted proteins | sample 5407581 | NCBI WGS metagenome assembly WNGR01 (sample SAMN13153383, study PRJNA577476) | soil metagenome | isolation source: 80 cm soil or saprolite under Garry oak tree replicate 2 | place: USA:California | collected 2016-06-15 | reverse complement strand
CGGCCGTTTTCACGATGCCACGGGCAATCGGATGCTCGGAGTCGCCTTCCACGGCCGCCGCGATGCGCAGCGCGTCCTCCTGCGAGGTGCCGTCCGCGACCGAAAGGTCGACGACGCGGAACTCGCCGAGCGTGAGCGTCCCCGTCTTGTCGAAGATCACGGTATCGAGCGCTCTGGCTTCTTCGAGACCGCGCCGGTCGCGGACCAGCAGTCCCGCCCGGGCGCCAAGTGTGGTGGAGATCGCGACGACCAACGGCACGGCGAGACCCAGCGCGTGCGGGCACGCGATGACGAGCACGGTCACGACCCGCACCACCGAGAAATCGATCGGCGCGCCGAGCAGTTGCCACACGACCATCGTCAGCAGCGCGGCCGCGATCGCCACGCCGGTCAGCATTTGGGCCGCGCGATCGGCTAGCAGCTGGGCTCTGGATTTCGATCGCTGCGCGTCTGCCACGAGTCGCATGATCTTCGAGAGCTTGGTGTCTCCGCCCGTACTCGTCACGGCCACCCGGAGGGATCCGGCGCCGTTCATCGTGCCGGCGATAACGCTGGCGCCTTCCTGTTTCTTTACCGGCCGCGATTCGCCCGTGATCATCGACTCGTTGACGTCGCTCTCGCCCGCGCGAACCACGCCGTCCGCCGGCACGCTCTCACCCGGACGGACCAGGACGACGTCTCCCCGCCGCAGCTCGTGCACGGCGACTCGCTCCTCAGTCTCGTTGCTGATCCGCGTGGCCGTGTCGGGAAGCAGCTTGGCCAACTCAGCGAGCGCACCCTCGGCGCGTTGAATCGAACGCATCTCGATCCAGTGGCCCAGCAGCATGATGGTGACCAGCGTGGCGAGCTCCCACCACAGCGCGTCGGCGGCAATCACACCGAGCTGCACGATCCAGGAGAAGACGAAAGCGACGCTGATGGCCAGGGAGATCAGCGTCATCATCCCCGGCAAGCGGTCTCGGAGCTCGTGCCAGGCACCCTGCAGGAAGGCGCGCCCACCATAGAGGAAGACGAGCGTTCCGAAAACGGCCGAAATCCAGCCGGCACCCGGCAGCGCCGGTGCCCGGTATTTCAGAAGCATCTGGATGTGCTGCGACCAGATGACTGCCGGAATGCTGAGGACGGCCGAAAGCCAGAAGCGATCGCGGAACATCGCGGGCGAATGGCCTGCGTGCGTGTCATGGGCGTGCGGCGGACGGGCCTCCGCGGGCGATGCGTGCTGGTGATGCATGTTGTGCTCAGGATGCGACACGGCTTAGCTCCCTCATCCGCCAGAGATAACAGCCGAAGGTACCTTCAGCACCTGCCCGTGGATGCCTTGCGCTATTCCCTTACCACGAGAACCTTCCGGGAACTTGACTCGACTCGAACGCTGGATTGCCCCGCGCGCCGCCGAGAGCGGCGGCCGCTCCGGATTTCGGCTGCTGTCCACGGGCCTCGACGCCTTCGTGGCCCGCGGACTGCTGATCGAGCTCGCCGAGCGCACGCTCGACCTGCAGTACTACATCTTCCACGCCGATCACACCGGTTCACTGGTCATCGAGCGCCTCATGGCCGCCGCGGATCGCGGCGTGCGCGTGCGCCTGCTGCTCGACGACTGGGGCACCCTCGAAAAGAAGGACGCAGCGGTCGCGGCGCTCGATGCGCATCCTAATGTCGAGATCCGCGTGTTCAATCCGTACCGGCACCGCACCCGGCTGGGGCGCCTGGGTGAGCTGCTCACCAGCTTCACGCGCGTCAATCGCCGCATGCACAACAAGCAGCTCGTCGCCGACGGCACCGCCGTGGTCTTGGGCGGGCGCAACATCGGCGACGAGTACTTCAGCCGCGGCGAGCTGGACTTCCAGGACGTGGACGTCATCGCCGTCGGGCCCGTCGCCGGCCAGTCTTGCGATAGCTTCATGGCGTACTGGGACAGCTCATTCGCCGTGCCGATTACGGAGCTCACAACATCCCGGCTGGACGACGCCGCGTTCACCGCCGCCCGGCACAGGTTGCACGACCGCTGCGAGCAGCTGCGTGACTCCTCCTACGCGCGGGCGCTCGCCGAGTCCGATCTCGCCAAGGACCTGCGGGCGCATGCGTTGCACCTGCACTGGGCGGACGCCGAGATCATCGCCGATCCACCCGACAAGCTGACGCAGCCTGTTGGCGCGCGCAGCGCCACGTTCCTCGGCGCCCAGATCTCGCCGCACGCCCGCGCCGCACGCTCCGACCTGCTGGTCGTGTCGCCCTATTTTGTGCCGGGCGAGGAGGGCGTCGCATTCTTCGGCGAGCGGCGCCGTGACGGCGTCACTGTCCGAGTCCTCACCAACTCGCTCGCCGCCACCGACGTATGGCTCGTCCACGCCGGCTACATGAAGTATCGGCGGCCCCTCCTCGCCACCGGCGTGCGGCTCTACGAGCTGCGGCCCGAGGCCGCGGGTACCAACGGCCCGCGGCGGTCCGGGATCGCCATCGGCTCCTCCCGGGCGAGCCTGCACGGCAAGACGTTCGTGTTCGACGCCAACTCGGTGTTCATCGGCTCAGTGAATCTCGATCCGCGCTCGCTCGAGCAGAACACGGAGGTCGGGGTGCTGGTGCATAGCCCCGAGCTCGCCGCCGAGGTCGTGCGCCTGTTCGATCACTGGTCGAGCCCCGCGCTCGCCTACGAGGTCACGTCTCACGCGGGTGGGCGCCTCGAATGGACGGGCGGTTTTACCGCTGAGCCCGAGGCTGGTTTTTGGCGGCCACTCGGCGCGAGATTCTTCTCGCACCTTCCCATCGAATCACTGATCTAGCGGGGACGCATGCGGACACTGCTGTTGCTCCTGCAAGTCGCCACGCCACCCCCCCAGCGGCCGGCGCAGCTGACGCAGTTTCTGGAACACAGCATCGGGTTCACCGCCGAGCAGCTCGCGACGGTCGAGCGGGGCGAGCCGGTGGTGACGGTGTTGGAAACGCGAGACCGCCGCGATGTCGCCCTGTTCGGGATCATCACGACGCCCGCCCCGCGCGAACAGTACGTGCGCGCGCTGCGTGACTTCGCCACGTCGCTGCGCACGCCCAACCGCACGCAGCTGGGAATCTTCAGCGATCCCGCCACCGAGTCGGACGTCGCGGCGGTCACGATCAACACCCGCGACGTGGGCGACATGAAGAGCTGCAAGCCGGGCGATTGCGTCGCCAAGCTACCGGCTACCGACATGCGCCGCATTCACGAGCAGATGAACTGGTCGGCGCCCTCCGCGGAGCTGCAGGCGCAGCTGAGCGCCTACGCGCGACGTCGTCTGGTCGAGTACGTCACCGACTACCGCACACGGGGCGATTCGGCCATGGCGCTCTATGACGATCGCGGCAATCTCACCGTCCGCTCGAGCGAAGCGTTCGCCGCCCAGCTCGCCGAATCGCCATACGTCTACCAGACGGTGCCGTCACTGCAAACCTATTTCGCGAGCTATCCGCGCGGAGCGCTTCCCGCCGGCGCTGCGGAAATCATCTTCTGGTCGGAGGACGTGCTCCCCCGCTTGCGGCCGATCCTGAGCGTGACGCACCTGGTCGTCTATACGCCGCCAGAGCTGCCGGGCATGACCCTGGCCGCCGCAAAGCAGATCTACGCTGACCATTATTTCGAGACGGCCGTGGACCTAACGGCTGTCGTGGATCGCAACCCCGGGACCTATCTCGTGGTGCTGCGTCGCTATCGCTTCGACAACCTCCCGGGCGGCATCCTCAACATCCGGGGCCGCGCCATCGGCGCGCTGCGCGATCAGCTCGCGCTCGATCTCCGGCGCCAGCAACAGACGGGGATTCCGGGACGATGAAGGTGGTCGCCGTTGCACGCGACACGCCCGCCATCGTTTCGCCGTTCGTCGACGCCCTGTGCACGGGCGGCCTGTCGTTGCTCGTGCTCGTGCCGCTGCTGGTGATGGGCCGGACCGACGTGCTGGTGCTGAGCGCAGGAGTGCAGGCATGGGTCGGCGCGCTCGTGAACATGCCGCACTTTTTGGCGTCGTACCGGATGGTGTACCGCACCCGCGACAGCATCCGGGCGCACCCCTGGGCGGCGATCTACGTTCCCACGCTGCTCGTGATCGGCTGCATCTCGGCCGTCGTCGCGAGCCGCTGGACCGACATCCCCGTCTCGGCGCTGCTGACCATCTCGAGCACCTACCTGGCGTGGCATTACACCAGCCAGGCCTGGGGGATGGTGTCGACGTTCACGTATCTGGACGGGAATCCGTTCACCCCGACCGAACGCAAGCTGGTGCGGGGATCGCTGTACATCCTCGCGGCGTGGCACGTCGTCTGGTTCTTCTATCTCGGCTACGACCAGCTCGTCGATCTCACGCCGCTGTACATCGGGCTCAGCGTTCTCACCGCCGTCGCGCTGGTGATGGGGCTCGCAGGATTTGCCATGCACAAGGTGCGCACCGGCCGCATCGCGCCGCTGCGCGCCTGGATTCCCTGGCTCGCGATCTTCGTGTGGTACGGCGCCATGGCGCGGGTGGGTCTGCCCGCACTCTTTATCGTCCAAATCGCCCATGCGCTGCAGTATCTGATCTTTCCCTTCCGGGTCGAGGTGAACCGCACGCGCCGCGCGGTCGGCGCCGGGGGAGGCCCGTCCCAACTGGTCGCATTTCAAATCATGATCTACCTGACGGTGCTGCTGGTCGGCTCGATCGTCGCGTCGATTCTGTTGCCGCTCGGCGCCATGGCCGTGGTGACGAGCTGGCTGGGGTCGCGGCCGGGACAGGTGGTGGGGTTTGCGATCAGCGCGTTCTTCAATATCCACCACTACTTCACCGATGGCGTGGTGTGGAAGCTGCGGGATCCCGGCGTCCGCGCCGATCTGTTCGGACACCTCGCGGCGTGAGAGTCCATCTCCTCGACGGCACCTACGAGCTCTTCCGGCATTTCTACGCTATACCGCGGCAGCAAACTCGCGACGGCCAGGAAGTCGGCGCGATCGTCGGCGTGGTGGGCTCCGTGCTGGGCATGCTGGAGAGCGAGACGACGCACCTCGGCGTCGCGACCGACCACGTGATCGAGTCGTTCCGCAACGACCTCTGGGCCGGCTACAAGACCAGCGAAGGCATCGAGCCCGAGCTGCTGGCACAATTTCATCCGCTCGAGGACGCACTGCGAGCGCTGGGGGTCGTCGTGTGGGCGATGGAGGAGTTCGAGGCCGACGATGCGCTGGCGGCTGCCGCCCACCTCGCCGCCGAGTCGGCCGCTGTCGAGCAGGTGATCATCTGCACGCCCGACAAGGACCTGAGCCAGTGCGTCCGTGGACAGCGGGTGGTGCAGTTCGACCGCCGCAAGCGGGAGCAGCGCGATGAGCGCGGCGTGGTCGCGCGGTTCGGCGTCGGCCCCGTGTCAATTCCCGATTACCTCGCACTCGTCGGCGATTCCGCCGACGGTTTTCCAGGTATTCCGGGTTGGGGAGAGAAGGCCTCCGGCGCGATCCTGGGCCGCTACATCCATCTCGAGAAGATCCCGGCCAGCCATGCGCAGTGGGAAGTGCCGGTGCGCGGCGCCGCACGTCTCGCCGCGGCGTTGGAGGAGAATCGTCCGCTCGCGATGCTGTTTCGTACCTTGGCGACGCTCAGAATCGACGTCCCCGTGTTTAGGGCGGTGGAGGACCTGCGGTGGCGCGGCCCGGCGCCGGAATTCGAGCGCGTCGCCCAGCAGCTTGGTGTGCCCGGCCTGTGGGATCGCGCGCGGCGCATCCCGCCGACAGACGGTCCTTAACGAACGATCAACTTTCCGTGCATCGTGGGATGGAGCGTGCAGGCGTAAGACGTTTCTCCCGCCCGGCGCGCGACGTAGCGACCTTCCTGCCCCTGCGTTAGCTGTCCCGTGTCCCACCTCGATCGACCGTGGCCGGTCGCGGTGTGGGGAACGATGTCGCGATTGATCCAGACGACCGTGTCACCCACCGCCACGGTGAGAACCGCGGGATGGAATTCCATCCCGCGGATCTCGACGGTGTGCGTGGTTGCTGGCGCTTTGGGAACTACCAGGAGCATCAGCAGCCAGACGATCACATCCCCGTCCTGACGGGTGCGCCCAGCTGGCTCCTGACCTGCTTGGCGTGCTCGAGATGCGTCGCGATCGCCGGGCGAACGTCCACGAGCAGCTTCCGCAGCTCAGCGTTCTCCGTCGTCGGAAGGAGCACTTTGTCGATTGCGTCGAGCACGGCCTGATGGTAGGCGACTTCGCGATCCATGTAGGCGCGATCGAAGGCGGCGCCGTGCAGCGCCTCGAGCGAGGTGCGCGCCTGCTTGGCGCCACCCTCGAGGGACTGGCTGACGGCGTTATCCGCCGGCGTGACGCCGAGCTTGGCGGCCAGCGCGGCGGCTTGCGCATTTACGGCGGTGTGATCGGTGATCATGGTGGCGGCGAACTGCTTCACCGCGGCGTTGCGGGTGCGGGTCTGCGCGAACTTCGCCATGTCGATGTCGATGCTGTTCGCGGTCACGGCGACATGAGCGACTTCCGGGTCCGACAGATCAGGCGCTGCGGCCGGCGCCGGTGCAGGATTCTGGGCGTGGAGCGCCGTGGCGAAGACCAGCGTCAGGGCACAAGCGAGTAGTCGATGGGCGGTGCGGGACATCCCAACCTCCTCAAAAAGGTCCGTGGTGTTGTAGGTCCGGTGAACTTGGACGAGTAATCACACTTTGTCAAGTATTTGCTTGTGTTACTAGACAAATCAGTGTTTCCAGGCTATTCTGGGCCATGCACAAGTGGCTGGAACGCTTTCTCGGAGAAACGCAGGCCCGGGTGCTCGGCCTCCTGCGGCGCTCCCGCCGGACCATCACCGGTCTCGCCGAAGCGCTGGGACTCACCGACAACGCCGTGCGCATGCACATCGCTGCCCTGCACCGTGACGGCATCGTCGAGCAGGTCGGCACGCAACGCGATACGGGTGGCAAGCCCGCGCGCCTCTACGGCCTCACGCGCGATGGCGAGGAGCTGTTCCCCAAGGCCTACGCCCTCGTCCTGGCCAAGCTCGTCGAAGAGATCGTGCGGACCCAGGGCCGCGCGCGCGCGATCGAGCTGTTGCGTGCGGTCGGCGCCCAGGCCGCCGCTGGCGCACGGGCGGAAGCCAATCCCCAACAGCGCATGGAGGCAGCCGCCAGTGTGTTTCGCGATCTCGGTGCCGACGTCGAAGTAGAAAGAACGGCCGACGGCTGGCGGCTGCACGGATATGGATGCCCGCTCTCCGCGGTGACTTCGGGCCATCCGGAGATGTGCGAGCTCGGCAAGGCGCTCGTGGAAGAGGTCGCCGGAGCTCCGGTGACGGAATGCTGCCAACGCGGCGAGCACCCGCGCTGCGGGTTTGAGCTGGCAGGAAGTGCGAAGTGACGAGCTATCGCTATCTGATCATCGGCGGCGGCATGACGGCAGATGCAGCCGCGCGCGCTATCCGCGAGACCGACGCCACCGGCAGCATCGGGATCATCTCCTCCGACCCGCATCCGCCGTACAACCGCCCGCCATTGTCGAAAGGGTTGTGGAAGGGCGACGATCCTAACAAGACCGTCTGGCGCGGCACTGACAAGATCAACGTCGAGCTGCGCCTCGGCCGCCGAGTGACGGCGATCAACGCAAAGCAGAAGACCGTCACCGACGATCGCGGCAATGTCATCTCGTACGACAAGCTGTTGTTGGCAACGGGTGGCACGCCGCGCCGCCTCCCGATGCAGACGGGGCAGGTCATCTATTATCGCACCTTCGACGACTACGTCCGGCTCCGCGCGCTCGCCAACGAAAAGCTGCGGTTCGCCGTCCTCGGCGGTGGATTCATCGGCTCTGAAGTTGGCGCCGCATTGCGCCTGGTGGGGCGAGATGTCACGCTGCTCGTCCCGGAGGACGGCATCGGCGCGCGCGTGTTCCCGGCCGATCTGTCCAAGTTTCTGGTCGATTACTACCGCGAGCAGGGCGTTGACGTCCGCACCGGCGAGGGGCTGGCTGACATGCGGCAAAGCGCCGGCAAGGTGAGCTTGCGGACGACCCACGGCAAAGAGCTCCCGGTCGACGTCGTCGTCGCGGGTCTCGGCATTCAGCCCAACGTGGAGCTCGCCGAGCAAGCGGGCGTGCGGGTGGAGAACGGGATCGTCGTCGACGAGCTGCTCCGGACCAGCACGCCTGATGTCTTCGCGGCCGGTGATGTCGCCAACTTCTTCAATCCGGCACTCGGCACGCGGATGCGCGTCGAGCACGAGGACAACGCCAACGCGATGGGCGCCGCCGCGGGCCGCTCGATGGCCGGCGCGGGCACGCCCTATACGCATCTGCCCTTCTTTTATTCCGATCTCTTCGCGCTCGGATACGAAGCGGTAGGTGAGCTGGATCCGCGGCTCGAAACCGAGAGCCATTGGAAAGAGCCGTTCCGCGAGGGCGTCGTCTACTATCTGAAGGAGGGCAAGGTGCGCGGCGTGCTGCTGTGGAATACGTGGGGCCAGGTCGACAACGCGCGCGCGATCATCGGGACGACCGGCCGATTGGAATGATCAATGATCAATGATCATTGGACATTGATCATTGGACATTGACCGCGATGTGCCGCCATTGGCCCTGCCGGAACCGCAGCATGCTCAGGATGCAGCGCGTGATGTGCCCCGCCAGGATCGCGAGCCAGATATCGATCGTATCGAGCGTGCCGGTCTGTTGAATCACAAAGCAGATCCCGAGCGGTACGAGAATCTGCGAGATCATCGAGATGTACAGGGGACTCTTGGTGTCTCCGGTCCCCTGCAGGCCGCCCGTATACGACAGCGCGACGGTGATAAAGAGCCCGGAGAGGCTCAACACGCGCAGCAGCTGCACGCCGATGTCCACCACCACCGCGTCGTGCATCCCGAACACCGCCAACAACTGCCGCGGCAGGAAGAGAAAGAACAACCCGACGAACGCGGCCACGGATAGACCATAGCGCGCCGCGATGTGCACGGCCTGATCGGCGCGGTCGGGGTGCCCCGCGCCGAGATTCTGCCCGGCCACCGCCGCCGCCGAGCCCATCAGTCCCACCGATGTCCAGGTGATGAGCGAGAACAGCTCGGTGTACGACACCGCAAACGCGCCCTGGGCGGCGGCGCTCTGCGCCAGCGATCCGATGAACGACAGCATCAGGACGCCACCGATGTTCATCGCGATGCCCTGGATCCCCGTGGGCAGACCAAACCGGAACAACTCACGGATAATCGTCCAGTCCGGGCCGAGCCCGCGCCCGCGCGGGAAGGCCACGACCCAGCCGCCGGTCCACAGTTTCCAGAGGGCGTAGATCGCCACGAGTCCGGCGGTGATGCAGGTGCCCATCGCCGAGCCGCGGGTTCCGAACGCCGGAATCGGTCCCAGTCCCCGGATGAGGACGATATTCAGCAGGAGGTTCAGCACGGTCATCGTGATGCCGAGCAGCATCGGCGTGCGCGCATCGCCGGCCGAGCGCAGCGCGCCGCCCAGCATGAAGAAGACCATCATGCCGCTCGAGAAGCCGAACATGATCCGGAGGTAAGGCAACGCTTCGGCCTGCACGGCCGGCGAGGCGTTTACGAGATTGAGCAGCCACGGCGTCGCGAAGTAGCCCAACGGTGCCAGGATGCCGATCGAGATGCCGACGGCCGTGAGAAATGCCTGGTAGACGACGCGGTCGACCTTATCCGGGTCCCCCGCCCCGGCGAACCGCGCGACCAGTACGCTCATCCCCGTGAATAGCGACGAGATGAAGACGATGACGACGAGAAAGATCTGCCAGCTGACGCCGATCGCCGCGTTGGCCTGGTAGCCCACCAGGTTGCCGACCAGGACGTGATCCACGATCCCCTGCAGGCCGCCGATCGCGTTGGTGAGCATCGTCGGCCACGCGATTTTCCAGACCGCGGCGCGCAGCGGTCCCGCGACGATCGAGCGATCGTAGCGTGAGGCGGTTTCCGTCACTCAGCTGACCGGAAGTGTGCTGCGGCGCCGCGCGAGGAGGGCGTCCAGGCTCCAGGGTCCTGGCCCCGCAGCCGAGATATAGAGGAAGAGGAAGCAATAGATCACGGCCGTCTGCCCCATGTTGAGCACGGGCCAGAGCCAGTGCCCCATCGGGGCATGCCCGACGAAATACGCGACCGCCATCTCGCCAGCGAGCACGAACGCGACCGGACGCGTGAACAGTCCCAACAGGATGAGCGGCCCACCGATCACCTCGATCACGCCTGCCACCCATGGCAGCGAGCCGACCGCTGCGGTGCCCCCGCCCGGCATCACCGCCGCCGGCAGGGCGAACAACTTCGCGGTGCCTACCTGAATGAAAAGAAACGCCAGGACAATCCGCAGCAGACTCAAGAGCTGTGTCGCCCATTCCTTCTTCACAAAGCCTCCCGTTTTTTGAGCAGCAATGCACGCTCACGAACGTTCTGGGTGAGATCCGCAGCACGCATGAGCTCGTCGCGCGCCTCCGCGAAACGGCCGAGCTTGGCCAGCAGGTCCCCGCGCACACTCGGCAGAAGATGATAAGCCGCCAGGCTCGGATCGCTCGTGAGCGCATCGACCACCTCCAGGCCCGCCGCCGGGCCAAATGCCATTCCCAAGGCGACGGCCCGGTTCAGCTCCACGACCGGCGAGGGGATCAGCTGCGCGAGGGCGTCGTACAGCGCCACGATGCGCGTCCAGTCAGTCTCCTCGGCCGTCCGGGCTCGCGCGTGACAGGCGGCAATCGCCGCCTGGAGCGTGTAGGGTCCGGAGGCGCCGCCCAGCGCCTCCGCGCGCGCCAACGCTGCAAGGCCACGCCCGATCAGGAGATGATCCCACCGGCCGCGGTCCTGGTCCAGCAGGAGAATCGGCTCACCCGCCGGCCCGACGCGCGCGCGGATGCGCGATCCCTGGATCTCCATGAGCGCGACGAGCCCATGCACTTCGGCCTCCCCGGGCGCCAGCTCGGCGAGAATACGGCCCAGACGGAGCGCATCCTCGCACAGCGCCGGCCGCACCCACTCGGCGCCCGCCGTCGCCGAGTATCCCTCGTTGAAGATGAGATAGATGACCTCGAGCACCGACTCGAGCCGCTGCGCCAGCTCGGCCCCGGGCGGGACCTCGAAGGGCACGCGCGCCGCCGCGAGCGTGCGCTTGGCGCGGACGATCCGCTGCTGAATCGTCGCCTTCGGAACCAGGAATGCGCGCGCGATTTCGTCGGTCGTGAGCCCGCCGAGCAACCGCAACGTGAGCGCGACGCGCGCTTCGGTGGTGAGGACCGGGTGACACGCCGTAAAGATCAGGCTCAGCAAATCGTCGCCCACGTGATCGTCGATCGCCGCCGCGAGTGCGGACTCCGGACTGACCTGCCGCTCGTCGAGCTCGCGCCCCAGATGCTCATGCTTCCGGCCCTGCATCTTCTGGCGGCGCAGCTGGTCGATGGCCCGGTGTTTGGCGGTCGCCATGAGCCAGGCACCGGGATTGTCCGGCACGCCCGACTCGGGCCACTGCTCGAGCGCCGAGACCAGCGCGTCCTGCGCCAGGTCTTCCGCCAGGCCCACGTCGCCCACGATCCGGGCGAGGCCGGCGATGAGTCTGGCGGATTCGATCCGCCAGACTGCATCGATGGCCTCAGCAGCCGTTCGACGGGTCATCCATCATCTGCCGGACTTCCACTTCCAGCTCCTGGGGCCAGAGTCCGATGTGCGCCTCCAGGAACGCCCGAGTCCATTCGATCGCTTCGTTTTTCGATGCGACGTCGTAGATCGCGTAGCCGCCGATGACTTCCTTCGCCTCGGTGAAGGGGCCGTCGGTGACGGTAATCTTGCCGTTGGCGAGCCGGGCGCGCGCGCCCAATGCCGTCGGCGCAAGACCACCCATCCCAACCATGACGCCTTGCTTGGCGGCGTCCGCTCCCAGCTTCATGATCTTCTCGATGAGCGCCGGCGACGGGTGCGCGCCGGTCTCGCGGGTCTTCACAATCGTCATGAATCGCATGGTCATTTCCCCGAGCGTTGCTTGTGTTTTGCGATTGCGGCCCGGTGCTGCTCCTCCTGCTTGCGCAGCTCGGGCGTGAATTCGGCGCCGAAATCCTCCGCCTCGAACACCTGGCGGATCTCCACCTCTTCGCCGTCCCCGAACGGCGCGCGCTTGAGCCATTCGATCGCCTCGTCCTTCGACCGCACCTGCCACAGCCAGAAGCCGGCGATCAGCTCCTTGCTCTCTGTAAACGGCCCGTCGCGCACGATGCGTTGCTTGCCCGAGAATTTGACCCGCACCCCTTTCGAGCTGGCCTGCAGTCCTTCGCCCGCCAGCATGACCCCAGCCTTCACCAGCTCGTCGTTGAACTTCCCCATCGCCTCGAGGATCTTCCGATCCGGCAGGACGCCCGCCTCGGAGTCCTGGTTGGCTTTCACGATCACCATGAATCGCATGGCCGACTCTCTTTCTTGATTGGGTTCCAGTCTGTTTCGTCAGCTCCACTAAGCGTCGAACGAACCCTGGCGAAATCGACATATTTGAATCTCATTGTGGTAGCCCTATTTACGGCCTTGAGGAGCCGATATGTGCCGGAACATCAAGACGCTCGCCAACTTCGAGCCGCCGGCGACCGACGACGAGATTCGTTCGTCGGCGCTGCAATTCGTGCGCAAGCTCAGCGGCGCAACGCACCCCTCGCACGCGAATGAGGCGGCATTCAACGCCGCCGTGGATGACGTGACCATGATCGCGCGACGACTGATCCATTCATTGACGACCAAGGCCCCACCCCGCAATCGCGAGGAGGAGGCTCGCAAGGCTCGGGAACGCGCCGCGAAGCGATTTGGCTGAGACCGCCTGTACTTCATGAACGAACACTTCTATGTTTCTGGCCCGCCCTGGTGGTGGAACTGGTAGACACGCTGTCTTGAGGGGGCAGTGCCGCAAGGCGTCTCGGTTCGAATCCGAGCCAGGGCATGGCGTGACGCGGGTCTCGTTACAGCAGTGACGTCGGGCTGCTCGCGCAAACTCGCGCGGTGTATAGCTTTTCGGCATGGAGCTATGGGTCGCGTTCGGGTTCGGTGCGGCGGTCGGCGCGCTGATCGGTTACCTGCTAGGCCGTCAGAAGCAGGTTCCGGAGCCGGCACGTGCGCGTCCCGCGCCCCCTTCCCCACCTCCACCATCGTCGAGATCCTCCAGCCCGGCCTCAACGGACGTTAAGCATGTTGTTCTCGACGAAGGCTCCGCCAACGTTCTCAACGCCCTGAACAACCGCCTCGCCGCGATCGGCGCCCTCGCCGATCTGCTCCACGGCAGTCCCCTCGATCCGGAACGCGCGCGCGCACTCGTGTTGTTGCACGGCGAGGTGCGCCGCGCCGCCGAGATCACGAGCCATTTCCTGGAGCTCGCCGCCCATCCGGCCGGCGCCGCGGAGCCGTGTGATGCGGCCGTCGTGATCAACGGCGTCCTGGCGGAGCGCGAATCGACGTTCCGCGAGCTCGGCGTCAAGATCGTCCGATCGGTCCCGAATGACCTGCCGATGGTCGCCTGCCCGATGGCACAGCTCACGGAAATGCTGACGAAGCTGCTCGACTTCTCGCTGCGTCGCCTGCGCGCGGCACAGCCACCGCGCGAGCTGCGGATCGAGGCGATCGCGACCGGACCGTCGGTCGTGGCGTCGCTCTGGGATTCCGGGTCGCCTCTGGCCGTAGAAGCCGAGCAGCGGCTCACCTCGCCGTTCCGATTTACGCAGACCGGCGGCGGCGGAGAGGTCGAGTTCGCGCTCGCCCGCGCACTCGCGCAGTCGGCCGGCGGCAACATGCGGCTCAGGCCGCGCGGCGGCAGCACGGGTGCCGAGGTCGTCCTGACGTTGCCGCGCAGCGTGCTGGGCGGGCAGACGCCGCTGTCGACCCCGCCGGAGAGCTTGCCGCGCATGCGCATCCTCGTGGTGGACGACGACGCCGTGAACCGGCAAGCCATGGTGCTGCTGCTCGAGCGGGAAGGACACCAGATTGTGGCGGTCGAGAATGGGCTCGAGGCGATGGAACGTCTGGGGGACCGCGACACCACGTTCGACGCCATCGTCACGGACCTGCAGATGCCGCGGTTGGGCGGCCGCGCGATGTACGAGCAGCTCGTCAACAACCGGCCGCTCGTCGCCAAGAAGTTCGTGTTCGTCACGGGCGATCAGGCGCGCGGCGAGACGCGGGCGTTTCTCGAGAGCTGCGGGCAACCCTCGGTGACGAAGCCTTACGATCTGGGTGATTTAATCAACGCCATCGGAACCGTATCAAGGAAGAGATAGCCTACCTGTTGCGTCTGTGGCGTCTGCTGCGTCTGTTGGATCTATCAGTTTGGAGCGTGAACACGGGGTCCGCCGTACTCACGGTCGCCACCAATGCCCGGACCCGCCAGCTCGAGCCCGCCGCGGTCGTTATTGATCCGCGCAATGAACTGACGAACTGACCCCGGGAACGGCGCGGTGCGGCCATTCTTGCCGAACGGATCGGTATACCAGACCTCGGGGCCGCCGGCGTTATCGATGAAGTTCGCATTGATGTCCACGAGCCGATCCGTGCCATCGAAGACCGACCGCGGATCGTCGAATGTGATGCCCAGGATCGTTCCGTTGCTCGTTGACCTGGCGCATGCCCCGCCCCGTGCCTGATTTCCCGCCGGCGTGACTTCGTAGCACACGTCGATCGGCCGCCCGGTAATTCCCGCCAGGGCCGGATCGTAGAAGCGGCTCGGCAGCGCAACCTGGAAATAGGGGTTGAAGAAGGCGAGGGTGTGCCCGTCTTCGCGGCGCACGGCGTTCGAGGTCTGCCAGCTCTCGTGCAACGCGCCGAAGTTGGAGAACTGTCCGGCAGGGACGAGGATTTCATTGTCCACGCACGTGCGATCGGGAATGATCCGCACCCCGCCGCCGTCGGGCGAGTTCGCGGGCGTCGCCGGCCCGACGACAACGGTGGTGCCGTCGCAGCTGCGCTCGAATTGGCCGGGCGTGCCGATCGCCGCCAGCATCGTGATGTGCATCTCGGTGCCGTCGGTGCAGCGGACATGATAGACCAGCTCGTGCAGATTGTTGGTGAAGGCGTCTTTCGAGTGGGTGCCCTGGTGCAGCTTCACGAGGACATCGCATCGCACGTCGAACAGCGCATCCGCGGCGTCGCTGCCGAAATGCATGGGGACGTCGTTCTGCCATTCGACTTTATGCCCGAAGTGATCCTCGTGCCTGGTCGTCAGCGGATCGTACACGTCGAGCTGTTCGTTCGCGTAGCCGAACGGAATGGGCCCGACCTCGCGGTACAGCGCCGAGCCGCGCGGATCGCGGCCGTGATCGTGCCCGAAGGAGCAACCCGTGACCGGGTCGATCGGCGGATGCCAGGTGGGATATAGCTTGTGATCGGGCCCGACGACCGAGTACGCGTCGTGCTGTGTTTTGGTGCAGTCGTCATTCGGACCGGGCGACCAGAGTCCGAAGGACGCGGCGTTGCCGGTGGCGGGGCCGTAGTCGGGGGCCGCCGGGCTATCGTGACACGCAGCCGACACCATGCCGGCAGCGATCAGAGAGAGCAGCAGCAGATATGCGGGTTTCATGGATGCTCGAGACTCCATGTTCGCCCCAAGCTGGGGCGGGCAGCCGTGACCCGAGTCACTCCCAAATGGGCCACAGCAATTGAGTTATAGTGCCGAGATGCGAGCGCGGGCGATGATCCTGGTGAGCGTCGCGCTGACCGCCCCGCACCCGGCGGCGGCGCAGCGGCGCGAGGCGTCCGGCCTGTGGTACACCGTGGGCGTCGCGCCTGCGTGGGCTCGCGTCACCTGCGACATCTGCGCCGGCCGCCGGAAGACGGGCCTCTCCGCATTCCTCGGCGTTGGCGGCAGTACCAGCCGGGCGGTGCGCGTCGGCGCCGAGCTCGCCGCCTGGCGTCAGCGCGACGGCGGAGTAACCCAGACCTTGATGTCGGTTGGTGCCGCCGCCTACTGGTATCCGAACGCGGGGCGGCAATTGTACCTGCGGGGTGGCGCCACGCTGGTGATGCACCGCGCCAGCGACGGCACCGACGTCGTCACGTCGTCGGGAATCGGCCCGCAGCTCGGCATCGGCTACGAGTATCCGGTGAGTCGCGCCTGGCGGCTTGCGCCGTTTGCCCACTACTCGATGGGAGTGTTCGGCGGCGACGTGAAGTTCAATGGCGGCCAGGCCGCCGGGAGCGCGACCGTAAGCTTCTTTCAGGTGGGCGCGGCGCTTACGCGCCGAATGTCCAATCATCAGTGATCATTGGACATTGATCATTGGACATTGATCAGTGGACATTGATCACTGGTCATTCCGCAGGTTAGCGCCGCCGCTCCGGAGTCGGCACCCCCGCCCCGACCCCGACGATCACCGAGTCCGTTGCCCCGTTCGCTAACAGAGCGACCAGGTCCCGATGGTAGTACAGATCGGCGGGGTCGAGCGCGGGCCACTCGCGGTAATGATCCGGGGCGAACAGGCCGACCATCTCCGCCATGGCGCCGTACGACGTGTCGCGAGTCGGGTTGTCGAACACCCCCACAAGGCGGTAACGGTGCCCGGCCTTGAGGTGCAGGCCCTCGCCGCGGATCGCGAGCAGCTTGCGCGGTATCGAGAGCACATGCCCGAGGGAGTCGCGCTTCGCGTTCACCTGCACGAGTGTCTTGCCGCTCGCGGCATCGACGAGCTTTACCAGCGTGCCGCAGTCGTGCAGGTGACCGGTGACCACCAGGAGATGTCCCGAGAGCGGGGGGCTGAACTCGTAGGCGATCTCGAAGTGACCCGGGGGGACGTTGAAGCGGTTCTCCACGGGGTTCGTCTGGATGTTTACGTCCAGGTAAGCGGGAAGGACGTCTATTGGCCGGGGCCGGAGGCTCGGGTTTGCCATATAGAGGATGAGGCGCCAGTAAGCG
>WNGR01016710.1_pt1 | contig 16854 bp, 20 predicted proteins | sample 5407581 | NCBI WGS metagenome assembly WNGR01 (sample SAMN13153383, study PRJNA577476) | soil metagenome | isolation source: 80 cm soil or saprolite under Garry oak tree replicate 2 | place: USA:California | collected 2016-06-15 | reverse complement strand
CGCCCCGTCTTGCCGATCAGCGTCTCGCCGGAGAAGTAGCGTTGCGTGATGACCTTCGTCGTCGTCTGCTGAAACGCGAAGGCCAATCCGACGCCGATCATCACGATCAAGACGCCCGAAGCGACGTAGTCGAACCGGCTCACGAGCCATCCATGGACGATGAGGAAGATGCCGAACGCGACGACCGCCAGCACGACGAGGACGGATCGGACCCCGTAGAGGAAGAGCCGATCGAGGAGACTCGATATCGGCGCATCCGGACTTTTACTTGTCATCCCCTCTCGCAGCTCCCTCCGCCGAAGCGAGCACGCCCCGGAACGGCCGGATGAGCTCCGTGAACTCGAGCGGCAGGATGAACTTCGTGGCCGGGCTGGCGCCGAGCGCCCGGAGGGCGTCGAGGTACTGGAGCATCAGGGTCTTCTCGTCGATCCCTTTCGCGGCTCCGAAGATCGTCGAAAGGGCTTGCGCGTAGCCTTCCGCGTTCAGGATCGCGGCTTGTCGTGCGCCTTCCGCGCGGAGGACCGCGGACTGCTTGTCCCCTTCCGCGATGGTGACCGTGGCGGTCTTCCTCCCGTCGGCTTCGATGACGACGGCCCGCCGGCTCCGCTCGGCGGACATCTGGAGGATCATCGCGTCCGTGACGTTCTTCGGCGGCAGGATCTCCCGGATCTCGACGTTCGTGACCTTGACGCCCCAGCGTGTGGTGACCTCGTCGAGCTTCGTCCGCAGGATCGCGTTGATCTCCTCGCGCTTCGAAAGCACCTCGTCGAGGATGATGTCGCCGATCACGGCGCGGAGCGTCGTCGTGGCGATCCCCATCGCGGCTCCCTCGAAGTTGTTCACCCGGATGACGGAGTCCGCGGCGCTCGCGACCTTGAAGTACACGAAGAAGTCGACGTCCACCGGGGCGTTGTCTTTCGTGATGCACGTCTGGTGCGGGATCTGCAGGTATCGTTCCCGCAGGTCCACGCGGACGGGCTTGTCGATCCCCGGAATGACGACGACGATCCCGGGGCCCTTCTCCGCCTGGGCCTTCCCAAGGCGGAAGTTCACGATCCGTTCGTACTCCTTGACGACCTTGAGGCTGGCGAAAAGAAGGATGAGGACGATGATAACGAAGACGAACGCGCCGACGGCCGCGCCGACGAAATCGGCGCCCTGGAGCGCGGTCACCGAACCAAGGTCGAGCAGGCTCACAAACCCCCACATACCAGTTCCCCGGGGTAGGATGCCCGCTCCCCGACTTAAGGCCATTGTCGGATTTCCGCAACCCTTCGTGCGCGCGAATTGAAACCTTTATCCTGTTTGGGTAGGTTCGGTGGTTTGTGGCCCCGGAGGACCGACTCCTGACGGTCGTGCGTGGCTCCGAGGAAGTCGTCACCCGCGAGGAGCTGCGGACGCTCCTCGCTCGGACCGGCACCCCTCGGGCCTATGTGGGCCTCGAGCCGTCCGGGTTGATGCACATCGGGACCGCGTTCGTCATCGGCTCGAAGGTCGGCGACTTGGTCCGGGCCGGCTTTCATGCGATCATCTTCCTGGCAGACTGGCACGCGTACATCAACGACAAGCTCGGATCGAATCTCGAGAACCTCCGCGTGTGCTCCGAGTACTTCAAGGACGCCTTCCGCGCGGTCGGCGTCCCGGATTCGGTCGAGTATCTCTACGCGAACGAGTTCGCGCGGCATCCGGAGTACTGGCAAGAGGTCATCCGCGTCTCGAAAGCCTCGTCCGTCGCGCGCATCCGGCGCGCGCTGACGATCATGGGCCGCACGGAGGAGGACGCGGACCTCGACGCGTCGAAGCTCATTTACCCGGCGATGCAGGTCGCCGACATCCACTGGATGGACCTCGACCTCGCGCTCGGCGGGATGGACCAGCGGCACGCCCACATGCTCTACCGCGACGTCGCTCCGAAGCTCGGCTGGAAGCAGGTTGTCGCACTGCACACGCCCCTCCTGCCGGGCCTCCAGGGCGAGGGGCGCATGGACCTGATCGCCGGCAAGATGTCGAAGTCGAAGCCGGACGCGAGCCTCCTCCTGAACGACCCGCCCCCGGAGATCGAGCGGAAGATCGGGAAGGCGTTCTGCCCCGCGAAGGAGACGGTCGGCAACCCGGTCCTCGAGATCGCCCGCATGGTCTTGTTCCCGCGTCGCGGTCGCCTGAAGATCTCCCGCGACCCGAAGTTCGGCGGGGACGTCGCATACGATTCCTTCGGGGATCTCGCCAAGGCATACGGAGGCGGCGAGCTGCATCCGAAGGACCTGAAGGCGGGCGTCGCGGCGGGCCTGAACGAGGAGCTTGCGCCGATCCGCAAGTACTTCGACGCCCACCCCGAGAACCTCGACGCGCTCGTCCGCATCCTCGACAAGCGGTGAAGGGTTGCGCCGCAACGACGAGGCCGCGCTCTTGGCCACCGTGAGCGCCGGGTTCCTCCTCTTGACAGGATACTCGGGGGCGAGGTCCGTCCACAATTTCTTCGACCTACTCGTGGACATCTTCGGCGCGCGGGCGTTCCTGATCGCCCTCGCATACGCCTTCGTGGCGATCGCATCCCTTGGAGGGCTCGCGGTCCTTGCGGGCGGGTACCTGATTTGGAAAGACCGCGTCCGGACCGGGCGGCTCCTGATATTGATTGGCTCCGGCGCGGGGCTATTCACGCTCCTCGTCTTTCTCCTCGTCCAGATTCGGCGGGGGAATGTGGACCTGCTCCTGAGCGTGCTGCCGGCCATCCTCGGCGTGGCACTCGGGATCGTCGCCCGGCTGCGCGCGAAAGCCACCCCGATCCTCTGAGCGGTTCAAAGCGGAGGGACCGACGAAGGGACGGGCTTGCGCGCGTTCGAGACCCGGGACCGGCTGAGGAAGAGCGCGACGAATCCGGCGAGCCCGAGGACGCCCGCGACCACGAACGGAATCGATGCCTGGACGCCCGGGGTCGACCCAAACCGATCCGCGAGGACGCCCGCGAGGAACAACCCCGCCGCGCCGCCGAGCAGCTGGAAGGCGAAGATGAGCCCGAAGGCCGCTCCCTGAAGGCGGCGGTGGCTCGATTCCGACACGAACGCGAAGATCCCCGGGTACGTGAGGAACAACGCGGAGCCGAGTGTCCAGAGAATCGCGATCACGAGGACGAGATTGTCCAGCAGGCCGCTGATCAGTCCCGCGAGTCCGATTCCTGCGTACGACGCCAGGAGGGTCCGATACCGTCCGAAGCGGCGGCTCACGCGACCGAAGAAGAAGGCGGCAATCGCACCCGCGAGGATCCAGAGGGCTACGGCCACGCCCGCCGCATCCTTCGCCAGGGAGAACTTCGTGACGAGCAGGAGCGGCCCGAAGTAGCTGACGATGTTGTACGCCGCGCCGCCGAGGGCGAGCGGCAGGAGCCACAGACGCACGTCGCGCAGCACGCCGAAGTAATCGGCGACGGAAGGCCGACTCGGCTCGGGCCGGTATCGCCGCCCGCGGACGAGATACAGTCCGAGGGCGACCGCCGCGAGGTTTATGCCGCCCCACAGGAGGAACGGAGATTGCCAACCGAGCGCCACCGCGAGGACCGCCCCGCTCGCCATGCCGATGATGACGCCGGTGTCGCCGAATGCGCTCTGGAATCCCATCGACCGATCGAGCTCGGGTCCCTCATACTCCCGGCCGATCCAAGAGATCCCGACGGGATGGTAGAAGCTCGCGCCGATCCGCGACAGCGCGACGAAGACGAGGAGCGTCCAGAACGACCAGGATAGGGTGACGAGCAGCGAACCGAGGCCCAGGATCGCGATGCCAACCGGGAGGAATCGCGAAGGGTCGCGTCGATCGGCCATGATCCCGAACAGGAACTGGAAGACGGCCGTGACGAGGAGCGCGGAGCCTCCGAGGAGGCCGACCTCGATGGGTCCGAATCCGCCGAAGACGGCTTGGAGGACGGCGATCTGCCCCGCGAGGACCGTGACGGCGCCGTCGTTCGTCAGATGGTAGATCGAATTCGCGAGGAGGATGCGGCGTTGCCCGACCACACGCCGCGATAGCGAAGGACGCTTAAGATTCCGCCTTTGGATCCTCGGCGGTTCTCGAGGCTTTCGATTCGGATTCGTAGTGCACGAGGAAGGTCTTGCAGGACGGGCAGGGGTATCCCGGGAAGGCGACGCCGCTCAGAACGCCGATGGCCATGAGTCCGTCGAATCGATGCTCGCGCCCCGTCGGAACCCACGAGACGAAAGCACCGTATGCGCCACCGGCCCGCGGGCTTTCCCGCCGGGGAGGCGGTTGCGACCGACGGTCGCCAACAAAGTCCAAATAGGGGCCGTCGGATGGGCTCGACCGGCCAGGAGACCGCGGACGGCCGACGGTGGTCTTTCGGGATCGCTGAGGAACGTCCCCCCTCCCTCGGAGTGGTGGCCCCCATCGAGGATGATCCGCCCGGCGGTGACGTTGACGCGGGATCTGGTGAGACGGCGACACCCCACCGGAGCAAGTCCAAGCAGGCGCGATGCGCCAGGTAGGACGCTCAGTCCAATGCCGTCAGAACAGAAGGGGGCGTACGGCGGTCACCTGGCCCTCTTCTAGCGGTCGCGAGTCGGCTCCCTTCATATCAACGACCTTGAAAATCGACCGCCAAACGCCCCACGCGCAGAGCCGCGATAAAGACCGTTTCGCGACATTCCCATTCTCGCCTGCCGCCCCGGACGCCGCGACTTGGGATTCGATAATCGCACAACAACCTTGATGCCACGGCCGCCCAACCTGACGCCGATGCATTGGGGGGTGCGTGCCTACACGCGGGCGTCCTCGCTCGCCCTCGCCCTCGTGGCCATGGCGGTGCTCGGGGGACCCGTCTCCGCGGCCGCCTACCAGTTCTACGACGGTGTGAGCAATCCGCCGCCCAACTATCCCATCGGCGGCTCGGGCATCGACATCTTCGTTCACCCACGGATCGACGACGAACGCATCGACGGTGGAGATCCGTCTCGACAGCGGCGGGAGCCCGGACATGACGACGTCGGCGCTGGCCAGAGGGTCTGCGACGGCCTCGTCCTCGTACGCCTGGGTCGCCTTCTCCCTGACGCCCCAGGTGCAGCTCAGCCGCGGGGCCGTCTACTGGGTCGTGCTCGAGAACTCCGCAGCGAGCGGCGGCACGGGATGGAGCTGGTGGAACACGCGGAACGACACGTACATCGCACCCGGGGTGGGGGAACAGTCGAACAGCCTGGGGGCGAAGTGGGGCCCCGCGAAAGGGGACTTCGAGCTCCGGACGTTCGGATACGCGCTGGTCGGAGTCGTCCTCGCCATGACGGCGGACCGGCTCGGCGTCCGGAGCGGCGACACCCTCACATACACGCTCTGGCTCAACAACTCCGGGACCGCGCCCGCCGGTGTGGTCTGGATCAACGACACCCTGCCCGCGTCCGTCGCGTACGCGTGGGACAACGCGACCGATCTCGGCGGCGTCAAGGTCGGTGACGCGAATTGGACCTTCTTGGGGCTGTCGCCCGGGCCCCACGCCTTCGTCCTTCGCGTCTCCGTGCAAGAGGCAGCCGCGCCCGGCGCCTTCCTGACGAACGTCGCGAGGCTCAACTACACGGATGCCGCGGGGGCATCGAGGCCCGGTTCGGCGGTCGCCGTCACGTCGATCGTGATTGCCGGCGGCGACGCGCCGTTCAATCTATGGATCCCGTTCGCCTTGGGACTGCTCTTCGGCATTCCCATGCTCGTCGGCCTCGTCGCGCGGCCCAAAGGCCGGGTCGAGGAGATCTTCCTCGTGAGCCACGGAGGGACGCTGATCAGCCATTTCTCCCGAACCATGAAGTCCCACACGGACCGGGACATCCTCGCCGCGATGCTGACCGCGGTCCAGAGTTTCATTCGAGATTCGTTCGACCCGCGGGAGAATGGCGGGCTGAAAGAGCTCGTCTTCGGCCGCCGCAAGATCCTCGTTCGGCAAGGCGTCCACACCTACCTCGCCGTCGTGATCGCAGGCCGGGCGACCGCGGGATTGTCCCGAAAGATGAAGACCACCCTGTTCCGGGTCGAGGACGCGTACCACGACGTGCTCGCCCGTTGGTCGGGGTACGTCGATGAGTTGGTCGGGGCCGACCGCATCCTGGCGGAGGCGCTCGTCGAAAGCCGCGGCACGGGGGCCCTCCGGAGGTCGCGCGGGCGCACCGGCGGCTAGGGAACGGGAGCGCTCGCCGGGAGCCAGTCCGCCGCCGGTCGGACGCGAAGGGCCGAACCGAGGTCTCCACGATGCAATTCCTATGAGCCCCGGCACGGTCGTCCGACCGGTGAAGCGCCTCGTCGACGAGTGCAGCTACCTGGTGGAGACCAAAGACGCGGCCGAACGAAGACCGGGGCCGCCAAAGGCCTTATCCAATGGCGGGCTTCCAGCGCCGAAACCATGAAGGCCAAGTTCTTCTACACGGGGATTCGCGTGAAGGACCTCGAGGCGTCCATGAAGTTCTACACGACCCTCCTCGGAATGAAGGTTCGCGGCCGAACCACGGTGGACGCGGCGAAGGGGACCGTCGTTGAACTCGTCTGCGAAGGAGAGGGCGGCAATACCCTCGAGCTGAACTACTACGATAAAGGCAGCTCGTTCGACACGAAGTACGAGGTCGGAGAGGAGCTAGACCACCTTGCGTTCGCGGTCAAAGACCTCGACGCCGCGCTCGCGGAGGCGAAGATGGCGGGCCATCCGGCGGTCCTCAAGATGCAGGAGCCCGGGAGCCGCTACGCATACATCCAGGACCCGAACGGGATCTGGATCGAGCTCGCTCAGTTCGGGTGAGGGCGGAACGGATTAGGTGCAATGTGCGTGAGCCCGGACGTCCGGATCACGACCGACCTCCTGCACTGCCCTCAGCCGGCGCGAAGAAGACAAGGGCCGTGAGTTCTTCCGCAATGCTGTGAAAGCGGTGTTCGACCCGCGCCGGGACGAAGATGACCGATCCGCGCTCGACGTCCCGATCCTCCGAATCCACTCGAATCCTGGCGCGCCCGCTCACGACGAAGTAGAGCTCGTCCTCCGTGTGAGGGGACTGCCGATCCTTCCCGCCTTTCGGGAGGACGTAGAGGCCGGCGCTCATCGTCGGGACGTGGAGGAACTCATGATAGGCTTTGCGCTCCCGCTGACGTCGCGCTTGCAACGCACCGACCTCGAACGCCTCCGTCAGATCCGCTCCTTGCGGCACACTGCCATCACTGGACCCGCCAATCCCGAGAACGGACATCGTTAAGTAGGATTAACCTCTTAGCGAAACTGTTTCGATGGCATCCGACCCGACGGACGAAGCGCGGCGACGGCACGACTCCCCCCCACCCGTCGAGTTCGTGCGGCCAGACGAAGAACAGGCACCGCTTTCGCCCCGGGACCAGCCGGCAGCGTGGGTGCCTCGTCCGGAGGACTACCGCCCGCCTGAGCAGTGGGCACCTCCGGCCCGTCCGCCGCCCGGACGCTCGAACCTGCCGAAGATCGCGGGCGTCCTCCTCGTCTTGGCCGGGGTCGTGGGCATGGCGGGCGCAATCTACAACGCCGTAACGTTGCCATCCGTCGCGGAGTACGCAGACTTCGTTAACAACAACACGCCGGAACTCGTCGCGGTGCTCCAGATCTGCGGCCTCGTCTCGATCTGGTCGCAGGCGCTTGCAATCCTCGGGGGCGTCATGGCGTTCAAGCGGATGAACTGGCGGCTCACCCTGGTGTGCGCGGTCTTCTCGCTCTTCACGCTTGGCATCTTCTATTTCGAGGCATCTGCAATCGGGTTGCTCGGCCTCATCGTGACCGTGCTCGCACGGCCATACTTCGTGACGTGAGCGAGACCGGCAGGAGGTCGCCGTCCGCGCCTCAGGCCTGGACCTCGTCTCGCCTTCGGATGATGAAGCGACACACCGGATCGCCCGCGACGACTCGGTGCGACGTCTCGACGTCGGCATGGAGCAGTTTCTGGAAAAGCTCGCGTTCGACCCCGCACGCGTCGGGATAGACTTCGGCCACCGCCATGATTGGGCAGTTGTGCTCCATCATCTCGATCGAGGTGCGGCCGGCCCGGCCGAGTTCCGCCATGTACCCGCCCTCGTCCCGGATCTTCACGAGCTCCTCGACCCGCCCCCGCAATGGGCCGTCGGGCATCCGATCGCGGTTCGCCTCGAGGACCTCCTGCGCGCGCTGCTTCAGCAGCCGTACCACCGCGTCGTGTCCGAGCCGATCCTCGATGAACTGCAGCGCGCACAGCGTCATGTGCGTGTACGCTTCCGGAAAGAGAGAGGTGGATCGAGCGCTGAGCCGAAAGTAGGCGCGGGGCCGTCCCCGACCGCCGGCCTTGAAGGACCGCTCGACGAGGCCCTTGTCCTCGAGCGCGGTAAGATGCTTCAACGTCGCCATCTTCGATATGCGCAACTCCTGCGAGAGATCCGTCAAGGAGACGGAGCCTTGGCGCTTCAGGGAGAGGAGGATCTGCCGCTTCGCCGACGAGAATCCGGCGTCAAGCGCGCCCACATCGACTTCGCTCGCAGGCCTCATCGCCGCAGAAAGTCGCCCCGAGATAATATACCTGATGATTTACAAAATAGACGTTGGCCGATGCCGACGGCGAGAGCACGGCCCCGGCGACCTCGGGCGGTCCCTCGCAAGATTCTTCCAATACCGGACGTTCGTCCCCTCCGATGCGCACGCGGGTGCTGGGCCGCACCGGGCTCCAAGTCTCCGAGATCGGCTTTGGCGCCTGGGCCGTCGGCGGGAATGCCCACGGAAATTCGTACGGTCCGACGGACGACGGCGAGTCCATCGCCGCAATCCGCCGAGCGATCGATCTCGGAGTGAACTTCTTCGACACCGCGGACGTCTACGGCTGGGGGCACAGCGAGGAGATCCTCGGACAGGCGCTCGAAGGCCGCCGGGACGAGGCCTTCCTCGCGACGAAGGTCGGAGGAGACTTCTACCACGGCGGCGTCCGCATGAACCTCGAGCCGGGGTACATCGCCTTCGCGCTCGAACGGTCCCTCCAGCGGCTGCGCACCGACCATGTCGACCTGTACCAGTTGCACAATCCGCCCGCCGAGATGATGGGGGACCCCGCGACCTACGAGACGCTCGACGCCCTGAAGGCGGAACACCGGATCCATCACTACGGCGTCTCGATCCACGAGCCGTACGAGGGCACGCTGTGTGTCGAGGCGGGGAAGCCGGACGTCCTGCAAGTCCCGTTCAGCCTCTTCCGACAGGAGTGGATCGACGAGCTGTTCGCCGAGGCCCGCAAGGCGGGCGTCGGGATCATCGCCCGAGAACCGCTCGGCAACGGATTCCTGACCGGGAAGATCGCGCCCGACGCCCGGTTTCCTCCCGGGGACATCCGTCATCACTGGCCGCCTTCGATGGTCGCAGGCCGTGCGATGGCGGCGGAGCGACTCCGGTTCCTCGAACGTCCCGACCGGACGATGGCCCAGGCCGCGGTACGGTTCGTCCTCGCCTTCCCGGAGGTCTCCGTCGCGATTCCCGGCGCCAAGACGCCGGCGCAGGTCGAAGAGAACGCGGCCGACGCGCCGCCCCTCACCGACGCCGAGATCCAGCGAGCGCGTGGGCTGCACGCGAAGGACTTCGGCCTCTGAGCCCGGGTCTGAAAGCTTTTAGCCAACCCTCCGCTTAGCCCTCCATGGGAGCGCACAGGCGGATGTGGGGCCGGGACGACCTCCTCGCCGAACTCAAGGGCCTTGGCCTTCTGCGCGACCGAGCGCTCGAACGTTCGTTCCTCCGGGTGCGGCAGGAGGATTTCCTGCCCGACGTGTTCGCCCCGCTTGCGTACTCGGACATGCCGCTGCCGATTCACGCCACACCGAGTCCGCCGACGATGCCGTCCCCGCGGTGCCTCATCGCGGCGCTCGATCTCCTCGAACCGGCGCCGGGCCAGCGCATCCTGATCGCCGGATGCCGCGGCGGGTACGTCGCGGGGCTCCTGGCGGAAATCGTCGGCGCCGAGATGATCGTGGTCGCCGAGTCCGATCCGGTGCGGCGCTCTCGAGCCGCCGATCGACTCCAGGACGCGGGGCTCGACCGGGTCCGCGTCGTTTCGACGCCCCCGGAGGAGCGGTTCGACCGAATCCTCGTGCTCGACGCGGCCTCCCCGCGGCAACTCGTCCCGAGGCTCGCCGATCCCGGGTTCCTGATCGCCCGAGGTCGCGGCGTGCACGATCTCGCGTTCGTCAAGCTCGTCCACAACGCGGGCGAGACGATGCAGATGACGTTCAACGAGGCGCCGTCGGCCGTGATCGCGGGAGGGCGTGACACCGAGCCGATGTCCGCGGTGGACTTCGGTCGGCTCTTCGCGGTCGAGGACCTCCTGGTCCACGCGTGGGAAGGTCGCGTGACGGGCCACTACGACCAACACTTCCGGGACATCGCGGACGAGACGTTCGCCGGGGGACCCCTCGACCTGAGCGCGTTCGACGCCCGCGAGGACCCGTGCAAGGACGCCGCGCGACGGGCGTTCCAGGCCGCCTACATCCTGCAGAGCGCAGGCGAGTTGGAGCGGGCCGCGGACGCGTACGAGCGCTCCATCCGGCTCGTCCCGTCGGCGGAGGCGCACACGTTCCACGGGTGGACGTTGAGTTTCATGGGCCGCTACGACGACGCGATCGAGGCGTGCAAGCGCGCGATCGAGGTCGACGCCGCGTTCGGCAATCCGTACAACGACATCGGCGCGTACCTGATCGAGATCGGCCGCCTCGACGACGCGATCCCGTGGCTCGAACGGGCGACCGCTGCGCCGCGCTACTGCTGCTACTTCTACGCCCACACGAACCTCGCGCGAATCTACTTGCAAAAGGGCATGCGCGAGAAGGCGCGGAAGTGCCTGCTCGAGGCGCTCCGCGTGAACCCGGAATACGAACCTGCCCAGGAGCTGCTGCGCCGCATCGACGGCCACGGCGGGTATCACGCCTGAGGGGCGAGGATCGCATCGCGAACGGCGAGAAACTCTCGGTGGGAGAGCGTCGCCTCCGGACCTCGAGATACGAGGATCTCTGCGCGGCCTTCCGCGGTCGTTAGGATCAGTTTGTCGGCGACGACCCGCGAACCCGAGGACGCGTCCGCAGGCCCGACAGCGTGGGTTACATCGCTTACCGACTTGCGTTCCATCTCTCTTTGGATAACGTATCCTTGGAATTCCTTGACGTTCCAAGCGCCGTGCACCTCGAGATGCGCTCGAAACTCGAGGATGCGCCGGTCCGTCACGAGGAGCGTTCCCCCTTGAACTGCAAGCAGCACAAGGGGCCATTCCTCATCGCCAAGGTGTTGACCGAACAACGATAGGCGGTACGGATCCCGCTTCGCCCCGCGACCGAGCCCGAGTATTGCCGTCCTCTCGAACGCGTCTGCCGCGCGCATCGCGCGACCGATGGGACCGCGGGAGATGAAGGTTCCTTCGGAGGTCCGTACGAAGAGCACCCTTAAGTTGGCCGTTCGATTGACTTGGGGCGACTGTGTCGACGACGAAGATGGGCGAGGCAAAGGACGCCCTGGAACGAGGGGACTTTGAGCGCGCGTTCCGCATCGTCGAAGAAGCGGTGGCCGCCGCGCCGGACGACCCGGAGGCGCGTGAGCTCTACGCGGTCACACACCTCGCGAAGGCGATTCGGCTCTCCGACCGAGCCCGGGAGGCCAGGCGTCAGGAGTTGATCCGCCGCGCGATCGATTACGACGTCGAGTTCGAGGACACGGCAGACGTGTCTCGGATGTTCGACGAGGCCCTCGCCGGGATCGAGGATGTCTTGCGAGTGCAACCAGGGCACTGGAAGGCGCTCCTCCTGAAGGCGAGCCTGATGTTCCGGAGAGACCGAATGGCGGGACGTCCGGAGGCGCTCGAGATCCTCGCGAAACTCGCGGAGGCGGATCCGACGAACCGACAGGTGCCCTTCACGATCCGGAAGATCGAGCGACCGTGCGCCCGGTGCAAGGACACCGGTTTCTGTTCGTATTGCAGGGGCCGTGGGACAAAGCGATTCCTGCGTATGGAATCGAAATGCGAAAAGTGCTACGGCCGCGGCATCTGTCCTGCGTGCGGCGTCCTCTAGTCACTCGTCCTCGGCGTCCTCGAGGTCCGCGAGGGCGGTGTCCTTCCCTTCGATCCACTCCACGCGGTCCGCGTGGCCGAGCTCGCCCATCGCCCGACCCCGCACGCCTCATTTGTCCGGGGCGTCCTCGCCGGTCGGGTGGACGTACCAGTCCGGGACGCCCTCGTCGCCCCCGAGGTCGCACTTCGGGCAGACGTAGTCGAGGATCGGATAGTTGCCGTGCGAGTGTTGCACGAAGAAGATCTTCTCGGAGCCGCACTTCTCGCATTTCTGCGGCTCCCCACCGATGTTCTTCCGGCTGAACATCGAGCGTCCGAGACGACGGGCGACCATAAACTTGCCGGTGTCCGCAAGCTCTTTCGGACCGAGGCGCGATGGCCGTCCGTGTTCCTGCGGTTCTCCCGCTTCCGGTTCCGCGAGGGCAAGGAGTCGGACGGGATCGAGATCCTCCGGAGGCACACGGCCGCGATCCGGGCGGCCCCCGGCTGCCGGGACGCGTGGCTTGGGCAAGGGCAGCATCCCGCGACGGAATGCGTCGTGGTCGCCGTGTTCGACGACGAGGATGCCCTGCGCAAGCTTGAGGGGCGCCTACGGTCGGACCCGGTCCGAGGCGGCGATTTCTTCTCCCTCCTCTCGCTGACCACGCAGCCTCCGGAAGTCACGCAGTACGAGATCCGGTAGTCGGGACTCCGGGAGCTTTTTAGGGCGGTGTGCCAATGCCGACTCGGAGAGGCGATGGCGGTTTCCTTTCGACCAGCGGCTGTCGCGCGACGTGCGTCAGCTGCACAACTATCTCTGGGACCCGCTGTGGACGGGGAACGAGGACCGGCTTCGGAAGGACCTGCTGCGGGGAGCCGCCTCGCTCGATGCATTCCTGAAAGCCGGGGGCCGCCTCCGCAAGCACGCGGCGACGCTCGCGAAGCCCTGGAGCCGGGAGCATCAGGGGAGCGCGCTATACGAACTGCTCGATGATGTGCTCGGGCTGACTGCGGCCACCGAGCTGGTCGGGAAGTCGAAGTTCCGGGCAGCCGTGGTGCGGGCGGAGGCGGTGATCGAGAGCACGAGCATCGGAGTCTGCTCGACCGCGAAGTGCTTCGAGATCGTCGAGGAATGGGAGGCGCGGAAGATCGATTTCGAGACGTACACCCGACGTCTCGCGGACGCCCTCGCGTCGAAACTCGTCCCGCAATCCGATCAGTTCCGGCGAGTCTTGAACGCCATCCATGACCTCGGATCCGAATGGGACGTGTCGGCATCGAAGACGGAACAAACGCTGGCGGCGCGGGCCGCGACCGAAGGTGCGGCGTGGTGCGTGATCCGCAGCATCGCGATCCGCACGATCCTCGGCGAGCCTCCAAAGGTACCTGAGAAGGACTTCGGGGACCTGCTGGAACGCATCGTCCACAGGTTGTAGACTGCCTTCCTCAGACTTTTGAACGGAGCTGGGGACGATACGACTTTGTGCCGTCGGGTAGCGCCGTTGCCGAGAAATCGCCGTAGAGGTAGGGATAGTCCCGAATGCAAGCCTCTGCGATCTGGTCGAAGACCATACGGATCTCGACTTCCGCGGATGGGTCCGTTCGCATCTCAATGACCCATCGGAGGGTTCGATGGTTGGCACTCCAGATCAGATTGGTTGCAAGTCCATCGGGGAGAATCCGCCGAAGCGCCGACGTGAGCCGCTTCTTGTGATCCATCGACAGCTTCTCCCACGGCACCTGCTTCTCAAGGTCACGGTACGCGCGTTCAGAATCCTCGACGGCTTTCTGAATGGCGCGACGCTGATCTTCGTTGAGCTCGTCGGGAATCCAGAACTTGATCTCGGGCGGACGGACGTACCGCAACGATTCCTGGCTGATGGCCGTCCCAACACGATGGCGGACGATCTCATGGCTGCACACGCGGCTCACGTGGAGGATGGCCCAATGCGTATACCCGTGCTCCAGGATCGATCCATCGCCTTTTATCATGATGTTCTTATAATAGTCGGCCGGATCTTCGCGAATCCGCGTTACATTCGGATTCAGACCCGGTTCGTACGATTCGTAGCAGATCCGTCCTGCGAATTCGATAAGCGCCTGGCCGTCTCGTCCACGAGACGCCAGGAATCGATCCTGGGCCTCCTGGCTGACGCCGATGCTCTCCATGGCCGCCCGCATAGCTTCCGGATTGACGACAGTCTCTCCAATTTTGATGACGACGGGTCTCACGGGCTTCAGGGAATCCTCCTCTTGGCGCCGTCTCCGGATGGCAACGCAATTTTGCAGATAAGGACTTCCGCGGGTCGAGTGAATCCGGTCAAAGCCACCGGAACAGGACCTTCCAGAACTCGGCCTTCTCGGCCTTCTTGCTGCCCGCGAGGACCGTCTGCAGGACGTGCTTCTTCTGCGCGTCCACGTTTTCATATCCCGCCGACATCGCGTCGTAGAGCGACAGCCGCTCGAGGATCGTCTTCTCGACGAGGATCGCCTGTCCCTCGCCGACGACCTCGTCCTTGAACTTCACGACGAGCCGGTTGCCCGGGACGAGGCCGAGTCGGTCGTGCTCCTGCGGCGACAGGTATGTCTGGTAAACGTACTGCTTCCGGAGTTTCTCCTCGGCGCCGGGATACGTGATGACGATCGTCTTCGGGGGGGCGGCGTTCGGAGGGATCATCGGACTCGTCCGCGGCCGAATCGACGAGCGGAGATGAATCTTTCTCCGTCACAAGGCCGCGAGGACCTCGTCGGTGTGGCCCTCGACCCGGACCTTCGGCCAGATCCGCGCGACCGTGCCGCGCTCGTCGACGAGGAACGTCGTCCGCTCGATGCCGAAGTACTCCCGTCCGTACAGGTTTTTCTCCTTCCAGACACCGTACGCCTCGGTCACGCGGCCGTCCACGTCGCTGAGCAGCGGGAAATTCAGGTGGTACTTGTCTTTGAACTTCACGTGGCTGTTGGAGTCGTCACGGCTCACCCCGAGGACGATCGCCCCTTTCGCCGTCACGCGGCCGAGGTTGTCGCGGAAGGAGCAGGCCTCCTTCGTGCACCCGGGCGTGTCGTCCTTGGGATAGAAGTACAGGACGACTTTCTTGCCGCGAAGGTCCTTCAGGGCGATCCGGCGCCCGTCGTCGGCCGACAATGCGAAATCCGGCGCGGGTTCGCCGACCGCGATCATCGATTCACCGGCGGTCTGCAGGCGTCGCCTCGATTTAACTTCACCGATTCGGCCGCGAGGCCCGGCGGTCGCGGAATGCGCGGGTTCCTCCCATATAGTATCAAGTTTGGGATTTCGGGTCGCATCCTTTATGTAAACGGACCCGGTTCGTTTTCGTTAGCCTCCCCAGCCGCAGGTGCCAAAGGGACACAATGCCTCGGAGCCCGACGTCTCGGAAGCCGGCGAGCGGCCTCAAGCCGGCCCTCAAATCGGCCATCGCCAGGGCGAAGCCGTCCAGAGGTCCCCCGCCGTCCGAGGCCGCGGCGTCCGCCCAGCAGGGCCTGCTCCAGCTCACGTTTGCCCGTCACGCCCACGGCTACGGGATCCTCGCGGCGGCGGCGTTCCTGCTCAACGCAATCTTGCTCCTGACCCTCGGCAGCCAGCCGCTCCCCCTCCCTCCGGGGGTCCAAGTCGACTTCGTGCTGTGGCTCCTCCCGGCCGTGGCGGGCGCCCTCGCGTCCTGGGACGCCGTCCGGCTGAAGCGGGAGCCGTACCGCCGACACTACGCGTCGGGACATTTCGCGATCTCAGCCGCCGGCATGATCCTCTTCTTCGTCGTCGCCCTCGCGATCATCCTCGAGATGCGCCAGAGCCTGCCGTCCTGGATCGTCCCTTGGATCTATCCCCTCGCTGTCGCGGGCGTTCCGCTCACGATCATCTCCATGGGGATGACGTGGCAAGGCCTGGGCATACGGAAAGTCGGGAGCTTCGTCTCGGCCCTCATCTTCCCGATCCTCACGGTGCTGCTCGTCATCGGCGGGTTCCGGATCGAACAGCCGACCGGGCCCGCCCTCCCGGCCGGGAACCTCCTCTTCATGATCACCTTCCTCACGGGGGCCGTGACGACGGAAATCGGAGGGTCCCTCCTGCACATCATCGCTTCCTCGACGTCGGTCTACCAGCGCGAGATCCTGAAGGCGGACAACACCAAAGTCGCGATGGTCCAGCAGGACTACCAGAAGAAGCGGGAGGCGCTCGACTACAAGGAACGGGCGCTCCGCGGACGAGAGGCTCACCTCGAGGCGTTGCAGCAAGAGCTCGAGGACCAGGCGAAAGACCTGAAGACGAAAATCTCGGACACGACGGGCCGCGAAGTCGCGATCGACAAGGCGACGAAGGACCTGCGCGACCTGGACCGCAAGGTCGCATCGACTCGAGCGGAAATCGAGGCGAAGGCCGAGGAGATGCGGCTCCGAGATTCCGATCAGTCGTCGCACAAATCCGAGCTCGAGAAGATTCGGCAGGCCCTGAACGCCCGCGAAGCCTCCCTCGCCGAGCGGGAGAAGGAGGTCAAACGCACGTCAATCGAAATCACCTCCCAGGTCCGGGGCGCCGAGACAAAGGTCAAGTCGATCGAGGAACGCGAGGCCCGCATCCAAGAGCTCGAGAAGTCGTTCGACTCCAAGCGAACGTCCATGATGAAGAAGGAGAAGGAGCTCGAGCTGAAGGACTCCGAATTGCGCCTGAAGCTCGAGCACGCGCAGGCCACCACCTCGTCCGGAGACGCGACCCGGATCCGGGAGCTGAAGGACTGGGAGACCAAGATCCTCGCCAAGGAGAAGGAGCTCGGGAAGCAGGAGGTCGAGCTGCGCACGATGGAGAGCCAGC
>WNGR01013215.1_pt1 | contig 16856 bp, 18 predicted proteins | sample 5407581 | NCBI WGS metagenome assembly WNGR01 (sample SAMN13153383, study PRJNA577476) | soil metagenome | isolation source: 80 cm soil or saprolite under Garry oak tree replicate 2 | place: USA:California | collected 2016-06-15 | reverse complement strand
CTCTCGGGGCCATCGACGACGAGCGGCTCCGGCTGATCTTCACCTGCTGTCACCCGGCGCTCGCAATGGAGACCCGCGTGGCGCTGACGCTGCGCATGGTCGGCGGTCTGACCATGCCCGAGATCGCCCGTGCCTTCCTGGTGCAGGAGACCGCCATGGGGCGGCGGATCACCCGCGCGAAGGCCAAGATCAAGGCGGCTCGCATCCCTTATCGGGTGCCGTCCGCGGAGGATCTCCCGGCACGCGTCTCCGGCGTACTCGCCGTCCTCTTCCTCGTCTTCAACGAGGGCTACCTGGCGACCGGCCCCGACACCGATCCCGTACGTCACGACCTGATCGCCGAGGCGATCCGGCTCACTCGCCTGATCCGTGCCCTCATGCCGGAGGACGGTGAGGTGGCCGGGCTGCTGGCGCTGATGCTCCTCACCGAGGCCCGCCGCACCGCCCGGGTTTCGGCGGGCGGCGAACTGGTCACGCTCGTCGAGCAGGACCGTGGGACCTGGGACGCCGCGCTGATCGCCGAGGGTCACCGGCTGGTGCGCGAGCGCCTGGCCGCCCGGGTGGCTCCGGGTCGCTACCAGATCCTCGCAGCGATCAGCGCCGTGCACACCTCCGCCCGCGACGTACGCGACACCGACTGGTCGCAGGTCGTCGCCCTCTACGACCAGCTCGTCCGCATCGACCCCTCGCCGGTCATCGCCCTCAACCGGGCCATCGCGGTGGCCGAGCTTGACGGCCCGGAGGTGGCACTGGCGGCCGTCGACCGTCTTGAGGACAAGTTGGCCGGCTATCACGCCTACCATGCGACCCGCGCCGACCTGCTGCGCCGGCTGGGCCGCAGTCAGAAGTCGCGCGCGGTGTACGACAAAGCCATCGAGCTGGCGGGCAACACCGCCGAGATCGCCTACCTGACACGCCGCTGCGACCAGCTAGCGTAGCGCCCGCGAACCCGATCGAAACCCCGTGCAAAGCGGCGGCCGGCCCCGATGGAATACGCGGCGCGGGCCACAGGAAGGTAGGGCATCGAGGGTCACATCGTCCTCGAGCGAGATCCGGATAATTATCTGCTCCCACATCGTGAGAGGAGAACGTCAGGCAAGCTTCCCGAGCCGAGCCCCACCAATAGCCGGTACCCTGCCGGTGCGCAACGTCACGCGCCGCAGGCCTTTGCTGATGCCGAACATGAGCCGGTCACATCGCCGGTGCACTCGCAGTGGCGTGCCGACCCACCTTCTTTTCGCGAGGCCCGCTGCACGGCTCTGATCTGACATCATGTGCATGATGTGGCCCGCCGGCGGCGGCGGAACTGCTGCGTAAGCGCTGTAGTCGGGTTGCCTCGTCTCACAGTCAAGCGTTTCCGCAGGTCAACGACTCGGAGCGAGATCCGGTTAATTATCTGCTCCCGCATAGTGAGATGAGGGCGTGTCGCGGAGAGCGGTGCCGACCGCGCCTAGCTTGAAGCACGAGTGGCCACCTCGGAGGCATGATGCGCTGCCCGTCGCATCCGGACGATCAAGGTTGCGGAGGGCACGACCTTCCCGGACATGTAGGTCGACAGGCGGGACCGCGAGGTTCCCGTTCTCTCCGCGAAATCCTGCTTGGACAGCCCGGATCTGGCGACGAGGTCTCGCACCTCGGATGCCACCTCCTCCCGTTCTGAGTCGATAGCGAGCTCGCGGGCGCGGGCCACTACTCCCTCCAGCAACTCGGCGGTGCCGTAAGGGTGGGACAGGCGGATGGCTTCGAGGACTTGCTGAGCTACCGGGCCCCAGGGATCGGCCCGGATCGCGGCTGCGAGCCTGCGCCAGTCCGGAAGGGTGCCCCGTTCCACTGCCGCGAGGATGCCTTCGAAGGGCCACGTCTCCACCGGGTCATCCGGTGAGGCGTCAATGTTGCGGAACTTCAGGGCAGTGGTCATTGCGCCATCTCCACAGCCAGCGAGCGGCAGACGCCGGTCACGTTTCCCCAGTCCGCCCAGCGTGCGTCCAGGCCCTTGTACCGGCCAAGCTGACCGAGGGTGCGAGCGTCGGCCGGCTTGGGGTCTGCCAGTTGCCGGGCGAGCTGGGTCGCCACGCCCTCCGGCCCGGGACCGCGCTGATCGGAGTAGTAGGCATCGATGTGCCGGAACACGTCCGCGGCGTGAGCGATCCCGTACCGGTCAGCGAGAGCCGCCACGTCGAGGTAATCCCGTGCTTGATTTCGTCGGACAATCAGGTAACCCTTGATCCGCAGCGTCTCGTCCGGCGTCGGTACCCGGAGCACGTGTCCGGACGGCAGCGACACCTCCGTGACCTCTAGGGGCCTGCTCCGGATGAGTTGACGGACTCCCGACTCGATATCGCCCAAGTCGCCCAGGATGATCTTTCCCGGCGTCACCCGGTTCGTCACCCATCCGTCTGTGGCTTCGATCGCTTCGAGTACCGCATCAAAACGGGTGCTGAGATCCTCTAGCACATGATCGTGGTCGGAGGAGGAGCGATGGTTGGCCCACAGTGCTGCGGCGGAGCCGCCTACCAGAACGGCATCAGGAAGGACCTCTTGCAGCCGTGCTGCTGACTCCAGCACGCGGACCAACTCGGACCGCGCCAGCCCAGGGGTGTCAGACTCAGGTCCGGCCATCCTTACACCTCCTGTGATCACGCTGATTGTATCAGATGTGATACAGATTCTTGGTCTATCCTGTGAGCGTAGGAGCGTGCGATAGCCATCCCTCGCAGAGAGGACCCGAACCTCGTACCGACCTGCGCGCGGCGCTCGCGAACTCAGCCGTTGACGACGTTAGATGCGGCGGAGAATTTTGCCGGGCAGATCCGCGCGCTCAGTGGCGGAAGGGGGTTTCGTGACAGTGATGCCGGCCTTGATGAGGATGTTGAGGTCGAGGTCCCAAGTTATGGCAGAACGTCTTCGCCAGAGTGCAAACGCGGCATCAATATGCTGGCTGGTCTGGTCCGCAGGCAACCCCGTAACAGTGCATAGATGCTTGTATGCTTCGGCACTCTTTCCATTTATCGATGCCAGGCCAAAGTGCGTGGTGGTATGGCAGTCGGTGCATAGGCAGATGAGCCGACGTAGCGCCTGCACGTTGTTGGAATCGTCATAAGCCCAGCGCTCGTGCGCTTCCAGCCACCGGCGAGCCTCCCGGTCTTGACCCCGTTGGCATACCTCGCAGCGTTGGTCTGCCCTGTTGGTGATCATCCGGCGCAGCCGTTCCCAGTCGCGCTGATCGACACAAGAGCGCACGTTGCTGAACCAGCAGCTACTCGGTACGAGGTCAACGAACAGGCCAGAACCGAAGTTGCGGTCTTCACCGGGAAGCAGATCAGGCACGTCTGGCCGTGCCTGCCAGCGATCCAGCGCTGTCATACCGGGTCTAGGCGCGTACCAGCGCCTTGCTGTCGGGTCCCATCGAGCCCCTTGGGCTTTTGCCTCGTCCTTTTCTGCGAAAGCCACATCGAGCCAGATCCTGTTGTCGCCCACTGCATCTCTCCTCGCGTAGACGGCCTTCTAGCCCATGATGTATCGCGGCACCGACATTTCGGCCTCCGCGCGTCATGGCTGCGATTTACGCTAGCGAGCGTTGCATCTCACGAGGAAATTCAATTAATGAGGTGAATGTGCTCCGTGGGACTCTGATGCGGCCCGCTCAAGCGGTTGGTCGGCTGACGAACTCGTAACGCGGGGCGGTCGTGGCTCGTTCCTGAAACCGTGGTCAGCATGGCGCCGACGCCACCAGGCCCGTGCCCGCTGGCACCACTTAGAGCACTCGCCTCCAGGTCCCCCTCGTCGCCTGACCCAGGCCGGACGAAAGGAGGTGACCCAAGGTAACCGCAAACCGCTAACCATGTGTCACGCTGAACTGCAACACGACCCACCGAACGAAAAGCAGCGACTGTTATGTCACAGTCGATGGTGCCGCCGTCAACTGTCTCCACGACCGGCGCGGTATCCGGGTCGAACACACTCGTCACGTCAGGCCTCCGCGACCGGTTCGGTGACAACAGGGACCTGACGGCCCGAGCTGGCCGCCTCCTGGACCGCCAGTGCCACGGCCAGCGCGCGGACCCCGTCGACGCCGGTGACCGCGGGCTCCGCCTTCTCCTCGACCGCGCGGGCGAACTCCTCAAGCGACACCTCATACAGGTCGCGGCGCTCGGGGATATCCAGCTCCCGCTCGCCTCCGGAGTCCCGCAGGAGGACAGAGCCGACCGGATCCTGCGTCATGACGTCCCTCGCGACGATCGACCCCTCGGTGCCGTGCATCTCCAGGCCCGTCCTGGCGTATCGGACGGTGAACGCGTCGTGCGTCTGCACCAGCACGTTGCCCTCGTAGCGGAGAACGCTCATGATCGCGTCGTCAACGGCCGCGTCCCATGGGCCCTGCCGGACACCGAGCGCGGCGGCGTCGAGCGGCCGCCCGAGCAGGCGGTTGACCACGGCGGCGTCGTGCACGGTGATGTCGAGGGATACCCCGGCGCCGGAGGCCGGATCCGTCAACCGCCACGTGGCGAGACGCTGCGGGAGTTGCACGGCATGGAAGACGCGCACGCCCAGCGGCTGCCCCACCGCGCCGGCGGCCACCAGCCGGCGGATCTCCCGGTGGGTGGCGGCGCACGGCAGATGGTGATTGACGCCGAAGATGACACCGGCCGCGTCGCACACGCGCACCATGGACCAGGCGTCGGTCAGGTTCATCGCGACGGGTTTCTCGCACAACACGTGCTTTCCGGCGGAGGCCGCGCTGAGGGTGTGCTGGTAGTGGAGCCGGTTGATGGTGCTTATGTAGACCGCGTCGACGTCGTCGCGTGACACCAGCAGGTCGATGTCGGACGTGGCGTAAGGGATCTGATGCTGCTGCGCGTACTCCGCCGCGTGCTCGTCGGTGCGACTGGATATTCCCGCGACCTGGTGACCGAGGCGTCGCATCGCGGGGATGATGCGCGTAGCCGCGATGTCGCTAGCGCCGATCAGGCCCCACCGTAGCGTTGTCATGGTCGTACTCCATTCCGAGACGGGCTGGCTAGTCCTCCGGACTCGCCAGCCGCTAGGTAATCGCTGGACACGTGCACCTGCGCCCGCCACCAGGGCCTCTACCTCTGCGAGGCTGGCCATGGACGTGTCGCCAGGGGTTGTCATGGCCAGTGCCCCGTGGGCGGCGCCGTAATCTACTGCTGCCTGCAGGTCACCGGTGGTGAGCAGGCCATATATGAGTCCGGACGCGAAGCTGTCGCCGCCGCCCACCCGGTCGTAGATCTCCAGCGCCGGGCGGTGCCTGGCCTCGACGAAGCCGCTGTCCGCGGACCACGCGACGGCCCCCCAGTCGTTGACCGTCGCGCTGATGACGCCGCGCAGGGTGGTCGCCACGACAGAGCAGCCGAACTCGGCGGTGACGTGGCCGATCATGGCCTTGAAGTTCTCGGCTTCGAGCCCGGTCAGGTTCTCACCCGTGCCGGGAACCTGGAAGCCGAGGCAGGCGGTGAAGTCCTCCTCGTTCCCGATCATTACGTCCACGTGCTCGGCGAGCGCGCGGTTGACTTCCCGGGCGCGCCGCTGCCCGCCGTAGCTCTTCCACAGGCTCGGGCGGTAGTTCAGGTCGTAGGACACGATGGTTCCGTGCCGCCGGGCCGCGGTCATGGCCGCCTCGATGACCTCCGGCGTCGTCGGGGACAGGCCGGCGTAGATGCCTCCGGTGTGGAGCCACCGGGCGCCGAGAGTTCCGAAGATATGCTCCCAGTCGATGTCATCGGGCTTGAGCTGGCTGGCCGCGGTATGCCCGCGATCGGAGACACCCTGAGCGCCGCGGATCCCGAAGCCCCGTTCGGTGAAATTCAAGCCGTTGCGCACGGTGCGCCCGAGGCCGTCGTAGGGGAACCAGCGGACCAGGGATACGTCCACGCCGCCTTGCAGCATGAGGTCCTCGACTAGGCGGCCTACCGCGTTGTCGGCCAGGGCGGTGACGATGGCGGTGCGCAGGCCGAAGCACCTCCGCAGGCCGCGGGCCACGTTGTACTCGCCGCCGACGTTTCCGCTGGTCAGCGCGCCCGGCAGGATTCGAACCCGCGACCCGCTGCTTAGAAGGCAGCTGCTCTGTCCGGCTGAGCTACGGGCGCTCGAAGATAAGTTTGCAGGTCGAAGATCACATGACGGCCACGCGAAGGTCCCAGTGTGCCGGCCCCGGACGCAGACGCCCCCCCGTTCCGTCAACAGCCCACCGTACCCGAACCCGCCGTCAACGATGCCAATCCCGGCTACCTCGACCCGCTGAGCTGCGCTTCCGCCCCAGCGGCAGGACGGCCGGCGGGACGGCCGACATGCTGGCCGACCTGCCGTCCAACAGCAGCGAAGTCCTCACCCCGCGCGGGAACACGGGCCCAGCGGCCCCGAGAGTCCCCAGCGGGAGAAGAACGCCCAGGAGGCCGCGGCGGCGCTGGGTCCCCGCGGGTCGGAGTACCGGGCCGAGGCAGGAGCGGCCGAACCGCCCGACCAGTAGTGGCCCATCCCGTGCACCGTCCACAGCTGCGCGACCACGCAGCCCGAACCATCCGCATACGACTGCACCGTGTACCTGTGCCCTTCCGGCACGACGGCGTCCCGGCTCCCGGCCGGCGTGCCCGCCACGCCAGGCCGGTGTCCGCGCTGGAGGACCACGTTGTCGACGCCGAGCCACTGCGCCATGGCCTGCCGTCCGCACCGGTAGGGAACCCCCGGGTCCGCGTCGCCGTGGATGACGATGACCGGCATCACCCGGGCCCGCGGGCCCATCGCGTCCAGCGCGTCACCCGCCAGCCTGGCGGTATCGGCCGTGTCCGCGCCGCCAGGGAAGCACCCCAGCTCGGGTCCCGTGTACGGGGCGCCGGAGTGGATGCCGATCGCGGCGTACAGGTCCGGGTAGTACGCGGCCAGGATCGCCGTCTCGAACCCGCCCGCGGAGATGCCGATCGCGTAGACGCGGCCGGGATCGGCGTGCCAGCGCCCCAGGACCGCCCTGGTCATGTCGGCGATCGCGGCGGCGTCCCCGACACCCCGGCCCTCGAGGTCCGGTTCCCAGATGCCCCTCCAGCAGCGCCCGTACGTACTGGCGTCGAGGGTGTCGGTGTCCGGATACAGGACGATGAACCGGTCGCGCTCCGCGAGCGCGTCGTACTGGCTCGCCGCGGCCATCTGGTCCGCCGTCGTGTCACATCCGTGCAGCACCACCATGAGCGGCGCCGCCGAACCAGTCCTCAGGCTCGACGGCACGTAGACCGCGTAGGGGTACACGTCACCGCGCTCGCTCACGCTCCCGTGCTGGTACCCGCGTTCGCCGCCCGGCGGGAACGAGAGCGAGAGCGAGGGCGAGGCCGAGGCCGAGGGCACAGACAGGGGCGGCGGCGCGACGGTCGCGGCGATCACGGCGGCGACGCCGGCCGCCGCGCCGCAGGCGGCAGCGACCGCGATCCACAGCGGCCTATGCCGCATCGCCCCGTCCCGTGACAGCTCCGGGCCCGCACCGCTCCACGCCCAGAGCCTAGGCCAAAGCCGCTCAGCCCGCCTCGTCCAGCCGCGTCCTCTGGTCCGCGGAAAGCTCCAGGTCCACCGCCCCGAGGCTCTCCTCGAGCTGCGCCACTGAGGACGCTCCCACCAGCGGGATCACCGGCAGTTCCCCGCCCATTAGCCAGGCCAGCACCACCTGGTTGACCGTGGCCCCCGTCTCAGCCGCCACGGCATCCAGCGCAGCAAGCCGCCGCGCCGTCCCGGCATGGGAGAACTCCGGCCCGAGCGGCTTGTCCGCCCGCACGTAACCCCCGCTCAGCAGCGGCGAGTACGCCACCAGCGTCAGTCCAGGCGACGACCGCAGGTAGCTCAGCAGGTCCGGGCTCGCCGCTCCCGGCGCGCCGTCCGGCGACAACCAGCCCGGCTGGTCGTTACGCTGCCGCAGGTAGGTATGCCGGTACTGGAGCACCTCGTACCCGGGCAGCCCGGCCGCGGCGGAAAGAGCACGAGCCCGCTCCGCCCGCCACGCCCAGTGGTTGCTCACCCCGAGCAGCCCGACGAATCCCGAGGCCACCAGCTCGGCGAACCCCTCCACGGTCTCCGCCAGCGGAACAGCGGGGTCCTCCACGTGCGCGTACATCAGGTCCAGCCGCGAGACCCCCATACGCGCCATGCTCCGCTCCGCGGACTCCCTGATCGCCTTGGCGGACAGGCCGTCCAGCGGCACCGGCCGGCCGGCCGCCGTGACGAACCCGGTGCTCGGCGCCAGCGGCCGCGCGCCGAACCGGTCCAGGATGGCGAACGACGTCGCCTCGTCGGTCCGGCTGCCCATCAGCATCGCGCCCAGGCTCAGCACGCTGACCTCGCGCCTGGTCGCCGGCTCAGTCCCGATCATGCGGTATCTCATGACAACGAGTCTCGGACCTAGAGAGCACTCTAAGTCAAACCGGCGGCGTCAGGCCGGCTACGTCAAGCCGAGGAACCTGATCACCGAGCGCCGGATCCCGGCCGCGTCCAGCCCGTGCAGCGCCGCGTGATCGGCGGGCGTCCCGTACCTCCGCAGTTCCCCGCGTCCCACCCCCAGGCTCAGCAGCCGGTGCGGCCGCGAGGCCAGCGCCGCGGACACCGCGAACGCGGACGTCCCGGCCAGGTACGGCTCGACCAGCACGACGGCGCCCGACGACGCCTCAAGCGCCCGCAGCCCGCCGGCGTCGAACGGCCGGACCGTGGTCGCGTAGGCCACCGTCACGTCCAGGTCGGCGACGCCGTCGAGCACCGGCGACAGCATCGGCCCGACCGCGACCACCACCGCCCGCCGCCCCGAACGCACCGCCTGCAGCGACGCGGACACCGGCCGCGCCTCCCCGTTGCTCCCAGAAGACAGCCGCAGGTACGCGGAACCCGAGCCAAGCCCGTCCACCGCCCCCAGCTTGACCTGCTCGTAGGCCCGCTCGACGAGGAACGGCGCGTAGGTGTGCACGATCGGCCGCATCCCGGCCAGCGCCAGCCCGCCGCCGACGCTGACCATCAGCTGTTCCCTGATGCCGACGTTCAGTACCCGGTCAGGGTGCCTGGCCGCGGCCTTGCCGAACATGTCGGCGGAGATCTCCGCCAGCACGACGGCGGTGAGCGGATCCTCGTCGAGCAGCGCCGAGGCCGTATCGGCGAAGGCCGTCCGCATGTCAGTCACGATCGTTCACCCTTTCCCTCGACGGTGGCCACGACCAGCTGCGGCCCGCCCCGAAAACCGGGCAGAAAACCAGACGTGGCGCGGAACGCCGAAGCCAGCGCGGCGTGGTCCCGCCCGGACACGCGCACGGAAGACCACCCGCTCACCGCGAAGTGCGCCTCGATCCCGCCGGGCCCCCAGCCGTAGGAGGAGGTTGTCCACCGCGACCACGGTGAGGTTGGGCAGCCCGACGGCGCCCGCGTACACGATCGCCTCGCTGTTGCTGCCCTCGTCGAGCTCCGCGTCGCCCACAAGCACGTACACCCGCGGCGCCGGAAGCCCCTGGGCCAGCAGCCCGTGCGCCAGCCCGACCGCGAGCGGCAGCCCATGCCCCAGCGACCCGCTGGCGATCTCCACCCCGGGGATGAGGTTACGGTCCGGGTGGTACCCGAGCCGCGAGGAGGCCGAACCGAAGTCCGCCAGCCACGACTCGGGGATGAACCCCTTGGCCGCGAGCACCGCGTAGTAGGCAGCCGGGCCGTGCCCCTTGGACAGCAGGAACCGGTCGCGGCCGGGGTCGCCGGCGGTGCCCGGTGACACCCGGAGCACCTGGTCGTACAGGACCCAGAGCACGTCAAGCGTCGATGTCGCGCTCGGCTCGTGCTTCTCGTCCCCGGTCATCATGGTCATCAGCCGGGGGAGTTCCGCGTATGTCGCCATGCCGCTAGCCTGCCCGCAGCCCCCGCCGTCCGCATCGGCCGCCCGCCGCACCCCGCGTACGTCAATGGTCCTAGGCCCGGGGGAGGCACAATGACGTGATGCCCCAACGAACACGATGGCCGCTGGCTGCCGGGCTGGCGGCCGGCGTGGCGCTCGACGCGCTGTTCGGCGACCCGCGCCGCGGTCATCCCGTCGCCGCGTTCGGCCGCGCCGCCGCCGCGCTCGAGGCCCGCGACTACGCCGACAGCCGCCGCCGCGGCGCCGCGCACGCGGCCGCCTGCGTGCTGGCCGTGGCCGTCCCCGCCGCGGTCCTGCACCGCCGTACCCGAGGCCGGCCGCCGTGGCGGGCGGCAGCGGTCGCGACCGCGGTGTGGGCGGTCACCGGCGCCCGTTCGCTACATCATGAGGCCGAACGGGCCTGGTCCTCGCTCCACCGCAACGATCTTGCCGCGGCCAGGGACGTCCTCCCGAGCCTGTGCGGCCGCGATCCGGCCCGGCTGGGCGCGGCCGAGATCACCCGCGCGGTGATCGAGTCGGTCGCCGAGAACACCTCGGACGCCGTGGTGGCGCCGCTGCTCTGGGGAGCCGTCGCCGGGATTCCCGGGCTGGTCGCTTACCGCGCGGTCAACACCCTCGACGCGATGGTGGGCCACCGTTCGGCCCGGTACCTGCGGTTCGGCTGGGCCTCGGCCCGCCTGGACGACGCGGCCAACTGGATCCCGGCCCGCGTTTCCGCCGCGCTGACCGCGGCCTGCGCCCCGCTGGTGACCGGGGCCAGCCCGGCGTCCGTCGTCACCGTCACGCGCCGTGACGGCGGACACCATCCCAGCCCGAACGCGGGCCGGTGCGAGGCTGCCTTCGCGGCTGCGCTCGGTGTGCGCCTCGGCGGGACGAACGTCTACGCAGGCGTGGCCGAGGCGCGCCCTGACCTGGGGGAAGGACGCGCCCCTGAGCCGGAGGACATCCGCCGTGCCATCGCCTTGTCCCGGGCGGTCACCGTGTCCGCGACCGCCCTGGCCGCGCTGATAGCCGTTATGGCCGGCGGACGATGAACCGCCAGACAATGGGTAGGCAGGGGGCATGGGAAAGCTACTGCTGATCATCTTGTGCTTCTTCTTTCCGTTCCTCGCCGTGCTGATCCGCTACGGCCCGTGCATGAAGGTGGTGTGGGCGATCCTGCTGCAGCTGATCGGCCACTTCCCCGGCGTGATCTACGGGATCTACCAGGTCACCCGCGAGCGCGAGCGCGCCTATTAGCCAGCGGAGTAGCCTGCATCAGTGCGAGGGACGCTGCTGGTCGCCGGGACGGGTTCGGACGCGGGCAAGAGCGTGCTTGTGGCCGGGCTGTGCCGGTGGCTGGCCCGGCAAGGCGTGAAGGTGGCGCCGTTCAAGGCCCAGAACATGTCGCTGAACTCGTTCGTGACGCTGGACGGCGCCGAGATCGGCCGCGCGCAGGCCATGCAGGCGGCCGCGGCGGGCATCGAGCCGGCCGCCGACATGAACCCGGTGCTGCTCAAGCCGGGCAGTGACCGGCGCAGCCAGGTCGTGGTGCTCGGCCACCCCGAGGCCGAGGCCGACGCGGTGGGCTATCGCGCGCACGCGCCGCGGCTGCGCCAGGTCGCGCTGGACAGCCTGGCCCGGCTGCGGGACGCCTACGACGTGGTCATCTGCGAAGGCGCGGGCAGCCCGGCCGAGATCAACCTGCGCGAGACCGACGTGGCCAACATGGGCCTGGCCCGCGCGGCCGGCCTGCCGGTCATCGTGACCGGCGACATCGACCGCGGCGGGGTATTCGCCGCCATGTACGGCACGCTGGCCCTGCTCTCGCCCGCCGACCAGGCGCTCATCTGCGGCTTCGTGATCAACAAGTTCCGCGGCGCCCCCGAGCTGCTGGACAGCGGCCTGACCATGCTCAGGCAGCTCACCGGCCGCCCCGTCTACGGCGTCCTGCCCTGGCAGGACGGCCTCGGCGGGGACGCGGAAGACTCCCTGAGCCTCTCCCGCCAGCAGTCGCCTGCCACCAGCGCGCCTTTCCCCCGTGACCGCTCGACCACTCTCGACCACAGGGGGGAACCCGATTCGTTCGGTACTAAAGATTTTCTCCGGGTCGCGGTGGTCAGGCTGCCCCGGATCAGCAACTTCACCGACGTGGACGCGCTGTCGGCCGAGCCCGGCGTGCTGGTGCGGTTCGCGACCAGCCCGGCCGAGCTGGCCGGCGCGGACCTGGTGGTGCTGCCCGGGTCCCGGGCTACCGTCGCGGACCTGGCCTGGCTGCGGGACCGCGGCCTGGCCGGGGCGGTCGCCGAGCGGGCCCGGGCGGGCTGCCCGGTGCTCGGCATCTGCGGCGGCTACCAGATGCTGGCCGCCCAGATCGACGACCCGGTGGAATCGGGCCGCGGCACGGTCGACGGGCTGGGGCTGCTGCCGGTGCGCGTCCGGTTCGGCGCGGAGAAGATCCTGCGCCGCCCGCGGGGCCGCGCGCTGGGCGCCCCGGTGGCCGGGTACGAGATCCACCACGGCGTCGCCGAGATCACCGACCCGGCGGCTGAGCAATTCCTCGACGGCTGCCGCCGCGGCGCGGTATGGGGTACCAGCTGGCACGGCACGCTGGAGAACGACGAGTTCAGGCGGGCGTTCCTGGCCGAGGTGGCGGCGCTGGCCGGCCGGGACTTCACCCCCGCGCCCGGCACCGACTTCGCCGCCACGCGGGAGGCGCGGCTCGACGTGCTCGGTGACCTGGTGGCCGGCCACCTGGACACGGCGGCGCTGAGCCGGCTGATCGAAGACGGCCCGGTGCCCGGCTTGCCCGCGCTTGTCACCTCACTCCACCACGATCGATAGGGTTTGCTCATGCCTGACAAGGTTCTCTACACCGCGGAGGCTACGTCGACGGGGGACGGCCGCAGCGGCCACGTCGTCTCGTCGGACCAGCGCCTCGACCTCGACCTCGCCCTCCCCGTGAGCATGGGCGGCGACGGCAACGGCACCAACCCCGAGCAGTTGTTCGCGGCCGGCTACTCGGCGTGCTTCCACAGCGCGCTGCGGATCGTGGCCCGCCGGGCCAGGGTGGATCCCGGCGAGTCGACCGTGACCGCCGAGGTGGGCATCGGGCCCGAGGGCGACGCGTTCGGGCTGGTGGTCACGCTGATCATCCACATTCCCGGACTGGAGCGGGAGAAGGCCAGGGAGCTCGCCGAGGCGGCGCACCAGGTGTGCCCGTATTCGCGGGCCACCCGCGGCAATATCAGCGTCGAGCTGCGCATTCCGTAACCGGACCACAGGGAGGCAGACCATGGATCTCGCTGCTATCGAGGCGGAGCGGGCCCGGCTGCACGCCGAGTACGTCACGGCCGAACGGCCGCCGAGCAGCGCCCGCGGCATCCACCACACCGCCCTGCTCAGCTCCGACGTGGAGCGGACGATCCGCTTCTACCAGGGCATCCTGGAGTTCCCGCTGACCGAGATCATCGAGAACCGCGACTACCCGGGGTCCAACCACTTCTTCTTCGACGTCGGTCACGGCAACCTGCTGGCCTTCTTCGACTTCCCCGGGCTCGACCTGGGCCCGTACGCCGAGGTCCTCGGCGGCCTGCACCACATCGCGATCTCGGTGACGCCGGAGAAGTGGGCCGCGCTGCGCGCCAACCTGGCCGCGGCCGGCGTCGACTACATCGAGGAGAGCGGCACGTCGCTGTACTTCCGCGATCCCGACGGCGCCCGCCTGGAACTCCTCGCCGACCCCCTGGGCGAGATGTACGGCAGCCGCGTCCTGTAGCGACTCCCCGATCGCGAAGGTCCACGCCGCCCCGAGCCCGCCGCCCACCAGCCCCACCAGCCCCACGCACCCGCCCCGGAACCTGAATCCTGCCGCTCCCCAGCTTCAAACGGCACCGATGTTCCACCGATGTCGCTATCGCGACCCGCACTGGGGTGGGTGGGCCCCTGACCCCGATAGATGGGGGCCGGGGCGCACGCACCCCAATCCGCTGACCGCGCCGGGCCCGGCAGAAATGCTCGTTTCCCTGCAAACCCGGCATATCCGGCATGATGCCAGCCAGCCGGGCGCCGTCCGCCGTCACCATCCCTAGATGTGCGCCAGCCCCCCGGACGGTAAAGTCTTCGTGATCATGGAAGCTGCCGTGCGCGCCTGGGCCGCTCTGTACGGGCTGGCCATTGGTGATGCGCTGGGCATGCCCACGCAGATGCTTTCCCGGACGGAAATCCGTGGTCGCTGGGGGGCGCTGCTGCCCGGCTTCAAGCCCGCCCCGCCCGGTCACCCCATCGCCGCCGGCCTGCCCGCCGGAGCGGTGACCGACGACACCGAGCAGGCCGTCCTGCTCGCCCGGCTCCTCGTCAAAGGTCACGGCACAATAGACCCGAACGAACTGGCCACCGCCCTGGTCACCTGGGAGCGCGACATGGCCGAACGCGGCTCCCTAGACCTGCTCGGTCCCTCGACCAAGCGCGCCGTCGCGGCCGTCCTGGCCGGCGTCCCGCCGGAGGAAGCCGGCGCGGCCGGCGCCACCAACGGCGCCGCCATGCGCATAGCCCCCGTAGGCACCGCCGTGCCACTATCCCCGCCCGCCTCCTCCACCCTTCCCCGCCCGCCTCCTCCACCCTGCCCGCCTCCTCCACCCTGCCCGCCTCCTCCACCCTTCCCGCCTCCTCCACCCTGCCCGCCTCCTCCGTCCCGCCCGCCTCCAACCCAAGTCAGCTGTCGAAGCTGGTCGACCATGTGGTGATGGCGAGCAGCGTCACGCACAACACCGGGATCGCGCTGGCGGGCGCCGCGGCCGTGGCCGCCGCGGTGAGCGCGGGCGTTTCCGGCGCCGGGATCGCCGCGGCCACGGCGCTGGCCATCCAGGCCGCGCGGATCGCGGCCGGCCGCGGTCACTGGGTGGCGGGCGCGGACGTGGCGGCGCGCATCGAGTGGGCCACCCGCCTGGTCGCGGGCCGGGACGAGGCCGAAGCCGCCGAGCTCATCTACACCCTGGTCGGCACCGGCCTGGCCACCCAGGAGTCGGTGCCGGCCGCGTTCGCGGTGCTGGCCGCGGTGCCCGCCGACCCGTGGCGGGCCTGCCTGCTGGCCGCCTCGCTCGGCGGCGACTGCGACACGATCGCGGCGATGGCCGGCGCGATTACCGGAGCCTGCCACGGCGCCGGCTCCTTCCCGGCCGAGGCCATCGCCGTCATCGACGCCCAGGGCCTCGGGCTCCCCGAGCTCGCGAGCGACCTCCTGGCGCTTCGGGACGCGCCGCAGTGAGCCCGCCGCCGCTGAGCCGGCTCGTCTTCGCGGGCGAGGCGATCGTCGACCTCCTGATGTGGGTGCCCGCGCTGCCCGAACGCGGCGGCGACATGCTCGCGGAGTCGGCCGCCATCGAGGTGGGCGGCGGTTTCAACATCATGGCCGCGGCCGTCCGGCAGGGCCTGCCCGTGATCTACGCGGGCGGTCACGGGACCGGGCCGTGGGGCGACAGGGTCCGCGCCGCGCTGGCCGCGGAGGGCATCCGCCTGCTCCGCACGCCCGACCCGGACCGGGACACCGGGTTCGACGTGGCCCTGGTCGAGGCCGGCGGCGAGCGGACGTTCGTCACCGCGCTGGGCGCCGAGTCGCTGCGCGAGCCAGGCGCGTGGGACCTGGTCCGGCTCCGGCCCGGCGACGCGGTCTACGTCTCCGGCTACGGCCTGGTCCCGCCCGAGTCGGGTCCGGTCCTCGGCGCCTGGGCGGCCAGCCTGCCGCCCGGGATCGTGCTGTTCGCCGATCCCGGGCCGCTGGCCGCGGACATTCCCGCGCCGGTGCTCGACCCGGTACTGGCCCGCTGCGACTGGTGGAGCTGCAACCAGCGGGAGGCCGCCCTGCTCACCGGCAGCGACGACCCGGCCGAGGCGGCCCGCCGCCTGGTCCGCCGGACCGCCCATGCCGACGTCATCGTGCGGGCCGGCCCGGACGGCTGCGTGGTGGCCATGCGGGTGTCCGGCCCGGCACTGGACCACGGCCTGTCGCTGAGCCACATCGCGGCGCCCGCCGTGACGGCGGTCGACACCACGGGCGCGGGCGACGCCCATTCGGGGGTGTTCCTGGCCGGGCTGGCCGCGGGGCTGACGGTGGGCGAGGCCGCCCGCCGGGCCAATGCCGCCGCCGCCCTGACCGTCACCCGCGCCGGCGCGGCTACCTCACCCACCCGGGCCGAACTCGACCGGTTCGGAGGGTTCTAGTTGTCTGGCTCTTTTGCCTTGTAGACCACCGTGACGGTGAGGTTGCCCGGCATCACGATGACGTGAGTGGTCAGCGCGCCCTTGCCGGTCACCGTCACGGTCACGTCCACGTATCCGCCGGCCGGGAGGGAGCCGCCCGGCGGCGCGACGCTGACCCTGCCCGCCAGGCCGGCCGGAACCATGACGGTGTAGTGCGCGACCGGGCCACCCACGGCAGTGAGCACGAAGAACCCGCTGGCCTGCTTCCCGCTTCCCGACGTGAGCATCAGCATGTCCGGCGCCAGCAGCAGGTGTCCCTGAGCGGGTGAGGTGGACGGTGACGGCGACGGGGCCGGGGGCATCGACGGGGGCGGTGACGGCGGGCGCGACGGCGGCGCGGTGGGCTGCGGCGTTCCCGTCGCCATCCCCGGGCTGGCCGGGCCCGCGGGCGTCGTCACCGGCGGCCTCGGGCGGGCCGCGGCGGTGCGCGGCGGGGACGGCGCCGCGCTCGTGCGGCCCGGGGCGGGGCTGGACGCCTGGCCGGGCCCGCCTGCGCCCAGGCGGGGGCGGAGGCCTGCGGAGGGTGCGCGGTGCCGGCCGTCATGATCATGGTAACTCCGGTCACCATGGCCAGCGCCGCCACCATGGCTACCGCCGAGACCAGGCCGGGCTGCCGCCGGACCCGCCGCCACCACCGCGGCCCGGACGGGCCGATCGGCTTCGGGAAACCGGACGGTCCGAACGTGCCCGCGCGATGCGCCACGCTCATCCGGTGCGCCCGGCCGGTCGGGGAGTTGTCGGC
>WNGR01004301.1_pt1 | contig 16856 bp, 14 predicted proteins | sample 5407581 | NCBI WGS metagenome assembly WNGR01 (sample SAMN13153383, study PRJNA577476) | soil metagenome | isolation source: 80 cm soil or saprolite under Garry oak tree replicate 2 | place: USA:California | collected 2016-06-15 | reverse complement strand
TCGTCCTCCGTGCGCGCATGTCCAAGGGGCTCAGGCCCGACTACGCGCCACCACCCCCCATCGTGGGCCTCGTCATCGGCGGCGGGGCCATCCTGGGCTTGGTCATCGGTGGCGGTGCCATGCGGGGCGGCGCCATCGGCGGGGGTTTGATCACGGTTCCTGCTGGTGCCACCAGGAACCAGATGCCTTGCGCGCCAAGGCCCTTGACCTGGCCGGGGCTGGTCTCCGTCGCGAAGTAGTACAGCGGGTGGCCGGCATAGGTGACCTGGGTCGTGCCGTCGGTCCGGGTGGCCGTGCCCAGGTCGCCGGCCACCGCGGCGCCGGCCGCGGCCACCGGGCCGGTGGTGAGCAGCGGCGGCCACGCCGTCGCGCACGCGCCGTAGCAACTCGACGTGGTGCCCTTGTCCGAGGTGAGGATGTACAGCGTCCGGCCGGTCTGGTCGGTCAGCCAGACGCCGTAGCCGCCGGTCTGCGTTGTCAGGGTCATGGTGGGGCCGGGCGCCGAGGTGGTGGCCGGCGCGGTGGTGGTCTGGCTGGACGGGGGCGGCGCGGCCGTCGTGGTGGCCGTGGGTGCTGCGCCTGCTGCCGGCGTGCTGCCGCCACAGGCGGCCGCCAGGATCGCGACAGCGGCCAGCGGGACGCCGAATCCCATTGCTCGACTCGAGAGCCGACCTGGCATGGTGTCTCCTTCCGGAGCTGGGTGCGGTACGGGGCACGGTCTGTCATCACGCGTACACATCCCGTACGTACCCGGCGGCCGGAAAGCCTGCGTCGCATGTCCTGAACCGGACGGAGTGATCGTCACGCCACCGGGGTAAGTTCGGTGATCGAAATGGTCTGTCCTTGATTAATTCACATTGACAGCGTTCGGTATCGTTGCAGAAGGGGCCTGCGTCTTAACGGCGATATTACGACCGGCATCGCACTAAACGCTGTTTCTACGCGTCTGCGGGCCGGTCCGGCGATGACGCCGGACCGACCCGCATCGTTCAAGCTGCAACTCGGTGCATAATCATTCAATTGACGAGACCCGCGGCTGCCGGCCGATGGCCGACAGCGCGCGGGGATGTTCGCCGAATCTGTGTTCAGGATGCCGCCTTGGCCAGTGCCGGTCTTGGGAACCGGCCGGTCTTGAACTCCGGTGTGTTCTCCAGCATTTCCAGTGCCCGCATGCGCATCGGGCCGATGCTGCCGATCGGCACACTCATCTTCTTGGCTATCTCGGCGTACGTGAGGCACTGGTCGGACGTCGCCAGTACGAGCAGTGTGCGGTAGCGCGTCGGTAACTGGGCGAGTGCCTGTTCGACGACCCCGTCGTAGACGCCCTCGACGGGATAGACGTCCGGTGCCTGACACTGGCTGTGTCCGCTGTACTCGGTCTCCGGGTCGGCGCACAGGACGAACCGGCGAGACGCGTCGGCCAGCCGGATCGCCTCGCGGCGGGCGGCTACCACCAGCCAGGCGCCGAGGTACTCCGGCTGCCGGATCTGGTGGCCGTGCTTCCATAACAGCAGCCAGGTCCGCTGCGCCACGTCGGCGGCGTCGGCCGAGCCGAGGCCCGTCCGGCTCGCGGTGTGCAGCACGAGCGGTCCGAAACGGTTGATGATTTCCCGCCACGCAGCCCAGTCCCCGGTGGCCACACCTGCCAACAGTTCGGCGGGTGAACTGTCAGATTTGTCTGATTGTGTGGCCGTGCTGTCGTCGGTCGATTGCGTGAACAACTGACGTACTCCGTTCAATTGGTCGCTGAAGTCGAGCGTGTTCGCGACGTGAGCAAGCCGGGGTCCGACGCGATTCGCGCGCGCGTCAGCGACCCCGGAGATGTGGTGCGTGAATGAACTAGCCGGCGCCCCGGTATGGCGTGCGTCGGCGGCTATCGAACCCTGGTGGGCGATCTCGCCGGCCGGCTCCGGAGATGCGAACCGGGCGGCGGTGACTTCGTGGCGCGTGATGACATGCGTGTATCCCCCTTTGTGGAAACCCCCGTATCCAACGGGTGGAATGGTGCCATCAGCCGTCGACAATCCGTCGACAGAGCGCAAATTTGACACGGATTCCGGCCATGATGAGCCGGCAGCAATTGGACGACGACTCTGCGTATATGGGCGGCGGTCTGAGTAATACGTCAGGTACGCTGATCTGGTCCGTCTGGCTCGGTGTCGACGGATCGACCTGGATGTGATGTATCTGGCCGTCCGGTCGGTACTCCTTATTGCTGTGACTTGTCCTGGGGGGACTGTGTGAGCAGCGGGTGGACTGGAATCGATTTTCGGGTGCTCGGCCCCTTGGAAGTCGAAGTCGACGGGAACGTCGTGGACCTGGGGGGTCCACGACTGCGGACACTGCTGGCGCTGCTCATCGCGGCGCCCGGTCGCCCGGTGAGCGTGTCGATGCTGGTGGAGGCCCTGTGGGGGCACGGCGCTCCGCATGACGCCGACCGAACGGTGCGCACCTACATGTCCCGCCTGCGCAAGGCGCTGCCGGCGGCATCGGCGACGGACGTCATCTTGACCCGGTCACCCGGCTACCTGCTGCTATCGGATCCGGAGACGATCGACGCCGTGCGGTTCGAGCGGCTGGCCACCTCGGGTCGGCAGGCGTTGGCGGCCGGCATGTTACGAGTGGCCCACGAGCGGCTGACCGCGGCGCTCGGGTTGTGGCGGGGCGCTGCGTTCGACGAGTTCGGCACCGTCCGCGCGCTCAACGCCGCGGGTCGGCGGCTGGAACAGATGCGCCGCAACGCCGTCGAGGACCGCGTCGACGTCGACCTCGCGGCGGGGCGGTGCCGGCAGGTGATCGCCGAGCTGGAGGGGTTGACCTCGCTGTATCCCGGCAACGAGCGGCTGTGGGGCCAGCTGATGCTGGCCCTGTACGGGGCTGGCCGGCAGTCCGACGCGCTGGCGACGTTCCGTCGGGCGCGGCTGCTGCTGGTGGCCCAGTGCGGGGTGGAACCGTCACCCGTGCTGACCGCCATCCACCAGCAGATACTGGCCCACGACCGCAGTCTGCTCGCCCCGCTCGACCTGGGTGTGGCCGCTCCCGGCCGTGGCGGCGAACCAGCAGGCCGGACACTGGTCTGCGCCGGCTGCGGCCGCGCTGCCGATCAGGGATGACGTGTCGGCGGGCAGGGAGCCGACCTGCCCCATCGCCGAACAGGGGAGCGGCAGCTGAGGGCTCGCCGTGGCGAGTGACCGCGATGATCCACTTCGGACGGTCCGCCGCCAGGCCTGGCAACGGCTGTATCACCGATCGGGGCTGCTCGCCTCTCCTGTTCGACGGGACCGACGGCAGGCAGGTCGGCCACGAGTCGAGGGAGCGTGCGGTGAGCGGAAACGGCGAAGGCGTCGTGTTGCTGATCGGCAGCGGATGGCGTCCCTATCGGGAGTATCTGCTCAGCGGGCTGGCCGGTGAGTCGGCCCTGTGGCTGATCGACCAACAACCGCCGTCCTGGCAGGACTCCTACCTCGTGGGCAGCAGTGTGGTCGGCCTGCTGGACGAGGACCGGGTGGTGCCCGACCGGCAGGGGCTGGTCGACGCCGCACTCGCGGTGACCGAACACCACAAGGTGGTCGGCGTCGTCACCTATGACGAACTGTTCGTGACCGCAACGGCGCATGTCGCCGAGCGGCTCGGCGTGCGGGGGCTCACCGTGGCCGGCGCGGAGAACTGCCGGGACAAGTCCCGCACCCGTGTCGCGCTGACCGCGGCCGGGCTGCCGCAGCCGCGGTTCGCCGTCGTGCACGACATCGACGAGGCCGTCGATGCCGCCGACCACATCGGGTTCCCGGTGGTGGTCAAGCCGCGCGGCATGGGCGCGAGTGTCGGTGTGGTGCGGGCCGAACGGCCGGCCGATCTGCGCGGCGCGTTCGAGTCGACCGAGCGGGCACGGCACGCAGGCCCGCCGGTCTACGAGGACGGCATCCTGATCGAGGAAATGGTCGAGGGCCCCGAGATCAGTGTCGACGGAGCCGTCTCCGACGGCGTGTACCGGCCGTTCTGCCTGGCCCGCAAGCAACTCGGCGCGCCACCGTACTTCGAGGAGATCGGTCACGTCGTCGACGCGAGGGACCCGTTGCTGTCCGATCCGGCGCTGCTGGCCGTGCTGTCCGACGCGCACCGCGCGCTGGGCGTTGCCGACGGCGTGACGCACACCGAGATCCGGCTCACCGCACGGGGTCCGGTGATCATCGAGGTGAACGCCCGACTTGGCGGGGACCTGATCCCCTACCTCGGGCTGCTCGCCACCGGCGTCGACCCCGGCCAGGTGGCCGCGCAGGTCGCGACCGGTGTCGCGCCGCAGGTCGCGGCGGGGAGCGCGCGCTGTGCCGCGATCAGGTTCCTGTACCCGCCGCAGGACTGCCGGGTGGTCGAGGTGTCGGTACCCGACCCGTCGAGCATTCCGAACCTCGCCGAGACACACGTGATGGCGCAGCCGGGCGCCGTGCTGCGCCTGCCGCCCAACGCCCATCTCGGCCGGCCCGCCTACGTTCTCGCGGTCGCACCGGCACCCGCCGACTGCGAGGTCGCGCTGGACGCCGCCGCCGCACTCGTCGAACTGCGGTACGAGCCGCTGGAGCAGTCGTTCAACGGCAGGCCGTGGTGACCGGCCGCCGCACACCAGTAGCCATGTTCACAAGGGAGAACACATGACACACCAGGACGTCGAGTTGCTCGCCATCGGTGCGGGACCGTCGAATCTGGCGCTCGCCGTCGCACTGGAGGAACTCGCGCCGGACGACCTCGCGCGGAACTCGATGGTGATCGAACGCGCCGACCGGATCGTCTGGCAGCAGGGCCTGCTGCTGCCATGGGCCACGAGTCAGATCTCGTTCCTGAAGGACCTGGTGACGCTGCGCAACCCGTGCAGCGAGTTCTCGTTCGTCAACTTCCTGCACTCGGCGGGCCGGCTGGACCATTTCGTCAATCTCGGCAACCTGTGGCCCTACCGCAGCGAGATCTCCGAATACCTGGCGTGGGTGGCGAACTCGCTGACCAAGGTCAAGGTCCGGCTCGGCCGCGAGTGTGTCGGCGTCCAGCCGCGCAGGGACGCGGCGGGCACGCTGGTCGGCTGGCTGACGCGGCTCGCGGACGGGTCCACCATCTCCAGTCGCTATCTCGTGATGGCCACCGGACGCGATCCGCACATCCCGGCCGAACTGGTCGGGCTGTCCCCGGACCGGGTCGTGCACTGCACCCGGTACACGCACCGGCTGGCCACACTGGACCGGGACCGGCCGCACCGGGTCGCGATCATCGGTGGGGCGCAGAGCGCGGCGGAGATGTTCTGCGCAGTGCAGGAGGACCTGCCCAACGCGGAGGTCGCCTGGGTGATGCGTACGTTGGGCCCGAATGCCCTGCAGTCCAGCAAGTTCACCAACGAGATGTACTACCCGTCGTTCGTGGACAAGGTGTTCGGCTCGTCGCCGCAGGGCCGTGCCGAAATCCAGCGCGAGATGCACCGCACCAACTACTCCGGTGTCGAGACCGACCTGCTGGAGAGCATGTACTCGACCCGGTACCTCAACCGGCTGCACGGTACCGACCGCACCAGCCTGGTCACGATGACCGAACTGGTCGGCGCGCGGGAATCCGAGGACGGGGTCGTGCTGGACCTGGCCGACCGGACCACGGGGGAGGTCACCTCGCTGGAGCGCGACCTGGTGTTCCTCGGCACCGGCTTCTCTCGGGCGATGCCGACCCAGGTCCACCGCCTGGCAGGCGAGCTCGGGCTGACCGACGTCACCGTGAACCGCCAGTACCGCCTGGTGCTGAACGAGCCGGCGCGGGCCGCGTGCTACCTGCACGGCGTGAACGAGGAGACGCACGGCGTCGGCGACTCGCTGTTCAGCGTGATGGCCGACCGGACGGCGGCCACCGTGCTGGACGTGGTGGCCGACCGGCACCCGTCCAACAACCGTGCCGAGAACAACCATGCCGTGCCGGCGACGTCCGCCGCCGGGTCCACCGACGGCGAACGGTCGATCTGAAACAGGTCCGCACCAGGGAGACAGGACATCACGATGATCGACTACGACGGCCGGCAGTTCAGCCCGGTCACCGAGGTTCCCGGGCACACGCCCGTCGCGCACTACCACCAGTCGGCGGACCTGGTCTGGGGCGAGTTCGCGGGCGGTGATGTGCGGCGCGGCTCGCTCGTCGGCACGACGGCACCCGACGGCATACTCCAGTTTGCATACTGCATGGTGTTCGACAGCGGCAAGGTCGTCACCGGACTCTGCCGCAGTGTGCCGAAGATGTTGCCGGACGGTCGGATCCGGCTCACCGAGTACTGGGAGCGCTACGGGCCGGACGCGGACAGCGGTATGTCCACGCTGGAGGAACTGCCCGTGGCAGCGCCCCGGCTACACTGAGCCCGACACACAACAGTGGCGGCGATCCCCCGAACGGGATCGCCGCCACAGTCGTGTGTGCTACTTCGTGTCTGCCAGTGCCGGTACGAAGAATCTCGCGTCCAAGGTGCCCCAGCCGGTGGCCAGGTCGTAGCCGCGGGTGGCCGTGCTGCCCGGTACACCGTTCAAGGTGTTGTCACCCTTGGTGATGTCGACGATGCCGGTGGACCGGACGCCGTTGGATGCCAGGCCGCCCAGCCGGTACAGCGCGGGGTTGATCAGTCCGAGCCGGTGGCCTGCCGTCTGGTCGGCCAGTGCCACGATGCCGGCGAACAGCGCCGTCGACTCGCCGGTGCCGTCGAAGATGTCCCAGCCGATGCCACCGGTCCCGTCGAACGACGTGTAGACCCAGCCGCCGCCGTTCACCGAGGCCGTCATGGTGATGTCCGGCTGGCCCCGGTGCGCGCCGACGACGCCGGCCACACCGGCCTGGTAGGACGGTCGGTCGAAGACGGTTGACACGCCGCCACCACCGGCGGTGCCGAAACCGTCGTTCCACGTCGTGTCCGGCTGCACGCGGTGACCCGCGTCGTCCAGGTACATCTGGGACCCGCCGACCGCCGTGACCAGCGGATCGGTGGCCGGCCAGTTCGCGCTCACGCCGTGGTTGCCCACCGGGGCGAGCATCGCCACGTGGTGGGTCGCCGCGTCCTGCAAGGCACCCCGCAGTGCCAGCAGGCTGGAGTCGTCACCCTGGGGGACACCGGGGAAGCTGCTCTCCGGCGCCACCTCGATCGTCGTGATGACGTCGCCGATGCCCTCGTCGATCAAGGTCTGGGCACCCTGCACCAGTGCGGGGAAGTCGGAGTTCTCGACCTCGGCGAGCACGATGCGGGCGCCGGGGGCGATGGCATGGGCGTCCTCGACCTGCTGGGTCGCGGCCGCCGCCCACTCGACCCGCTCGAGGTCGGTCGGGTCGTAGGGCGGGAAGTCGCCCAGCGGCATGATCCGCAGCTCCGGATCGGGCAGGTGGAACTGCCGGTCGAAGACCGCGAGGTCGTGCCGGATGGTGGGTGAGCCGAACGGCACCGCGACGACGATGGTCGTGCCGCTGCCGTCGGTTCCCTTCCGGTACAGCGCGTTCAGATCGTATGCCGTGTGCAGCTGCGGTACCCCGTAGCACCGCACGCCATACGTGGCAAGGCAATCCGATGTGGATAATGGTGCCGGCAGGTGGAGGAAGTTCGGGCCGGACCCGATGACTCCTGGCTGCGTCGGCGGCGTGCCGGCCGACGCGATGGCGGGCATCGCGGCCGCCGACGTAAGTAAGGTCAGTGCGCCGACGACCGAGGCTGCTCGGCGTACTCCGTTGCTGATCATAGGCATGCCGCTCCTTGTCCCTGGGATCCCCAAGCGGCAGCCGTGCGCGGGTCATAGGTCACGTCCGCCGCGTTCGTGCAGGCGACAGTACCGTCGATTCCGCTCACCGGAACGGGGAACGGCGGATTCAGATTTGTCATCCGACGCCGTATCAGGCAGTCCCGCCCGACCCCTCTCGTCAGTGACGGCAGATGTGCGGCGGAGTGCCGTGCAGTTCTCCGACAGGAGTACGCAATCGTGGAACCCGAATTGTCACAGCCCAACGAGCGGGTGCCCGCCGACTTCATGCAGGACCCCTACGAGCTCCTGGCGAAGTACCGGGAGCAGGGGCCGGCACACGAGGTCGTGTTCGCGCACGGCGCCAAGGTGTGGCTGGTGACCCAGTACGACGAGGTTCGTGCGCTGACCAATGATCCGCGGGTGAGCAAGGACGGGCGGCGGATGAACGAGCTGTTCGCCCGCCACTCCGGTGCCGAGGTGGAGGAGGAGGAATCCGACGCGCACGGTGTCGGCTTCGACGACGACCTCGCGGCGCACATGCTCAACAGCGACCCGCCCCGGCACAGCCGGTTGCGTGCCCTGGTGAGCAAGGCTTTCACCGCGCAGCGGGTGGAGAAGATGCGCCCGAGCATCGAGCGGGTGGCCGACCGGCTGCTGGACTCCCTGGCCGGACGATCCGAAGTGGATCTGGTCAGCGAGTTCGCGGTGCGCCTGCCGATCACCATCATCTGTGACCTGTTCGGCATGCCCGAACAGGACCGGGAGGACTTCCGGCTCTGGTCGCTCAAGCTTGTGGGGGCCGGACAGGACCCGGACGAGGTCGCCGAGGCGTCGAAGAACGTGGTCGACTACGCGAACGCGCTGATCGACGCGAAACGGGCCAACCCCGGCGACGACATGGTGAGCGAGCTGGTGCGCGTCACCGACGGCGGCGACCGCCTCACCCAGGGCGAGCTGGTCGCGATGATCTTCGTGCTGGTGGTCGCAGGTCACATCACGACGATCTACTCGATCGGCAACGCGGCGGCGAACCTGCTGACCCACCCGGCCGAACTGGCCAAGCTGCGGGCCGACCTGTCCCTGATGCCGGCCGCGGTGGACGAACTGCTGCGCTTCGACGGGCCGTCGGGCGTCGGCACCTTCCGGTTCACCAAGGACGAGATCCAGATCGGCGACAAGGTCATTCCGGCCGGTCAGATCCTGGCCCTGTCGTGGCACTCGGCCAACCGGGACAGTTCGCACTTCCCGTCGGCCGACCAGCTGGACATCAGCCGCAAGCCGTTGGGCAGCATGGCGTTCGGGCACGGCATCCACTACTGCATCGGAGTGCCGCTGGCCAAGATGCAGATCGAGATCGCGCTGAGCAGGCTGATCACCCGGTACCCGGACCTGCGGCTGGCCGTGAAACCGGACGAGCTGCGATGGGAGAACAGCGCCCTGCTGCGTGGCCTCGTCGCGCTGCCGGTGTCGCTGCAGCCCGAGCACGAGTCGGTTGCGCCGCAAGGGGCCCAGTCCGAGTCGGTGTTGCCGGCGTGATGGCGCGCACGCGCCGACCGAGGGCGCCACAGTCGATTGGTGTCGTGGGATTACCTGGCTTGGAGAATGCGGATGACTAGGCGTGAGGTCGAACTGCTCGCGGTGGGCGCCGGCCCGTCGAACCTGGGGCTCGCGGTGGCTTTGGAGGAACTGGCTCCCGACATCGCCGAGAACTCGCTGATCATCGATCGCAACCCGAGGATCGAGTGGCAGCCGGGCATGCTGCTGCCGTGGGCCACCAGCCAGGTCTCCTTCCTGAAGGACCTGGTGACCCTGCGCAATCCGCGCAGCCGGTTCACCTTCCTCAACTTCCTGCGTTCCACTGGGCGGATCGACGATTTCATCAATCTCGGCAGTCTCGCGCCCTACCGGCTGGAGATCTCCGCCTACCTGGACTGGGTGGCGAAGTCGTTGGCCAAGGTCTCGGTGGAACTGGGCCGGGACTGCGTCCGCATCGAACCGGCCAGGGATTCGGCCGGCACGCTGACCGGCTGGCTCACCACGATGGCCGACGGCAGCACGATCGCCAGCCGCTACCTGGTGATCGGCACCGGCCGGGACGCGAACATCCCGCAGGTGTTCACCGGCCTGCCGGCGAACAGGGTCATCCACAGCACCCGGTACAAGCCGGGCATCGCGGGACTGGCCGGGCAACTGCCCTATCGGGTCGCCGTGATCGGCAGTTCGCAGAGCGCGGCCGAGGTGTTCCGGGCGCTGCGCTCCGACCTGCCCGCCAGTGACGTGGCATGGGTGATGCGCTCGGTCGGGCCGACCGCGGACCCGTCGAGCAAGTTCACCAACGAGCTGTACTTCCCGTCCTATGTGGACGAGTTCTTCGACACCCCGGCCGATGGCCGGGACCGGATTCGGCAGGAGCTGTACCGGACCAACTACTCCTGCATCACCCCGGCGATGCTGCAGAGCCTGTACACCGACTTCTACCGCGACCGTCTCGCCCACCGGGAGGACCGCAGGCTGATCACGATGACCGAGGTCACGTCGGCGCGGGAGCAGGACGGTGAGGTGATCCTCGAACTCACCGACCGGCGGACCGGTGAGGTCAGCGTGCTGCACCGGGACCTGGTGTTCCTGGGTACCGGGTTCTCCTGGGAGACACCGAAACTGATCAGTGGGCTGACCGACCGGATCGGCCTGGACCGGGTCGAGGTGAGCCGCCGCTACCGGCTGCTCGTCGACGGCCCCGCCGATGCCGCCTGCTACCTGCAGGGCGTGAACGAGGCGACGCACGGCATCAGCGAGTCACTGCTGAGCGTGCTGGGCCACCGCGCCGAGGACATCACGCGCGACATCATCGAGCACCGGGCCGCGAACCAGGTGACGGCCGCCGCCCAACCGATGGCATCACGTCTCGCCTGAGCCAGAAGGAAACGAAGACCGTGCGGCTACAGAGCCTTGAACTCGAAGACAGTCCCGACGACCCCGGCCGCCACAACGGCAGTGTCCATAACGGCAGTGTCCGCGACACCAGCCTTTTGGTGCCAACGGAGACGGCACACGAACTCGCCGCCGCCCGCGACCACGCCTACACGGAACTGCGGGCCGCCATGCCATCGGCCAACATGGCGGAGGCGCTGCGGTGCAGCTCGCGGCTGCAGGCGGCGCTGCCGGACACCGAACAGTTGCATCGCAACCGGGTCATGGTGGCCTACGGCGGTGGCAAGGACAGCTCGTACACGCTCGCGTTCGTGCGTGCCATGCAGCTGATCCTGTACCGCGTGCACGGCACCACGTTCCAGCTGCGGGTCGCGACCAACCGGCACGCCGGCATGCCGAGGGCCGTCATGGAGAACATCGACCGCGAGTACCGGGCGCTGCGGCTGTTCGCTGACCCGGACTGCGAACTCCTGGTCGTCGACGGCAACGAGGTGTCCACGTTCGACGTGGATTCCCCGCAGCGCGACCACGTCGTGCGGCGCAACCGGCTGGACATCCTGATGACCGGCCACCGCACGTTCGCCGACGGCAGGCCGACGTTCTGCAACGCGTGCAACCTGAGCGTGTTCAACTCGTTCGGCGTTGCCGCCGCGCACGGCGACGGTGCCGACCTCGTCATCACCGGCGACTCCCAGGACGAGCAGCGCCAGTACTCGGCCTGGGTGAGCCGGCTCTCCCGCCGGATCGGCCACACCGGGGAAGGACCGAAGGGCAGCGGATTCGGCCGCATACTGTCCCATCTGGACGGTATCGGGCAGTCGTACTTCGCGGACATCCACGGCCCTGGCGCCACGGTCGAACTGGCCGAACGGCGGGTCAACGCCGATGTGCCGGAGGGGCTGCGGTTCTTCTCGATCTATTCCGACACCGCCTACCGCGTCGGCGACCACATGGACATGCTGACCGGTTTCCTCGGCTTCCAGTTCGACGACCTCGCGTTCAGCTTCACCGAGTCCGACTGTGGCAACCCGGCGCTGATGGCGCACCTGCGTGGCCTGAAGTGCGAGCGGGTGTACCAGCGGTCCTACGCCGATGGCCTGACCGAGTACGTCAAGTTCGCCATCGGCCTGATGCGCAGCAAGGACTTCCCGCCGGAGCTGATCGAGACGATGCGCGCCCGGTACGACAGTCCGGACGCGGCGGCGCACATGCGGCGGGTCGCGTCGGACTACGCGATGGACACGTTCGGCCTGACCGAGGACCAGTTGGTCTGCATGGTCTACTCGCCGTTCGCCGAGCAGGCGGCCGGACTGGAGGGGTTCCTGGCAAGGGAGCACCCCGCGCTGGCCGCACGGGTGGCCGACGTGCGCGCATTGCTGGCCGACGACTCGGTCGCCGACGAGCGGTTGGCCGAGGAACTGGAGCGGATCAGCGGACTGGAGCTGTTCCGGTTGCGGCTGCTGTACGGCCGCTCGCTGCGCCGGCCGGGCCGGGACGTCCGGACCGAGGCGATCGACGCGGTGCTGGAAGGCGATCCGCACAAGACGTTCATTCCCACCCGGCACACCCCGGACGGGCCGAACACACTCGAACAGATCTCAGGAAGGTAGCCATGGCAGCGGAAATCGTGCACGTCGACTGGAACAACCTCCAGCACGAGTACGGCCTGGACACGCAACGGCTGCTGCCGTGGGACGTGCTGAACGCGCCGTTCGAGGCGTCCTGGGCGGTGGCGAAGCCCCGGAGCCGGTCGACCCTGCACTCCCATCACGAGCACGAGATCTTCGTCGCCGTACGCGGCAGCGCCGTCATCGAGTGCGACGGCGACGAAACGCCGTTCGTGGCAGGCGATGTCGCGCACTTCCTGCCCGGCAAGCTGCACCGGCTGCTCAACGACGGGGACGACGAGTTCGTGTTCTACAGCGTCTGGTGGGACCAGGAGATGTCCGAGAAGTTCATCGCCCGCAACCGTGCCGGAGCCCAGAAGTGAACCAGCCACGCCCATCCGATGACGACCGCCCGGTCCTCGTCCTCGGTCCCAACCCGACGCCCAACGGCGGCATGCACCTGGGCCACATCGCAGGCCCGTACCTCGCGGGTGACGTCTACGCCCGATACCAGCGGGCCCGTGGCAGGCAGACGGTGTTCTCCACCGGCACCGACGACAGCCAGACGTTCGTGGTCGCGTCGGCGGCCCGGCAGGGCGGCGACCCGCAGGAGCTGTGCGACACGTCGACGCAGCTGATCCGGGATGCGCTGCAGGCGATCGGCATCTCGGTGGACGGGTTCGGACCGTTCGACGAGACCTACCGCGAGACCGTGCTGACGTACTTCCGGGAACTGCACGCGGCCGGCAAGTTCCGGCTGAAGACCGTGCGGCTGCCCTACCTGGAGCGCACCGGCGAGTTCATCGTCGAAGGCCTCGTCGAGGGTGAGTGCCCGGTCTGCCTCGCCACATGCCGCGGCGGCCTGTGCGAGACGTGCTGCCACCCCAACAATTTCGACGAGCTGATCAACCCGCACTCCACGATCGACCCGAACGACGTGCCGACCACCCGCGAGGCCACCATCCTCGTGCTCCCGATGGAGGAATACCGCGAGGAACTCACCGCCTACCACGAGCGGTGGGCGCCGTACTGGCGGCCGCACATGGTGCAGATGGTGCGCGACGTACTCTCCCGTCCGTTGGCGGACCTGCCGATCACGTACCCACTCAGCTGGGGCATGGCGGCGCCGTTCCCGGAGACGCCGGGACAGGTGCTCAACGCGTGGCTGGAACTGATCCCGGCCGGCATGTACACGTCGTCGTACGCGGCCGCCAGCACCGGCCGCGACATCGAGCCGGGCCGGTTGTGGCTGCCGCAGGAGAACACGCGCATCGTGCACTTCCTCGGCTTCGACAACGCGTACTTCTTCGCACTCACGCACATGGCGCTGCTGATGGCTCACGGCGACCGGTACGTCCGGCCGGAATGGGTGCTGACCAACGAGTTCTACGAGCTGGAGAGCGAGAAGTTCTCCACCAGCAAGCGGCATGTGCTGTCCGTGCAGGACATCCTGGCCGAGGTGCCGAGGGACCTGGTCCGGCTCTACCTGGCGCTGACCGCGCCGGAGTACCAGCGCACCACGTTCACCCGCACCGGCCTGGCCAAGGTGATCGGCGACCGGCTGGTCGGACCGTGGAACCGGTTGGCCGAGACGCTGGGCAAGGCGGTCGCCAACGGCGGTTCGAGCCCGTTGCCGGTCTCGGCGGTCGGCCGCTCCAGGGCGGCCACGATGCTGGAGCGGTTCGACTTCAACTACGAGATGCCCAACTACAGCATGAACCGGTCTGCGGACGCGATCCTCACCCAGATCGGCAGGCTGGGCAAGCTGGCCGCCGAACTGGACGGTCGTGGCCTCGATGCGGAGCCAGAAGCGTGGGGTGACCTGTTCCTTCAGGTCGGTGCGCTGCTGGCGCTGAGCGCCCCGATCCTGATCGATCTGTCGGCGGCCGCGGTCGACGCGGGCGGCTTCGATGGCGTGCTGGCGCCAGGCGCGTTCGAGACCGCCGATGTCGCGCCGTTCGCCCCGCCGCTGCTGCCGCGGCTGGCACCCGAGTCCACCGGGGGTCGGTGACGACATGCGGATCGTGGTGGTCGGCGGCGGAGTGATCGGCTTGCTCACCGCGGTGGAGTGCGTCCGCGCCGGTGCGCTGGTGGATCTCGTCGACAGGGCGGACATCCCGGCGCAGGCGGCCGCGTCGTACGACCGGCACCGGGTGGTCCGCACCCTGCACCGCGGTGACGCGGCGCTGACCAGTGCGGCGGCCCGGCTGGACGAGCGCTGGCTCGAGGTCGAATCCCTGCTCGGTGGCCGGTTCTACCACCGGACGGGCGTGCTCACCGCGATGCACGGCCGCGACATGGACGCGACGTCGGCGCTGCTCGACGCGGCCGACGCCGCCCATCTCGAACTGTCCGGGCGGGAGCTGGCACAGCGGTACCCGCACGTGCGGTTCGGGGCGGCCGACGACGCCGTGCTCGAACCGTCCGCCGGCACCGTCCAGGCCGACCAGGCACTGCTGAGCGCCGCCGGCTGGCTGCGCGAGCAGCCCGCCGTGCGGCTGCATCCGCACCGCAAGGTGGTGGAGGTCCTCGACGCGGGTTCGGTTCGCCTGGCCGACGGCACCGTTCTGACCGGTGACGGCGTCGTGGTGGCGGCCGGGGCGTGGTCGAGGGAACTGCTGCCGGGCCGGCTCGCCGAAGGGCTGACCCTCAAGCGCCAGACCATGATGAGCTACCAGCCAACGACCCAACTGCGGGCCTGGTACGGTTCGCCCGCCGTGCTGGGTCTTGGCGCCGGCCACGACGCGTGGCTGATGCCGCCGGTGGCCGGCACCCCGGTGCGGCTGAGCGCGGCGAGCGCCTGCCGATCGGTGCCGGCGCTGACCGATCGGGACACGCCCGCGCAGTGGCGCGCGCACCTGCTCGACCGGTTCGCCGACCTGCTGCCCGGTTTCGACCCGACCGCCGTGACCGGCACGACGGAGGGCTACTACCTGACCGACGAGTCGGGCGAGGGACCGCTGCTGGCCGAACTCGCCGACGGCGTGTGGGCCTACGGGGCCTGCGGCGGGTTGTCGTTCAAGTTCGCACCCGTGATCGCGACGGCACTGGCCGACCGTGCCATGGGCCGCCCTGTGTCGCCGACCGGCCTGGAGGTGAAACTACTCGGCCTGGAAGCCGTCCAGAACTCGAACTACTACCTGTCCCGCTATCGCCAGGTCGAGGGCTACGGCGCCCAGCTGTATGTCCTCAACGGACTCGGTGACCCCGACTACTGGCCCGCCGACCGGTACCGGATCGCGGGCTCCAAACACATCGACGACCTTGTCGCGGCGGCAAAGGCCTGGCACGCCGAAGAACACTTCGACGGCGTACTGACCTTCTCCGAGTCCGCGGTGGTGGCCGTCGCCACCGTCGCCGAGGCCCTCGGTCTGCCCGGTGTCGGTGTCGAGGCCGCACGGACGAGCAGGAACAAGCTGCTGATGCGGCAGGCCCACGAACGGGCGGGTGTCCCGCACCCGAGTTTCCGGCTGGTGCCCGACGTGCGGGCCGCGCTGGCCACCGCGGAGGAGTTCGGCTACCCGGTGATCCTCAAGCCGACGCTGGGCGCGGCGAGCAACTTCGTGTTCCGGCTGGACAACCCGGACGACGTGCGGCTGCGGTTCGCGCAGGCCGAAACCGGGATACAGCAGATGTCGTGGTTCCGGATGGAGCCCGACGGCGAGGACGTCGGCCCGCACGGCATGCTGATGGAGTCCTTCCTGGACGGTCCCGAGTTCCTCACCGAGTCGCTGATCTGGGACGACGAGCTGTACATCGGGTCCATCGTGGACCGGGTCACCGTCGAGGGGGCCACCTTCGACGACGACGTGCACCACGCGCCGACCGGTCTCGGCGAGCACGACCTGGCCGCGGTGCACCGCGTGATCGCGGCGGCCGCCAAGGCACAGGGCATCCATCGCGGCGTGCTGCACGCCGAGGTCCGTTTCCACAACGGCGAGCCGCACATGCTGGAGATCGCCGTGCGGCCCGGTGGCGGCGGCCTGGACTACTTCGCCAGGGTCAGCGCGGGCTACTGCCCGATCAAGGCCATGCTGGCCGTCGCGACCGGCACCCGCCCCGACGTGCACCACTACCGGCCGACCGGCGTGCACACCGCCGGCACGTGCCTGATCAGCGAACCCGGCCGGGTGGAGCTGATCGAGGTGCCCGCGTCGGTCGCCGAGTCCGACCGCGTCTTCTTCCTCAAGATCATCGCGAAGGCGGGTGACGAGATCAAGCGGCCGCCCTACGGCAACAACATCCTCGGCTTCCTCTGCACCACGGGCACGTCGTTCGACGACGCGATGAGCGCCGCCCACGACCTGGCGGCACGGATCGAGATCCGAATGTCCACACCGGACGTACCAAGTGCCTCGGCGGCGAACCGGGGCAAGCCGGTCCTGCTCGCGCAGATGCCGGGAGTAGCCGCGGGCTGACACCCGTCCGCCGACGACGAAAGGCACCACCGATGAACCAGCCCACCGCGACGATGACACCGGCCGGGGAACCGAAGCCGGTACGGGGCGGCACCGCCAGTTGGGCGTGCAACCCCGGCTTCCCGCCGGCCACCATCTTCCCGTTCACCCCACCGGAGCGGATCGGGGTG
>WNGR01003609.1_pt1 | contig 16889 bp, 11 predicted proteins | sample 5407581 | NCBI WGS metagenome assembly WNGR01 (sample SAMN13153383, study PRJNA577476) | soil metagenome | isolation source: 80 cm soil or saprolite under Garry oak tree replicate 2 | place: USA:California | collected 2016-06-15 | reverse complement strand
CTGAACTGAACCAATGTGAACCTGAACTGAGGGTTCAGTTCAGGGTTCAGCCAAAACCCCTGAACCGAACCCTTGGTCCGGTTTGGGGTTCAGGAAAAATAGGCAATGAACCGAACCGAACTGAACTTTCTCCACACTAAGCACCATGTAAGATATTCAGTAGGGCTGTTATAGGGGTGATGTAGAGGCCATTCAGGACAGTTGGTATTATTTTTAGGAGCATTGTAGGGCCTAAGTAGTCCTAGTGAGGATGGTCGGTAGCTCTTTGTAAGTTCAATTCTGGGCCAACTATAAACTATTAACAGCAATTCCCAACAGTGGCCATTGGCCCATCCATTTATCTTAGTAGTTTTTCCAATCAGTGTCCATGGCTGCATCTGAGCTATTTGGCCATTCTATCCATAGGTCCACTCATGATATTTGCCCACTGTTTCTTGATGGGCTTACATGGGTTTCACTGATGTGATAGGTCTATTATGCTATACCTTGATCGTGGGCCTACTTAAGATGTTTGGCAGCTCTCAATGAGTTTAACAATGGGCCAACTGTAAACTATTAACAACTTGTCCTAGCTGCACCAATTAGCCCATCCATTTATCTTGGCAGTTTTGCTAATTAGCATCCATGGCCCATCCATTTATCTCAGCAGTTCTGTCCATGGGCCCATGTGGGTTTCACCAATGTAATAGGTTCATTTACACTATGCCTTGATTGTAGGCCCACTCAAGATGTTTGGCAGCTCTTAATAAGTTCAACCATGGGCCCACTGTAAATTATTGGCAACATTTCCCAGCTATGCCAATTGGCCCATTTATTTATCTTAGCAGGTTTTTCAATTAGTGTCCATGGCCCATCCATTTATCTTGGCAGTTCTATCAATGGACCCACTCATGATATATGCCCACTGTTACTTGAAGGGCCCATGTGGATTCACCAATGTAATAGGTCTATTTACACTATGCCTTAATCATGGGCCCACTTAAGATATTCAGCAGCTCTAAATGAGTTCAACCAAGGGCCCACCCTAAACTATTGAGAACTCTTTCTAGCTGTGCCAATTGGCCCATCCATTTATCTTGGAAGTTCTATCAATGGGCCCACTTATGCTATAAGCCAACTGTTACTTGATGGACCCATGTAGGTTTCACTAATGTAATAGGTCTATTTATGCTATGCCTAGATTATGGGCCCACTTGATGTGTTCAGCAGCTCTTGATGAGTTCAACCATGGGCCCACTGTAAACTATTGACAACTTTTCACAGCTGTGCCAATTGGCCCATTTATTTATCTTGGCAGTTTTCCCAATTAGTGTCCATGGCCCATCCATTTATCTTGGAAGTTCTATCAATGGGCCCACTCATGATATATGCTGACTGTTACTTGATGGGCCCATGTGGGTTCACCAATGCAATAGGTCTATTTACACTATATGGCCCACTTAAGGTGTTCAGCAGCTCTCAATGAGTTCAACCATGGGCCCACTGTAAACTATTGACAACTCTTCCCAGCAGTGCCAATTGGCCCATTCATTTATCTCAGCAGTTCTATCCATGGGCCCACTCACAATATTTGCCCACTGTTGCTTGATGGGCCCATATGGGTCCATCAATATAATAGGTTTATTTACACTATGCCTAGATCATGGGCCTACTTGAGATGTTTGGCAGCTCTTGATGAGTTCAACCATGGGCCCACTGTAAACTATTGACAAAACTTCCTGGCTACTGCAATCAGCCCATCTGTTATGTCCTAGCAGGGACATGAACTAAGTTTAAGGGTTAGAGGGAGCCCTGAGGGCAGTATCACACAATGTAAGAGCAAAGACATCTATTGTCTTTATGGCTACAATGTATAAGTGTGTCCAAGGTGTTGTGCACTAAGTGCACAATGACTTAGCAATGAGGACTTCTCATCTGAGGTGCCAGAGCACTTCTCTACATCTGATCTTGATGGTGCACTAAGTCTCAACTGAGTGTGGCATTGTTATAGTACAACTGCAAAGACTTTGGTGGGAGGGTTCGACTCTAGAAGAGTCTGAGGGAGATGGTTCACAAGAGGAGGATAAGACAGTTTCACACTCAAGAATCTAAAGGCAAGTTTGCTAGATTACAAACAAAGCCAAGTCTGGCTTTGTACTATATGTACACAAGGTTTATATACTAAGATGGTGCCAAAGTCAAGAACACAACATGAGACACAAGTAAACACAGTTGAAATGGGTCAAGCAATGTGTTATCATAGATAAGGTGATGTGATGATACAAGTCCAATGACCCAAAGTGTTACGTTGCCACTGAACATCAGCCTTGACTTAGGCTTAAGGACGGTGTGCATTACATAACTTAGCAGAGATAGGTATACATGGACCCTTGTTGGTCACATGATATAACAAGTCACAAGGTCTGGTGACACTTGGACAGAGACAATGGTCACTTCTTGAGTACAAGTAGAGAAAGGGAGAGAGCCCTTAGATCTCACAGAGTAGAAGAGAATAGAAGTGGCAATTCAAGAAGACCAAGCTGGAGAGCTAGGTCTTCAATGACAACAAGTTATATATACAACTGAGAGGGCTTTAAAGCACCTCACAAATCCCAAACCCTAGTACTGCTATCCCAGGATCAAGTCATTGTATTGTACATGTGATTCTTGTGCTGACTGATAAGAGGTCCATGACTAAGTACTGCTTACCCATGTAGTCATAACCATTAGGTAAGTGTCTTCTGAGATGCAATACAAGAATGTAACATCACCCCCTTTTCAGGTTGCTACACCCCTGTAGCTGAACCTCCATTGCTATGCACAATGCATCATCCACTAGTCCATCATCCTGCCCTTTGATTCTTGTCAACATGTCAGCCATCTCTAACCTCTGAATGGCTCCCAACTTAGCTGTGGCAAGGTGTCCCCATTGATCCTCATTTGCTACCAGCACTTCCTCCATACAATCCAACTCGTTGGTAACCACATGGAACCAATGGACCTCCACTGTCAACAAGGGGTCATGGAGGTGGTTAAGCATCTGGTCAGTGTGGTTTCTTTTTTTTTTTTTTTTGGAAGGCGCTCTATTCCAGGCTACATATTATCTAATAATATCTAGTAACTGGTGTAGGTGTTAGGTAGCAGGAGATTGTAGGTATCAGCCCTACCTAACGCGCTGAAGCCGGGCCAGAGCTCGGATGTGAGGGAAAATACGAGTTTAAGTACGCCCCCCTGGTATGGGGGTAGTGTGGGGCTCAGAGCGTGGGGTCTTCTTTGGGCCAGACCCGTTACGCGCTACTACCCACTAAAACCTCACAGTTAAGGATCCAGTTTCGGGGTGGATCAGAGGATTTTTTCAGTAATTTATCCCAGGTTGCCTCCACAAGCCAGGTGAAAGGTTCATTTCTTTTTATTTTGGTTGCTGTGATTTTGTCGTCGGTAAGTCTTCTATTGATTGCTTTGATCCAGCGTGGCTGTCTAATGTGCTGAATCTGGGCTGGAGCCTGGGAGTGAGGCAAAATACAAGTTTATGTACACCCCTGGTGTTGGGGTAGTGTGGGGCTCATTGCGCATGTCCTGCAATGGGCCAGTGCATTGCGCGATACTACCCACTAAAACCTCACAGTGGATCGGAGATTTTTCTTAGCATTTTGCCTGAGTCACCTCCACAAGCTGGGCGAAAGGGTTCCCTTTTTTATTTTTCACTGTGGCTGTTATCTTGTTATTGGTGGGCCTCCTGTTAATTGCCTTAGTCCAGCGCGCTCTGAATTCCCTCAGGTCGAGCTGCGCTTGTGCTTCCTGTATCGTCTTGCAGGCCGTTCGCTTATCTCATGTGCAGTGGCTGACGTGTCTGTTTGGTATTTGCTTGGCTGTGTGGTTGTATTTGGCAACTGATGTAAACGGAGTTCTGTTTGAGCTGGCGGCATTGAGGTTGAGAGGGCCGTGTTCAACGTTCAATGTTCTATATTTCAGTGGGCAGGCTATTATGTCTGGTGGCATCTTTAATACAAGTGGGATTTGCTCTTAGATTTACTGGTTTTTAATGGTGTAAGGGTACATCCTTGCCCAGGTGTGGGAAAAAACTGCCCATGGTGGTGGTTGTGGTTCAAGGAGCCTCCCCGGTCAGTGTGGTTTCAGTCCTCTGCATCTGTCTTGAGCACCTCCAATGTTACGTTGCCACAAATGTTAGCCTTGACTTGGGCCCTAGGATGCACGCGATATGACTTAGCGGAGGTAGACACGGACTCTCAAGTCACGTGCTCCTGAGGTCACAAGGTCCGATGACACTTGGACGCGAGACAACGGTCACTTCTTGAGTACAAGTAGAGGAAGGGAGAGAGCCCTTATATCTCACAGAGTATGAGAGGAATCAAGTGGTGATTCAAGAAGACCAAGCTGGAGAACTTGGTCTTCGACAACTACATCTTAAGTACTACAACAAGAGGGCTTTAAAGCACCTCTTGAACCTGAACCCTAGTACCGCTATACTAGTATCGAGTCATACTATCTTACATGTGATACTCGGCTGACTGATGCTGACTGTCCATGACTAATTACCGCTTACCCTTGTAGTCATAACCTAAGAGTAAGTGTCTCGGAGAACGGGAACGTAACATCACCCCCTTTTCAGGGACAACGCCCACGTTGGGCACCCTCCTGCATCATCCTCAGTGCATCGTCTACCACCCCTTCGTCCTGCTCTTGGATCCTTCGTAGTGCATCCGCCATCTCCAACCTCTGTATGGTCTTGCAATGCATGGCCGCGAGTTCGCCCCATTGGTCCTCACTCTCCGCAATGGCTTCTTTGAGGCGTCCCAGCTCCTGTGCCATCATGCGAAAGTGGTGTACTTCTGCAGTCAACGAGGGGTCGCAAAGTCGGGCGATCATTTGATCCATCCGCTCCCGATCTTCAGCCTCCAACTTGAGTTTCTCCAACTACTCCACGCGGTATACAGCCTTCCCATCATAGTGGAAGACAGGCACGGCGTACAAGGGCTTGGTGTACACCTTGTCGCTGTCATTGCGCAGTCCAATGACGATGGGGTTTGGGTGGAGTATGACTTGTACATACTCCACCTGTCGAATCTCCCCCCCTGCGTCCGTGATGGGGAAGGAGATGAAGTGGTCTCCCAGGTTCTGTTTGAAACCTGGTGGGACCTTGTCACAGCTTGTTCGATAACTTCCCTTATACAAGGGAAAGCTGGTGGTGGTGGCGGCGTATGGAGTTTCGTTCAGGTTGTCAGAGTCCGTGAGCGTGTGTATGAACATATGCTCAGCTGGGTAGATATCCTCCTTGCTCATATAGCTCATGGTGCAGCTCCATGGGCCGCACGTTGCCGGTGTACTGACTGGTGCAGTGCTTCCCTTGCTGCCATCTTTGCGCTTCTCCTGGCGATGGCTTTTGCAAACTGCTCTTCTCTCCACAGTGAGCAGACCTTTCTGATCGCGGCCTGCAATCCGCTTGGGTTCTTCAAAGGGGACCGGCAACGGGATCTCTCCTGGACTGCCGTCTTTAGGTCCCCAAATGTTGGCATCAATTTCTTGTACGTCGGCCTGATGGGTGGGAGTTGCTCCCATTCCATCTGGGTCTGACACTCGTCGCACCATGGGTGATAGTGGACGTGGGGGCATTGGGCTCATGTCAAGGTCTGGAAAGACGAGTAAGACTGATGCCAACTCTTGTTCGGTGAGTGGTGTGACGAGGTGGTCTTCATTGGTGACATGGGGTCTGATATACTTCTTGGCACAGAGTTCTCGTGCCTTGGGGAGTGTGATGAGTCCAGACTCGAGTTCCGCTCCGAAGATTCGCTCCAGCGAGCCAAGGTAATAGTTGTTGACATCTGTCATGAAAGAGATAAGTTTGCGTATGTGAGATGTGGAGGGGACAGAAGAGGGGATGTGACACTTGCTTGCGTATCCCCGGCTTATATGTGTTGTGGAAGCGGGGTTTCGACTTTCGAACTCCCTTATCGCTTCAGGTGCATGTACCTTTCTCTTGTCTACCCACTCGTTATCAGAGTCGGGATATCCCTTCCACTTGATAAGGTATTGCTTCTTGCGTCCTCTGCTGAACTGCCGAGTGTCTAGAATCTTCTCGACCTTATATTCTTCTTTGTTATCGACTAAGTCTGGAGCTGGTCTCGAATAGTTTGATCTGTGGAGGTTGGTCTCGCAATAAGGTGTGAGAAGATCGATGTGAAATACATCATGAATGCCACTGCGTGGGAAGTTTTAATCGATAATTGACAGGGGACATCACCTGAACAATTGGGAATGGGCCATGCCTTTTGGGCGCAAGCTTGGCGGTTGGCTGGTTCATTCGTAAGTGGCGCCCTTCCAGCCACATGAGGTCCCCCTCTTTGTACCTGGGCGTATCTTTGTTTTTGACCCATGACTGCTGCGCTTTGATCATCAGTTCCTGGGCGTGCTGTCTTGCCCGTTTGAATTGATCTATTCTCAATGCTACCTGCGGTATCGGAGATGGCTTATCCACCCAATCAGCGCGCAGGTTAAATCCGTACAATGTGAAGAAAGGGGACTCTCCCGTCGTTTCGCTTGGCCAATTGTTGTGTGCAAATTCTGCTAATGGCAGGTACATGTGCCAGTTATCTTGCCGCTCATTGACCCAGAATCGTAGATACTGTTCGAGCCATTGGTTTGTCCGTTCTGATTGTCCATCCGTTCGGGGATGGTACACGGTCGATATATTTTGCGTTGTTCCTGTCCCTTTACATAGGCCCCTTATGAACCTTGAGGTGAACTTCGGATCCCTATCGCTGATAAACTTCAGCAGGAGTCCAAACCGTGGGAATACGTGTTGGATGATTAGCCCCGCAGTCTCTTCCGCCATCATACTCTCTTTGCATGGAATGAAGAGTGCCGCTTTGGTGCAGTCGTGGTTGGTTACAGTGAGTATCATGTCGAACCCCTGTGAGATTGGCAGTTTAGTAATGAAGTCCAGCGCAACTGTTTTGAAAGGCATAGCTTCGCATATAGGAAAGATTGGTGATAACGATGCTTTGGTGGGTCGTGTATTGATTTTGTTCCTCTGGCATTCTGCGCATCCTCAGACATAGTCTGTCACGTCTTGTCGCATATTCGGCCACCAATACCTCCTACTCGTTAGTTGGTACGTCTTGTTGATTCCCAGGTGTCCGTATGCTGGTGCGTCATGATGGGCTTGTAAGAAAATCCGTTTGCTTTCCATTTTGCCCGTGACCACGCGTCGTCCGTCCTTATACCATACTCCTTCAATCTTCTTTAGTTGATGCGCATCAATCCACGGCTTCAACAGTTCTTCATCTTGTTCGTATATGGGATTCGTGGGTTCCATTTCTTCTGGACCTAGGATTTGTCGCATTGGCGGAGCATGTTCTATTTTTCCTGCTCTTGCGAAGACATGATTGGGTAACACGACTATGTCTTTATTATCGTCTTCTCCTTGATCGTATCCTGGTCTCCTTGACAGTGCGTCAGCTCATCCATTTAGTCTGCCTGGAAGGTGACGTATCTCGAAGTCGTATTCTGATAACTCCAATACTTCTCTAGCCACTCTTCTTGATATCCTTTGCGGTAGCCTCCAGTATTGTAAATTGAGGTGGTCTGAGTATATGATGATTTTGTGAGGGGAGCCCGCTAGTAAAGGCCTCCAGTTCTTGAGCACCATTACTATAGCTAGCAGTTCAAGGTCATAGATGTCGTAGTTTCGTTGCGCTTCGTTCAGTGTAGCGGAATAGTATCCTATGGGATGCTTTTTACCATCCTCTTTGCGTTGTAGGAGTACTGCGCCTACCGCGTATCCCAATGCGTCTACTTCCAATTCGAATTGGTCATCCAGTTTGGCATGTGCCAGTACTGGCTCCATTGTTACGCGTCTCTTCAACGAGTCGAACACTTTCTGTTCTTCAGTTCCCCAGTGCCATTCTTGGTCCTTTTGTGTGAGTTTGTGCAGTGGTTTTGCGATAAATGCGAAGTCTTTGATGAATGGATGGTAGAAGTTGAAGAATCCGAGCACCTTCCGTACTTCCGTTGCAGTTTTTGGTACTGGCCACGCATCTACGCCCGCGATTTTTGCAGGTCCATTTGTGTCACCCCCTTTTCAAGGATTACCCCCAGGTAATCCATGGAAGCAGTGTGAAAGAGGCATTTTTCTGGCTTGAAGTAGAGGTCGTGAAGTTGGGCAACTTTAAGAACGTCATGCACAGCTCGCTGGTGATCAGCGAGGTTCATTCAAGTGGCGATACCTATATCGTCCATATAAACGCGGATTGTCATTCCCAGGGGTTCATGTTTGAGGATTACGTCTCGATAGATAAAGTTCATCATGGTTTGAAATGTCGCTGGTGAATTTGTGAGCCCAAAGTACATGACGGTTGGTTCAAAAAGGCTGTATCTGGTTTTAAAGGCCACTTTGCTTTCGTCGCCTTCGCGTATGCGTACATTGTTGTATCCCCACCGAACGTCGAGTTTGGTATAGATGTGCGCGTTGCTCAGGTCGCGGATGAGATCTGCGATTAGCGGAAGGGGGTATTGGTTTCATATGGTGATTGCGTTGATCTTTCGGTAATCTTGTACCGGTCGCATTTTGCCATCCTTTTTGCGAATGAAGAAAAATGATGATGCGTATGGTGACTTGGACTCACGGATATACCCTTTTTCAAGTTTGTCCTTGAGGAACTTTTGTACTGCTTCATCTTCAATCCGGTTCATTGGGTATACTTTACAGTCTATTGCCTCTGGGGCATCCTTTTTGAATTCAATCGCGTGATCCCATGCTCGCTTTGGCGGATAGCGTTTTGACTCTTCTTCGCTGAATATTTTGGCAAATTGTTGATATTCCTTGGGGACTTCTACCTTCTTTATGTATTGTTGTGCCTTGATGGCTAGTTCGGTAGAAGTTGTTGCGTGTAGGTGACAGCCTTCCCCTCAGATTTGTGCTATTATCGGTTCTCGTCCAGGGATGGAGGGGTTTACTGACCGGATAATGATGGGTAGTGCTTTTTCATTAATTACCCCTTTTCCCCAGGTGAATTGAGGTTCAAAGGTGGCCATCCATGGGTATCCCAGCACTATTTCTTCTCCTCCTATGTTTGTAATGAGGAATTGTATCGTTCTCCTTTCATTGTTGGTTTGTACATCAAGATTGACGTAATGCGTGATGGAACCTGCTTGATTCGGCATATTGTCGATGTTCCATATTCTTCGTGGTTTTTGCAGGGGTCTTTTCCCTAACTTCATTCTTCGTACAAATGTTTCACTCATAAAGCAATTGGTCGCTCCAGAGTCCACGAGTGCTTTGGTGTCGGCCATTTCATTACTAGTTCTGATAGAGACGGGAATATGCATGGATCGAAATCGTGTAGTCACTATTACAGAATTGAACTTATGGACTGCCCTCACCCAGGCCAATGGGTTCAGGCGTCTTGAAAACCCTCTCTTCCTACTAGGTCCCAAAGGACCAGTTCTTGTACGTCTTCTCCTGCAGTTGCCATTCCTCGTAGCCACGTGTCTGCTTGTTGTTGCGGGATCTGGGTGGAGGATCGTGCGATAGTGGTTTGTTCTTCCTTGCAGATGCTTCAGTCGTCAACTACAGCATCTCGTCCTTGACTAGGACACGGGGTCCAATTTTGTTGGTTACTGGGTCGGTTCCACGTATGCTGGGAGCAATTGTGACTGAGGTGTCCTTTTTTATGGCAGGTGTAACACTCAACTTCGTGTAGGTCCCTTGTTCTTCCTCCTCCCCTACCGCATTGCATATATCCTCCACACGGGACATAACCCCCTCTTGGCATGGTTGCCAGGTTCATTTCTTCACTTCCTGCAATCCTTCCTCAGGTCCTTCCAGCCGAGGTGTCCATTGCATTTGGATCAGCTAACATTCTTTGTGGCGGCATCCACCCGCAAGGTCTTGACGATACTACCCCTCCTCGGTGTGCTTTAAGTCGGGCTTTCATGTGAATGTAGTCTTGTTGACGGTTTATAGCCGCTTGCTTCCACTGGTCATAGGTGGCTGGTTGGTTGAGTTCAAGGATCTTTTGATACAGCCCGGTGGGCAATCCATTGGTGAATGTTTCGATGGTCTGGGGAACATCAAAGCGGTACTCAGCTAGTCGAATGAGTTCTTCGATTTCGACTATATAGGCGTCAATGTCTTCTCCCTTCATTTTTATACCAGCTTGGAGTATTGCTTGGGCGTTTTCTTTTGCCAAACTGTCGGCAAATTGTTGAGTAAATGAGGTGGTGACTTCATTCCATAGCCTTTCGTCATTGGTGGCTATTCCTCCTTGTATCTGTCGAGCTAACCATTGGTTGACCGCCATTACCCATTCGTTAACATGAGTTCCTTTGATGTAAGTGAGGAAAAACATAGCTCGTCGATAGGGATTAATCATGAGGGTGTTGTCGTTATTGACCGCCCAATATAACTCCCATTCGTTGATGAAGAGGGTTGTCTTCTTCCTGTCTCCATCGAATGTGGTAGGTGGTTCACCTACCAATCTCCCGTTGTTTGCTTGTGGTATGGCAAGTGGGGGTGGTCCCCATCCTCCACCTGGCGGTCCTCCCGGTGGTCCTCCACCTCCTCCTGGGTATCCTCTGCCTCCAGGGTGTCCGTGTCCTCCTCCTGGGTATCCTCCGCCTTTGGGGAATCCTCCGCCTTTGTCGGGGAGTCTTCGGGGCCGATCATCTTGAGGTAGTTGAATTGGTGGTAGTTCCGGAAGTCTCTCGGGTCCTCCACTTGGCGGGTCCAGTCGGTCTGGTTGTTGGGCTCGTCTTAAGGCCGCTTCATCATTTGCTGTGTAGGCGGTACGCTGGGTCCTGTGTCCTGTATGAGGATTGATCTTGCCTGTGAGTTCTCTCCTGATGAAGACTGGTTCTTCTGTTACTGTTTGCATTTGCTCCATCATTGTAGCCATAATTGGTGGGTTAATATGAATGGACTCAGCTAGGCCAGCTAGTCTTTCTTCTTCAGTAGTGTCTCCTGGTGCTCCCGATTCGATGGTATTGTCTGATCGTTCGCTTCCTTTGCCTTCGTCTTCATCTTCTGTGGATGGAGCTGGCGTTCTTGGGGTTCGAGGTGGTTGTCCGTCTATAGGTCCCACCTGTCCTGCTGTCTGGACTTTGTCTTCGAAAATATCACAGCGATAGTCTGGTCCTGTTGGTCTGTCGATGTCCCACCTGTTTTGAGGTGCGTTCCAAGTAATCTCTGTCCAACAGATGAAGTTGTGGTTAAACTCAACGGGGTAGTATTGTGATGGCCTTGTTGGAATGTTGACAAAGTATCCTGTATTTCCTCTGACGGTTCTCCACCTCGCCTCTTTGAGGTATATGAGAGGTACATCTCATTCTCCTCGTCCTTCGATTGAGTAGGGTGCGAAGACCCAATGGTCTTTGGTGGTAAGGCATGCCACAGTGAGAGCTTGGTCTTAATGTTACGTTGCCATGAACGTTAGCCTTGACTTGGGCCCTAGGATGCACGTGATATGACTTAGCGGAGATAGACATGGACTCTCAAGTCACGTGTTCCTGAGGTCACAAGGTCCGATGACACTTGGACGCGAGACAATGGTCACTTCTTGAGTACAAGTAGAGGAAGGGAGAGAGCCCTTATATCTCGCAGAGTATGAGAGGAATCAAGTGGTGATTCAAGAAGACCAAGCTGGAGAACTTGGTCTTCGACAACTACATCTTAAGTACTACAATGAGAGGGCTTTAAAGCACCTCTTGAACCTGAACCCTAGTACCGCTATACTAGTATCGAGTCATACTATCTTACATGTGATACTCGGCTGACTGATGCTGACTGTCCATGACTAATTACCGCTTACCCTCGTAGTCATAACCTAAGAGTAAGTGTCTCGGAGAATGGGAACGTAACATCCAACTCCTGGATGGTGTACACCAGTTTGCTGTTAAAATGGTAAATGGGGGAAGCATACAGCAGCTTGCTGTACACCTTGTCAGTGTCATCACACAACCCAATGACCAGTGGGTTGGGACCCATGATGGTCTGCACATACTGGGCCTGCTTTACCTCATCCATGTGCAGCCCTCAAATAGGGTAGTGAATGAACTGGTCCCCACAATTGTGATAAAACCCTGGGGGGGGCTGTCCCATGTTGGACATCGATACACCATAGCTTCCCTTATACAAGGGATAGGCTGTGGTAGTGGCAGTGTATGGGGTTTCATTTGGGTCATCAGAATCCTTCAACGTTCTGACAAAAAGGTGCTCAGCTGGGTAAAGGTCCTCTTCCTTCATGCTTGTGGTGTGACTCCACAGCCCTCACATTGCTAGCGTACTTGGTGGTGCAGTGCTTCCCAGGCTGTGAGCTGCATGCTTTGCTTTGCAACAGCTCTTGCGAACTGCTCCTCCCTCCACTCTGAGTATGCTTTCCTTTGGGTCTCTTGCTCCTGTATCTGGGACACAAAAGGGGACAGGTAGTGTGATCTCCTCCTTACCACCTTCTTTAGGTCCCCAAATGGCAGTATCAATTTCTTAGGCTTCGGCCTGATGGGTTGGGGTGGCTCCCATCCCATCAGGGTCTGACAGTCTTCACACCATGGGTGATAGTGCATGTAGGGGCATTGGAGCCTGAGCAATGTCTGGGAATTGCTCCTGGATTCTAGCCAACTCCTGCTAGGTAAGAGGAGTGGTGAGGATATTCTCATCGGTGATGTTGGGTCAGATGTATTTCTTGGCACAGAGTTCTTGTGCCTTAGGGTAGGTGATAAGTCTGCTGCTGAGCTCTTCAGCAAAGATGTGCTCAGGGGAACCAAGGTAGTAGGCATTGACATTGGACATGGATGAGGAAGTAATGGTAGATGGACGTTGGGGATAAGGGAGAATGAGGGACTTGCAAGTTAAGGTTGCGCTTATATGCACTTCTGATGCAGGGTTTCAATTTTTAAACTCCCTTATTGCTTCACTTGTGTGTATATCATTCTTATTAACCCACTTGTTGTCCAAGTCTGGGTATCCCTTCCACTTGATAAGGTATTGCAATTTGCACCTTCTGCCAAACCACCAAGAGTCTAGAATCTTCTCAACCTCATATTCTTCTTCATTATCAACCAGGTCTGGAAGTGGTCTAGAATAGTTTGGGCCATGGATGACCATCTCATGATATGGTGTGAGAAGATTGATATGAAAGATGTTATGAATGCTCCACTGTGTGGGAAGTTTTAATCAATAGTTGACAGAGGACATCACCTGGACAATAGGAAAGGGTCCATGTCTCTTGGGTGCAAGCTTTATCACTGGCTGGTTTGTATGTAGGTGGTGTCCTTCTAGCCACACAAGGTCTCCTTCCTGGTATCTGGGCATATCTTTGTGTTTGACCCATGACTGTTGTGCTTTGATCATCAGTTCTTGGGTGCATTGCCTTGCCATTTTGAATTGGTCCAGCCTTAATGCTACTTGTGGGATAGGGGACAGCTTATCGATCCAATCAGCACAAGGGTTAAACCCATATAGGACAAAGAAAGGGGACTCTTCCATCATTTTGCTAGGCCAATTGTTGTGCAAAAATTCCACTAATGGCAGGTAGGAGTGCCAGTTATCTTGTCACTCATTAACCCAGAATCATAGATACTGTTCAAGCCACTGATTGATCCATTCCAATTGTCCATTGGTTCTTGGGTGATATGCCATAGATATGTTTTGAGCAGTTCCCATGCTTTTGCACAATCCTCAGATAAACTTTGATGCAAATTTTGGGTCTCTGTCGCTTATAAACTTTAGTGGGAGTCCAAATCATGGGAATATGTGCTGGAAAATCAGCCCCACCATCTCCTCCACCATCATGGCTTCTTTGCACAGGATAAACATGGCTGCTTTGGTGCAGTCATGATTTGTTATGATGAGTATTGAATTGTATCCCTGCAACATGGGCAGTTTAGTGATGAAGTCTAGTGTGACAGTTTCAAATGGCATAGCTTCATGTTTGGGGTATATTGGTTGCAATGGTGCTTTGGTGGGTCACATGTTGATTTTGTTCCTCTGGCATTCTGCACATCTACACACATATTCCATGACTTCTTGATGCATGTTGGGCCACCAGTATCTTTGACTTATCAGTTGATATGTCTTGTTAATCCTGGGATGTCTATATACTGGTGAATTGTGGTGAGCATGTATGAAAATACATTTGTGTTCTGGTTTCCCAGTTACTATGCATCTTCCATCTTTGGTCCAGTTTCCTTTGATCTTCTTTAATCGATGTGCATCAACCCACAGCTGCAGGATGTCTTCATTATGTTCATATATCAGGTTTGTGGGTTCTGTTTCCTCCTGCAATATTACTCATTGTAGTGGAGGGGCATTCCCTAATGTTGTCACATGGGTGAAGACATGGTCTGGCAAGACCATCATGTCAGCATTGTCATTCTCTCCCTGGTTATAATCTGGTCATCTTGACAGAGTGTCAGCTCATCCATTTAGTTTTCCAGGGATGTGACATATCTCAAAGTCATATTCCAACAATTCTAGTACTTCTCTTGCTACTTGTTAGGATATTATCTGTGGCATCTGCTAGTACTGTAGATTGAGATGATTGGAATAAATGATGATTTTGTGAGGGGAACCTGCAAGCAGGGGTCACCAGTTCCTGAGCACCATAACAATTGCAAGCAGCTTGAGGTCATAAATGTCATAATTTCATTGTGCTTTGTTAAGCATAGCTGAATAGTATCCTATGGGGTGCTTTTTACCATCTTCTTTGCATTGTAAGAGTACTGTACCTACCGCATATCCAGATGCATCTACTTCCATTTCGAATTGTGCATTTAGGTCTGTATGAGCCAGTACTGGTTCCAATGTTACCAATGCTCATAATTTGTCAAAGGCTTCTTGTTCTTCAGTCCCCCATCACCATTCTTGATCTTTTTGTGTCAGTTTGTGCAGGGGGCATGCAATGTGTGCGAAGCCTTTAATGAATGGGTGGTAAAAATTGAGGAATCCCAATATATTTTGTACTTCCATGATGTTTTTGGGTATTGGCCATGTGTCAATTCCAGCAATTTTTACTGGGTCCATGCATCAGCAAAACCTGGGACACACTACAGGTACTCTGGACCACTACAGACCACTACAGACCACTATGGACCACTATACTGTCTATGGAATGGCCCAGGGTTTGCTGATGTGCATGTCACCCCCTTTTCAAGGATTACCCCCAGGTAATCCATGGATGGCACATGGAATGTGCATTTCTCCAGTTTGAAGTATAGGTCATATTCTTTCATGATGTAAAGGACATTGGTGACTGCTGCTTTGTGGTCTGCCATATTTGTTCATGTGGCTATTCCAATGTCATCCATGTAGATGCAGATCATTGTTCCAAGTAGTTCATGTTTAAGGATGATGTCTCAGTATATATAGTTCATCATGGTCTGGAACATGGCTGGTGAGTTTGTAAGGCCAAAATACATTACTGTCAGTTCAAAGAGGCCATATCATGTTTTAAAGGCAGCCTTGTGTTCATCCCCTTTACGGATACAAACATTGTTATATCCCCATCAGACATCAAGTTTTGTGTAGATGTGTGCATTGCTCAGATTGCAAATAAGGTCTGATATGAGTGAAAGTGGATACTGATTGCATACAGTGATGGCATTGATCTTCCAGTAGTCCTGTACCAGTTATAGCTTTCCATCCTTTTTGCAGATGAAGAAGAAGGAGGATGTGTAAGGTGACTTTGATATGTGAATATACCCCTTTTCCAGCTTATCTTCAATGAACTTCTGTACTGCCTTATCTTCAATTTGATTCATGGGGTATACTTTACAATCTATGGTGTCTGGTGCATCCTTCTTGAATTCTATGGCATGGTCCCATGCTCATTTGGGCAGATAGCATTTTGATTCTTCTTCACTGAACACCTTTGTGAACTGTTGATACCCTTCTGGTATCTTGGTTTTCTTGGTGTATTGTTGTGCCTGTATGGTGAGCTCCATGGATGTGGTGGCTTTGATTTGGTGGTCTTCCTGACAAAGACATGCCATGATCAGGTCTTTTCCTGATATCTGGGGATTTACAGACCTAATGACTATCAGTAGTGCTTTTTCATTTATAACTGCATTGGTCCAATTGAATTGCAGTTCAAAAGTAGATAGCCAGGGATATCCAAGTACAAGGTCTTCATTCCCAACATTGGTGATGAGGAATCATAACATCCTGCAAATGTTGTGTGTTTATACCTCTAGGTCAACATAATGAGTGATCGGGACTTCCTTTCTCGGTAACCATCACCACAAAGTCGCGTCATCGCGTCTTAGTGGCAGTGGAAACTAGAGTACTCACACACATTTTCTACTACCATCACTTTAAAACACAAAAGTACATACAAAAAGATTAGCAAGTAAAAATGCTAGCATGACCACAAAAGGCACCAGCCTCGCTGGCACTGCAGGTCAACCCCCCCCACTGTCGAGTCGAATCACCAGGTCAAACTTGAAAGCCGTGGCACCCATCCCACCGAAAGGGAGTGGCCCCAGTCCATGACTGAGTAAGGATAAGCTCACGGCAGGTACGGAGGCCAGGAGCATACTAACAAAAGAGAACTGTCTCCTTGCGGACGAGCAAATTACACAAGGAGCGCTCTTCAAAATATACAAGAGGATACTTATGTGATACAATAATACAATACCGCCAGATCTCCATCTGTCAATGCAAGCCTTCGCAATCCTGCTACAAGAATGTGAAGGGGCTCACAACAGGGTCATGGAGACGTTGACGAATAAGATAGAGGAGAAAATAGAGAGCGTAATGGACAAGAGCATCGACAAGATGAGTGCTCTGGTCGAAAGTGCCTTGGCTAACCAGAAAGACATGCAGACGACAACTGCAACCCTAGCTGGAGCAACCGAATCGCTCCAAAAAATGTCAGTGGACATTAGCAAAAGTGTCAAGG
>WNGR01003607.1_pt1 | contig 16890 bp, 10 predicted proteins | sample 5407581 | NCBI WGS metagenome assembly WNGR01 (sample SAMN13153383, study PRJNA577476) | soil metagenome | isolation source: 80 cm soil or saprolite under Garry oak tree replicate 2 | place: USA:California | collected 2016-06-15 | reverse complement strand
GAAGAGACTAAGTCGCCCATCCTTGGCCCGTTCTACCTCACTGAACTTCGCGCCGAGCTGGCCGGCAAAACTCTTCTCGGCATGCGTGTCGACGACGTGATCCGCGCCGTCGATTCGCTCGTCGCCGCCAGCCGCGATGTCGACCCAAACAACATCACAGCCGAAGCCAGCGGACATCTCGGCCTGGTGCTGATGCACGCGGCGGTGTTGGATTCGCGGCTGAAACACATCACCGTCGACCACGTGCTGGAGAGTTACGACAGCCTGGTGAAGGCGCCCATGCCGCTGGATGCGCCGCAGGATATTCTGCCCGGCGTGCTGCTGAAGTACGACATTCCCGATCTGGTGCGGGTGCTTGGGGCGCGGATTACGTTCAACGAATCCGGCGCCCGGCACGGCGAATCTCGCGGATCATGAAAAGGGACAATGAAGAAGGGACGGATTTGATCCATCGTGATTCGCCTATGGGGCGGGCCTTCAGCCCAGGCTGGTATATGGTGCGCTTTTCAGCGCTTGGGCGTGGCCGCCTGAGCTAACCTGAGAATCAACTACGGAGTCTGTAACCGGCATGGGGGCGACCCGCGAGGAATGAAACGGGCCTTTTGGGCGCTCCGGGCAAGATGCGGGGATTCTTCGCTCCGCTCAGAATGACAAGCGTAGACTGCGTCAGAATGACGGCTAAGTCAGAATGACGGACGGTTAGGAATGACGGGCAAGTAGAATGGCGATCGGGGAGACGATGGAGTTTTCACGAAGGAGATTTGTCGAGGGGGCCAGCGCGTGCGTGGCTGCAGTCGCGCTGCGCGAGGCGCATGCCACAACGTCGAACGACGCGTACGACCTCGTCGCTAAAACGGATCGCGCGCGCGTCATCGCTGCCGCGAACCGTTATCTCAGCGAGCAGCCCGTCACCGTCACCGCGGCGCACAGCGATCGCAGTTCCGGCGGCGCGCACGATTATTTTTCCGAGGGCGACTACTGGTGGCCCGACGCGAAGAATCCCGGCGGCCCGTATATTCGCCGCGACGGCTTTTCGAATCCTGCGAACTTCAACACGCATCGCGAGGCGCTCATCCGGTTGAGCCTGATTGCGCCGGCACTGGCCGCCGCGTGGCGCCTGACGAAGGACAAGCGCTACGCCGCTCATTTCGTCAAGCATCTGCGCGCGTGGTTCGTCGATCCCGCGACGAAGATGAATCCCAACCTCGAGTATGCGCAGGCGATCTTCGGCGTCAGCAAAGGACGCGGCACCGGCATTATCGACACACTGCACCTGGTCGAAGTGGTGCGCGCGATGCGGGTGCTCGAAGCCGCGCATGGTATTACGGCTGCCGACGTCACTCCGATTCGCGCGTGGTTCGCCGACTACGTCAACTGGATGGCGACCTCCGCCAACGGCAAGGAGGAAGAGGCGGCGAAGAATAATCACGGCACGTGCTGGGTGCTGCAGGTTGCGGAGTTCTCGCAGTTCGCGCGCCGCTCCGACCTTACGGTGCTCTGCATCGATCGTTTCCTGTCGGCGATCGTGCCCGACCAGATTGCGAAGGACGGCCGCCTGCCACTTGAGCTTGCGCGCACCAAGCCGTATAGCTACTCGCTGTTCGACGCCGACGTGCTGAGCGGGATCTGCCAGTCGCTGGCTGCACCGCACAATGATCTGTGGCGCTTCAAAGGCCCGAACGGCGCGGGTGTGGGCGACGTCGTGGCCTTCCTCTTCCCCTACATCGCCGACAAATCGAAGTGGCCGTTCCCGAAGGATGTCGAGCACTTCGATGATTTTCCGGCGCGGCGGCCATGCCTGCTCTTCGCCGGCGAAGCGCTCGCGCATCCGGAGTACATCGACGTGTGGCGCCGCCTCGACGCGGACCCCATCGTGCCCGAGGTGATCCGCAACATGCCGATCCGGCAGCCGCTGCTGTGGGTCGATCCGGTGCTGCGGGCGTAGCTTTTAAGCATGCAAAAGCCCCAGGTTATCAAGCTGGGGCTTTTTGCCCTACTGGGTATCCGTGGTGCTGGACGCCGCCTGAGCTAGAGACATTTTACCACATCGGCCACAGCCAATCCATCTTTAGGTCGAGTGCCGTACGGAGGGCAAGGGAGTTGAACCCTAATGGCTGATAAGCCACTCGACCGCTGCTCAGGCGGCGTCCAGTACCCACTGGAAATACCCTCCAAACGCTGCCTGCGGAATCGAGACTACACACGGGCTATGGTTTCTCATGCGACGGTCGTCACCGCGCATATCATCTTCCTGTGCGACCGCACCTCGCCAGCCTCGTCGAAGATTTCCGCGCGCATGCCGCGGAGACGGCTGTCGTCGCGCATCGCGGCAATCGCCGTTATCCGACGACGTATGGCGAACTGGCATCGCTGGCGGGGCGATTCTCCGCGGAGCTGGAACGGCGCGGCATTGGGCCGGGCGACCGCGTTGTGATCTGGGGGGAGAATTCGGCGGAGTGGATCGCTGTGTTCTTCGGCTGTCTTCTGCGCGGAGTCATCGCGGTGCCGCTCGATGCTGCCGGGGATGCGAGGTTTGCGGCGCGGGTGGTGCAGGAGACGGCGCCGAAGTTGATCGTCGGCGATTCGGGGCTGCTCGCATCTCTTGATCGGGCCGATGCAGCGCGGGAAAGAGTACCTCAGGGGCTGAAGCCCACTCACGATACGGCGGCTTACGGCACGGCTGAAGCCGTGCCCTTAAGCGAGACGGGTTCTTCGGCGATCCCGCGGACGGCGATGCACAGCGTTGGCGAGCATCTGCCCGCGGCGGCATTGTTCGCTGTTGACCCATCGGTGAACGAGCAGGCTCCCTTCCAGATCGTCTTCACCTCGGGCACTACGTCGGAGCCGCGCGGCATCGTACACACGCACCGCAACGTCCTTGTCTCGCTCGCGCCGATCGAGCGCGAGATGGCGAAGTATCGCCGGTATGAGCGCATCTTCCACCCGCTGCGGTTTCTGCACTCGCTCCCGCTCAGTCATGTGTTCGGACAGTTCATGGGTCTCTGGATCCCCGCGCTGCTCGCCGCCGAAGTTCATTTTGCCGCGGAGCTTGAGCCTTCGCGCATCGCCGCCCTCATTCGCCGAGAGCGCATCTCCGTGCTCATCGCCGTGCCGCGCGTGCTGCATCTTCTGAGGGCGCATCTGCTGGCGCAGTTTCCGGAGAGTTCTCAGTTGTCAGTTGTCAGTTCTCAGAAAGAGCGGGACGGTGCGGCTCAGGATTTGGGTGCGGGCACGAAGACAACTACGGAGATTCTGCGCGTCGCGCAGAATGACGGCTCGGGGGGAGGGACGCGCGAGATTACTAGAGGGATGGTGGGGATTGTGAAGAGGTGGTGGCGCTTCCGCCGTGTTCATCGCGCGCTGGGCTGGAAGTTCTGGGCTGTCATCTCCGGTGGCGCTACGCTTCCGGCTGAGTTGGAAACATTCTGGAGACGTCTCGGCTTCGCGCTCATCCAGGGCTACGGCATGACCGAGACCGCCGCGCTGGTCACGCTCAATCATCCATTCCATGTTAAGCAGGGCAGCATCGGCCGGCCGCTGCCGGGACGCGAGGTGAAGATCTCCGACGATGGCGAGATTCTCGTGCGCGGCGACATGCTGAGCGGCGCTACGTGGTCCGGGGGAGCGATGCATCCGCGCGAAGGCGAGTGGCTCGCCACGGGCGACCTCGCGGAGAAGAACGCGTCCGGCGAGCTGCGTTTTCTCGGGCGCAAGGGCGACGTCATCGTCACGGGTGCGGGGTTAAATATTCATCCTGGGGATCTCGAATCGGCGCTGTCGGCGCAGGCGGGGATTCGCTCCTGTGTTGTTGTCGGGTGCGAGTTCGCGTCGGGCACGGAGCCTGTCGCCGTCGTGCTGACGGCTGGTCCGGACGCAAACCTGCAAGCCGCCGTCGACGCAGCCAACCGCACGCTTGCCGGCTACCAGCAGATTCGCCGCGTCCTGCGCTGGCCCGAACTACAATTCCCGTACACATCGACCGGCAAGCTGATCCGACGGCAGGTCGCGGCATGGGCTTGCGCCACGCTGGCTTCCAGGCACTCCGGCGCGGGCGCGAAGGGCCAAGACAAATACGGGGATTCTGGCCTTTCAGGCCAGAATGACGACGGTAGAAGGGACTCGCTGCTCTCTCTCATCGCCGAGGTGACCGGCGAGCCCATCCCTGCGACGGACGGCCCCAACCGCCTCCGCCTGTCCGAGGACTTGCACCTCGACTCGCTCGGCCGCGTGCAACTGCAGTCCGCGCTGGAGCAACGCTTCTCGCTAGAACTTGAGGACGACGCCATCGCCGTGATTCAGACGGTTGGCGACCTGCGCGCGCTCATCGACCAACACCTTGCGCCAACTACGCCAGTCCCAACAACCTCACCGAGCGAACAACGAAGCGTAAGCGGCGAACTGCAGTTTACGGAATCGGCGGTCAGCGGTCAGCGGTCGGCGATCAGCCAACAGCAACCAGCGGCAGTCGCACTACCGACAACCGAGAACCGAGAACTGACAACTCATACCTATCCCCACTGGCCCTGGACCTGGCCGATCCAGGCACTGCGTGTCCTCTGGATCGAACTCGTCATGCGGCCGCTGGTGTGGTTTCTCGCCGCGCCGCGTGTCACCTACGTCTCGAACCCCACCCATGACGGTAAGGCTGTCATGGATGGGCCACCCGCTCTCCTGATCAGCAACCATGTCACCGCATACGACGGAGCTCTTGTCCTGTACGCGCTTCCGTTCAAGCTGCGCCACCGCGTTGCCGCCGCCATGTCCGGCGAGATGCTCGCAGACATGCGCAGCGCGCGCAACCAGGGAAACTTCTTGCTCAATCTGCTCGCTCCCGGCGCGTACTATCTGCTGACCGCGCTGTTCAACGTCTTCCCGCTGCCGCGCGCGCGAGGCTTCCGCCGCAGCTTCGCCCATGCCGGCGAGGCGATGGATCACGGCTACTCCGTGCTCATCTTTCCCGAGGGCACGCGCAGCCGCGACGGCAAGCTGCACGCCTTCCGCCCGGGCATCGGTCTGCTCGCGCAGCAGTCCCGCGCGCCGATCCTGCCCATCGCGATCCGCGGCCTGTACGAGCTGACCACAACCCACACGCGCTGGTTCCGCTCCGGCCGCATCGAGGTGCGCGCAGGCGCGCTCATCCCCGCCGCGGACGAGACCACAGATCCCGCCGCTCTCAGCGCCACCCTCGAACAAGCGGTTCGCGCGCTCCTGTAAAATCTGTCATCCGGTCAAGCAGGAGATCCGATGAAGCTGTCGAAAGTCCGGGTGGGGGCGTTCGTCTTCGCATCCATTGTGGCGGCATTCGCGATTCCAGCCCACGGTCAGAAACTCGAGAGCGGGCCCGCGGGCAAGAAGCCGGTCGCCACCTTCGCCACCGGCTGGACCTATCTGTGGGCCGACCAGGGCAATCACTATCGCTCCAACCTGAACGGGTGGTTCGTTCGTCCCGCGGTGAACCTTCCCCATGGCTATTCGATCTTCTTCTCCAACACCAACTACTACGGCACGAACGCCAAGGGATCGGTGAACTCGCACGGCTTCAGCTCCGGCGTCACCAAAGCGGTGTTCACGCACCCGAAGTTCAAGCCCTCCATCTTCGCGGAGGCCGGCGACGTGCGCGCCTCGTCCGCCGGGACGATCACCAACGAGCTGCTCATCGCCGGCGGCGTTGGTCTCTCGATTCCGATCAATAAGCGGGTCTCGCTCGCCTTCACTCCGGCGGAGTACGTCTTCCTGTATCCCCACGGCGACTGGCGCAACGTCTACAACGCTAAAGCAGGCCTGAGCTTCGGGTTCGGCCGGCGATAGGTTCCCGGGAACAATACGCACCATTCCGCAAAGCGGTTTTCCGCACACCGTAACCAGACCTGAGACGGTGCGACAGCGCTTTTCCAGAAACCGCTCGTCGCAAAACCACGTCAAAATGAGGCTTTTGCGTCCCACTTCAAACCAAGTTGATGCTGCCAAATCACCTTCTATTTCCAATTGACAGGCATATTTTTCGAACCCTAGCATTCAGCCCGATTTCCCGCATTCCGTCCGCCCCAGGAGGGTTTATGAAGCTTAACAAGCTCGCCCTTGCCATCCTCTTCGCCTGTAGCTTCGCTTCGGCCTCTGCCCAGGGTTTCGCCACCATCGTCGGCACCGTTACCGACCCATCCGGCAGCCTGATTCCGGCAGCCAAGGTCACCGTAACCGATCAGGGCACGCAGGTTTTGCGCTCGGTCACGGCCAACGAGCAGGGCTACTACGTCATTCCCGCGCTGCACCCGTCTACGTACACGCTTACCGCGTCCGCGTCGGGCTTCGCCACCTACTCGCAGAAGGACGTCACCGTGCTCGCCGATCAGAGCCTCACCGTCGACGCGAAGATGACGATCGGCCAGATCACCGAGACCGTCAGCATCCAGACCAACACGCTGCAGGTCGACACCTCCACCTCCACGCTCTCGCAGGTCGTCGAGGAGAAGCGCATCGTCGATCTTCCGCTCAACGGGCGCAACCCTGTCGCGCTTGCGCTGCTGGTTCCGGGCACCATCCAGGCGCCCGCCAACGGCGCCGACCAGGGCCAGTACAAGACGATTCCTTCGGCCATCACCGTGTCGGCGAACGGCTCGCGCGCGAATCAGACCGGCTTCAATCTCGATGGCTCCTCGAACAACGACATCTATACCAACGTCAATCAGCCGTTTCCGTTCCCCGACGCGCTGCAGGAGTTCAGCGTGCAGACCAGCAACTACACGGCGCGCTACGGCGGCAACTCCGGCGCAGTGGTCAACGCCATCAGCAAGTCCGGCACCAACACCGTGCACGGCGACCTCTTCGAGTTCAACCGCAACGCCGTCTTCAATGGCGCGAATCATTTCGGCTATCTGAACGGAGTCAAGACTCGCGACCAGTTGAAGCGCAACCAGTTCGGCGGAGTCGTCGGCGGGCCGGTCTATCGCGACCACACCTTCGTCTTCTTCGGCTACCAGCAGACGCAGATCCGCAATATCCAGCAGGGCGTCACCTCGCTGGTGCCCACCGCTGCCAATCTCACCGGAGACTTCTCTTCGCTCTGCAAGGTACCGTTCGTCGCCGGCCTCTGCCCGTCAGGTTCAGGTACCCAGCTCTATCAGCCCAACAACCCGAAGTATCCCAACCCGGGTACGGCCTACCTGAACAACAAGATTCCGACATCCCAGTTCGATCCTGCCGCATTCCTCTTCGCGTCCAAGTATCTGCCCACCTCGACTGATCCTACCGGCACCATCGCCTACGGCCTGCCCCTGTCGCAGAGCTTCAATGAGTACGTCGTGCGCGGCGACCAGGTGCTGGGCGGAAACGATCGTCTCTTCGCCCGCTATTACCTGGACAAGTACAACAACAATCCATTCCTCACTTCGTCGAACTACCTCACTACGGTCAGCGCCACGCAGATCTACTCGCACAATGCCATCGTGGGCGAGACGCACACCTTCTCGCCCAACGTGCTTAACGATGTGCGCCTGTCGTTCTCGCGTGTGACTACCAACGCCGGGCCACCGTCGACCTCGATCTCCGCGGCCGACCTCGGCATCCCCGTCTATCAGCCGACGCAGTTCGCCAAGGCGCTCGACGGCATGAACGTCTCCGGCTACTTCAACAACAGTTCCTTCCCTCCGTCGATCATGAATCGCATGGCCTATACGCTCTCCGACGACATCAGCTGGACCCGCGGCCGCCACAACTTCGCCTTCGGCGGCTCGGTCGCGCGCGGGCAGGTGCTGCTGCGCGATGCGTTCCTGTATGGCGGCGTCTTCTCGTTCACCGCGGACAATACCGCCAGCCTCACCGGCAGCGGCGGCAATGCACTGGCCAGCTTCCTGCTCGGCAGCATGCGCCGCTTCCAGCAGGGCGCGGGCGAGTTCAAGGACAATCGCAATTACTACTACACCTTCTATGTGCAGGATGACTTCCACGTCTCGCACAGGCTCACGGTCAACCTCGGGCTGCGCTATGAGCCGTTTATCCCCTGGTACGAGGTCAAGGGACGCGTCGAGCAGTTCCGCTCGGAGAACTACGTCAACGGAATCAAGTCCAAGCAATTCCCCAACGCTCCCGCGGGACTGCTCTTCCCGGGCGATGCGGGCCTGCCCAAATACGGCGTCACGGCTTCGTACCTCAACTTCTCGCTGCGCGTGGGCTTTGCCTATGACATCCGGGGAGACGGCAAGACCAGCATTCGCGGGGGTTACGGCATCTTCTTCGATTCGCAGCAGGTCGGCATCGAAAACAACCGCTTCGTCGACGTCTCGCCGTTCAGCCTGCAGGTCGACGTCACCACGCCGCTCGGCCCGCTCTCGAATCCGTACCAGGGCATGACCAACCCGTTCCCGCCGGCGGCATCGCCATCGCCCAGCTTCGTCTTCCCGACGCCGGTGCTGGTCGTAACGTACGATCCGCGCGCCAACTCACGCATGGATGCGCCGGTCACCTATAACTACAACCTCACCGTGGAGCACCAGTTTGCACAGGGATTCCTTGGCCGCGCCGCCTACGTCGGCTCGCAGTCTCGCCATCAGACCGAGACCGCGGAACTTAATCCCGCGATCTATTACCCAGGCAACACAGCGAGCACGGATCAGCGCCGCGCGTTCAACGGCCTGCCGCTGGGCACCGTGCCCACACCCACCACCGCGCGAACCCAGTACGGCAGCATCGGCCAGGGCACGCAGGACCTCAACGGCAACTACAACTCGCTGCAGCTCACCGCGCAGCGCCGCATGAAGACGCTCACGCTGCTCGCCAACTACACGTACTCGAAGGCGCTCGACGACGTGCCCAACGGACAGGGCAACGCCGGCGTCGCCGCGCAGAGCCTGTCGCCGCTGCCCATTACCAATCCGCTGCGGCACAGGTTCGACTACGGCCGTTCGGACTTCGACCGCCGCCACATTGCGACCATCTCCTACGTCTGGGATTTGCCCACCTTCGCCAAGAGCAACCTGCTGATGCGCGAGACCGCGGGCGGATGGCAGCTTACCGGAATCGTCCGGCGGCAATCCGGCCAGGGATTTACCGCCACCGCCGGAACTGACCGCTCGCAGACCGGCCTCGGCACCGACCGCGCCCAGCAGATCGCGGCCAACCCCTACGGCGGCAGCGCCTGCGGAACCAACCTCATCTGCGTCAGCTATCTCAACCCAGCCTCGTTCGTCACTTCGTACACGACCGCCAACTATCCCCTGGGAACCTACGGCAACACCGGCAAGAACGCCTTCAACGGCCCCGCCTTCATGGGCTGGGATGTAGGCGCGCTCAAGAACTTCGCGCTGATGCCGGAAGACCGCGTCCGCCTGCAGTTCCACGCCGAGTTCTTCAACGTCCTCAACCACACCAACTACAGCAACCCGACGTCAGCGGCCAACTCGGGCAACTTCGGCAAGATCCTCGGCGCGCAGGATCCGCGCATCGGGCAGCTCGCGCTGAAGGTGATCTTCTAACGGGCGCAAACCGTCGCGATGAGCCTGCGATGATTAGGGTACCCGGCTAATGAATGGCAATGCCGCCGTGACCGCTCCAGCCGCTTGGCGTGAAGGTGATCAGCGGCGGATCCTGCCCGGAGGCGGTAGAGGAGAACTTCAGGATCATAGGGACTCCCGGGGTGGTGACGATCGAGCCATTGACAGAGTGGATCGTACCGTTGGTGGCGACGTAGATGTTACCGGGGGAATCCAGGGCAATCCCTATTAGATTGTCGAAGCCGGTCGCGATGGTTCGGATTGGGGCATCCGTGCCACTGGCGGTGGGGCTGAAGACCGCGACCCCGGTTCCCATGTCCGTAGTGGGGTCGCCCGGCTTATACGAACTCGGATTGGTCGGATTATGCAACCCGGTGTAGAGATTGGCTGCGGCGTCGGTCGCTAGACAGCAGGTGGTCACATTCAGAAAACGGTCGGCGGGTGTGTTGCCATTGGCGGCTGGGCCGAGGACAACAGTGCCGCCGGGGTCGTTGCCGGCGTAGAGATTGCCCGCGCTGTCTGTGGTGAGGACGCCCGGGATGTGCAGTTTTGTGAGGTTGCCGAAGATGTAGCGCGAAGGGAAAGCGGTTCCGTTGGCGCTGCTGTTGAAGACGACGACCTCGCTGTAGAAGAGGGAGACGTAGATGTTGCCTGAGGAATCGACGGCCAGCCCCTGGATGTTGTCGATCAAGACGCCCGCGCTCGGGGCTGGAACGATGGCGCGAATCGGCACCGCCGCACCCGTGGCGTCGGCGGCGTATTCGCGGATGTCGGATCCAGTGACGACGTAGATGTTGCCGGAGGTGTCAACTGCGATGTCGTTTATGACGCCGGGGAACGGACCGACGGTATTGATCGGGGAGACGGTACCCGAACTGCCAGTTGGATACTCGAGGATCGATGCCATGGTTGCAGGGAACGGACCCTCGGCGACATACAGAAGTGGCATGCCACCTGGCGGCTGAAAGGTCGGTCCGGCGGAAACGGGTGCAATGGGGTTGACGGCGCACCCCGCAAGGGCGAAGAGGCAAGCGGATGCGAGTCCAACGACATGCTGCCGGCGTTGTTTCATGGGAGTCTCTTAGAGCCGATAGAGCGGCCCCAGATTAGAAGCCATGCGTGGCCTGAACGGTTGTCCGCGAAAACGCAGTCTTCGGTGGCTGAAGCCCGCTGCTACTCCGAAGAAAGCTTCTTTCAGCTATTGTGGAACTGGTCCGAAAGTGCAGGTTCGGCGGCGGAGGGATGTGGATGTTGCACAGACGTAAGTTGGCGATTGCGCTGAGCGTGATTCTGGCAGCGGGAGCTGCGGCGGCGCAGGATGTGCAGGAGTTGCCCGGCGCGACGCGAGTGACGCGGACGGCTGAGACGGACGTGGAGGGACTGGTCAGGCGGGACGCGAACACCGTGGCGTTTGCCGTCCCGGACAAGACAGACTCGGCGATCGCCGCGCTGATGGTGCATGACTTCGCGTTCAACGGCGAACCGATCACCACCGACAAACTGCATCTGCGCCAGGTTGCGCCGGGAGTTGTGGAGATTACGAGCATCGCGTGGGAGGTCGGCTACTGGCGCTTCCTGGTGCGCGATGCGGCCAGCTACTACGGCCTGGGCGAACGCTTCGACACGCTCGATCACGCGCACACGGTGGTGAAGAATCTCTCCATGGACAACGCCGGCGTGAAGGGCACGTCGACTTACAAACCGATTCCGTTCTTCATGAGCACGACCGGATACGGCATGTGGCTGGATACGACCGGCGAGGCGACCTTCGACTTGAACGCGAGCGATCGCGACGAGATTGTCGTGGACGCGACGACGGCGAAGTTGCGTATCGTGCTGTTCACAGGCCCCGGGTTTCCGGGCATTCTGGACAAGTTCACGGCGCAGGCGGGGCGCGCGGTTGTGCCTCCGTATTGGGCATTCGCTCCGTGGAAGGCGCGCGACTATCACCAGAACGATGCGCAGGTGAAGGAGGATGTGGACAAGACCCGCGAGCTCGGGCTACCGGCGAGCGTGATCCTGATCGACTCTCCGTGGACCTCCGCGTACAACGACTACAAGTTCAATCCCAAGCAGTTTAGCGACGCGCCGGGAATGGTGAAGTACATTCACGCGCAGGGTTACAAGCTGGTGCTGTGGCACACCTCGTGGATTAATTCGAAGAGCGATCCTCCGAAGGAGGCGGGATTCGCGGGGAAGATGTCGCCGCTGTCGGACAACTATCAGTTCGCCGCGGACCTGGGCCTGTTCGTGAAGAATCGCAATGGAACTCCGTACGTCGGCCGCTGGTGGAAGGGGCAGGGGTCGATGATCGACTTCACCTATCCGAAGGCGAAGGAGTGGTGGCAGGACCAGGTCCGGCAGGCAATCGCGGCCGGCGCGGACGGCTTCAAGGACGACGACGCCGAGGGCAACTTCTTCGGCGCGGACGTGAAGTTTGCCGACGGGACCGATCCGCGCGTGATGCGCAATCGATACGGCGTGCTCTACAACAACGCGATGGAAGAGCTGATCCAGAAGGACCTGAAGGGCAATGGCGTCCTGTTCGCGCGCAGCGTGACGGTGGGCGCGAATGGCATCGGCTTCCTGTGGGGCGGGGACAACGAGGCGAGTTTCTCTCCGCTGAACGGGTTGCCGACGGTCGTGACCGCGGGGCTCGGCGCCGGGATGAGCGGGATGCCGTTGTGGGCAGCGGATCTCGGCGGATATCTGGGCACGGCCGACACTCCGAATGCGCGGCTGCTGGAACGGTGGACGGAGTACGCGGCATTCTCTCCGGTGATGGAGGTGATGTCGAGCAAGAACATCTCGCCGTGGAACTTCGATGCGGACAGCAAGGGCTTCGACGCGAATGGGCCGTCGGGCAGCCTGCCCGCCAACCATCCCGCGCTGGATGTGTATCGCAAGTACGCGGTGCTGCACATGAGCCTGTTTCCGTATCGCTACGCGGCGGCGCAGGAGGCAGCGAAGACCGGCATGCCCATTCTGCGCGCGCTGGTGCTGAACTATCAGGACGATCCGCGGGCGCGCACGGCGAAGGATGAGTACATGTTCGGGCCGGACTTTCTGGTCGCTCCGGTGATCGATGAGGGGACGCAGCGCCCGGTGTATCTGCCGCCGGGCAACTGGATCGATTACTGGACGGGCAAGGCGTTCGCGGGCGGCGAGGTCGTGGTTGCCGACGCGCCGCTGGATTCGATTCCGGTGTGGGTGCGCGCCGGAGCGGTGGTGCCGAAGATTCCCGAAGACGTGATGACGCTCGTGCCTTCTTCCGAGAGCGGCAATACTTCGGTGAAGTCGCTGGACGACCGGAGGGTGTACGAGGTGGTCGGCGATGCGGGCGCACCAGGTTCGGGCGACAGCAAGATCACCGACTTTGAGGGCCGCACGGTTGCGCGCGCGGGGAATTCGCTGAAGATCTCGGGCAGCGTGGCTCGGGTGACGGTGCGTTGGCGCTTCGGCAACATTGCCAGCGCGTCGGTGAACGGCGCTCCGGCAACGGTCGAGACGGGCGCCGACGGACCGTTTGTCGAGTTCAGCCATTCCGGCGAGAGTTCGATCCAGTGGACGGAGGGCGCTCTGCAGCAGCCTGTGGTCGCGCCTCCTCCCGTCGTCGCGCCGCCACCGCCACCGCCCCCTCCCGCGGCCGCGAAGGCTGCTCCAGCAAAGCGGAAGGCGGCGGCGACTCATCATCGGCGACGGAGGAAGAAGAAGTAAGAGGGGAAGTAAAGGAAGTTGCCAGGTCTACGGAAGCTGTACGTTATGCCTCTGGGTCGTAAGCGCTCGCTTTTATCCCGAACGCAAGTATTGGGCATCCGCCGGAAGCTCGATTTTCCAGCTTCAGGATGAGTTTGCCCATATGCGTCGTGGATTGTCCGTACGAAGCTCCACGTCCTAGTTCATTGAAGATCATTTGCAGTTCGCTTGCGCGGGTAATGATCGCCCAATGCTCAAGACGTTCAGTTCGAAAGCTATCTTCCTTCGAGCCTGACTTCGGCGTAGTCCCTGGCTTGCTCGGCTGTTACGGTCGAAAAGGATGGCACTGTCAGCCCGAGCCGTCGCGCCGCTCCTTCGAAATCTTCAGGGAGTAGTTCCCGGCTTAGGTCGTGCCATGAGACTGGACTGGATTCCAGATGACACGTTGGACATCTGTCGTTGCATATGCACGACCATTCGTCCATCCACGCTGTTGAGCATGTCGGGCACACATGGCTTTTCTCATACCATCTGACTTGAGTCACTGGATCGTTGTCCTTTGAATGAATTTGTATAGCCCTCGCGCCTCGAATTGTATTATTCCGGCGTCCCGAAGAACTTGAAGTTGCTGTCTGATTTTGGGACGCACATTGTTGTTTCGCGGATACAGTTTGGCGAGGTGTGCTTCGAAATAGTATGCGTCGTTCAGAGAAAAACACTCGCCCGGGAGTTGACGTAGGAGATTGAGCAAGGATGCCGCCCAGCCTCTTCGCTCCGCCGGCATTTTCGAGAGAAATTGAAGGCGCGCAAAAGCAGTTCGCGGGGTCTCCCGCGCGTGAACATTGCCAGCGATCACAAGAGGTATACGACCTTCGATGGCAATCTTCGGCAGGATGATGTTGCAGCCTATCCAACCGGCTCTGCGGGCCGTTGGGCCGAGTGCTCTTCGTTCTTCAATGCAGTCTTGAGTGATCAGGGAATGGTGAACGACGGTCAAGGCTTGTACTTCCCAAGCAGAGGAATACTCCAGCAGAAGGAAACTGGGTGTGCGACCTTCACGAATAGTTGCCATCATCGCCGAGAAGGCTCCATCCGGTATTCTGTTTCCAAATCGACCGCGTGTGCTCTTCAGTTCGTATCCGTGAGCGCACTGGGGGCAGATGAAATCTTTGGTTCTGGTGTTGGCGAGGGTTGGTAAGAGCTTGTCGGATTCGCAGGCGAGGCAGTAGCCATTCCTCACAACCCAGGCTTCGCTGACGACGCGTGCCCTTTGGGAGTTGCTGGTGTAACTCGCTATCAGCGACGCGTTGTCCCAAGTATCAATTACCGAAGTTTAGCTCGTCTGCGAGGATTGGGCGTTCAAGGAATCGCGAATATGTTCCTATTTGTCATGTGCAAAATAGGCTCGTTATTTTCTGCGTTGCTGGGATGACTGCTCCCCACTAGGCTTTCGGTCATTGGATAGTTAGCTAGAATCGATCCGTGAACGTTGGGGCCGATTGCGATTCAGAAGGGAGTGCCCGGGGATGTTTGAGAGGTACACCGAGAGAGCGCGCCGCGTGATCTTCTTCGCGAGGTATGAGGCAAGCCAGTTCGGCTCGCCCAATATCGAGAGCGAACATATGCTGCTGGGCTTGTTACGCGAGGAAGTGATTTCGCGATGGGGAGCGTACCCGTACAGTTCGTAAAATAGAGCGCAATAAAATCAGAGAGATAGTGCCGCGCGGTTGTGCCGTCCGTCGTCGCGGCCCAGCGTTTCCATGCAGACTCACGGGGCGTTGGCGCATCGAATGATTAAGCAGGAGGTAAGGCAAATGAGAAGAAGAGTTGGAATCTCATCGCTGGCGCTGCTGGCATTCGGTTTGAGCGCCTATGGGCAGAATCAATCGGCTTCGCCGGAAAATCAGGCTCCGGATCAGGCTCCCAATCAGCCCGCTGCCACTACGCAGTCCGCGCCGCAGAAACAGGGTCGAAGCGCCGGCGGCGATATCGGAAGTGGAAGCGGAGACATCGGCAAAGGTGCAGGCAAGGGTGCAGGCAATCTTGCCAAGGGCACCGGCAAGGGCGCCGGCGACCTGGTAACGCTTCATCCCATCAACGCCGCCGGAGACGTTGGCAAAGGCGGAGCGTCCGCGGGTAAGAACGTCGCGGTCGGCACGGCGAAAGGAACCGGGAAGATCGTCAAGGGTACGGGCAAGGCGATCAAGAAGGTTTTCTAGAGTCAGGTTCGAGGTTCGAGGGCATACCCCAGGGGCTGAAGCCCCTGGGCAGGAGCGCAGGGAGAGGCCAAGCCTGAAGGCTTGGCTTACCTAGAAGCTTTCGACGCTGAAGGACTTTCGAGGGAGTGCGAGTGATCATTTGGATGCGGCGAACGAATGATGTATTTGCTTAAGGGAGGAAGGGCACGACAATAGCCATACTTTTTCAAAAATCTGGGGGCGGAGGGTACTGATTATGCCATCTACTCAAGAGTTTGAGGAGCTGTATGGTGTTACCGAAGAGCGGGCTCTTAACTTCTGGGCGTCCAATCTCCACGACGCGATAGGCAGCGAGCGGTGGTCCCGGATTCGGGATTCCACGGGAGTCTATCTCGCCAGCGTGCTCGGTCATTTTTGCCTGCAGTCGATGGACCGGCTGGCGGTCCTTTCTCCGGACTACAATCCGGGCGAGACGGAGTTCCGGCAATTCGCGGATCTGACCCAGATCGCCGAACTGATGATGCGGCAGCTGACCAGCGCGAAGAATCCTCAGTGGATGGAGTCGGCCGGCGCGCACATTCTCTTGTACGCGGGATTCTTCCAAAGCCAGAATAAGAACCGGCACAACATTGATTTCTTCGCAGCCATGGGCCGGGAATGCTATCTGATGGCGGCCGTGGGCAAGCGGGAGAAGATGATGAAGCTGATCGCGGCGGGGTTCGATCAGTACCTCTTCCATCTGGCCAGCCTCCATCAGCATCTGCAGGAGAGCAGATACTTGATCAGGATGGATAGCTAGATTTCCTTTTCGCGCGGAGCGTCGGCACGAGTCTAGATTAGGCGGCTCGCTCCATCGCTGCCTTGTCCGCCAGCCGGTTGGCCAGCCTGGTGTGGACCAGGTCGAACGTCCGCGCATGCTGTTCCGTACGTTGCGCCGGAAAGCACGGACAGAATCGCCACCCTTCTTTGGCCATTCGCGAAGCAATCATTTTGGCGCGGGCGTCGCGGTCGTTGGAGGGGTCTCTGCCTCCAGGAATTTCGTTGAATGCATCGGTTACGGCGTCAAAGACATCGTCGGGGACACAGTCGCAGCTTTCTCCTTGACAGGTTAGCATCGTCGTCAGCGGGTCTGGTTGCATGGCTGAATCCTTTCAGTTTTAGTTGTGACATTTTGGGGTTGGATGCAGGTTGCGGCGTGGGGTTTCCCTGGAAATCTCTCGGAAGACCTGAGGGGTGTAGTTTATGAGGTATGAAATGGATTGCGGCTCTGGCGGGAGCGGTGGCGGGCTACTACTTTGTCGTCATTCCTTCGTGCAACTGGTTTTGGCCGGAGAGCAATTTATGCGGAATATTGTTCCCGTTTGGCATGGCGGCGGGGGCGGGGGCGGGTTACTGGATTGCGGATCGGCTTAGAGGAAGGGGTTCCGGACGGTGACGGAGCCGAACTGCTGGCCGTGCTGGAGGTCTTCGGAGTAGAGGACGGAGCAGCCAGCCTGTTGGGCGGCGGAGAC
>WNGR01013159.1_pt1 | contig 16898 bp, 16 predicted proteins | sample 5407581 | NCBI WGS metagenome assembly WNGR01 (sample SAMN13153383, study PRJNA577476) | soil metagenome | isolation source: 80 cm soil or saprolite under Garry oak tree replicate 2 | place: USA:California | collected 2016-06-15 | reverse complement strand
TCGGCCCCGCGGATCCGGGCGATGTCGTCCTGGTACTTGAGGAGGACGCCGAGGGTGGCGTCCACCGTCTCTCCGTCGAGGGTGGCCCGGTCGAGCGCGGCGATCGCCTGCGCCCAGTCGAGGGTCTCGGTGACGCCGGGGAGCTTGAAGAGATCGCGGGTGCGGAGCCGCTGCACGAAGGCCACCACCTCGCGGGAGAGCCGCTCCGCCACCCCCGGGGCCCGCAGGCGCAGGATGGCGAGCTCGCGCGCCTGGTCGGGGTAGTCGACCCACGCGTAGAAACAGCGCCGCTTCAGGGCATCGTGGATCTCCCGCGTGCGGTTCGAGGTGATGACCACGAGCGGCGGCGCGGCGGCGGTGATCGTGCCGAGCTCGGGGATCGTGACCTGGAAGTCCGAGAGCACCTCGAGGAGGAACGCCTCGAACGGCTCATCGGTGCGATCCAGCTCGTCGATGAGGAGCACCGGTGGCCCGGCCGGATCGGGCTCGAGCGCCTGGAGTAGCGGGCGCTTCACGAGGAAGCGCTCCGAGAAGAGGGCGTGCTCGATCTTCGCCCGGTCCACCTCCCGCGCCGCCTCGGCGAGCCGGATCTCGAGCATCTGCCGGGCGTAGTCCCACTCGTAGACGGCCGAGGCGAGGTCGAGCCCCTCGTAGCACTGGAGCCGGATGAGCCGCCGGCCGAGGGTGCGCGCCAGCACCTTCGCCACCTCGGTCTTCCCCACCCCCGCCTCGCCCTCGAGGAAGAGCGGCCGGCCGAGGCGGAGCGAGAGGAAGAGGGCAGTGGCGAGGCTCCGGTCGGCGACGTACTCGCCCGCCGCGAGGAGCGCGAGGGTCTCGTCGACCGACTCCGGCACGGCCCGCGGTGCGGCCACGGGTCCCGCGCCGCGGTCCCCTACCCGCACGCCGCGACCGCGCGCCGGGCGAGCACGCCCACGAGGTGGGCGCGGTACTCGGCGCTGCCGAAGGGGTCGCCGGTGAGCCCCGCGCTCGGCACCGCCACCGCCGCGAGCGCGTCCGCCGAGAAGCTCCCCCCGAGTGCGGCCTCGAGCTCTTTCGAGCGGAAGACCCCGGCGCCCGCGCCGGTGACCGCCACCCGGACGCCCGCCGGGCCCTTCGCCACGAACACGCCCACCAGCGCGAAGCGCGAGGCCGGGTGCGGAAGCTTCTGGTAGGCCGCCTTCTCGGGCACCGGGAAGCGCACCGCCACGATGAGCTCGTCCGGCTGGAGGGCGGTCTGGTACAGGCCCTGGAAGAAGGCGTCGGCCGGGATGGCGCGGCGGTCGGTCTGGATGGTCGCCCCGAGCGCCAGCACCGCGGCGGGGTAGTCGGCCGACGGATCGTCGTGCGCGAGCGAGCCGCCCAGGGTGCCCCGGTTCCGGACCTGGGGATCGCCGATGTGCGCGGCGAGGTGGGCAAGGGCCGGGATCGCGCCCTGCACCGCGGCCGACTCCGCCACCTCGGCGTGGGTCGCGCCCGCGCCCACCACCAGGTCCTTCCCCTCGCGCCGGATGCCCGAGAGCTCCTTCACGCCGGCGAGGGCGACCAGGTCGGAGGGCGCGGCCAGGCCGAGCTTCATCACCGGGATGAGGCTCTGCCCGCCGCCGAGGTACTTGCCGTCCGGCTTCTTCCTGAGCGCGCCGACGGCGGCGGCGACGGTCTCGGGACGGTGGAGCTCGAAGTCTTGCATGGCCGCCTCCGGTTCAGCCCTTGCTCGCGTCGCGGATGGCCCGCCAGACGCGCTCGGGCGTGGCGGGCATGTCCACGTGCCTCACCCCGAGGTGCGCGAGCGCGTCCACGATCGCGTTGATCACCGCCGGCGGCGCGCCGATCGAGCCCACCTCCCCGACGCCCTTCGCGCCGAGGGGGTTGTGCGTGCAGGGGGTGAAGGTGGTGGAGACGCCGTAGCTGGGGACGTCCAGCGCCCTCGGCATCGTGTAGGAGAGGTACGAGCCGGAGAGGAGCTGGCCGGTCTCATCGTCGTAGAGCGCGTGCTCGAAGAGCGCCTGGCCGATGCCGTGGGCCACGCCGCCGTGGATCTGGCCGTCGACGATGACGGGGTTGATGATCGTGCCCACGTCGTCCACCGCCGTGAACCCGACCACCTGCACGACCCCGGTCTCGGGATCGATCTCGACCTCGCACACGTGGCAGCCGGCCGGGAAGGTGAAGTTCTTCGGATCGTAGAACGCGTTCTCCTCGAGGCCCGGCTCGAGGCCGGCGGGGTAGTTGTGCGGCACGTAGGCGGTGAAGGCGACCTCCCCGAAGGACTTCGCGCGGTCGGTGCCCACCACCGTGTACTTCCCGTCCTTGAACTCGACGTCGCCCTCCCCCGCCTCGAGGAGGTGCGCCGCGATCTTCCGGCCCTTGGCCACGATCTTGTCCACCGCCTGGGCGATGGCCGAGCCGCCCACCGCCAGCGAGCGCGAGCCGTACGTGCCCATGCCGAAGGGGATCCGGGCGGTGTCGCCGTGGACCACCTCGACCTTGTCGAGCGGGATGCCGAGCCGCTCCGCCACGATCTGCGCGAAGGTCGTCTCGTGCCCCTGCCCGTGGCTGTGCGTCCCGGTGAAGACGGTGACGGTGCCGGTCGGGTCGACCCGGACGCTCGCCGACTCGTAGAGGCCCGCCCGCGCGCCGAGCGAGCCCACCACCGCCGAGGGCGCGATCCCGCACGCCTCGAGGTAGGTCGAGAGCCCTATCCCGCGCAGCTTGCCGCGCCGGCGCGCCTCGGCCCGGCGTTCCCCGAACGTCGCCCAGCGGGCCTTGTCGAGGGCGGCGTCGAGGCTCGCGAAGTAGTCGCCCGAGTCGTACTGGAGCGCGACCGGGGTCTGGTAGGGGAACTTGTCGATGAAGTTCCGCCGCCGGACCTCGACCGGGTCGATCGAGAGCTCGCGCGCCGCGAGGTCCGCCAGTCGCTCGAGGACGTAGGTGGCCTCGGGGCGGCCGGCGCCGCGTACCGCGTCCACCGGCACCGTATGGGTGAAGACCGCCCGCACCTCGACGTAGATGGCCGGCGTCTTGTACGGGCCGGCGAACAGGATGCCGTGCAGGTAGGTGGGGACGACGGTGCCGAAGGTCGAGAGGTACGCGCCGAGATTCACCGTCTCCTTCACATGCAGCCCGAGGAAGTGGCCCTCCGCGTCCACCGCCAGCTCGGCGTGGGCGAGGTGGTCGCGGCCGTGCGCGTCGGACATGAACGACTCCGAGCGCTGGGCGGTCCACTTCACCGGGCGTCCGACCTTCCGCGCCGCCCAGAGGACCAGCACCTCCTCCGCGTAGTGGTGGATCTTGGACCCGAACCCGCCGCCCACGTCCGGCGCCACCACCCGGAGCTTGTGCTCCGGGACCTGGAAGCTGAAGGCGCCGAGCAGGAGCCGGGTGAGGTGGGGGTTCTGGCTGGTGGTGTGGAGGGTGTAGTCGCCGGTGGCGCGGTCGTACTCGCCGATGGCGGCGCGCGGCTCGATCGCGTTCGGGATGATCCGGTTGTTCACGAGGTCGAGCTTCACCACCTGGTGCGCCTTCGCGAACGCGGCCTTCACCGCGGCCGGGTCGCCGATGTGCCAGTCGAAGCAGGTGTTCCCCTTCGCCTGCTCCCAGACGAGCGGCGCCCCCGGGGCGATCGCCTTGCCGATCGTGCCCGCCGCCGGCAGCTCCTCGTAGTCGATCTCGAGGAGCGCGGCCGCCTCGCGCGCCTGGTCCCGCGTCTCGGCCACCACCACCGCCACCTGGTCGCCCACGTGCCGGACCTTCTCCACCGCCAGGGCGGGGTGCGGCGGCTCCACCATGGGCGACCCGTCCTTCGAGTGGATGAGCCAGCCGGTGGGGAGGTTGCCGATCTTCTCCGCCGCGAGGTCCGCGCCGGTGAGGACCGCCAGCACGCCCGGCGCCGCCCGGGCCGACTCGGCGCGGATGGCCCGGATCCGGGCGTGGGCGTGGGGCGAGCGGACGATGTGCAGGTACGTCTGGTTCGGCCGCTGGATGTCGTCGGTGTACCGGCCTGCGCCGAGCAGGAGGCGCCGGTCCTCCTTGCGCAGCACGGCGGCGCCGATCCCGTCGGTCGTCATGACGACCTCCCCGCAGGCTGGGCTGGCACCCGGGCCGCCGCCTGCACGGCCTTGACGATGTTGTGGTAGCCGGTGCACCGGCAGAAGTTCCCTTCCAGCCACGCCCGGATCTCCGCCTCGGTCGCCCCCGGTCGCCGCGCCACGAGCTCGACCGCGCTCATCACCATGCCCGGCGTGCAGAACCCGCACTGGAGCGCGTGCTGCTCGTGGAAGGCGGCCTGCATGGGGTGGAGCGCCCCGTCGCCGGCCGCCAGGCCTTCGATGCTCGTCACCTCGCGGCCGTCCACCTCGGCGGCGAACATGGTGCAGCTCTTCACCGATCGTCCATCCACGTGCACCACGCACGCGCCGCACTGGCTCGTGTCGCAACCGACGTGCGTGCCGGTGAGCCCGAGCCGGTCGCGCAGCAGCTCCACGAGCAGCGTGCGCGCCTCCACCTCGGCGGTGACCGGCTTGCCGTTCAGCCTGAGCGAGATGTTCATGGTGTCCTCGAGACGGAGGGAGCGCCCTCGAAGCGTCCGCGGAGTGACCAGCAGGATCGAACGCCCGATGAGCGTATGTACGGCACGGGCGGTGCTGGACGTTCCTTCGGGGTCATGCCCCGACCACCTCGGAGTGCTCGCGGGCCCCGCTCGGCTGCTCGGCGCGTCCCCCAGCAGGCTTGCCGGGCCGTCGATCGCCTCAGGGGCTCGCCACTCCCGCGACGGCGGGCTCGCCGGGCAGGAGGAACAGGTTCACCCCGTGGCGGGCCCAACCCTCCTCGGCCATGAGGAGGTCGAGCGCGAGCGTCGCGACGTCGTCGGCGAAGGGCTCGAGCGACGGATCCTTCTCGGCGTAGAAGAGCTTCGTGTACGCCTTGCAGGCCGGGCACGCCTCGGCGCGCGCGCTCGCGCCCGCCACGAGCGCGTAGTAGGCGATCCCTTCGCCCTCGTGACAGGCGGTGCACTGGACGCGGGTGTGGTGCCACTGCGAGGCGCACAGGCTGCACACGAGGTAGCGGAGCTTGTCGTCGCCCAGGACGAGGCCGGCCACGGGCAAGGAGCCGCACACCGGGCAGCCGTCGCGCTGACGCGCCACGGCGCCGGATGGGAGCCGCGCGGCCAGCGCCGTGAAGTAGACCTGCAACGCCGCCGCGGCGAACGGTCCGGCGGCGAGGTCGGCGCCCTGCACCGCGTTCGCCAGGACGCGGTCCGCGAGCGCCTCCAGCTCGGGCGGCGGCAGCGCCGCGAGCAGCTCGAGGGCGGCGCGCGTCTCCGGGGGCGCGGGGGCGTCGCGGAGCTCCGACACGATCACGCTGAGCGCCTGGCGCCACTCCGGCCCGCGCCGGTGATTCGCCGCGTCGAGCGGCCGCTCGCGTGGAGGCTCCAGGCCATTCGTCGAGATCTTCACCTGCGCCGCGGCGACCGCCTGGGCCGCCGCGATGCGGCCGAGCAGCTCCAGGAACTCGGCGAGCGTGTGGCCGGCGGCGAGCGTCCGGAAGCGCTCGGCGCGACGCGTGAAGAGGCGCTCCGGCTGCGGGAGCCGGAGGTACGGAATGTCGCCCAGGCCGCCCGAGCCGGTGAGCGGCTGGCTGTCCGTCATCGCCGGTCCTGGCTGGCCGACTCATCGGTCATCCGGCGGTACCAGGCCGGGTAGTGGAGGCGCGCCCAGGCGCGCGTGACCGTGCCGCGCGTCATCGCCCTGAACGAACCCTTGGTCCAGTAGCCGGCGTAGATGTGGATGCCGATCCCGACGAACATGATGAACGCGCTGATCGCGTGCAGGATCGCGGCCGCCTTGCGCGTGGTGGACGAGAACGCCGGCGCAAAGTAGGGCTGCCACATGAGGACGCCGGTCGTCAGCAGCACGGCGATGACGACGACCATCGACCAGTACATGAGCTTCTGGCCGCCATTGTACTTGCCAGTGTCGGGCGGGGTCTCGTACCGCTTGTTCATGTACTGGAAGGCGTGCCTGGTCCACTTCCAGTCGGTCGGCGTCATCACGTTGTCGCGCCAGAGCTGGGCCGCGTACGGATAGAAGAGCAGGACCAGCACCACCCCGATGAAGGGGTGCAGGATCCGCATGAGCTGGCCGCCACCGAAGAGCGACGCCGTCCAGAAGAAGAAGGGGTGGAACATCGCCAGGCCCGACAGGAAGAGGAAGATGTAGGCGATGGCGACGCCCCAGTGGGTGAGCCGCTCCCACTCCGGGTAACGTCGGATGAGGCGCGGATCTTCACCGGACGTGACATCCTGCGGAGCCCTGAGATCCTTGCTGGTCGTGGCCATCTCAGGCCTCCTTCCCCGGCCGGCGCCCCGGCGGCGTTGGCTCGTCGTCCTTCGGCTCCTCGAGCGGCCCCACCTTCATGTAGTGGAAGACGCCTGCGACCACGACGGCGAACATGGTGAACACGCCCAGCGAGCGCGAGAACCAGCTCCGCCACACCGAGAGGAGCGGTCCGATCTCCGGCTTCCTCGGGAGCCGGTAGAGCTCGGGGTCTCCATGCGGCAGCACGTACACGACGTGCGTGCCGCCGACGCCCTGCGGATCGTAGACGGCCGCCTTGGCGAATCCGCGCTCGTGCAGGTCCTCCAACCGGTGGTTCGCCTGGATGACCATGTCCTCCTTCGAGCCGAAGGAGAGGGCCTGCGTCGGGCAGGCCTTGATACACGCCGGCTCGAGTCCCACCGAGACCCGATCGGAACAGAGCGTGCACTTGTAGACCTTCGAGTCCTCCTTGCGGAGACGCGGGATGTTGAAGGGGCAGCCGGAGATGCAATAGCCGCAGCCGATGCAGTCCTCCTCGTGGAAATCGACGATGCCATTCGAATACTGCACGATGGCGCCCGGGGAGGGGCACGCCTTGAGGCAGCCGGGATCTGCGCAGTGCATGCACTGATCCTTGAGGATGAGCCACTGCAGGCTGCCTTCGATCTGCTCCTCGTAGAACCGCATCAGGTTCCAGGTCTGATCCGTGAGGTCGGGCGGGTTCGTGTAGAACCCCTCGTTGACCCCGACCGGCTCGCGCAGGTCGTTCCACTCCATGCACGCGGCCTGGCAGGCCTTGCACCCGATGCAGCGCGAGACGTCGATGAGCTTCGCCACCTCGAGCGTCTTGCGCGCCGAGGGCGGAGTGAACGTCGACGCCGAGCGGGCCTTGATGTCGAGCGATTGCAGAGCCATGGCGCCCCCCTACGCCTTCTCGATGTTGACGAGGAACGCCTTGAACTCGGGAGTCTGCACGTTCCCGTCGCCCACGAACGGCGTGAGGGTGTTCGCGAGGTAGCCGGGCTTGGTGAGCCCATCGAATCCCCAGTGGATGGGGATGCCCACCGTCTCGACGTCGCGCCCGCCGACCTGGAGGGTGCCGATCCGCTTGGTCACGAGGGCCTTCGCCACGATCTGGCCGCGCTTCGATCTCACCTTCACGCGGTCGCCGTTCCTGATCCCCTTCTTCGCCGCGAGGGACTCGCCGATCTCCACGAACTGCTCGGGCTGGAGCGCCGACGCGATGCGGGTGTGCTTGGTCCAGAAGTGGAAGTGCTCGGTGAGCCGGTACGTCGTCCCGACGTACGGGAAGTCCTTTCCGGACCCGAACATCTCGCGGTCGCCCTTGAACACGCGCGCGGCCGGGTTCGAGACGACCTTCTCGTGGAGGAGGTTCGTGTCGAACGGGTTCTCGAACGGCTCGTAGTGCTCCGGGAACGGCCCCTCGTTCATCTTGTCGAGCGCGAAGAGGCGAGCCACGCCCTCGGGGTTCATGATGAAGGGGCCGACGCCCTCGCCCGGGGCCGCATCCGGCTTGTAGTCGGGGACGTCGATGCCGCCCCACTTCTTGCCGTTCCAAGACAGGACGCGCCGATTCGGATCCCACGGCTTCCCGGAAGGATCGGCCGAAGCGCGGTTGTAGACGGATCCGACGGATCGCGGCGCGCCATCTGGTTACCGGCCTGCGTCCAGCTTCCGCAGAAGATCCAGCAGCCGCACGCGGTCGTGCCGTCGTCCTGAAGATGAGCGAAGGTGGCGAGCTGCTCGCCCTCCTTGGCGAGGAACTGGCCCGGGCTCTTGGGATCGGGGACATCCGCGAGCGCCCAGCCGTTGTACTCGCGCGCCAGCTCGTCCGGCTGCGGGAACCTCCGCTGCTTGTACGGCCAGGTGAGCTTCAGGATCGGGTCGGGGAACGTGCCCCCCTCCTTCTCGTAGAGGTCGCGGATCCGGACGAAGAGGTCGCCGATGACCTCCGGGTCGGTCTTTCCCTCACCGGGTGGCTCGGCGCCCTTCCAGTGCCACACCAGCCAGCGCCCCGAGTTCACGAGCGATCCGTCCTCCTCGGCGAAGCAACCGGAGGGCAGCCGGAAGACCTCGGTCTGGATCTTCGACGGATCGACGTCGTTGTACTCCCCGTGATTCTCCCAGAACTTCGACGTCTCGGTGGAGAGCGGGTCGATGATCACCAGGAACTTGAGCTTGGAGAGCGCCTCGATCCCCTTCTTCTTGTTGGGCGCGGAGCCGAGCGGGTTGAAGCCCTGGCAGACGTACCCGTTCATCTTGCCCTGGTACATCAGGTCGAAGGCGACGAGGATGTCGTAGGACTTGTCGTGCTTCGGCAGGAAATCGTAGGCCCAGTCGTTCTCCTTGGTCGCGGCCGGCCCGTACCACGCCTTCATGAGCGAGACGTGGAACTTGGGATAGTTCTGCCAGTAGTTCATCTGCCCTGGCCTGAGCGGCTTCAGGGTCCGCTTCTCGATGTAGGTCTTGTAGTCGGTGTCGGCCTCGGTCGGGAGCGTGAGGTAGCCGGTCAGCGAGTTCGAGAGCAGCCCGAGATCGGTGAGCCCCTGGATGTTCGAGTGGCCGCGCAGCGCGTTGAGACCGCCCCCGGGCATCCCGATGTTGCCGAGGAGGAGCTGGACCATGGCCATCGCGCGGATGTTCTGGGAGCCGACCGAGTGCTGCGTCCAGCCCAGCGCGTACAGGCACGTCATGGTGCGGTCCGGGACCGCGGTGGTGGCGATGGTCTCGCAGATCTTGAGGAAGAGGTCCTTGGGCGTGCCGGTGATCTCGGAGACCTTCTCCGGCGTGTAGCGCTCGTAGTGCTTCTTCATGAGCTGGAAGACGCAGCGCGGGTGCTGCAGCGTGGGATCGATCTTGGCGTAGCCGCTCGGGTCGAGCTCGTACGCCCAGGTCGTCTTGTCGTAGCTCCGCTTCTCCGCGCTGTAGCCGGAGAAGAGGCCGTTCTCGAACTGGTAGTCTTCGCGCACGATGAAGGGCGCGTTGGTGTAGGCCTTCACGTATTCGTGCTGGATCTGGTCGCGCGCGAGCAGGTAATGGATGAGGCCGCCCAAGAAGGCGATGTCGGTGCCGGGGCGGATCGGCGCGTAGACGTCGGCGACGGCGGCCGAGCGCGTGAAGCGCGGATCGATGACGATCAGCCTCGCCCGGTTCTTGACCTTCGCCTCGATGACCCACTTGAAGCCGCAGGGGTGCGCTTCGGCGGGATTGCCTCCCATCACCACGACGACGTTGGCGTTCTTGATGTCGACCCAGTTGTTGGTCATCGCGCCACGGCCGAATGTCGGGGCCAGACCGGCCACCGTGGGGGCGTGTCAGACGCGCGCCTGGTTGTCGATGGCCGCCATCCCCAGCGCGCGGACGACCTTGTGCGTGATGTAGCCCGCCTCATTCGAGGACGCACTCGCGGCGAGGAGGCCGGTCGACGTCCACCGGTTCACGGCGAGGCCGTTGGCGTTCTTCTGGATGAAGTTCTTGTCGCGGTCGTCCTTCATGTGCCGGGCGATCCGGTCGAGCGCCCAGTCCCACGTGACGCGCTTGAAGCTCGTCTCGCCCGGCCCGCGGTACTCGGGGAACTTGAGCCGGTCCGGGGAGCGGACGAAATCGAGGAGCGAGGCGCCCTTGGGACAGAGCGTGCCGCGGTTCACCGGATGGTCCGGGTCGCCCTCGATGTGGATGATCTCGCTGTGCGCGTTCTTGGAGCGATCCCCGAGGCCGTACATGACGATGCCGCAGCCGACCGCGCAGTACGGGCACGTGTTGCGCGTCTCGGAGGTGTGGGCGAGCTTGAACTGGCGCACCTCGGCCAGCGCCGGCCTGGGCGAGAACCCGAGCGCCGCCAGGCTGGAAGCGCCGAGCCCGCCGGCCGCGTACTTCACGAACTGTCTACGGGTGACTTGCATGGCAGTGAGCCCCCGGACGCCGAGATCTAAAAACGGCTTTTTCCGGAGGGAGGGCGCACGCGGCTTCCCCCTGTTGGGTGGCTATGCCAGGTGGACCCAAGAAAGGCGGGCACCGCCACGAAGGCGCAGCGCGTCGCGCAACGGGCGTTGCGACCGTGAAGCACGGCACCCCGAGCTGCGGGCCGGCTGCGCGCATGAAGACGGTGCCGGAGGCCGTTTCCTTGCGTTGACAAGGCAGCCCCAAGCGGGCTAGCAAGCGCTCCACTTGCTCACGAGTCCGGTAGTCCGGTCGAGCGTGGCCGCGAGCCGCCTGCCCATACGCATTGCGCGCCGCCTCGATCGGCTTGCGGCGCAGGCGCACCGCTTCCACCGCTTCGCGCACCACCCGCTCTGCGCCGCCTACGCCGGGGAGACCCTCCGCGTCGGGCGGCGCGGGCGCGTGTGCAAGGGGTGCGCGGCGGCGGCCGTCGGTGCCTTTCTCGGGGTGGGGCTGGGGTTCGCCGTGCCCGTCCCGCCGCCGGCGGTGCTGTGCGGGCTGCTGATGGCGACCGCCGTTGCGGTCGCATCGCTCAGCGGGGGCGGCGGGGGACAAGCCCCCGCCCTACACCCTGACCCCGAGCGCGACCGCGACCCCGAGCGCGACCGCGACCCCGACCTCGACCTCGACCTCGACCCCGACCCCGACCTCGACGTCGACCTCGACCGCCATCCCGTCCGCGCGTCGAAGCTCCTCACCCGCAGCCTTCCAGCCGCTTCCGCGGCTTGCCATGCCGTCCTTGGCGCACGCGCCGTTTCGGCCACCGGCCTGGCGATCGCCGTGGGCACGCTCGCCCTCCTGGCCGTTGGCGTGCTCGCCTACCGCCGCCGCGGTCCGGACCGGTCGCCCTGCGCGGAGTGCCCGGAGCGCGGCGGGCCGCGGGTGTGCAGCGGCTTTGAGCCCATCGCGCGGCGGGAGAAGGCCTTCGCCCGCCTCGCCGGACGCCTTCTCCGGGCAGGGCCGCCGCGGGGGCACTAGAAGGCGGGGCCGCATGCCGAAACCCGCCGTCGTCATCCGCCCGGCGCGCCCCTCCGACCTGCCTGCGCTGGGCCGGCTCGGAGCGGCGCTCGCCGCGGCCCACCACGCCTGGGATCCCGAGCGCTTCTTCGTCACCCCGCACATGCACGAGGGCTACGCCTGGTGGCTCGGGAAGGAGCTCCGGAATCCGCGCGCGGTCATCCTGACCGCGGCGCGTGGGCGGCGGGTGGTGGGCTACGCCTACGGTCGCCTCGAGCCCCGCGACTGGAACGCCCTCCGCGATCGTTGCGGCTTCGCGATCGACCTCATCGTCGAGCCGGGCGCGCGCGGCAGCGGTATCGGGCGAAGGCTCGTCGAGGAGCTCTGCGCGGCGCTCGTCGCGAAGGGCGCCCCGCGCATCGTCCTCGGAGCTGCGGCGAAGAACCGCTCCGCCCAGCGCCTCTTTCGGGGGATAGGGTTCCGCCCGACCATGGTTGAAATGGCCCGCGAGACGCCCCTGAAAGCATCGCCCGCGCCAGAATCCAAACCCGCGCCACGACGGGTGATTCGGCGAGTCTCACCCTAGTTTCTGGACTCCTACCCGGGCGAGGTGTTGGGTTTCGTCTCGCCATGATGATGACGAGCTCCCTGGACGACCCGCACGAACGTTACGCCCGCGCCGCAGCGCGGGCGGGCCTCACCCTTCACCATCTCGATCCCGGCGATGATTCCCTGCGCGCCGGCCTCGCCGAGTGGGAGCGCCTGGCCAGGGCGCTCCTCGGCGCCGGTGAGCTGGACACCGAGACGCGTTCGCGGCTCGAGGACGACCTCCGCATCGTGGAAGAGCTGCGGCGCGTGCTCACGGGCGAGGAGCCCGGCGAAGGTACCGCCCGGGAGCGCGAGCTGTGCGTCGTGCGCGGCGCCGGCCGGATGCAGGGCGTCTGCTCCTTCTTCGAGTGCCCCGCTGGCGTCTTCATCGAGCTGCTCGCGACGGCGCCCTGGAACCTCGTGCGGGGTCCGCGCGGGCGCGACCTCCGCGCCGTTCCGGGCGTCGGCAAGGCGCTCCTCGACCACGCCGAGGCGCTCTCGGAGCTGAACGGCCACGGGGGGCGCATCGCGCTCCAGGCCGAGAACCCGCGCTGCCTCGAGCTGTACCGGCGGCTCGGCTTCGCCGTCATGCAGCCCGACGACGAGCCCCTGGCGCTCGTGCCGCGCGGCGAGCGCGGCTGGTCGCCGTCGCTCCTGCGGGTGGCAGCCGGCAAGCCGGGCGCCGAGGAGGCGACGAGCCCCTGGCTGCTGCTCGACCCGTCGCGGGCGGCTCCGGCGAGGCGCGTGGCGGCCTGATCGCGAACCGCGGGAAGGTGCGGGCGGAGATCCGGCCCCTCACCCTGCGTAGCCGACCGCCCAGTAAGCCAGGCGGCCGGCGAGCTCGCGCAAGGCATCGGTGCTCTGCTTCAGCGCGTCCGCGCGCGGCAGCCAGCTCTCCCCATGGCCATCGCCAGCGCGCCGGTCGACCGGCAGCGCGTCCGGGTTCATCCCCGCTCGGCGGAAGGCTCCCAGCGCGCGCGGCAGGTGCGCGGCGCTCGTGATGAGGAGCAGCGAGCGCCAGCCGCGGGAGGAGACGATGGGGCCGGAGAAGGCGGCGTTCTCCTGGGTGTTGCGGCTCTTGGGCTCGACCACGATGCGGTCGGCCTGGACGCCCCAGGCGCGGAGCTCCTCGGCCACGAGCTCCGCTTCGGAGCGCTCGCCCGGTTCCGGGTGGACGGACCCGCCGGTGAGGAGGATGTTGCGGGCCCTCCCTTCGCGCAGCAGCGTGTAGGCGGTGGCGAGGCGGTCGGCGGCCGCCGTCAGCTCGAGCCGGCCGCTCGCGCGCGCGGCGGGGCTGTCGACCTCTCCAGAGAGGACCACCAGCGCGTCGTAGATCACGCCGGCGCGCTGGGTCGAGATGGCGGAGGCCTCCACGCGCCGCATGAGGCCGTTCGCCACCGGCTCGATCGAGAAGAGATACAAGACGGCGGCCGCGAGGATGACCAGGGCGGCCGGCCGGCGCGGTCGCGCCCGCGATGGGAGCGCCGCGGCGAGCATGAGGAGGAGCACCCAGGTCACGGGCGCCACCGCGAGGTCGAGGATCTTGGAGAGGGCGAGGAACATGCTCGGTCAGCATGGTGACAGGAGCACGCCGCCCACTCAATGCCGTCGAGCAGCCTGCCTGCCGGGGGAGAAGCTTGCCCCCGCGGTGCATCCCTGATACGCCCCGCCCATGAAAAGGGACGCCGACGGCCAGCGCATCGCGCTCTTCGTGGACTTCGAGAACCTGGTGACCCGCACCGGGCTCTCCGCCGAGCAGTTCGACGTCGGGCCCGCGCTCGACACGCTGCTCGACAAGGGCAAGGTCCTCTTTCGCCGCGCCTACTGCGACTGGACGCGCTTCGCCCCGGCCACCCGCAACCTGCACGAGCACGGCGTGGAGCTCATCGACGTGCCCCCGTCCACCCGCGCCGGCAAGAACGGCGCCGACGTCCGGCTCGTCATCGACGCGCTCGAGCTCGCCTACCTGCGCGAGCACATCGACACCTTCGTCATCGCCTCCGGCGACTCCGACTTCTGCCCGCTCGCGTACAAGCTGCGCGAGGTGGGCCGGACCGTGATCGGCATGGGGGTCCGCGAGGCGACGAGCCCCCTCTTCGTGAAGGCCTGCGACGAGTTCATCTACCTGCGCCCCGCCTCGAACCGGCGCGACCGCGGCGCCCCCAACCGCGAGAAGGCGAACGAGAAGGAGAAGGGTCCGCCGAAGCCGGCGGTCATCCCGGAGGTGGCGCGCGAGGCCGCCGCAGCCATCCTGGCCCGCGCCACCGGTCCGGTGAACCCCTCCGCCATCAAGGAGTTCATCGTCCGCAAGGAGCCCGACTTCGACGAGCGCGAGCACGGCTTCCCGACGTTCAAGAAGCTCCTCGAGACGATGGAGAAGGACGGGCTCCTCAAGCGCGAGCAGGGCGCGAAGGGCCAGTGGTACGTGGTCGCGCCCTGAACGAGCCCTCGCCCCGAGACTGCCCTACCGGGCGCCCCCACAGCTGGCCTGCCGCCGTCCGCCGAGGCGACGCACCTTCACGCCCTGGACGGCGTGTGGGGGCCGGCGATGAAGCTCGATTCGTTCGCGAGGGCTGGCGCGTGCGCGCTGGCGGTCTTCGGTTGCAGCAGCGCGAAACATCCCGCCCCAGCGGCCGAGCTAGACGCGGGCACCCCGCCCGTCGTGACCCCTCCCGATGCGGGGCCCACCCGCATCGGCAGCTGGACGTACTACGGCGAGGGACAGGGCCTGTCGAAGGACGTGCGGGACGCCTCGCCCGACGAAGGCGGCAACGTGTACGTGGCCGGCGGCGATGCGCTCTACGCGAAGCAGCGCGCGGGCGACCAGTTTCTGAGGTTCGACTGGCAGAACGCCGGCCTCTCCAGGAAGTGCAACGACCCGGCTCAGATGAACGTCGACTTCCCCACGACCCCCTTCTTCCAGTGTCCGGTCAACTCGGTGGGGGGCGCGGCACCAGGCAAGGCCATCGTCGGCTTCGACGGCTTCGGTCACGAAGGCGACGGCGGCGCCTCGTGGGCCCTCGAGACCGGTGGGGCGGACGTGGTCGCGTTCGATCCCGCGAAGGGAACCCTGGCGAGGACACGGCACGTCCTCACCGCCGCTCCGCCCCACGTCATCTGCGACAACGGGCACACGGAGTGGGTGACCACGTGCCTGGAGCCTCCGCCGGTCCTGGGGCAGCCGCCCCTCGTCCTCTGGTTCTGGGAGAACGGGCGGCGCCTGACGCGCCGGATCCGCCGCGTCGTCGTGAACCACGACCCGAGCTCGCAGCTGTACGGTGACGTCTGGATGGGAGGCAACCACGGCACGCTCCAGGTCCTGCTCAACAACGCCCCGGCCCGCGGCTGGGTCGATACGGTCGACCCCGCCTTCGGCTTCGACGCGAAGTGGCAGGAGGCGAAGGACGTCTGGGAGCACGTGCACCCCGCTGTCGACAACCCCGCCGTCCCGGGCGACATCATCGTGGGCGAGGGCTACGGCGTCTCCATCGACCCGCGCAACGGGCAGCCCTGGGGATCGAACGGAATCCGCACCACCGGGATGTTCGGATATCCGGACCTCGTCCACCGGCAGTGGGGCTTCTCGACGAACACGCTGGCGGTGTGGCCAGAGTTTCCGCTCGGCGACGACATCCGCTCGATCTCGCACTGTCCGGACGGCTTGCTGTGGGTCGCTTCCACCTCCCACGGCCTCGCCCGCATCGACACCGACAACCTGGCGCTGCTGCCGGTTCGCTTCCCGCTGCCCGGCGGCGCCGGCGCGCTCACCGTCGCGTGCGATCCGGACGGCTCGCTCTGGGTCGGCCGTGCCGCCGGAGGCGTCCTGCGCTTCAGGAACGGGCAGTTCGAGGCGATCGATCCCACCCCGGCGGCGCCCGCCTTCGCCTCGCAGCCGGTGCTCAACATCCAGTTCGACGTCTGGACGACACCGCGCATCGTCTACTTCGCCCATGGCGCTTCCACCGACGCGCAGGGGCTCGTCACCGCCGCAGGAGGCGTCGCCGCCTACGATGGCCCCTGAGGTCCCGCCGGCGCTCGACGGTGTCGCGGGCTGCGCCGCCCGTCCCGTGAGCACGCGAGCTGCAGGTCGACCATCCGGCGGAAGGCCGCCCTCATCGGCTCGAAGCGCGACGGGTCGCCCTCCAGCTCGCCCAGCGCCAGCGCGACGGCCTCCAGCGTCGAGAGGCAGTGGGGAGCAGGCTCGCGCCGGAGGTCGCGGTACCCACTCGCCGCGGCCGAAGCGACGCGCACGCGGGGCAATGCGGCGAGCCAGGGATTCGCGGCCAGCATCTTCTCGGACTGCAACCAGGTCCCGTCGAGGACGAACAGGACGGGGACCGCTTCGGCGAGCTCCGTCGCCGGGATGGACGCGGCCCCCGGGTAAAGCAGCGCGGCGCCGGGCCGGAGCGCGGCTCTCTGCACCGCATCGTCGCTGCCGAACGCGAAGCCCCGGTGCAGCTCGCAGTTCGCGAGCGCCAGGCGCGTCAGCCAGGCGCTGCAGATGGCGAGGCGAGCCTCGCGCGGGTCGGGACGAGGTCGCCGCAGACGCAGAAGCTGGTAGGCCGCAGGCACCGCGAGCACGTCGATCGCACCGCGCCCGTTTCCCAGGAATGGCGCACGCGGTCAAGCCATCGTCCCGAAGCGCGAGGACGCGCGGCGAGCCGATCGTGCATCTGCACGCCGACCGAGCGCCAGTAGGACCTCTCGCTATCCGACCCAGACGGTGCGTGAAGCTGAGCGCCGACCGAGCGGAAGCGAAACCGTTCGCTCCACGAGCTTTCCAGGCGCCGGCCGGTCCGTCTGCGTGACGCTCAGTGTATGCGACCAGAGCAGTCAACCACCTGAAATGTAGGACAATTCATACCGCTTGCTCGCCGCCTGAGGGGGTTCCCTTTGACCCCGGGTCTGTGATTGAGTCCCTGCCTGACTGAACCCTGAATGGGTGACACCTGACAAGGGGACAGTAGAGCGCAGGGCTGGATGCCTGCTGAGCATCCCCTCACTCGAAAGGCTGGCATGACGAAGACCCGCTCCGAACGACCGACCGCCCTCGCTCTCCTCTGGCTGGCGAGCGTAGCC
>WNGR01006934.1_pt1 | contig 16899 bp, 17 predicted proteins | sample 5407581 | NCBI WGS metagenome assembly WNGR01 (sample SAMN13153383, study PRJNA577476) | soil metagenome | isolation source: 80 cm soil or saprolite under Garry oak tree replicate 2 | place: USA:California | collected 2016-06-15 | reverse complement strand
CTGGTTGTAATTCATCTGGGCCATCTGCAGCTCGTAGTCGAAGTCGCTGACGGCGCGCAGGCCCTTCACGATCGCCGAGATGTCGTTGGCCTTGCAGAAGTCGACGATCAGGCCGTCGAACTTGGCCACCCGGACGTTGTCAATCCCCTTGGTGACCTCGCGCAGCATCTCCACCCGCTCGTCCACGGTGAACAGCGCTGTCTTGGACAGGTTACGCAGAACGGCCACGACGACCTCGTCAGCCAGGCGCGCGGCGCGGGTGACGATGTCGAGGTGCCCGTTCGTGACCGGGTCGAACGATCCCGGATAGACCACACGCCGCACGCGGACTCACCCTCCTGCCGATGACATTGCCGCAGGCCCGTCGCCTGCGGCGAGACCGTACCAGAGCGTGGCTTCACCGTAACCGCGGGACCGGTCGGGCAGATACCCGGCCGGCCAGGTGACCGGGCCTGACCGGGTGCCTCGCTCCACCACCACGAGGGCGCCAGGCGCGAGCCAGCCTCGATTGCGCAGCGCGGCGAGCATCCGCTGCACCTCCTCGGCCGGCACCGCATAGGGCGGGTCGGCGAAGACCAGATCGCGCGGCAGGCAGTCACCGGGGCCCCGGGCCAGCACCCGCTCGACCCGGTCCGCGATGAGCCGCGCTCCCGGCAGCCGCACCGCCTCGATGTTGCCGCGGATCACGCCGGCGGCACGGGCGTCGGATTCGACGAGAAGCACGTCGGACGCGCCCCGGGACAGCGCCTCCAGGCCCACCGCCCCCGAACCCGCGTACAGGTCGAGAACTCTCGCCCCGCCCAGCGGGCCGAGGATGGCCAGCACGGTCGCGAACAGGCCCTCCCGCGCGCGGTCCGCAGTCGGGCGGGTGCCCCGGCCGGCGGGCACGGAGAGCCGCCTGCCTCGCGCGGCGCCTGCGACAATCCGCGTCATCGGTTCGGCTCAGGCCTTCTCAAGGAACTCCGCCCGTTCCCGATCGAGCAGAACGCTGATCTCGGCGGCCAGGGCAGGCTGCCCGGCCAGGGCAGGATCGGCCGCAACGAGCTCCGTGGCGTCATGCCGCGCGCGGCCGATCAGCTCCTCGTCGGCGAGCAGGGTCAGCAGCCTCAGGCTCGACCTGCGGCCCGCCTGTGCGGCGCCGAGCACGTCGCCCTCCCGGCGCTGCTCGAGATCAAGCCGGGACAGCTTGAACCCGTCCAGCGTCGCGGCCACCGCGTCCAGCCGCTGCCGCGACTTGCTGTCGGCCTCGGTTTCTGTGACCAGCAGGCACAACCCCTCGTGGCGGCCCCGGCCGACCCGGCCGCGCAGCTGGTGCAGCTGGGAGACGCCGAACCGGTCGGCATCCATGATCACCATGGCGGTGGCGTTCGGCACGTCCACGCCGACCTCCACCACGGTGGTTGTCACCAGCACGTCCACCGAGCCGTCCGCGAACGCGAGCATCGCCCGGTCCTTCTCGTCGGGCGGCAGCCTGCCGTGCAGAACCGCGAGGCGCAGCCCGGCCAGCGGCCCCTGCTCCAGCTCGGCCGCGAGATCAAGAACGGCGATCGCGGGCCGGCCGGTCTCGTCGTCGCCGCGGCCGTCGTCCGGCCCGCCGCCCTGGCCGGCGCTCAGGGTGCCGTCCGCATCACCCGTGTCCCCGCCGATCCGCGGGCACACCACATAGGACTGGCGGCCCTGAGCGGTCTCCTCCCGCAGCCGCTCCCAGACCCGCTCCAGGTAATGCGGTTTCTCTGCCGCGGGCACCACGTGCGTGGCGATCGGCGAGCGCCCGGCAGGCAGCTCGGTCAGCGTGGACATCTCCAGGTCGCCGAAGACCGTCATCGCCACGGTGCGCGGAATCGGGGTGGCGGTCATGACCAGCACGTGCGGCCGGCCTTCTCCCGCCTTCTCCCGCAGCGCGTCGCGCTGTTCAACGCCGAACCGGTGCTGCTCGTCGATCACCACCAGGCCCAGGTCGGCGAACTGCACCTTCTCTTCGAGCAGCGCGTGGGTACCGATCACGATCCCCGCCGTCCCCGACGCCGCCTCCAGCAGGGCACGTCGGCGCGCCGCCGCGCCGAGGGAGCCGGTGAGCAGCGCCACGCGGGTGGCATGCTCCGCGCCGCCGAGCTGCCCGGCCTGGGCCAGCGGCCCGAGCTGCTCAGTGACCGAACGGTAATGCTGCTGCGCGAGCACCTCGGTCGGGGCGAGCAGCACTGCCTGCCCGCCGCCGTCCACGACCTGCAGCATCGCCCGCACCGCGATCACGGTCTTGCCGGAGCCGACTTCGCCCTGCAGCAGCCGGTGCATCGGGTGATCAAGAGCCAGCTCGTCACCGATCTGCGAGCCGGCCAGATCCTGCCCGACGGTCAGCTGGAACGGCAGCCTGGCGTCGTAGGCGTCGAGCAGCCCGCCGGACACACGCGGGCGCGGCGTAGCCGAGTACGCGGTCGCGGCGAGCCGCCGCTGCGCGAGCACAGCCTGCAGCAGGAACGCCTCGTCCCACTTCAGCCTGGCCGTTGCGCGCTCCCTGTCGCCCCAGTCGATCGGCCGGTGAATGCCGCGCAGCGCGTCGGCGAGACCGCACAGGCCGTGGGACTCCCTGAGCGCGCGCGGCATCGGGTCCTCGATGTCCAGGACGTCAAGGATGATCCGTACCGAATCGGCGATCTGCCAGGAGGTGATCTCCTTCGCGGCCGGGTACACCGGAATGATCTGGGCGGCGTACTCGGCGGCCCTGACTGCGCCGTCGCCGGCTCCCAGCAGCTCATAGTCGGGATGGGCGAGCTGGCGCTTGCCGCGGAACGTGGACACCTGGCCGGAGAACAGGCCGTGCAGCCCAGGGGCGAGCTGCCTCTCGCGCCAGTCCTGCCGCCCGCGGGAGAAGAAAGTGAGGGCCAGCTGCCCGTGCCCGTCGGTCACCGTCGCCTCGAAGATCGACCCCCGCCTGTTGCGCATCGGGCGGCTCGTCACCTTGGCGATCTTGGCCTGCACCGTCACGTACTCGCCGTCGTGCAGCGAGGCCAGATCGGTCAGCTCGCCCCTGGTCTCGTACCGGCGCGGATAGTGCCGCAGCAGGTCACCCACGGTCCGCAGCTCCAGCGCGCTGTCCAGCCGCTTGGCCGCCTTATCCCCGATCACCAGGCGAAGCGGGTCTTCCAGGGTCGCCATCGCCGGCTACTCCACGCCGATCAGCAACGGGACCGGGCCGCCGTCGTAGCACACGACCTCCACCCCCGGTCTGGCCTCGCCGACCCGGTCGGCCACCAGCCGCGCCAGGCCTGGTTCCGCGCCGGGGCCCTCCATCAGCGTCACCAGCTCCCCGCCGGCCTCCAGGAGCCTGGCCGCGAGGGCGGTCGCCACGTCACCCTGCGCCTGCGCGGTCACGCTCACCTCATCGCCGTCGAGCCCGGCGAAGCCGCCTGCCGGGCCGGCGCCGACCACGCTACCGCAACGCATCCCGGCTGCGGCCAGGCTCATGGCCGCCACGTCGGCTTCGAAGCCGCGCAGCGGGTCATGCACCGCCAGGGCCGCGACCCCCTGCAGCGGGAAGCGCGCCGGGATCACCGACACCTCGATCCCCTCACGCCGGAGCCGGCCCGCGGCCGTCTCGGCGAGGCTGGCCACGCGGTCCGCGTTCGGGATGACGATGACATGCCTCCCAGCCTGCCTGATCGCCTCGACCAGGGCCGGGGCCGCGGGGCCGGCGCCGTCCCGCGCCCGCAGGACCAGCGCCCCGGCTGCGCGCAGCAGCGACGCCAGGCCGTCGCCGTCAGCGACCGCGACCACCCCGCGTGCCCCTTCGCCGTGAGCACCGTCTGACGGCGCGCCAAGCCAGGTCACGGTGATCCGGCGCGGGCGCCCCGCGCGCAGCCCCTCCTCGATTGCCGCCCCCGCGTCGGCGACGTGCACGTGCACGTTCCACAGGGCCTCGTCGCCGACGATGACCAGCGAGTCGCCCAGCGAGTCAAGCCGTTCCCGCAGCAGGCTGACGGGTTCCCGCCGAGCCTCGAGCAGGTAGGTGACCTCGTATCCGTATGACGCGGGCGGGGCCGCGGCGGCAGCCCGGGCCGGCCGGGCCCATGAAGGGGGCAGGGGAGGAGGGTGGGCAGCCGGCGCCACCGGAACCACGAAGACCCCGGGGTCCGCGCCGGTGACCGTCGCGGCGAGCGCGTCGAGCAGCACACAGAGGCCGGCCGCCCCGGCGTCGACCACGCCGCTGGCGGCCAGCACGTCAAGCTGGTCGCGGGTGCCGGCCAGCGCCTCGCGGGCGGCTGCGGCGGCGGCGGTCACCACACTGGCCAGGTTGCCGGCGCCGGGTGCACCACCGCGGCCGGCCTCGCCGCCGGGCACCGGGGTTTCCCGGCCCGCGGCACCGGCTACGGCCCGTGCCGCGGCGTCGGCCGGAGTTGCCGCAGGCGCCGAGCAGCGCTCCGCGCGCGGCGGCCTGCCAGACCTCGGCCGGCGCAGCGTCCGGCGGGAGCGACTCGACCGCCTCGGCCGCAGACATCAGGGTGACGTGCAGGTTGGTTCCGGTGTCGGAGTCCGGGACCGGGAATACGTTCAGCGCATCGATCGCCGCCCTGGCCTGGGCGAGCGCGCGCACACTGAGACGGCACCAGCGCCTGACGGCTTCGCCGTCCATGACCTCGGCCGTCATAACCGCAGACTAAAGCCTGCCGGATAATTGCCCGCGGTCGAGTGGCTGGAGGGGCCGGACGCCATCCGGTTCGCGCGAGCAGCCGGTGATCGGATATCCTTCAGCGACCGTTCCGGCGGCGACCGGGACGATGACCAAGCTGACTACCACCCAATGGAGCGATCCCGTGGCTTCCGTCTGCGACGTCTGCGGCAAGCGGCCGGGCTTCGGCAATAACGTCTCGCACTCGCACCGCCGCACCCCCCGCCGCTGGAACCCGAACATTCAGCGCGTGCGCGCGCAGGTCAACGGCTCGCCCCGGCGGCTGAACGTGTGCACCTCGTGCATCAAGGCGGGCAAGGTCACCCGCTGATCCGCGGCTGGCCCGGCTCGAGGCTGGCCAGTTCGCGGCGGGCCAGCTCGGCGGAGGCCGGCGAGGCCGCCGAGGGTGGCGTTACCCGCCGGCGGATGCCTGGTCCGCACCCGAGGCGCCGAAGCTACAGCTGATCCCGTCCAGCGTGCAGCTGGACGGGGTCTGCGGCTTGCCGGTCGCGGAGACCAGCATCTGGTCGGGATCCGGCGGGTCAGGTTCCTGCGTGCCGGGCGGTTCTGGCGTGCTGGCCGGCGAGGGGCCCTCGTTGCTCGGCGACGGCCCGTTCGCCGTGCCGCCGGCACCATCGCCGGACGGCTGCCACTGAGCGCCCCAGACGCGGTTGACGTGCGCGGCCGAGAAAGCGAACTGCAGGCTCCAGCCGCCCGATTTCGCGGCACCGGGCATAGTGATGACCGCGATGAAGCCCGACTCCCAGCGCTGGACTATCCGGTAACCGAGCTCAATGCTTTCGACCCCGCGGTGCTGGGCATGGGCCGAGCCGGCCCCCTTCGCGTCCGCGTCCGGCGCCCTGATCGCCACGCCCGGCGTTGCGGTTGCCGCCTGCGGCGGCTTCCCCCGTCCCGCGCCGATGCAGCCATGCATCGTGCACTGCAGGTCAGGACCGGTCGGGCCGTAGGTAAGGGCGGTCGGCGTATTCACCGCCAGCGCCGCAGCGATAACGATGCCCGCACCCGCGGCGAACCACGGAGTCACCAGCAGCGAGCGGGCCAGGCGAAGGCGGGTGCGTACTGCGGGAAGCACGGCAATCCGGCTGGCCGCCGGCCAGTTGGCTGATCCCAAGCCAGACCGGAGAGCGCGGGATACACCATGAAGAACGCTGCGCCGGGAACTTGTCTCCCGGCGCAGCGCCCGGTGCCTGGGCGCGCGCTCTTTTCGATGTCTTGGCATCACTGGGGTTATACCAAGCAACGTTGCCGGCTGCTGAGACAACAATGTATTCGGTTGTTACGTATCGCGATGGCAGTCTCGCAATTCAAAATGCTTCCACCCGCCCGGGCCGCCGGCAGGCGTGGAGTCGACCGCGACCCCGTGGCCCGTCCTGACCGTGCCGATCACCGGCCAGCGAGGCGGCAGGTCCGTCCCCGCGGGGAAGGTCGCGGCCAGTGCGTGATCCTCGCCGCCAGTCAGGACCCACTGCCGCCAGTCCGCGCCGAGCGCTTCGGCCACCGCCCGCAAGGCCGGCTCGCCCGGCAGCCGGGCGATCTCGATGTCGATCAGGACGCCGCTGGCGTCGGCGACATGCCCGAGATCGGCGACCAGCCCGTCGCTGATATCGATCATCGAGGTCGCGCCGAGGACCGCCGCCTCGGGCCCGGCGTCGTACGGCGGGCGCGGCCGCCGGTGGCTGTCCACCAGCCCGGCGAGCCCGGCCGCGTCCACCTGCTCTGAGATTCTGGGCCGGGCAGTCTGGGCCGGCGCATCGGCCGGGCGGGACCGGCCGGCCAGCCCGGCCTCGAGCAGAGCCAGCCCCGCGGCCGAGCGGCCCAGATGGCCGGCGATGGCCAGCCGGTCGCCGGCCCGCGCCCCGCTTCTGGTCACCGGCTCGCGGCCGGCCAGATCGCCAAGTGCCGTGATCGCGAGCATGACCGAGTCGGCGCTGCTGACGTCCCCGCCTACCACGAAGGCCCCGGCCCGCGTGCACTCCTCGGCCAGGCCGCGGACCAGGTCCTCAGCCCACGCCACCGGAAGGTCACCCGGCGTCGCGAAACCCACGAGCAAGGCGGTGGGCGATGCGCCCATGGCGGCGATGTCGGCGAGGTTCTGCGCTGCGGCCTTGCTGCCAATATCGAACGCGCCGGACCAGTCACGGCGGAAATGCCGCCCCTCCACGAGCAGGTCCGTGCTCGCGACCACACGCCGGTCCGGCGCGCGGATCACCGCGGCGTCGTCCCCGATGCCGACGACCTGGACGCTGCCGACCGGCAGCAGGGCCCGGATCGCGGCGATGAGACCGAACTCACCCAGCTCAGCGACGGTGATGGAGAGCCTCCCGCCATACTTGGAGCCTGCAGACCGCCACAACCCGCCCCACCTGGGCCGTCTGGGCACAATCCACAGGCCAGCCGCCGGGTACCTAAGGTAGCGTGGCCACCACACTTGGCGCCTGGGAGGACCGCATGGTTCAGGCTTACATCCTCGTGCAGACAGAGGTCGGCAAGGCTGCCGACGTCGCCCTGCAAATCGCGCAGATCAGCGGCGTAGCCCAGGCGGACGACGTCACAGGTCCCTACGACGTGATCGTTCGGGCCGAGGCCGACAACGTCGATGATCTTGGCAAGCTCGTCGTCGCCCAGATCCAGGGAGTCGCCGGGATCACAAGGACGCTCACCTGCCCGATAGTGCACATATAGCTGACAGCCGATATAGCCACTGGTCGATAGCTGCTCAAGCCGGCGCAGCCGGGCGGAACAGGCTACATGAGCGGGCCCGCCGCGGCCGCGGTGCGCGGCCCCAGCCCGATCCGGGCCGCGTCGCGCAGGTCGGCGACGGTGTCCACGTCGCGGCGCAGCCCGTCCAGGCCGGGGAGCAGGAGTTCCGCCGCACCACCGGACAGATGTGCCGCACGCGACCCTGGCCCGAACCTCGGGCAGAACGCGGCTCCGGGCCCGGCCGTATACAGCGTGGTGCCGGTGCCCGCGGCGTCGGCCACGAACGACTCTGGCACCCCGGCCGCCACGGCCAGCGCCCGGCCCAGCTCGGCGGGCCCGAGCGCGGGCAGGTCGGCCGCCAGCCCGGCCCTCCCCCGGCCCGGCCAGCGCTCATCCGCCTGCGCGGCGCCGAACGCCAGCGCCGGGTTGAGACCGTCACCGGGCTCGTCGGGTACCACCACAGCTCCGAGCCAGGACAGGTCGGCCGCCGCGGCGGCATCGTCGGTCACCACGACCACCGAGTCCACGACGTCGCAGGCCACAGCGGCCGCGACGGTGTCAGCCGCCATGGCGAGGGCGAGCTCCGCCCGGCGCGGCCCGGCCAGTCCGGTGAGCCGGGACTTCGCCAGGGCAAGTACCTTGACGGGGATCACCAGCGACCAGCGGAGCGAGGTTTCGGGCGGCATGCATCTGATCCTGCCTCGACACGGTGTCGGGCGAACTAGGAGACTGTCGGAATGACGAGCAGTACGGGCGGCACGAGGCGCGCGGACGGCAGCTACTCACGCGGCTGGCGGGGACTAACCACGATCGTCCTGCCGCCGCTGCTCTACGCCCTGATGAAGCACGACTGGCGCGGCCAGGAGAACATCAGGAACATCCCCCCCGACAGCGGCCTGATCCTGGCCGTCAACCACCTGTCCTACGCGGACGTGCTGGCCATCTGCCTGTTCAGCTACAAGTCGGGCCGCTACCCGGTGTTCCTCGCGAAATCGTCGCTGTTCGAGATGAAGGGGCTCGGCGCGGTCATGCGCGGCACCGGCCAGCTGCCGGTCTACCGCGGCCAGGCCGACGCGGCGCTGGTGCTCAGAGACGCCGAGCGGGGCCTGAAGAACGGCGCCTGCGTGATCTTTTACCCGGAGGCGACCGCGACCCGCGACCCGGACCTGTGGCCGATGGCGGCCAAGACCGGCGTGGCCAGGCTCGCCCTGACCACCGGCGTGCCGGTGATCCCGGTCGCGCAGTGGGGAGCGCAGCGGATCCTGCCCTACGGCAGCGTCCGGCCGCACCTGCTGCCGCGCACCACCGTGCAGGTGGTCGCGGGCCCGCCGGTCGACCTGTCCGCATTCGAGGGCAAGCCTCTGACCTCGCAGGTCCTCCGCGAGGCCACCGAAGTGATCATGAAGGACATCACCGGGCTGCTGGCCGGCATCCGCGGCGAGACCCCGCCCGCCGAGCCCTACCACCCGGCGATCGCGCGCCGCAAGGCCAGGCAGGAAGCGCGGGAGAGTCAAGACCAGGCCGCCGACTCAGACACTGTCGACTCAGACACTGTCGACTCAGACACTGTCGACTCAGACACTGTCGACTCAGACACGGGGGCCACTCCGACGTGAGGGCAGCGGTGATGGGGGCCGGATCGTGGGGCACCACCTTCGCTCAGGTGCTCTGCGACGCGGGCACGCCCGCCGTGCTCTGGGCCCGCAGGGACGAGCTGGCCAAGACGATCAGCGAAACCCACGAGAACCCCGACTACCTGCCGGGAATCACGCTCACCGACGCGCTGCGCGCGACCTCGGATCCAGCGGAAGCGCTCGACGGCGCGGACATGGTGGTGCTGGCGGTGCCCGCGCAGTCGCTGCGGTCGAACCTCACCGGGTGGGCCCCGCTGCTCCCGCGCGACGCGCTGCTGGTCAGCCTCATGAAAGGGGTCGAGCTAGGCAGCTGCGACCGGATGAGCGAAGTGATCGGCCAGGTGGCCGGGGCGCCCGCGGACCGGATCGCGGTGGTCTCAGGCCCGAACCTGGCCCGCGAGATCGCGCAGCGCGAGTACGCGGCGACGGTCGTCGCGTGCGCCCATACCGACACCGCGCAGCGGCTGCAGCAAGCCTGCCACGCCGGCTACTTCCGCCCTTACACGAACCCCGACGTGATCGGCTGCGAGCTGGGCGGCGCAGTGAAGAACGTGATCGCGATCGCGGTCGGGATCGCGGTCGGCATGGGGCTCGGCGACAACACCAAGGCAACCCTGATTACCCGCGGCCTGGCCGAGATGGCACGCCTCGGCACCGCGCTCGGCGCCGACCAGCACACGCTCGCGGGACTGGCCGGGCTGGGCGACCTGGTCGCTACCTGCAGCTCGCCGCTGTCCCGCAACCGCACCTTCGGCGAGAATCTGGGCCGGGGGATGACGCTCGCCGAGGTGGTCGCGGGCAGCCGGCAGACGGTCGAGGGCGTGAAATCGTCGCAGTCGGTGCTTGAACTGGCCCGGCGGCATGGCGTAGAGATGCCGATCACCGAGGTCATGGTGGCCGTGATGCACGATGGCCTGGAGGTAGGCCAGGCGGCAGTCCTGCTCGCCAGCCGTTCCGCGAAGCCGGAACGGTACGGGGTCTGAACGCTAGCGCCCGGGAGGACTGCGGCAGCATGTGCCCGGAGCAGGGGAAGGGAACGAACAGCGTGAGCGCGCAACGCAAGATCCGGGTCGCGGTCATCTTCGGCGGCAAGGGCCCCGAGCACGCGGTGTCCTGCATGGGGGGCGGGAACATGCTCGGGGCGATCGACCGGGACAAGTACGAGGTCATCCCGGTCGGCATCACCCGCGACGGCCGCTGGGTGCTCGCCGCCGACGAGCCGGCCAGGCTCATGGCCAGCGGGAACGAACTGCCGTCCGTCGAGTCGGTGGCCCGGCCGGGGACGCAGGTGGTCCCGTGGGCCGATCCTCCTGGGCTGAGCCTTACCGGTCCGCCCGGGCAGAGCCTCACCGCCAGCGCCCCTGGGGAAATCCCGCACCTGCTCGGCCAGGTGGACGTGGTGCTGCCGGTGCTGCACGGCCCGTTCGGGGAGGACGGCACGATCCAGGGCCTGCTGGAGATGGCCGGCGTCCCGTACGTCGGCTCCGGGGTGCTGGCCAGCGCGGTCAGCATGGACAAGGAGTACATGAAGATCATCTTCCAGGGGCGGGGGCTCCCGGTGGGGCCGCACGTGGTGGTGCGCGAGCGAGACTGGCCACCAGGGGACGCCGGTGGCACTGTCAGCGCGGCGGACCTGGAGCGCAAGCGGGTGCTTGACGCGATCACCGAGCTGGGCTGGCCGTTGTTCGTCAAGCCCGCCCGCGGCGGATCGAGCATCGGCACGTCCAGGGCCTCGGACATGACGCAACTGCAGGCCGCCATCGAGAACGCACGGCGCTACGACCCGAAAGTGATCGTCGAGGCCGCGATAGAGGGCAGCGAGATCGAGTGCGCGGTGCTGGAGGGGCTGGACGGCGCCCCGCCCGACACCAGCCTTCCCGGGCAGCTGCTGATCGAGGGCGGCGAGGAGTTCTTCGACTTCGAGGCGAAGTACCTGGACGCGGCCAGCGGGATGGCGATCCCGGCGCCGATCCCCGCGGAACATCAGCAGGAGATCCGCCGGATGTCTGCGCTGGCCTTCGATGCGGTCTCCGGCGAGGGCATGGCGCGGGTGGACTTCTTCTACACCCCGGACGGGCAGATCCTGATCAACGAGATCAACACGATCCCCGGGCTGTCGCCTGCCTCTTACTTCCAGAAGCTGTGGGAGGCCAGCGGCCTGAAGTTTCCGCAGCTCATCGACCGTCTGCTGGACACCGCCCGGAAGAAGCGCCCAGGCCTGCGCTAGCCGCGGTGATGGTCTCGCCACAGCGCTTCGGCTACACGGGCGGGCGGCGCATCTCGCGCCGCCCGCCGTGCGCGCTACTTCTTAGCCGCAGCCTTCTTGTCGCCGTTGACGATCGCCTTGAAGTCCGCGCCTGCCCGGAACCTGGGCACTGAGGACTTGGGCACCTTGATGGACGCGCCGGTAGCAGGGTTGCGCGCCGTGCGAGCCGGCCGGACAGCCTTCTCGAATACACCAAATCCGGTAATAGCTACCTTATCGCCCTTTGCGACGGTTGCCTGGATGGTGTCGAGCACCGCGTTCACTGCTTCGGTCGCGGTCTTCTTATCTCCCATCCGTGTCGAAATCGCGTCGATCAGGTCACGCTTGTTCATTCTTCACTCCTGCGGTTCCCCCTAACGGGAGGTCGCGCGGACAGGGCAGCCGACTCTCGCGACCTCTGACGTGCCTGAAATTACTGCGATCCAGCGCCGCGGCACAATCACATCCGCATGAAATCACGGCGTGTCGACGCTAGAACTGCTCATAATGCTACGGGAAAGGGGAATTCAGCAGCGGCCAGGGGTCCTGCGGGCGAGCTCGGCGAGCAGCCGGTCGAGCCGCCACGCGCCGCGGGCCACGTCGGCACCCGGCACCTTGACCGCGTCGCAGATCGCCGTGAGCCTGCGCTGCAGCCGGATCCTGGCCTCACTGGCCAGGTCGGCGGAGCCGAGCAGCCGCTGCGCCAGCAGCAGCCGGCCGGCCAGATCCTCGCTCTCCCCGTCGCGGGCATGCTGCGGCGGATGCTCGCAGCGGCCCGCGGATTCCTCCGGGCGCAACCGCGCGCTGCGGCCAATGTCGAATCGCGCGACAAGGTCCCCCCTGCCCCTAACATCCCCGCGACCGAGATCAACCGTGAGCAGAATCCCCGGATCCGACTCCACCGCATCCTGCAACTCGGCGATAGCCTCCGGCGCGACACATACGGGCAATATGCCAGTGTTTATCAGGCTATTGTGAACAATATTGTCGGGCTCATTGGCTACAACCACTCGGAATCCGTATCCGGACACGGCAGCGATCGCATGCTCGGGCGAAGACCAGCATCCGGGACCGGCGATCAGGATCGGGGCGCGGCCATCGGCCGCCTGGCCGCGGCCGCTCCCCGCAGGCACGGTGTGGCGGGGCCCTCGCTGTTGCTCTGGGAACAGCAAGGTGCCCACCACCTCACCGCGCCGAACCGAGACGGCGCGGCCGGTGCAGGAGAACGGGCTCGCCCCCGCGCTGACCGTCACCCCATGACGGTATCGCCAGGCCGCCGGCTCCCCCTCCGCGGTCCCATCCGCGCGCGGCCCGAGGTCACACGCGGGACCGGCCGGGTGCCCGTGAGAGCGGCCGGGAAAAGGCACGTCAGGCCTACCGGTAGGGTCCTACCTGAGGACTTCCTGTGGACCGCAGCCGAGTTGGCCATGCGCCGGTCCGTTGTGTGCCACTATGGTCCAGTTTCCGAGACACGAGGTCTTGCCGTGAAGGTTGCCGTCGCCAAGGAGACAGCGCCGGGTGAGCGCCGGGTAGCGCTGGTGCCCGAGGCTGTGGTCAAGCTGCGCGCTGCCGGGCTCGAGGTCTTGGTCGAGACGGGCGCGGGCGATGGCGCGTGGCTGAGCGACGATGCGTTCACCGAGGCGGGCGCGACCATCGTGGCCAGGGACGAGATGCGCGCGGCCGCGGACATGATCGTGATGGTGGGCAGGCCGGACGACGCGGCGATGGCCGCGCTCCGCCCGGGCCAGGCCATCCTCGGGATGCTGGCGCCGCTGGCGGACCCCGCTTTCGCACGGCGCCTCGCCGAGACCGGCGTCACCGCGATCAGCCTCGACCTGATCCCGCGCACCCTGCCGAGAGCCCAGCCGATGGACGCCCTCACCTCCCAGGCGAACATCGCCGGTTACAAGGCGGCAGTGGTGGCGGCCGCAGCGTTCGGCCGGTTTTTCCCGCTGCTCATCACGGCCGCGGGTACGGCCAGGCCGGCCAAGGTGCTCGTGCTCGGGACCGGGGTCGCCGGGCTGCAGGCCATCGGCACCGCCCGCAGGCTCGGTGCGATCGTCAGCGCCTATGACGTGCGGCCGGAGACGAAGACCGAGGTGGCGTCGCTCGGCGCGACCTTCATCGAGCTGACCTCGGTGGGGGCGGCCAGCGGCGAGGGCGGGTACGCGCGGGCCCTGACCGAGGAGGAGCGCCAGGCCCAGCAGGACGAGCTGGCCGGCCACATCGCCAAGCATGACGTGGTGATCACCACGGCGCAGGTTCCCGGGCGCAGGCCCCCGCTGCTGGTCACCGCCGACGCGCTGAAGGAGATGGCCGCCGGATCGGTGCTGGTGGACATGGGCGCGAGCGCGCTGGGCGGCAACGTCGAGGGATCACGGCCGGGCGAGACCGTGGTCACGGAGAACGGCGTGACCATCATCGGCGCCGGCAACCTGGCGTCGACGATGCCCGCCGCCGCGTCGGCGATGTACGCGCGCAACGTCAGCTCCCTGCTGCTGTACCTGGTGCAGGATGGCTCGCTTTCCGTCGATCTGGCCGACGACCTGCAGCGGGGCGTCGTGATCACCCATGAGGGCCAGGTGGTTCATCCCGCCCTGGCCCAGTCCGCTGGAGGTACCGGCCGTGTCGACGGCGCTTCTCACTGACCTGACCATCTTCGTGCTCAGCCTCTGGGTGGGCTTCGAGGTGATCAGCAAGGTTCCGGCCACGCTGCACACCCCGCTGATGTCGGCGGCCAACTCCATCCACGGGATCATCCTGGTTGGCGCCATGCTGATCGCGGCGTCCACCAACAGCTGGGTCGGCTACACGATCGCGTTTGTGGCTGCGGTGTTCGCCTCAGCCAACGTGGTCGGCGGGTACGTGGTCACCGGCCGGATGCTCAAGATGTTCAGGAAGCGGCCCGCCGCGCCAGCGTCCGCCCCGGCCCCGGCCGCGGCGGCGCAGGACGGCCAGGCGTCATGAACGGGTTCAGCTTTGGCACCCAGCTGATCTACGTGCTGGCCGCGTCGTGTTTCGTGCTCGGCCTGCATCTGATGAACACCCCGGCCACCGCGCGCCGGGGCAACCAGTTCTCCGTGGCGGGCATGGGGATCGCCGTCGTCACGACCTTCGCGCTGATCGTCCACGCGGACATCATCAGCGCCACCGGCTGGATCGTCATGCTCGTCGGGGTGCTGATCGGCGGCGGCGTCGGGCTGTACGCGGCGCGCACGGTGCAGATGACCGCGATGCCGCAGCTGGTGAGCATGTTCAATGCGGTGGGCGGCGGTGCCGCGGCACTGGTCGCGATCCACGACTACATTCGCTTGGCCGGAGCCGTGAGCGGGGTGGCGGAGGCCACGACGGTCACCACGCTGCTGGATGTGATCATCGGATCTGTGACGTTCTCCGGGTCGATCATCGCGGCCGGCAAGCTGCAGGGCGTGATCACATCGGCCCCGGTCACGTTCCCCGGCGCGCGGGTCGGCAACCTGCTGCTGGCGGCGATCGGGCTGGCCGCGGGCGGTTATGTGATCGCCACGCCGAGCCTGCCCGCGCTGTGGATCGTGATCGTGGCGGCTCTCGCTTTCGGGGTGTCGATGGTGATGCCGATCGGCGGGGCCGACATGCCGGTGGTGATCTCGCTGCTGAACGCGTTCACCGGCACCGCGGTGGCGATGGCCGGCTTCGTGATCGGCAACTGGGCCCTGATCATCGCCGGGGCCCTGGTCGGGGCGTCGGGCGGAATCCTGACCAAGCTGATGGCCGATGCGATGAACCGGTCCATCGGCAACATCATCGTGGGCGGGTTCGGCACCGGCGACGCGCCCGCGGCCGCGCTGGCCGGCGCGGGCGCGGGCGTGCAGTCCATCGCCGCCGACGACGCGGCCATCCAGCTCGCCTACGCGTCCAAGGTGATCATCGTGCCCGGATACGGCCTGGCCGCGGCGCAGGCCCAGCACGAGGTGGCCGACCTGGCCGACGTGCTGGAGTCGCACGGGGTGGATGTCTCGTACGCGATCCACCCGGTGGCGGGCCGCATGCCGGGGCACATGAACGTGCTGCTGGCCGAGGCCAACGTGCCGTACCCGCAGCTCAAGGAGATGGACGAGGTCAACCCGGAGTTCGCCCGCACCGACGTGGCGCTGGTCATCGGGGCCAACGACGTCACCAACCCGGCGGCCCGCCGGCCGGGCACGGCCATCTCCGGCATGCCGATCCTGGATGTGGATCAGGCCAAGAGCATCATCGTGATCAAGCGGTCCATGGGCCACGGCTACGCGGGCATCGACAACGAACTGTACGTCAACCCCAAGACCAGCATGTACTTTGCTGACGCCAAGGCCGCCCTGGCCGACCTGACCAGCGCGGTGAAGACCCTGGTCGGCTAACCGGCGCACCGCGGCGCACCGCGGCGCGTCAGCAGGGCGCCGACCATTAGTGTCAAAGTGCCACGGCTGCTGAAACAGCAGCAGCTGAGTGCCGTTCACCCTATTGGCGCCGCGCTAGCTCGGCCCTATAGGCCTGAATACCGGTGATCGCGGGGCGTATGCCTGTCGTCATACGCCGGCGTATACCCCGCCGTGTACCCCGAGGCGGCACAGGACGTCGCGTTCCTGCGGGGTCTCGATGCCCGCCGCGATCACCTTGGACCCGTACTTCTGCGCGTCGGCCACCAGGGCCGCGATGCGCCGCTGCCTGGCTCGGTCGTACTCCAGACGGACCACGGCATCCCGTTCGATCCTCAGGTAGGCAGGCCTGAGCCTGGCGATCACGTTCAGGCTGTCGCGGTCGGGCCGCACGTCCCCGATGGCCAGCGAGACGTTGGCCGGCAGGCGGCCGAGCAGCCACCACAGGGAGGCGTCCAGGTCGGCCACGGCCGGCTGCTGCAGCACCAGGACCACCGGGCGGGCCAGGGCGCCGATCCCGTTCACCAGGACCGGGTCGGCCGCAAGCAGCCGCATCGATACCTCCGCCGCGAGCCAGCAGCTCGGCGCCGGCGGTCACGGGCTTCGCCGCGCGGCCGTGCGGTGTCCAGCCACCCGCGACACTGACCAGGGCCTGGTAGCCGACGATCACACCGGATACCAGGTCCACCACCGGCTGGAAGACGGTACCGAACTCCGGGCATGGAGCCTCGTGCGAGCCGCCGGGGCGCCCGGGAACCGGCCCGGCGGGCCCGGGAGCCGGGTAACCGGGCCCGGGAGCCGGGTAGCCGGGCCCGGGGGCTGAGTAGGCGGGCCCGGGAGCCGACTCGGGCCAGGCTGGCCGCGGTCCAGGGTGGCTGTCCGCGGTGGCGGGATAGCACGGCCCAGGCGGGCGGCCAGCGTCGTGGGCAGTCCCGGCGCGGCGGTGCTTTCCTTCCCGGCCGGCCAGCCAGCGACGCGGCCGGATCGCGCTCGCGGCCCTGGCCACCGGGCCAGCCGAGGTGGCGGTCGCAGCCCGCCGGCCCGGGCCCGCTGAGGTGGCGCTCGCAGCCCGGGCGGCCGCGTCGGCTGAGGTGGCGCTCGCAGCCCGCCGGACCGGGCCCGCTGAGGTGGCGCTCGCGGCCGGGACGGCGCCAGCTGCGTTTCCTGCGGGCCGCGCCGGCTCGGGCGCGGGTGCGGGAACCGGCTCTGGCCGCCCGGGCTCCTGGGCGATGGCGATGAGCG